>ENA-OZUR01000290-OZUR01000290.1-human-gut-metagenome-genome-assembly--contig:-NODE-290-length-13949-cov-5.115014_pt1 | contig 13949 bp, 17 predicted proteins | sample MGYA00243435_ERZ654025 | MGnify/ENA primary metagenome ERZ654025 (study PRJEB26926, sample SAMN06164585) | human gut metagenome | biome: ENVO:00009003; feature: ENVO:2100002; material: ENVO:00002003... | reverse complement strand
TACGAGATCTGCGCATGTCTCGTGGGCTCGGAGATGTGTATAAGAGACAGGCCGCTTTCTGAGCTTCGGTGAAACCAGCGTCAATGTGCTCGCCAGAGTCGAGAATGGCAGAGCGAAGACGCTCGCCGAGAATAGTCCAGTCAACATCGCGGCTCTTGTCGACTTCGTCGAGTACACGCTCGACGACATCAAGGGTAGCATCAGCCATAGACAACACCCCCTCCCCGGGCAGTGGCCCAGCTCAATTATACACGAGCAGGAGGGCAAAGGAAAGGAGCAGCAGAATGTTCAGCACAGAAGACCTCAAGACCGCGATCGGCGCGACCGTCATCGCACGGCGGAACGCGGCAGCGCGGCTGCGGGAGGCGGGCAACCCCCGCGACCCGTTCCGGGCGCTGCCGGGGATGGAGCAGCAATTCTTTGAAGCGGCGCAGAGCGTGCGCAGCTACGACCTCGTTCTCAACTTACTTGAGAGAGAAGTGAAGCGGGAGGCGCGAAAGCGTGCGGGGCGCACGGCGCAAAGCGCGGCGGTGTTCCTTATCACGGCGGGGCTCATCATCCTCGCGACGCTGGGCTTCGCGGCGGCGCTGCTGCTGATGCGCTGCCCTGTCCCCGCCGTGAGCGTCACCGCGTTTATAGGTGTGGCAGTCTCGCTGGGCTGGGCGGTCATTCGGAAGTAAGTCTAAGAACAAGGAGAAAGGAGGGCAAGCGATGAGAGGCCCGAAGAAACGGCTGACGCCGTTCGGGAAGATGGTGGTGAAGGCGCTGGCTGACCGGGATATGAGTCGGGCGGAGCTGGCGGCCACGGTGGGCACAAGCCCGCAGTACATGAGCTACATCCTGAACGGGACACGCTCGGGTGAGAAGTACCTCCCGGCGATCATCGCCGCCCTCGCGCTCGACCCGAAGAAGGCGGAGCGGGCGATCGCGGCATGACGCACGGAAGGGAGGGAACGGAGTGCCGGACGTATTCATCACGCTGGAGGAGGCGGCGACCTTTGAAAGCGTCAAGTACAACACGCTCGTCCAAAGGATGAAGCGGAATCCTGAACAATATCGGACGCAAGCACAAGCCCAAGAGGGCGGAGGTAAAGACAGGACGCTAATCTCCACGAGTTCCCTCTCGGCAAAGGCGCGGAAGGCATGGCGAGCCGCGCAGAAGGTGGAAGGGAGTGAGGTCATCATAGACAAGAGAGCACAGGAGGCCGTGCCGTGGTACGTCACCGCCGACCTGAACCAGTACACGGAGGCGAACAAGAAGCGCTTCTATGAGGCGGTAGAGCTGGCGGCGCGGGTGCAGGACTTCATCGACTATGACGGCCCTGACCGCACGGGCTATGCTGAGAGGTACGCGCTGGGGCTGGGGATCAGCCCACAGAGCCTGTACCGCTACATGAAGAACGTGCTGGAGGCGAACGCATGGGCGCTGAAGCTGGAGAAGGAGGACGGCAAGAGCCGGGACTACTTCCGGGCGCTGGCGCTGTGCCGGAAGCCAAAGGAGACGGGTACATTCCCGAGCTTGACGGACGAGCAGAAGGCGATCATTGAGAACATCTGGTTCGACAAGCGGTTCGCGGCGAACCTCGGCACGATCGAGATGCTCTATGAACGGTTTGAGCTGGAGGCGGAGCGGCGGGAGTGGGAGGAGTATCCCTCCATCAAGACGGTGGCCCGGTACATCAAGTTCCTCATGGGACAGCGGGGTGCGGAGTCTGCCCGGTTCCTCGCCGCCAATGGGACGCGGGAGTGGAAGAACAAGCGGATGATGAAAGGCAAGCGCGACGCGACGAGCCTTCAAGTCATGGAGTATGTCGTCGGCGACGAGCACACCTTCGACTTTTGGGTGCAGTGGACGGCTCCAAACGGCAAGATCAAGGCCGTGCGCCCGAAGCTGGTTGCGTGGCTGGATATGCGCTCCCGCGCTATCATCGGCGATGTAGCGTGCGTCAACGCCAATTCGCAGACGCTGAAGGAGTCGCTGGTCAAAATGATCTACAGCAATCCGGGCGGCGTTCCCCACATCCTGCACGTCGACAACGGCAAGGATTATACTGCCAAGGCCATGACCGGACAGAACCGCAAGCACCGCAAAATCGACCTTGACTTCGCATTTGACTCGGAAACGGTCGGCTTCTATCAGAGCATCGGCATCCAAGAGGTCGGACGCTCGCTGCCGTATCAGCCTTGGGACAAACCAATCGAACGCTTCTTCTCCACGGTCTGCTCGAAATTCTCCAAGTGGTTTGAGAGCTACACGGGCACGCTGACAGGCTCCAAGACCTACGCCAAGCGGCAGAAGGACATCGACCAGATGCTGGAGCGCGGGGAGCTGCTGACGATGGAGGAGTTCTTCGAAGTCTGGACGGAGTGGAAGAACACCAAGTATCACACCCGCAAGCATCGCGGCCTGAGCGACGCGGGCGAGAAATGGGTTACGCCGATCGAGATGTTCGAGAACGGCCCGCGCTATGAAAAGGCAGCTCCACCCCGAGAGTACGCAGCGATGCTGCTGATGAAGGCGGCGACCGCCCGCGTTACAAACCAAGGCATCAACAAGTTCGGCACACTCTACACGGACACAGAGCTCGCCTACTACGTCAATCAGAAAGTCAACATCAAGTGGGACATCGACGATGTCACCAAGCTCTATGTGTACGACATGGACGGCAAGAAGATCTGTGAGGCGGTGTCCGCCGAGCTGCTCGCCTTCGGCCCGCATTGTTCTCAGGCGGCACTGGAGAAGCATCTGCGAGATCAGAAACGAAACGAGCGAGAGGTCAGGGAGTATCTGGAGGAGCGAGTCCGCCCCTACGAGCTGCGGCTCGAGGACGGTGCAAGGCCCTCGGATGCAGTGGGCATGATCGACCTGACCATCAAGGCCACGCCGAGCCAGAAGCTGGTCTCCCTGCCCAAGGACAGAATGTTCCGATCGGAACAGGCAAGCAAGACGAGCCGGAAGAAGGCCACGGACGACACCTTCCTCAACGCCAAAGGCGACAAGGCGCTCTCCCTTTTGAGAGCGATGAACGAATAATAACGGAGGTACATCATGGAAGTTACAGCAGCGGAGCGCACCGCAATCTACACCAACATCAGCCCCCTCGCACAGCGCGTGAACAACTACATCCAGACGCAGCACTCAAGCATCGCGGCGGTCGCCAAGGACATCGGCTACAGCCGCACCACCGTCTCCCGGTATCTCACGGGCAAGTATGACAGCAACCCGAACGACCTTGAGAGCAAGCTGACGGACTTCCTCACCCGGCAGACGGGCGAGGCGGTCGACCTGACGACGCCGTTGGCGAAGTCAGAGGGCAAGACGTGGCAGACGCCCGTATTCTTTGAGAGCCGGGACGCGAAGGCCGTGCTCGGTGTATGCCAGAGCTGTCAGGAGTACATTGGCCTCGGCATCGTAGTCGCCCGCAGTGGCTACGGCAAGACCTACGCCCTGCGGCAGTACGCGAAGCTCTCCCGCGTGGCCTACATCGAGTGCGACGACACTATGAGCAGCCGCGACCTTGTGGAGGCGATTGAACGGAGCATCGGGCTCCCAAACGGCTACGGCACGATCTGGCGCAGGGTGAACGGCATCCGGGAGTTCTTCAACACGAACAAGGGATACCTGCTGATCATCGACGAGGCGGACAAGCTGGTGAGCAAGTACACACAGAAGAAAATGGAGATCCTGCGGGCGGTGTTCGATCAGAGCGACGTGGGTCTTGTGATCGCGGGCGAGCCGAAACTGGAGGCGCAGATCAAGACCTACCTCGTGCGTATGGCGAACCGGGTGGACTTCTACGCCTCGCTGCGGGGCCTCTCCCCCTCGGAGGTGGAGGGCTATCTCACGGACTTCCAGATCGAGCCGGAGGCGCTGGTGGAGTTGAAAGCGCGGGCGTGCAATATGCAGACCGGGTGCTTCCGACTGCTCGACCGCACGCTCTCTAACGTCCGACGCATCCTCAAGGAGACGGGCGAGGAGACGGTGACGGTGAAGACCATAGCACAGGCGTCGTCCATGATGATGCTTTGAGGAGGGACAGCGAATATGAGAATAGAACGCATCAGCGGAGCGATCCTCATCCTGCTCTCCGGCGTGCTGCTCCTGATGGCGGCCTATGGCGGGACGCCGGAGGATCGGGACGCGACAGCGATCCTCCTGACGCTGCCGATGGGTCTTGTGGCACTGTTCACCGAGATCCCGGAGCGCGGCAAGCGCACCAAGCGAGACTACCGGGCGTAAAGCCCGCAACATTAACAAATTGAAAGGAGCCGCAAACATGGCAAGGAAACGAGTAGTCGAGGCCCCGAGCCTCCATTCATGGGAGGACGTGAACGACGCCCTCCGTCAGATCGCCGAGGCGCAGATCGCGCTGGGCGAGATCCAGAGCGATATGCAGAAGCAAATCTTAGGGGCACAGAAGGTCGCCGAGGAGCAGAGCAAGCCGCTCAACGACAATGTGGCCAAGTTGGAGCGCGAGATCAAGAGCTTCGTCACCGACCACAGGGACGAGATGGGCAAGACGAAGTCGGTGGTGCTGACGTTCGGCGAGGTAGGCTTCCGGCTCTCCACATCCGTCTCGCTGCCCCGGGCGAAGGAGAAGCTGGAGGAGATCATCCGCCGTCTCAAGTCCCGCCAGATGACGGACTGCATCGTGGTGGAAGAGAAGGTCAGCAAGGAGGCTCTGAAGAAGTACGGCGAGGACACAGTGAACGCCGTGGGCGCAACGTGGAAACAGAGCGACGTGTTCGGCTATGAGGTGAACATCGCCAAGCTGGAGCAGATCAAGGCGGGCAACTGAGGAAGGGGGCTCACGGAATGACAGCAGCAAGGACTGGGCGCAAACAGCCCTCCATCCGCACGCTGTGGGCGATCGCGAAGTCGCCGGAGCTGCACCTCACGGACGAAGACCTGCACGCGGTTGTCTACCGCGAGACAGGCAAGGAGTCCATGAAGATGCTGACGCAGGGCGAGGTCAACACTGTTGCTCGCGTGCTGCAGAACATGAAGGACAGTGTGAGTCGGAGCGTGCGGGACAAGCGCACGGACACGGGCGGCGACATCCGCACCACCGCACAGCGCCGGAAGATCTACGCGCTGTGCGAGGCGCTGGGCTGGAATGACGACCCGCGCCGCATTCAAGGCTTCGTCAAGCGCGTGGCCCATGTCGACCGCATCGAATGGCTGAACATAGCGCAATGCGAGAAGGTCATCGAGGGCCTCAAGGCGATCCTTGCCAGAGAGCAGCGGAAGGGGGCCGGGCGGGATGGATAACGAGAACCAGCGGGAGCTCGATGTCCTGGCCGCGCTGGAAGGCATCCACCGGATGCAAGAGAGCATCCGGGACACGGAGCTGGACATAGTGGTGGAGACCGGGATCATCTTCCTCCGCTTGCACTATCAGCGGCTCCCGCCCGGAGTGGCCCGCCGTCTGACGGAGATCTCGCCCCGGGACGTGGCGGAGGTGTCGGAGGTCATCCGGGAGAATGGCGCGACGCCGGAGCAGCGGCGAAGCCTGGGCGACCGACTGGCGAGCGACGCAGCCGTCGCCCAGGTCATCCGGGCGGCGAATGTCTACCGGGATCGGCTGGGCTACGGCCCGATCGAGTCGGAGGTGGAGGCGTGAGCGGGCGGAAGGCTGGGGCGATGGGGCTCGTCGAGAGGCTCGCCGCCGTCCTGGCCGTGAACGAGATCGTCCGATCCCGGCGCTTCCTGGGAGAGAACACCAGCAAGGAAGACCGCGAGGAGTTGCTCAAGCTCACGACCTCCGAGCTCACCTCGACGGCCCAGGTGCTCGCCTCCGCCGTGCATCTCCGGCAGCAGGTGGAGACGGCGGAGTTCACGCGGGCCCTCATAGAGCAGCAGAAGGCCGCGCAGCAGCCCCCAGGCGGGCCGCTTGCGTGTTAAGGGGGGACGGGTATGCCGACGAAGAAGAAACGCCTCACGCAGCGGGAGAAGGCCGAGCGTGCGGCGATCAAGAAGCAGCTCCAAGCGGACGGCGTTCTCCCACCTGATAAGCCCCGGCTCAACCGCAAGAAGTTCGCCCGGGAGGTGTGGAAGGATTTCAGCGAGATGGATGTCTACACCGCAGATTTCTACCTCCGCAAGGCGATCATGGCAACGGTGGGGCCGGAGATGCACGAAGTGACATCGGAGCAGGTTGGTGTCCTGAAGCTGATGAAGCTGGCGGTGGAGACCGATCGGTTCATGCAGCAACTCAAAACAGAGGGGCGCGAGCAATACAGCATCGGGGAGTATGTCGAGAAGGTCTACAACCCGGTTATGAATTTATAGGAGGATTCACATTATGGCAAAACTGACACCAGACGCGACGAGGACGGAGCATGGCCTCGTCATTAACGAGAAGATCATCCCGTGGGGCGCGGTCTGGCCCAAGGACTCCGGCGCGTACAAGAAGGGCGCACAGTACAAGGCCGACCGTCTGCTCTCGGGCGGCACGGGCAAGGTCAAGGGCGTGACCATCCACAACACCAACGACCTGAAGAACGTGGAGGAGGACGCCGAGCAGTACACCCGTGCGACGTGGCCTAACGGCAACATGAACGACGCCCGCGTCCACTACTACGTCGACGACATCAACGCATGGCAGAACCTGAGAGAGGACGAGGTGGGCTGGCACGCGGGCGATGGCCGGAAGGCCACGGGCGGCAACGAGACGACGCTCTCCATCGAGATCATCATGGACGGCTCGGGCAGCAAGGAAGACCGCAAGGCTGAGGAGAACGGCGTGCTGCTGGCGGCACTGCTGCTGAAGAAGCACGGCTTGAGCGTGAACGAGCTGTACACGCACAACCACTGGATGGGCCACCCGGACTCCATCGTGCAGGGCGCGAGGAAGAACTGCCCGCTGTACATCCTGCCCCATTGGGCGCAGTTCAAGCAGAAGGTCGCCGCAAAGCTCACGGAGCTGAACGGCGGCGCGACCACCACGGAGGCGGGCAAGACGGAGATCATGGGCAAGGCCAAGGCGAGCGCACAGCAGATGGCGCTGTTCGCCCGATCCAAGAACGCGGAGCCGCAGCTCCCGGCGTGCTCGCTGGAGCAGCTGGCGCAGTTCTTCCTCGAAGAGGGCGAGGCCGAGGGCGTGCGCGGCGACGTCGCCTTTGCGCAGAGCCTCCACGAGACGGGCTTTTTCAAGTACGGCGGCATCGTGCTCCCCACGCAGAACAACTACGCGGGCATCGGGGCGCTGAACGGCAACGCCAAAGGACAGGCGGCGACCTTCCCCGACCCGCGCACGGGTGTCCGGGCGCAGATCCAGCACCTGAAGGCATACGCCTCCAAGGAGGCGCTCGTGAACGGGTGCGTCGACCCGCGCTTCTCCCTCGTGACACGGGGCTCGGCGCAGTATGTGGAATGGCTGGGCGCAAGCGACAACCCCAACGGCAAGGGCTGGGCCGTACCGGGCAAGGGCTACGGCAGCAAGATTATCGCCCTGTTAGGTCAGATCATGGCGTTCGAGGTGCCCCAGCCGTCCGCACCGAGCGAGCCGGAGGAGCAGGAGCCGGAGTTCCCGGCGTATCAGTTAGAGGGGCTTGAAACGCTCGTGGAGGCTGGCGTCATCAACTCCCCCGAGTTCTGGCGGCAGAAGTTCAGCGAGCAGGTGACGGTCGGCGAGATGTTCGGTATCTTGGGGAAGCTCTTCACAAAAGTGACCGAGTAAGGACGCGGAGGGCGGGACATGGAAGACCTCGTAAAGGAGCTGACGATCGACATGGTTCCTGACGGCGACAACCGCATCATCGCGGAGACGATCGGCGTCGAGAACTACTACAAGCTGTGCTCGGTCGTCGGCGGCTCGACCATCTACCTCCAGAAGCCGGAGAGTGTCCTTCGCCCTGTCCGAGACGCTCACATCAAAGCGGAGTTCAACGGCTACAACCACCCCGAGCTCGCCCGCAAGTACGGCGTGACGGAGCGGTGGGTGCGGCAGCTCTGCGGCGAGGGGAAGCTGGAGGGACAGATGAGCCTTCTCGACTACGGCGACGAGCCGGAAAACACTACGTTCTAAGACAACATTTCTAAGAAGCAGTACATATATAAGGTTCCTGAAAGGGACGGTAAAATAAGACTATGAGCATAGCTCATAGTCTTATTTTTATATCCAAAGGAGGACACCAAACATGAGCGTGGAGATCATCCAGAGCGCGGCGACCGAGCTGCTGGTCAACGTCGCGCTCGCCGTGCTGGCCCTCGCCGGGGCCTACGCGGTCTACTACATCCGGCTCGGCACATCCAAGCTGAAGGCGCAGACCGCGCAGATCGAGGACGCATCCACCCGCAAGGTGCTGGACGACGCCTTGGAGGACGTTGCGAACCTCGCCACGCTGTCGGTGGGCGCAATGGAGCAGACCACGGCAAAGGCGCTGCGCGAGGCGGTCAAGGGCGGCAAGGCAAGCCGCGAGGAGCTGGTCGCGCTGGGCAAACAGGTCTTTGACGAGGTCAAGGCGTCGATCGCGCCGGAGGCGCAGCGGGTCATCACGAAGAACCTCGGCAGCTTCGACGAGTATTTGACGAAGTGCATCGAGGCCGCTGTGCTGGAGATCAAGCAGAACGAGCCGTACATCACCCTCCCGGAGAGTGCGCTCATCGAAGGCGAAGCGGAACGGTAAGGAGGGCGGCACATGGACGTCTCTCAGATCACCGCCCTCATCGGCGCGGCGGCGTCGCTGCTGTGCACCGTCGTCGTCGGGGCGCTCACCTTCTTTATGAAGAAGACGCTCGCCAGTCTTGAAGAGGCGGACAAGCGGAACGCCGAGGACATCAAGACGCTGGACAAGAACCTCAACGACCTGAAGGCAGACCTCCCCCTGATCTATGTGACGCGGGAGGACTACATTCGGGTCATGAACAGGGTCGAGGACAAGCTCGACCAGATCCTCTACGGAGGCAAAGCCAAAGGAAAGGAGGAGTGACCTCATGGCAATCCTTGACGAGCTGACCGAGCAGGAGGTCAGCAAGAACAAAGCAATCCGGGGCTACATCGTCCGAGCCCTCGCAAAAGGCAGTCAGAACGCCTTGCTCGTCCGTCAGATCACAAACGCCCTCGTCGCTGACGGCCTGATCTACTCGCCGGACATTTCAAAGCCGATCGAGTATCTGCAGGAGGCGGGTTATGTGACCTTCACCGACCGATCGGTGAACGCCTACAACGCCTACCGCAAGGACTCCATCATCAAGCTCACCCGCAAGGGCGTCGATCTCGTCGAGGGCACGATCAACGACCCGGGCATCGATGTCTAAGGCGGAGCGACGGAGGACGCGGGTCAGCTCGACGATCGACAAGCTCCCGGACGATATTAAGGGGCAACTCGACGTCCGGCTTGCGGACACCTCCAACACCTATGAAGAACTGGCGGCATGGCTCAAGGCTGAAGGCTACGAGATCAGTAAGTCAGCGATCGGGCGTTATGCGATCCGCACCACACAGGCGGCGCAGCGCGTAGCGCAGACCATCCAGCGTACTCAGGCGATCGCTCAAGCGGTGGAGGCCCACCCCGACCTCGACTACACGAAGGCGGCGTCGATGGTGCTCATGGACGGGCTCATGCAGCGAGTCAGCACCGCTGAGGACGACTTTCAGGAAATGCCGCTGGATAAGGCGGGGCGACTCATCGCAAGCCTCGCCCGGAACGCCACCTACGAAAAGCGCGTCCGGCAGGACATGAAGAAAAAAGCTGAGCTTGCCTTCGAGCAGATGGAGACGGAGCTCATGGCGGCAATCAAGCAGCACCCTGAGCTTGCTGGCGAGCTTCACGACGTGCTGGAGCGTGCAAGAGAGAAGGTGCTGGCAGATGGCGAAGATTGACCTGAACGACTACCTCGAAAAGCTCACAGAGCCGGAAGACCGGGAAACGGTCGCAAACCGCGCGTATCAGCGGGAGCTGTTCGAGCAGTACGTCACAAAGGACGGCAATTTTCCCGAGCAGCGGGCGCAGCTCCTTGAGGACTTCAGGGCCGGAAAGGAACTGACCGGGCCGAAGGGACTGCGCCGGAAGCTCGGAGCCTTCGATCTTGAATACTTCGGGCGGGCCTATCTCGCGCACTACTTCGTCCGCCCGTCGCCCAAGTTCCACGGCGAGCTGGACAGGATATGGCGGGAGGGCGTGCTGAAGGGGATGAACCCGGAGGTGGACGCCAAGCGGATCAGTCGCGCGGATGGGTGCCGCCGTGCGATCGAAGCACCTCGTGGCCACGCCAAGAGCACGACCTTCACTTTCAAGGACGACCTGCACGCCGCCGTCTACGGCTACAAGCACTACATCATCATCCTCTCTGACAGCTCGGAACAGGCCGAGGGCTTCCTCGTCGACATCAAGACGGAGCTGGAGGAGAACGCTGCCCTGAAGGAAGACTTCGGCGAGCTGGAAGGAAAGGTCTGGAAGTCCTCTGTCATCCTGCTGGCCAACGGCGTCAAGATTGAGGCAATCGGCTCGGGCAAGAAGATCCGTGGCCGACGTCACAAGCAGTGGCGTCCCGACCTTATCGTCTGCGACGATCTGGAGAACGACGAGAACGTCAACACGCCGGAGCAACGCAAGAAGCTCCGCGACTGGTTCTATAAGGCGGTCTCCAAGGCGGGCGACACCTACACCGACATCGTTTACATCGGCACGCTGCTCCACTTCGATGCGCTGCTGGCCAACGTAGCGAAGAACCCGAGCTATAAGTCGGTGCGCTATCAGGGCGTCATCAGCTTCGCCACCAACGGCGAGCTGTGGGACGCATGGGAATCCATCTTCACCGATCTCTCCAACGACAACCGACAGGAGGATGCACTGGAGTTCTTCCAAGCGAACCGCGAGGCGATGCTGGAGGGCACGGCGGTCTTATGGGAGGAGAAGCTCTCCTACTACGACCTCATGGTCATCCGTATCTCCGAGGGTGAGGCGTCCTTCAACAGCGAGATCCAGAATGACCCCATCGACCCGGAGAACTGCACCTTCCAAGAAGAGTGGTTTGACTTTTGGGACGACGAGGGCAAGGCACAGCCAGACTTCTCCGACCCGAAGTTTCTCTTCGTCGGCGCGAACGACCCGTCGCTGGGCAAGAACAAGAAGTCGGACACCAGCTCCATCATCGCACTGGCGAAGGACACGCAGACGGGCTACCTCTATGTCGTGATCGCGGACATTGCCAAGCGCAAGCCGGATCAGATCATTGAGGACGCCCTCGACGCGAGCCGACGCCTCCAGCGGGAGTACAAGCGGCCCTACTACAAGTTCGGCGTGGAGACGGTGCAGTTCCAGTATTACTTCGCCGAGATCATGCGGCAGCGTGCGGCAGCGGTCGGCGAGTATCTCCCTATCGAGGAGATCAACAGCACGCAGAACAAGGATGCACGCATCCAGTCCCTGCAGCCGTTCGTGAAGAATGGCTACATCAAATTCAGCAAGAAACACAAGACACTGCTAAAGCAGATGACCGAGTACCCGATGGGCAAGAACGACGACGCGCCGGACGGCCTCCAGATGGCGGTCAAGCTGGCGCTTGACGTCAAAATCGGGCGCAGGGTCGACTACAGAAGCGTCATCGCCCGCGCCCTCGACTTCCGGCGCGGAGCCTACTAAGGAGGTGAGGCGCATGATTATCCAAGAGAACACAATCATCCACGGCGACAGCCTCACCGTGCTCCGTCAGATGGAGCCGGAGAGTGTCGACGCAATCATCACAGACCCGCCCTACGGCATCAACTATGTCTCTCAGACGGGGGCGTCCATCAAGAACGACAAGAGCCCCTTCATCTGGTTCCTCTACGACGCCTTCCGCGTGCTCAAGTCCGGCGAGGCTGGGCACGGCGGCCTGATCTGCTTTACCCGTTGGGACGTGGAGCAGACCTTCATCGACGCGATGAAGATCGCGGGCTTCAACGTCAAGAGCGAGGTCATTTGGGATAAGGTCTACCACGGCATGGGCGACACCAAGGCGGCGTTTGCCCCGTCGCATGAGAACATCGTCTTCGCGATTAAGGGCAAATACAGTTTCCCCGGCAGCCGCCCAAAAGACCTCGTCACCTTCCCGAAGATCAACAGCTCCAAGATGGTGCACCCCACTGAGAAGCCTGTTGGTCTGCTGGCTAATCTCATCTCCTCGGTCACGAAACCGGGCGACCTCATCCTCGACCCGTTCGCCGGAAGCGGCTCCACGCTGGTCGCGGCGAAGAAGACGGGGCGTCGCTTCATTGGCATCGAGCTGGATGATGATTACTTCGTCACGGCCCAGCGGCGCATCGAGGAGGTGCGGGAATGAGCCGACTCAAGCAGCTCATCACCCGGCTTAGACGCCCGGATATGCGGGAGGTCGCCGTGGCGCAGGTCTCCGACAAGTACAGCGAGTATCCCAGCAATGGCCTGACGCCTGTCAAGCTGGCTGAGATCCTCCGAGAGGCCGACGCAGGCGATGTTCTTCGGCAGATGGAGCTCTTTGAGGAAATGGAGGAGAAAGACCCTCACCTATTCAGTCAGCTCCAGACGCGCAAGAACGCCGTCACGGGCCTTGACTTCGAGGTGATCCCCTTCGGCGACGAACCGCTGGACAAGGAGATCGCCGACTTCATCGAAGAGCAGCTCAACGGCATCGAGAGCTTCGAGGATGTGGAGAATGACCTGCTCGACGCAATCGGCAAGGGCTTCGCCGTATCCGAGATCCTGTGGGGCTATGACGAAGGGCACGTCGTGGTGCAGGACATCAAGACGCGACACCAGAAACGCTTCTTTTGGGACACGCTGGACGATTCGTTCAAGGTGCGAACGAAGGACGTGCCGGAGGGCATCCTGCTCCCGGCGAACAAGTTCATCGTTCACAGGTACAAGGCTCGCAGCGGTCACACCTCTCGGGCTGGCATCCTCCGAGTTGTGGCGTGGATGTACCTCTTCAAGAACTACGACCTGAAGGACTGGGTCAGCTTCGCTGAGATCTACGGTCTGCCGCTCCGGCTGGGCAAGTACGCGCCGGGAGCGAGCGACAGCGACAAGGCGGCGCTCATGCGAGCCCTCATCCAGATTGGCTCCGACGCGGCGGGCATCATCCCGGATGGCACGAGCATCGACTTTATTACCACGGAGAAGACCTCCAGCTCCGACCTCTATGAACGGCTGGCTCGTTACTGCGATGAACAGATCTCCAAGGCAATCCTCGGCCAGACGCTGACTTCCGACTCGGGCGGCGGCAGTTACGCACAGAGCAAGACGCACAACGATGTCCGGCACGATCTCACCGTCGCCGACTGCAAGGCGCTGGCGTCCACCCTCCGGCGCGACCTCATCCGCCCGCTGTGCATCTTCAACTTCGGCGAGGACAAGCGCATCCCAAAGCTGCGCTTTGACTGCGAGGAGTCGGAAGACCTGACCCAGACGGCGACGATCATCGGCACCCTGGTCAATGAGATTGGGCTCCGGGTACCCACCAGCTTCATCTACAAGAAGTTCTCCATCCCGGAACCGGAAGCGGACGAAGAGATCGCCGCGCCGAGGCCGGGCGCGGGCCTGGGGGCGCTTCCCTTCAAAGCGGGGCACGGCACAGCCCTCGCCCTCAAGGCGGGAGCAGGCGGCGAGCACGGCACCCAGGAGCAGATCGACCGCCTGACAAGCGCGGCGATCCGCAAGAGCGCGGGCACATTCAAGCGTGCCTTCGCGCCGGTCATCCGCCTGGTGGAACAGGCGGAGAGCCTGGAGGAGCTCCGGGCGCTGATGGAGGACGACAAGTCGGTGGCGGCCCTATACCGGGATATGGATATATCCGAGGTGGAGGCGCTGCTCCAGAAGGTGATGACCTACGCAGATCTGGAGGGGCGGGTGACGGAGGATGGATGAGATTCAGGCCCTCTTCACCCGGCAGGACATGGCCTTTGAGGAGGCGGTGGACTACTTCAAAGAGCGCGTCCCGGTCACTGCGGAACAGTTCCTGTCTCTTATACACATCTCCGAGCCCA
>ENA-OZUR01000281-OZUR01000281.1-human-gut-metagenome-genome-assembly--contig:-NODE-281-length-14108-cov-4.113357_pt1 | contig 14108 bp, 9 predicted proteins | sample MGYA00243435_ERZ654025 | MGnify/ENA primary metagenome ERZ654025 (study PRJEB26926, sample SAMN06164585) | human gut metagenome | biome: ENVO:00009003; feature: ENVO:2100002; material: ENVO:00002003... | reverse complement strand
TCTGCGCATGTCTCGTGGGCTCGGAGATGTGTATAAGAGACAGATTGTATATATACGTCCCCCAGTGTGGATGTTCCCCACGCTTAGGGTTCTCATGCTCATAAAGTGCTGTGCCATCAAATCTGCCAAGTCCATGCTCGTCCTTCGGAAAATGTGCCGGAACCCAGTCTAAGATCACTCCAATTCCCTTGCTGTGCAGATAATCGACAAAATACATGAAATCTGCCGGTGAACCATAACGGGAGGTCGGTGCATAATAGCCGGTTACCTGATACCCCCACGACGGATCGTATGGATGCTCCATAATCGGCATCAATTCCACATAGTTATAATTCATCATCAACAGATAATCCGCAAGCAGGCTTGCGATATCACGATAATTGTAGAACTCTCTGCCATCCGTTGGACGCTTCCAGGAACCAAGATGCATCTCATAGATTGCCATTGGCTGTTCGTCGGTATTCTTATCTTCCCGCTTCTCCATCCACGCGGCATCCTTCCATTTATAGGAAATATCCACGATGCGGGATGCATTTGCCGGACGCACCTCACTGCTGAACGCATACGGATCACTCTTCATGAATACCTGTCCGGACTTTGCTTTAATCTCATACTTGTAGATCTCTCCAACCAGCTTGCCCGGAATAAACAACTCGTAGATACCGGAATAATCCAGCTTCCGCATCGGATGTCGTCTGCCATCCCAGTTGTTGAAATTACCAACGACAGACACGCGGTCTGCGTTCGGTGCCCATACAGCAAAGAGCACACCTTCCACGCCATCAACGGTCATTGGATGCGCACCCATCTTCTCATAGATGCTGTAATGTTTTCCCTCGTTGAACAGACTGATATCGATTGGATCAATCACCGGTTCAAACACATACGGATCAAAGTATGTCACTTCATCCCCATTGTCAAACCGGACGTTTAATTTATATTCAAACGGTTTCTTATCTTTAATTACCACAGAGAAAAATCCCGGCACACGCTCCGATACGAGGGTGTACTTCTTTCTCGTGGACACTTCAATGGCATTTACAACCTTTGCACCCGGCAGATATGCATTGATATACAGATCGTCGATACACTCATGCATACCAAGGATATGATGCGGATTGTTGTGAATGCCCTGGACCAAAGCATCGACTTCCATCCAGTTTATAGCAAAAACTGCTTTTCTTTTGGACATGTCAAATGTGTCTCCTCTCTACAATTTATGAATGAAGATTCCACTTCTTAGCTTTGGTTCAAACCATGTTGACTTCGGCGGCATCAACCGCTTCGCATCAGCCACTGCAAAAAGCTCTTCGATGGATGTCGGATACATCGAAAATGCCAGTTTCATATCGCTGTCTGCGCGTCGTTCCAGCTCTGACAAGCCTCGGATTCCTCCAATAAAATCGATTCGTTTATCCGTTCTTGGATCTTCGATCCCAAGCACTGGTGCCAGCAGATGATCCTGTAAGATTGATACATCCAGACCATCGACCGGGTCTTCGGATAGTATGTGTGATTTGGCACGTAATTTATACCATGCACCATCGAGATACATACCAAACGTCGCCTTTTCTTCTGGCTGATATGCATCAGCTACTGATTCTACCTCGAAATCTGTCTTGATTGCTTCCATAAACGTCTCTGCCGTATAGCCGTTCAAATCACGGACAACACGGTTGTATGGCAAAATCTTCAGCTGGTCATGTGGAAACAGAACCGACAGGAAATAATTGTATTCTTCCTCTCCGGTATGGTTCGGATTTGCATTTCTGCGTTTGATTCCAACTTTGACCGCTGACGCTGCACGATGGTGTCCATCTGCAATGTAGATCTGTGACATCTCAGAAAATGCATGCTCAATTGCCGCAATATCCGCTGCATCTGTTACCAGCCATACGTGATGTGTAATTCCATCCTCTGAGACAAAATCGTTCTCTGCCGGACGTGCCTTAATCTTTGTTACGATCGCATCAATGGCTGCCTGCGCCCGATAAGCAAGAAAGATCGGACCCGTCTGTGCGTTGCACGTATCTACATGCGTGATACGGTCAATTTCTTTATCCTCCCGTGTATTCTCATGCTTCATGATGACACCGGACTCATAGTCCTCGATAGATGCACATGCCACAATTCCGGTCTGCGATCTTCCATTCATCACAAGTTCATACAGATAATACATCGGGGCTGCATCTTCCACGTAATCGCCACGTTCAATCATTCCATCCAGCAATTCTTTTGCCTTTTCATATACGCATGGTGCATAAGTGTCCACGCTGTCATCAAACGCCGTCTCCGCCCGGTCGATGCGAAGGAAAGAAAGTGGTTTTCCTTCCACTGCTTTTTTTGCTTCTTCCCGGTTATATACATCATATGGCAGTGCTGCCACTTCACTGACAATTTCTTTTCTCGGTCTATACGCTTTAAACGGTTTAATAATTGCCATGTATCTTCTCCTCTAAGTATATCGCCTCTGCCTCCCACGGACAGGTTTATCCACGGATCGCCTTCACTGCTGCATCGATAGACTTCTTGTAATCTTCCTCAGAAGAATTGTTGAATACAAACAGCTCAGGAATGTTATCCGGCTGCTTGAAATTCTGTGTTGCGATATATTCATCCCAATGTGCAAGCTTCCATGCATCACGGTCAGATGCACGCTTGATCATACGCTGGTGGCAGACTTCTACATCTGTATGTACCCATACAACAAAAAGCTCTGCATCCTTTTCCTTTAATTTTGCACGCAGATTGTCAAGATATTCGTTGTCGCGGATCTCATCTGTAAATGGTGCATTGATTAAAACAGTATCATTGTACTCCAATGCTTCAAATGCAAAATCAAGAACTGCATAATACTCGTAATCACGAATCTCTCTCTGGAAGAAATCAGATGAACGGTTGTACTCTTCGCCAGCCACCTTGAAAATCTGCTTGGACAATACGATCAATGTATCCTTGTCCAGATATACGCAGTTTGGAAGTGCTTTTGCAAGCTTACGGGAAATAAATGTCTTGCCGCAAGCTGGTGGTGAAGTTACTAAAATCAATTTCTTCATGGTTGGTGCCTCCTATATATATACATTAAATTTCTCTATATGTTCTACCTCTGTATGGCATGCATACAACAAGAACCTAATTATTTCAATTTTACCACAAAAGAAAAGAACAAACAAGCTTTTCCATTCTGTTTCGTCATGAAAAATGTCTGTTTGTCCTTTTTCTTAATTTTATTTACTGCTACGCAATCGCGCAAATTACTTCTTTGTAATGTAACCCTGTGCTTTAAGAAGCTCTGCACATAATACAGCACCACCGGCAGCACCACGAACGGTATTATGAGAAAGTCCAACGAACTTCCAGTCATAGACAGAATCCTCACGGATACGTCCAACGGAGATACCCATGCCGTTCTCATAATCCACATCCAGAGTAACCTGTGGACGGTTATCCTCTTCCATATAACGGATAAACTGCTTTGGTGCACTTGGAAGTCCAAGTTCCTGTGGAACACCCTTGTAAGACTCCAGCTTCTCGATGAGCTGTTCCTTCGTCGGGTTCTTCTTGAACTTTACAAATACAGCTGCTGTATGTCCGTTCAATACTGGCACACGGATACACTGGCATGTGATGATCGGGCTTGTTGCTGGAACGATCTCACCCTTCTCCTCATCAATATGTCCCCAGATACGAAGTGGCTCTTTCTCAGACTTTTCTTCCTCGCCACCGATAAATGGGATGATATTTCCAACCATTTCCGGCCAGTCCTTAAATGTCTTTCCTGCTCCGGAGATTGCCTGATAGGTTGTTGCAACAACCTCGTATGGCTCAAATTCTTTCCATGCTGTAAGCACAGGTGCATAAGATTGGATTGAACAGTTTGGCTTTACAGCTACAAATCCTCTTGTTGTTCCAAGGCGCTTCTTCTGGAACTCGATGACCTTCATATGCTCCGGGTTGATCTCCGGAACTACCATCGGTACGTCCGGTGTCCAGCGGTGTGCACTGTTGTTTGAAACAACCGGTGTCTCTGTCTTTGCGTATGCATCCTCGATTGCCTTAATCTCGTCCTTCGACATATCAACGGCACTGAATACAAAATCAACGGTAGAAGCAACCTCTTCTACTTCGTTTACATTGTGTACAATCAGCTTCTTAACAGCTTCCGGCATCGGTGTATCCATCTTCCAACGGTCACCAACTGCCTCCTCATATGTCTTGCCTGCACTACGTGGGCTGGCTGCGACTGTCACAACCTCAAACCATGGATGGTTCTCAAGAAGTGCAATAAATCTCTGTCCAACCATACCGGTTGCACCAAGAATACCTACCTTTAACTTATCACTCATTTTGTTATCCTCCAACTCCTGTTTACTGAATTACACGTACTTTCAATACTCCATCGATACTGGAAATAGACTTTACAGTATCTTCATCTGCCTTCTCAGAAATATCAAATACCGAGTAAGCATAATCACCCTTTGACTTGCTTACCATGTCAGATACATTGATGCCCTTGGAAGCAAATGCACCAGTAAACTGCGTGATCATATTCGGAATATTCTTGTGACATACACAAACTCTTGCTGCTTCCGAACACTTGCCGGCATCGCAGGCCGGATAGTTTACGGAATTTTTGATATTACCATTCTCGATAAAATCAACGATTTCTTTCACTGCCATCACTGCACAGTTATCCTCAGATTCCTCTGTGGATGCGCCAAGATGTGGCAATGTGATTACGTTATCAACTCCGGCAATCTTTGCATTTGGGAAATCTGTTACATACTTAGCAACCTTTCCGCTTGCAAGTGCCTCGATCATATCATCATCATTTACAAGAATATCTCTTGCAAAGTTCAGGATCTTCACGCCATCCTTCATCATGGCAAATGCATCCTTATTGATCATGCCTTTCGTAGAATCAAGCGCCGGTACATGTACAGTAATGTAATCACACTCTTTATAAATATCTTCTACATTCTTGATGTGTTTTACATGGCTGGAAAGTCTCCATGCTGCATCGACAGACACATATGGATCATAACCATATACTTCCATGCCAAGACGGAAACCGATGTTCGCTACCTTGGCGCCGATTGCACCAAGACCGATGACGCCGAGCTTCTTACCCATGATCTCGCAGCCGGCATAGTGTTTTTTCTGCTTCTCAACTGTCTTTGCGATATTCTCGTCTGATGCATTCTCCTTTACCCAGTTATAACCACCCATCAGGTCTCTGGATGCGAGCAAAAGTCCTGCAATGACAAGTTCCTTTACACCGTTTGCATTGGCGCCCGGTGTATTAAATACTACGATTCCTTTCTCTGCACACTTGTCAAGTGGGATGTTGTTGACACCCGCACCGGCACGTGCGATTGCAAGCAGATTATCGGAAAGCTCTAAGTCATGCATAGCTGCACTTCTGACAAGTACCGCGTCTGCTGCTGCAAAATCGTCTACTACTTCATATGTATCATTGAACAAATCCATACCGCAGGCTGCGATCGGATTCAAGCAATTAATCTTAGCCATTTTCTTCTCTCCCTTATTATGAGTTCTTCTCCTCGAAGTCCTTCATGAATGCAACTAACTTCTCAACACCCTCGATTGGCATTGCGTTGTAGATACTTGCACGCATACCACCGACCGTTCTGTGTCCCTTCAGGTTTACAAAGCCTGCGGCTGTTGCTTCCTTTACGAACTTGGCATCGAGTTCCTCGTTGCCTGTTACGAACGGAACATTCATCAGGGAACGGTCTTCCTTTACGACTGTTCCGTGGAACATCTTAGAAGAATCTAAGAAGTCATACAGGATAGCTGCCTTCTTCTCATTATGGATCTTCATTGCGGAAAGTCCGCCCATTTCCTTTACCCACTTGAACACCAGACCACAGATGTAAATGCCGTAGCATGGAGGTGTGTTGTACAAGCTGTCATTGTCTGCCTGTGTCTTGTACTTCAGCATGGTCGGGCAGTAAGTCGGAACATCGTCACGGATCAGATCCTCACGGATGATTACAACAACGACACCGGCTGGTCCTACGTTCTTCTGTACACCGAAGTAGATCAGACCGTAATCAGATACATTGACTGGCTGTGACAGAATATCGGAAGACATATCAGCTACAAGGATCTTGCCCTTTGTGTTCGGAAGCTTCTTGTAAGTAGTTCCGTAAATTGTATTGTTATGGCAGATATACACATAATCTGCATCCTCGGAGATCGGAAGATCAGAGCAATCTGGAATATAGCTGAAGGTCTTGTCAGCCGATGATGCAACGACATTTACCTTTCCGTACTTCTTTGCTTCTTCGCATGCCTTCTTTGCCCACTGACCGGTAATGATATAGTCAGCAACACCGTTTTTCATCAGGTTCATCGGGATTGCAGCAAACTGCTGTGATGCACCGCCCTGCAGGAACAGCACCTTGTAATTGTCCGGAATATCCATCAGATCGCGAAGGTCTTTTTCTGCTTCTTTGATGATGTTATCGTACACTTTCGAGCGATGACTCATCTCCATTACGCTCATGCCGGAACCTTTGTAATCCAGCATCTCATCTGCTGCCTGCTTCAACACTACTTCCGGTAATACGGAAGGACCTGCTGAAAAGTTAAATACTCTTGCCATTTTTCCTCTTCCTCCTACTTATTATCTAAATCCTGCTGGTCAAAACAGGTTTCCAAAGCTGCTCCTGCAGCAACCATTGGCCATACCTTATCATCCTTACCGATGATACAATCAATCACAACCGGCTTATTTAACTCGATTGCCTGCTTCATGGCATCCTCAAACTCCTGAAGATTTGTAGCTCTGAAACCGGTCGCTCCAAGTGCATCCGCTACCTTCACGAAGTCAACCGAATCATCTAAGATTGTATTCGAATAACGCTTATCGTAGAACAATGTCTGCCACTGACGCACCATACCAAGCACATGGTTGTTGATTACAACCTGGATGATCGGCACATTATAACGGCTTGCCGTAGCGATCTCGTTCATATTCATACGGAAACATCCGTCTCCCGCAATGTTGATTGCCACACGGTCCGGACGTCCGTACTTGGCACCGATACAGGCACCAACGCCGTAGCCCATTGTTCCGAGTCCGCCGGATGTAAGAAGCTGTCTAGGCTCTTTGAATTTATAATACTGGGCTGCCCACATCTGATGCTGTCCTACATCCGTTGTGATTGTTGCATTGCCCTCTGTCAGCTCATAGATCTTGTTGATGATCGCCGGTCCCGAGAATTCATTCATATCTGCATGATCCGGATACTGTTCTTTGAGTGCATCAATCTGTGCTCTCCACTCCGGTTTCTTAGACGCCTTGATTCTGGTAGAGATCATCTTCAGTATTTCTTTGGCATCACCGACAACACTTGCATCAACTTCCACATTCTTATTGATTTCTGCAGCATCAATATCAATATGTAAAAGCTTTGCCTGATTTGCAAACTTACTTGCATTACCGGTTACACGGTCTGAGAATCTCGCACCAACGACAATCACAAGGTCTGCCTGATTGATACCAAAGTTTGAAACCTTGGTTCCATGCATACCGATCATTCCCGTGTAACGGTCATCCGTTCCCGGAAATGCACCCTTACCCATCAATGTATCACAGACAACTGCATCAATTTTCTCTGCAAATTTTTTCAGTTCCTTGGACGCATCTGCCGCAACAACACCACCACCGACAAGAATCATCGGTTTCTTCGAGTTCTCGATCATCTTAATCGCTGTGTCGATATCCTCTGCACGGATTGTCTTTGTCACGCGCTCGATTGGCTCCGGTGCCTTCGGCTCATAGTCTGCAACATTTGCAGTTACATCCTTTGTAATATCGACAAGAACCGGTCCCGGTCTGCCTGACTGTGCGATTTTAAATGCACGGCGGATTGTATCTGCCAGTTCATGTACATTCTTTACAATAAAGCTATGCTTCGTGATCGGCATAACTACACCTGCAATATCAATCTCCTGAAAGCTGTCCTTTCCAAGAAGAGAAACACCTACGTTTGCAGTGATTGCAACAAGTGGAATTGAATCCATATATGCGGTTGCAATACCGGTTACAAGATTTGTTGCACCCGGACCGGAAGTTGCCATACATACGCCAACCTTACCGGTAGCTCTTGCATATCCATCTGCTGCATGGCTTGCGCCCTGCTCATGGGATGTCAGGACATGGTGAATCTCATCCTGATGCTTATACAATGCATCATAGACATTCAGGATCGTTCCTCCCGGATATCCAAATACTGTGTCAACGCCCTGTTCTTTCAGACATTCAATCACTATTTCTGATCCAGTTAATTGTTTCATAAACTTCTCCTTATCTACATACAACTTGATTTATCCTTTTTCTTCCTGTCAGATAACCAATATCTGATAGGATAGCACATTGTTTTGAATTATTCAATATATTTTACTTCAACTCCAAAACTGCACCGCGGTTACCGGATGTTACCATCTTTGCATATCTTGCCAGATATCCGGTTGTTACCTTTGGTTCTCTTGGTGTCCATGCTTCTTTCCGCTTTGCAAGCTCCTCGTCGGAAACCTTCACATTGATCGTACATGCATCAATATCAATACTGATGATATCACCCTCTTCAATCAAAGCGATCGGGCCTCCAACAGCTGCCTCCGGTGAGATATGTCCGATAGAAGCACCACGGCTTGCACCTGAGAAACGGCCATCTGTAATCAGTGCTACCGAAGAGCCAAGCCCCATACCTGCGATTGCAGATGTCGGATTCAGCATCTCCCGCATACCAGGTCCGCCCTTTGGACCCTCGTAACGGATAACGACAACGTCGCCTTCCACGATCTTGCCACCCTTGATAGCCGCAATTGCATCCTCCTCACATTCAAACACACGTGCCGGTCCTTCATGCTGCAGCATCTCCGGAACAACCGCAGACCGCTTGACGACAGAGCCGTCCGGTGCGATATTTCCCTTCAATACGGCAAGTCCGCCGGTTGAGCTGTATGGATTTGCCATCGGACGGATAACTTCCGGATTCAGGTTCTTATGTCCCTTTACTGCCTCTCCGATTGTCTTGCCGGTTACTGTCATACAATCTTCATTGATCAGTCCTGCCTCACAGAGCTGGTTGATAACCGCATACACGCCGCCAGCCTCGTTTAAATCTTCCATATATGTCGGGCCTGCCGGTGCTAAGTGACAAAGGTTTGGTGTTCTTGCGCTGACTTCATTTGCCATAGCAATATCAAAATCAAATCCAATCTCATGTGCGATCGCTGGGATATGAAGCATAGAGTTTGTAGAACATCCAAGTGCCATATCCACAGTCAATGCATTCATGATTGCATCCTTTGTGATGATGTCTCTTGGGCAGATGTTCTTCTTGTACATCTCCATAACTGCATAACCGGCACGCTTTGCAAGCTTCAGTCTCTCAGAATATACGGCTGGGATTGTACCATTTCCAGGAAGTCCCATACCAAGTGCCTCTGTCAGACAGTTCATAGAGTTTGCAGTGTACATACCAGAGCATGATCCACAGGTTGGACATGCATGGCACTCGAAATCATTGACATCCTCTTCTGTCATCTTGCCTGCTGCATAAGAACCAACTGCCTCGAACATAGATGAAAGGCTTGTCTTATGTCCCTTTACATGACCGGCAAGCATCGGACCACCGGATACGAATACGGTTGGTACGTTGACTCTGGCTGCTGCCATCAGAAGTCCCGGTACGTTCTTATCGCAGTTCGGGATCATAACAAGTGCATCAAACTGATGTGCAGTTGCCATACACTCGGTTGAATCTGCGATCAGGTCTCTTGTTACAAGGGAATACTTCATTCCGATATGTCCCATCGCGATACCATCGCAGACAGCGATTGCAGGGAACATGACTGGTGTTCCACCTGCTTCTGCTACACCAAGCTTGACTGCCTGTGCGATCTTATCCAGGTTCATATGTCCAGGTACGATCTCGTTGTAAGAACATACGATACCGACCAATGGTTTCTTCATTTCTTCTTCTGTCATTCCAAGGGCGTTGAACAGGCTTCTGTGTGGTGCCTGCTGCATGCCTACTTTAACATTATCACTCTTCATTTTTGTCTTCCTTTCTCTTCAATTTGTTCAGACAATTTCGAGATTTGCATACCTGCAACATATATTTTGATTCCATTCATCTTATATACAATGTATTGAAACTAAGAAGTGCTAGATGTTCTGATCTACATTGTTTCATAATACGCAACCGCCGTCAATTCGCCATCCATGGCTCAGTGACGGCTTGTTTGAACATCGTGTTCAAACATTGCTTCTTTTACTACAGAACATCAAGAACTTCTAAGTTCCAAACATATCGTATATATCCATGAATGAAATTCAAAATATATGTTTTACATCCATCTCACTACCTCGAAATTGTCTGGCAAAGTATTATCTCTTAATTAACTACTAATTCTTCCTTAACCACTTAGATTCTTTCTACAATCTTGTCACCCATCTCGTTACAGCCGACAAGGGTTGTGCCTTCGGACACGATATCGCATGTACGGAAACCATCTACCAGTACCTGCTTGACTGCGTTCTCGATCGCATCTGCCTCTTTGTCGAGGTCGAATGTGTAACGGAGCATCATCGCTGCGGAAAGAATCGTTGCGATTGGATTTGCCTTGTCCTGTCCGGCAATATCCGGTGCTGAACCGCCACTTGGCTCGTACATACCGAATTTTGTTTCGTTCAAGGATGCAGATGCCAGCATACCGATGGAACCTGTGATCATAGATGCCTCATCGGACAAGATGTCACCAAACATATTCTCTGTTAATACAACATCGAACTGTGCCGGATCTTTGACAAGCTGCATTGCACAGTTATCAACAAGCATATGCTCATATGTTACTTCCGGATAATCCTTTGCAACCTCTTCCACGATCTTTCTCCAGAGTCTGGAAGAATCAAGCACATTTGCCTTATCAACACTTGTTACCTTCTTGCGGCGCTTCATCGCGATATCAAAGCCCTTGATTGCGATACGGCGGATCTCATTTTCGTTGTAAGTCAGTGTATCAACGGCTGTCATTACGCCATCGACTTCCTTTGTCTCTCTTGCACCGAAGTAAAGACCACCGGTCAGCTCACGCATGATCATCATATCGAAACCACGGTCTGCAATCTCTTCCTTTAAAGGACATGCACCCTTTAACTGCTCATAAAGATTGGCTGGTCTTAAGTTTGCAAAAAGTCCCAACTCCTTACGGATCTTCAGAAGTCCGGCTTCCGGTCTCTTCTCTGGTGGAAGCTTGTACCAAGGTGATGTGCTTGTGTTACCGCCGATGGAACCAAGCAATACTGCATCGCTTGCCTTTGCTCTTGCGACTGCTTCGTCAGTAAGTGGAACGCCACATGCGTCGATCGAGCATCCGCCCATCAGAAGCTGCTCATAATTAAATGTATGTCCAAACTTTTCTCCGACTGCATCTAACACCTTCATTGCCTGTGTGACAACCTCCGGTCCGATACCGTCACCCTTGATTACTGCAATATTACAATTCATGATTCATCCTCCAAATAATAATTTATCCTGTCTGTTTCTTACCGGTCGAACAAATGCTTTCTCTTCTTAAAGTATACAATGTTACAGATCAGCATCACGATAGAAACAGCCATTGTTCCATAGGTGGAGCTTGCGATATACTCTGTAAGACCATCCACGATGCTTGTAACACTCGCAATATATGCGATTGATATAATCAAACCTGCTACCTGCATGCCAATATACATTGCAGGGCCGCACTTCTTGAAATCCGCAAGCATAAATCGTGTGACAAGTGCGAAAATGGCAATCGCGATGTAGCAGATACCAATAATCGTATCCACACCCTTCAAGCCAGAAAAATAACTATATACCCGATCAGTGTTCTCACCATAAATTCTGCCTGTAAGAAGCTGGAATCCATTCCACAATCCAACAAGAGCGGAAACAAACAGCTGGAAATAAATTACGAAATGAAACCATTTCATTCCAAGCTCTTTCTGTGGCTGCTGCGGTGTCTGAATGTAACATGTCCTGCTGGTTGTACATGTTCTGCTGTGGTGCCTGATTGTACATACCCTGCTGGTTATACATGTTCTGCTGTGGTGCCTGATTGTACATTCCCTGCTGGTTGTACATGTTCTGCTGTGGTGTCTGATTGTTTGCCTGTGCGCCTGCACCGGTATAAGCTCCACAGACTGGACAGGTCAACTGTCCGTCCGAAATCTGATTGCCACAATTATTACAAACTCCCATATATTTTATCCTCCCAGATGAAATTAGTTTTCTTTTGCATTGATATAGTTGATCAAACCGCCCTCTTTGATGATTTTCTGCATGAATGGAGGGAATGCCTGTCCCTTGAACTCGGTTCCTTTTGTCTTGTTGTAGATCATACCACTGTCAAAATCAACCTCTACCATATCGCCTGCCTCGATTCCCTTGGCAGCTTCCGGACACTCGATAATTGGAAGTCCGATGTTAATTGCGTTACGATAGAAAATTCTTGCAAATGTCTCAGCGATTACGCAGCTGATACCAGATGCCTTGATTGCAATTGGTGCATGCTCTCTCGATGAGCCGCATCCAAAGTTCTTATTTGCAACCATGATATCGCCCGGCTTCACACGCTTTACGAAGTCCTTGTCAATATCCTCCATACAGTTCTTTGCAAGCTCCGCAGGATCTGAGGAATTCAGATATCTTGCAGGAATGATTACATCTGTATCTACATTGTCACCATATTTATGTACTGTTCCGTATGCTTTCATTTTTGTTCCTCCTTATGCCAATTCTGCCGGGCTGCTGATCTTACCTGTAATCGCGGAAGCTGCTGCAACTGCAGGGCTTGCCAGATATACCTCTGAATCTACGTGTCCCATACGTCCAACGAAGTTACGGTTAGTTGTGGATACAGCTCTCTCGCCAGCTGCCATAACACCCATATGTCCGCCCAGACATGGTCCACAGGTTGGAGTTGATACGATCGCACCTGCCTCGATAAATGCCTTTGTCAGACCTTCCTCGAGCATCTGTAAATAAACCTCCTGTGTGCCAGGGATCACGATGACACGCACACCCTTTGCCACATGTCTGCCCTTGATGATATCGGCTGCAATACGCATATCAGAGATTCTTCCGTTTGTGCAGGAACCGATGACTACCTGATCGATCTTGATATCGCCAACTTCGTCGATGGTCTTTGTATTCTCTGGAAGATGTGGAAATGCAACGGTTGGCTTCAAGGTTGAAAGATCAATCGTATATTCCTCATCATAGACTGCATCGGCGTCTGCCTCGTACTTTGTATATGCCTTTGTCGAATGTTCCTTCATGTAAGCTTCTGTCTGCTCATCCACTGGGAAGATACCATTCTTTGCACCTGCCTCGATTGCCATGTTTGCAATTGTGAAACGGTCGTCCATTGTCAGGTTCTTGATACCCTCACCAACAAACTCCATAGACTTATAGAGTGCACCATCTACACCGATCATACCAATGATATGAAGGATTACATCCTTACCACTGATATATGGTGCTTTCTCGCCTACGATATTAAACTTGATTGCAGATGGCACCTTGAACCATGCCTTACCTGTCACCATACCGGCTGCCATATCCGTACTTCCGACACCTGTGGAGAATGCACCAAGGGCGCCGTAGGTACATGTATGTGAATCGGCTCCAATACATGTCTCGCCTGCAACAATCAGTCCTTTTTCCGGAAGCAATGCATGCTCGATTCCCATCTCTCCGACATCGAAGAAGTTCACGATCTCATTCTCGCCTGAGAACTCACGTACACATTTGCAATGCTCTGCACTCTTAATATCTTTATTCGGTGTAAAGTGATCCATAACAAGTGCAATCTTGCTCTTATCAAACACTTCCTTCTTATTAAACTTTTCCATCTCGTGAATGGCAACTGGTGTTGTGACATCGTTACCAAGCACTAAATCCAAATCTGCCTCAATCAACTGTCCTGCTTCCACACTTGCAAGACCTGCATGTTTCGCAAGTATTTTCTGCGTCATGGTCATACCCATAATCATTTCCTCCTGATTCTGCTTATAATAGTAG
>ENA-OZUR01000274-OZUR01000274.1-human-gut-metagenome-genome-assembly--contig:-NODE-274-length-14272-cov-4.628403_pt1 | contig 14272 bp, 11 predicted proteins | sample MGYA00243435_ERZ654025 | MGnify/ENA primary metagenome ERZ654025 (study PRJEB26926, sample SAMN06164585) | human gut metagenome | biome: ENVO:00009003; feature: ENVO:2100002; material: ENVO:00002003... | reverse complement strand
GAGATCTGCGCATGTCTCGTGGGCTCGGAGATGTGTATAAGAGACAGAAATAAGAAAGTTCACAATTTACCAGATTTTGAACGGGAAAACAAGTAATAGAAAAACAATTTGTTGATTCTTATTCTCCTCGGATAGGCATAATAAAAATGTACAATCTATTAAATTGTACATTTTTTTATTACATAAATTTATGCTATAATCAAGACAGTTAAAAACAGATGACATGAATGGATGGGAGGAATCATTATGAAGAAAGGTATCAAGCGAATTGTAACTGCTGCACTTGCAGCCGTGCTGATGGTCACGCAGCTTCCGGCGATAAACAGTAAAGCTGCAGCAGGAATCAGCATCTATGGTAAGGCGCACGTACAGACATACGGCGACACAAACGGAAAAATCGTGAAGGAAAACGGCATTGATACGCTGGTGCTTGGAACCAGAGGCGAGGCAAAGCGGGTGGAATCCATGACGATCAACCTGCAGAACGAATCAGGATATACAGGAACGATCCAGTACCGGGTACACCGGCAGACATACGGCTGGGAAACCAGATGGGCGAAGGATGGAAGCGTAAGCGGAACGACCGGACAGGCAAAGCGGCTCGAAGCAATCAGCATCGATGCGCGGAGCAGCTATAACGGCAGCGTCGAGTACCAGACGCACGTACAGACCTATGGCTGGATGGACTGGGTAAGTGATGGAGCACTGTCCGGGACAAGCGGACAGGCAAAGCGGCTCGAAGCAATCCGGATCAGATTGACCGGGGAGCTGGCACAGCATTACGATATTTATTACCGGGTACATGCACAGACCTTCGGCTGGATGGGCTGGGCGAAGAACGGCGAGAGTGCCGGAACCGCCGGTTATGGAAAGCGGCTCGAAGCAATTCAGATCATGCTTGTGAAAAAGGGAGCTGAAGCACCGGGAGCAACTGTTAAAGGTATTACACAGACGACATCCAAGAGCTTCAATGATGCGAATTCAACAGAAAATCCGGGAAACAATCAGAGCAGTACTAAGCCTAGCACAGATACTAGCAAGCCAACATGGATCGCAGAGCAGACGGTGACGGTGACATATTATCAGTGTGATAGCTGCAACAATATATACAGAACGGAAGAAGAGTTGGAACAGCACTTCGCATTCTGGGACCCTAAATACCATGTAATCTGCAGTTGTGGTGTGAATAAGACAGGAACCAAGAGGACAGAAACATTCACGATTCGGGATGGTTACTGGAGCAATGAGCAGGTACCGGAAACGCACAAGATTGTGTGGGTAGCAACAGAACCTGCGTATACCGAGACGAAAGAAATAGTGGAAATGGTACCGTACAGATATTGTGGTAAATGTAATAAAAGATTTTACGCAGGAAAAAATCAGCAAGAGTCTGAAGATTCTGGAGGAGTAGCAAAAGACGGAGAATATTTTTGGGATCACTACTCTGCAGGTTGCTGGACCGGAGGAATAGACGGGGAAAAGGAACGTCGTGTAGTAGGAACGGAAACTGTTACAGAGCCAGAATATGGTTATTATGAAGTACAGTAGCAATAGAAAAATAAATAGGTAAAGTAAAAGGAACAATCTAAGGGTTGTTCCTTTTTTGATGTCTTTTAATCGCTTAGAAAGCTCCAGCCTGTATCAAATATCAGGCTGTTTATATAAAAATTAAATCATAAAGGAGGAAGAGAGATGCTATCAAAACGAAAAAAACGAATAGCAGCACTATTCACAGCCGTGGTTCTATCTGTAACCGCGGCTTTTTCTTTGCCTGACAATATCCGGGCAGAGGAAGTAACAGCAACCAATTCGGATGCAGATGCAGAAGCAACTACGGAAGAAGGATTGCAGGAGGACGGAATTGCAGTACAGGATATTGGCGACACAGGTGAGACAGTCTATATCCACAGCCGGTATTGGGATGGATGGGTGATCGCTGATTATGTGAATGTTACGGCAACCGATTACACGCCATCTTTGCATGGTGCACTCGTAGCGAAAGATGCATCTGGACGAGAGACAGAAGCTTATTGCATGCAGTCAACGAAATCTTCGGCACAGTATGATGCGGCGTACAAAGAAGGACGGCAGTGGCTGTCTGATCGGGATACTGCAGCAGATATTGCGTTGTTGATGTTTGCCTATGGAGGCAAGAAAGCAGATCCGAATGCGGATGGAAGCGGACGAAATTCGCAGGATGGAGGTACATATGGAACTTATATCATAGATGGAAAGCCGGTTATGGGTATCATGGTTGCCGGTCGTGTCTATGCCATGACACAGGACGAAGCAAGAGCCATGACACAGGCAGCCGTGCATAGTACAGTGTCTGACTGCGATATCAGAGCAGTCAGAGGAAAGGTAAGCGGGGAAAGTGTTAATTCAGCGTTTATTAATTTACGGTCAATCGCCGACAATGCCCGTCGCTGGTATGACCAGTATAAGGATTTTAAGGTTGTTGGAAATTATATCGATGCAACGGCAGCCTATACGCCGGAACAGACAATCACAACGCAGGTGTATAACGTATCAAAAAATGCATGGGAAAATTACACTGGAAGTGAACTGACAGATGGTTATAAGGATGCCTCTAGCAACGTTACTTTCCGTGTCGTGTACAGCTCGACCGGCATGTGTAACAAGCTTCTCACAAATGCGAGTACCGGAGCTGTCACAGTAAAACATTCCGGCACAAAGCTAAATGTGAATGGCACTAACTATTATGACTATCTGACAATCTCGGCAGATGCGTCTAATCAGGCTGCATTTACAGCTGATTATGGTGCACTTACATCGACGACTAGAACGATTAAAGATACCTTTACAAACACAGATGTAACACAGCACGTATTCGGGCAGACCGTTACAATTAAGGCAAGTTATAAGGATATGCAGGGCAAGAAGCTTGCATTTACTGCTAAGACCGGCACCGGTGCCAGTCATACAAAGTATTACGGAGATGGGGATAAAAATGGTGTATCGAACTATGCAGCACGTATCTTTAAGAATACATCCTATCAAGATGCATGTTTTGCATCACCGAACGAATCTCTCTCCAAGAGTGCAAGCGTGACCGCAACCGCACAGGGTACCGGCAGTATTAAAATCCACAAGTATTCAGCTTCGCCGGAAATCACAAATGGTAACTCGTGTTATAGTCTGAAAGGTGCAGAATTTGGCATCTTCAAGACAATGGCGGATGCACAGGCGGGAAAGAATGCAGTTGCGACGATCACAACAGATGCCAATGGTAATGGTTCCGTCGGGAATCTTGCATACGGTACCTATTACGTGAAGGAAACAAAAGCATCACCAGGATACAGAATCAACAATAATGTTTACAGAGAAAAAGTAGACAGTGATATCCCGGTAGCCTTCAATGTGCCGGAAGAAGCTGGAGGAGATCCTGCAGAAGTTCTTGTACAAAAAAAGGATTCAAATGGAACTATATTTTTAGAGGGATGTATATTTGCAATCAAGTATTATGATATCCAGATGGATACCGATCCTGCACAGTCAGGAAAGAGTGCGGTTAGAACATGGTATATAAAAACAGATGAACATGGATATGCAAAATTAAATTCTGGATATTTACAAACCGGAAGCAGTCAGATGTATTATAACGACTTTGGTGCACCAACGATTCCAGTTGGAACGATAACAATTCAAGAAATTCAGGCACCGGAGGGATATGTACTGGATGATACAATTCATACATTCAAGATTACAGATAATCCAGAAGGTATACCGCATATAAACGTGGAGAATGACCGCACGATTTCTAATTCCCGAAAGTCGCAACCGTTTGAGTTAATCAAGCTTGCAGAAGGAAAAAATAACTCTACCTATCCACTTGCAAATGCAGGATTTAGCGCATGCCCGGTAGACAGCCTGACAGCCGTTGCTGATGATTATAAGGCTGCAGATGGAGAGATCATCGTAAAGGATGATACAGGAATCTCATATATCTGGGATGCAAAAAAAGCGGTTACATTGACTGCTGATGGCAGCACAGAGCTTTTCACCGACGAAAATGGATATGCGAAGTCTGTACCGCTTGCTTATGGCAAGTATATTGTATGTGAGACGACAGTTCCGAAGAACTTCCACCCAGTCGATCCGTTCACCGTGAATATCACAGAAAACTCTGACGAACCGGTGAAGCTTGGATATTTCAAAGACAGGAGCTTTAAGGCTTATCTGAAGCTTATCAAGAAAGATGACGCAACAGGAAAGAAGATTTTGTCAGATTCAGCAACATTCAAGATCTGGTCTTATGACGACAATGATTATGTGACATTTGATGGGGTATCTGAATTTAAGACAAAGGATGGCGAGCTTATGACACCGGGAACGCTCATGCCGGGCAAGTATCGGATTGAAGAAAGCGAGTGTCCGAACGGATATTATAATAAATTGCAGACAAAGTCTTACGATATCACGATCGATGCGGATGCAGTCTATAAGATCTATGAAACGCCGGAAGGACAGGTCACAGACATGGGTGTATTCGAGTACGAGATCGATAACACAAGTCTGCAGGGCACAATCAAGATTAACAAGAACGGTGAGAAGCGGATCTATAACGAGACGACAAAGGAATTTGAAACTTCCAAGGTGAAGCTTGCCGGAATAACCTTTAAGGTATATGCAAATGAGGACATTCTTGCTCCGGACGGATCAGGCGATACTTTGTATCTGAAAGATGCTCTTGTAGATACAATCGTAACCGATCAGGATGGCAATGCTGTAACAAAGGAGCTGCCGCTTGGCAAGTACCGGATCGAAGAGGAAACGCCGGCAGAATATGTCAAAGCCGATCCAATCAAGGTCACACTTGCCGCAGACGGACAGCGGACAAAGCTGTTGAACGACGACGGTACAGTTACAGAGGGTATCCTGTATGAGCTTACGGTTGATAATAAGCTGAAGGTTCCAGAGATTCACACGACAGCAACTGATAAAAACGGTCAGAAGGTGTTGAAGGCGGACGGAACCGTGGAGCTGATCGATAAGATATATTACGGAAATCTTGTTCCGGGCGAGTATGAATTATCCGGATACCCGGTGTATTCCAACAGCGGCGAAAAACTGACAAAAGATGGTAAAGCCGTAGAAGCTGGAACGAAATTTACTGTGACGAGCGAAACCGGATCGGTGGATGTACCATATACGATCGATGCCACGAAGCTTGCCGGACGCAGCATCGTATTTTTCGAGTTCCTGTACCGGGACGGAGAATTGATTGCATTCCATGCGGACATAAAAGATCAGGGACAGACAATCATTTTCCAACCAAACGTTCCAAAGACCGGAGATCCGGCGAAACCGATCATACCGATCGTGCTGGGTATAATCGCTGCAGCAGGAATCGTAATTATGATCATTTTAAGGAAAAAGCATAAGTAACATATAGTCACAGAAGCCATCCGAAAGGGTGGCTTTTGTGTTATTGGAAAGGAGATACCGGATGTCAGAGGAAAAAGATGAGTATGCTAATAATCTTATAAAACATTTATTTTCAAAAGAGGGGCCTTGCGGAGAGGGACCTATATTTATAACAGATCCCAAAACAGATTGTACAGATTTATTGAAAAGAAATGGTTTTAAGATAATTAAGCTGGAGGAAAATTTTTATAAGTTAACTAGGTTGGATGAAAGGGGGAAAGTGGATGGCACAATCAGAAAAGATGAAACAGACGCTGGATAAGCTGGAAGCCGGTGTGATTGAATTTTTCACGAGTGAAAAATATATTACCTATCTGCAGGTGATGAGTAAGTTTCACACATACTCTGCAAATAATCAAGTCTTAATTGCAATGCAAATGCCGGATGCAACCGCAGTCGCCGGTTACAATTCTTGGATACGCAATTTTGATCGCCATGTTAAAAGGGGCGAGAAATCGATCACGATACTCGCACCGATGAAAGTTAAGATTAAGATCGATACGGACAGAAGGGATGCAGACGGCAAGATCATACAGGAGGAAAGAGAAACCATCAAATTCCGTCCGGTATCTGTGTTTGATGTATCACAGACGGAGGGTAAGCCGCTTCCGGAGATCATAACAGAATTAACCGGTGATGTGAGTCGTTATGAGCAGCTTCTTTACGCTGCAAGACAGGCTGCACCATATCCGATCGAAATTGGGGCGGTGGAGGGGAGCGCGAAAGGCTGGTGTAATTTTACACAGGAAAAAATAATAATCAAAGAAGGAATGAGTGAAGCGCAGACGCTAAAAACTGCATTTCATGAGACTGCACACGCGAGGATCCATAGCGATTCGGATAAGAGCCGGGAGCAGAAGGAAGTGGAGGCAGAATCGATTGCATATGTGGTATGCAGCCATTTCGGGCTTGATACATCGGATTATTCTTTCGGTTACGTTGCAACGTGGGCTGGAAGGCAGGATATTAACCTACTGAAGCAGAGCCTGCAGACTATCAGCCAGACTGCCAAGGCAATCATCACGGATGTTGAGCGTGCGATGGAAGAGCCGGAGTTGACAGTCAGTGGAAAGTCTAAGGAAGAGATTGCCCAGGATGTAAAGGATGCATTCGCGGATCAGGGACACCCGGAGGCATCGGTCTATGTCGCAGACACCCGGATCGATGGAGATAAGGAGCGTATAACTGCAGTGGCAGCCTATAAGGGCGAAGAAAGCGAGTATAGCATGAAGCAGATGTTAGCGGATAGCTTACCGGAATTACCGGGTACCGCCCTTTCTGTCGTCCCGGTTAACCAGGACGATGTGAGGGAGCAGGCAGGATTTTCTAGGGATATGACGGACACAAGCTGGGCGATGGTTACGATTTTAACAAGTACAGAGCCGGACAAACTTATGCCGGGAAGTAATATGAATATTTATGAAGCATCTGTGAAATTAAGATCACTGGAAAATGGTTTGCGGCTTGCCGGAGAAACCGGATATGTCCGGTTGTCGATTGAGTGTACATATCTTGGCATGACACAGAAGTTCATTGATAGTGCAGAACTAGGCACAGGACGTAAGAACTTCATTGATTATCTCGATATATCGCCGGATCTGTGCACGTACTTAAAACGGCACGTACAAATATTGGAAGTCATGACGCTCGCAAGAAATGAAAATGCGGTTGGTAAGACAGGAACGATACGACAGCAGCGGTACGAGGACATGATTTATGAATGGGCGGAAAACTGCAGACTGGCGCTTAACTACCAGAGCAATCCACAGATACCAAAACCGCCGGAATATGATCCCAAATTAGTCCGACAATATGATAATTGGGAGGTGACAAGAGGATGATTTTTAATGCAGAAGAAAATGAGCTGCTGGCATGCTACATGCCGGTGGATGATCGATTAGCATTGATTAAAGCTATTGTGAAGGATACAGCGGATATGGATGAGGAAATCAGGCTGATTGCGGAAAGCGCAGTTGATAAGCTTGCGCGGATGAGTGACATAGACTTCATCGATATGGCATTTTTGCATGCAGTGTAGGAAGAACGGAAAGGGGGAAGCGGGATGGCGTATGTGTCTAATGAAGATCTAAAGCGGGCGCGCGAGATGGATCTGCTTACGTACAAGCAAAGCTATGAACCGTGGGATCTGGTCAAGCTGAAAGATGGCTATTATCAGCTTAAAAGTCACGACAGCCTGAAGATTAACTATCACAACGGAAAGTGGCTGTGGAACTGGTGGAGCCAGGGCGTGGGTGGAAGATCTGCACTCGACTATCTTACAAAAGTGGAAGGGATGAATTTGGTTGATGCGGTCGGACAGATCCTTGGTCAGACCGCCATTAAAGAGCCTGTGGTTCCGCAGGACGTACCAAAGGAAAAAGAACAGGGACTGTATATACCGGAGCGATCAAAAAACAAAAATATGATCTATGAATATCTCTGTGATCAGCGAGGCATCGATCGTGAGATCGTGAAGGACTTCGTGGATCGAGGCGAGATCTATCTGACCAATCAGCATGCCAATATCGCTTTCGTTGGTCACGACGCATACGGAAATGTGAAGCTTGTCGCGCTGCGAGGAACGAAAGGCGAGTTTAAGAATACAACAGCCGGATCTAATCGGCGGTTTCCTTTTCAGGCGCGTGCCGAGGACTGGGATGTAAGAAATAGTGTAGTGCATCTCTTCGAGGCACCAATCGATATGTTGAGCTATGCTACTCTTATGAAGCAGATGGGAGTTGATTATAAGGGACACAACATGATCGCCCTGTGTGGTATCTATAAGCCGAGGGAAAATCTTGAGGAAAGCAAAATCCCGGTTGCGCTGCAGCAGCACTTTAATGAGCTTCCATATACGAATACGGTGTGTCTGCATCTGGATAACGATGGACCGGGGAAGCTTGCAGCCAGGGCACTGTCCATGGTTCTTCAAAAAGACGGCTATAAGGTATATAACCAGCCGCCACCGGAGGGCTATAAAGACTGCAACGACTATCTAAAAAATGGCGCACCAATTACAACCAGGGCAAAAGAAGAAAGGCAGGTGATACGAGGTGAATAGAACAAGACAGAAAATGGTACAAAAGCACATTGAGGTAACAGACTATGAAAATAAGGCATTAAAAGCGTTGATGGAAAAAGGCGGATACCGGAAGGAAGCGCACTTAATTAGGGATTTAATTATGAATACAATCCCAATCGAGCTTCCGAAGGAAACCTTCGATGCACTTACAACAGAGCTGCATAAGATCGGGGTTAATATCAACCAGATCGCACACGTGGCGAACGCGACCGGGCTTGTCAATGCAAACGAATACGCGGAGGAAGCAAAGAAGCTCGATGAGCTTTGCTTTACGATACAGAAAAGCGTTTTAGAGCCGTTCCAGAGAAGAGAAGTAGACGATCTGATCCATGATCTGCAGTGGTATGATTTCGGCGATTTGGACAGGAACATGCGGAGCATTGAGATCCGGTCAGAGCTTATATCCATGCTTAACGCAAGGGACAGGGAGTGTGAGGAGCTTGGCAGTAACTAAGATCTGGACAATCCATGAAGGATCGGACATTAAGCAGGTGATCGATTATGCAGCGAATGAAGGGAAGACAGTCTTAAATATCCATGTGGAGACAGATGAGACATACAACCAGGTAGAACGACAGCAGTTTCAGGATGTCATTGATTATACAATGGCGGGATACCATGACGAGAATGACGACATGGCAAATGTACTTGATTATGCAGCGAAAGGAATCAAAACAGAGCAGAAAAAGTATGTGTCCGGCATTAACTGTTCACCGGAATATGCCAGAGACCAGATGATGCTTACCAAGACGCACTACCACAAAAAAGGAGGCATCCTGTTATGGCATGGATACCAGAGCTTCAAGCCGGGAGAAGTGACGCCAGAGGAAGCACATAAGATCGGACTGGAGCTGGCACAAAAACTGTGGGGCGACGATTATGAGGTGCTTGTATGCACGCATCTTGACACGGCACATATACATAATCACTTCGTTGTCAATAGCGTATCCTGGCGGACAGGCAAAAAGCTGGATGTACGCTGGAAAGATATGGCAAGAGAATCCGACCGGTTATGTCGGCAATATGGAAAAAGCGTCGTAGAAGAGCCTAAGATGAAAGGAAAACATCATGCAGAATATCAGGCGGAGCAGGAAGGTCGTCCGACATGGACGACAGCGATTAAGCAGGACATCGATGAGTGTATTGCAGAAAGCTGGAGCCTGCAGGAGTTTTTCGCTGCGTTAAAAAGCCGTGGCTATACGATAAAAGCAAACGCGAAATACTTCACATTAAAGCCGCCGGAAAAGGAACGGTTTGTCCGGATCGACCGAAGGCTTGGAGAAGCATATTCATTGGAAGGAATTGCAAAGCGGATCGGGGAGCGTATCCATGCACAGGGATTTTCGCAAAATGAGGAAGCTGCAGGAGCTGCGGGAACACGACAGGACGAAAAAAGAAAAACGAAGCGCACATACGCAGAGCGACCGCGATACAGAATTACCGGATTTAAGGCACTGTACATTCGCTATTGCTACATGCTTGGCTGTTACCCCGGAAAGCATATGACATCAAAACAGGTTAACTACCTGTACCGGGAAGATCTAACGAAGCTTAGAAAAATCCGATCGGAAACAAAATTCCTGTGCAGCAACAAGATCGAGACGCTGCAGGATCTAACCGATGTGGAATATGAGCTAAAACAGGACTTGAAGCGATACCAGAGCGAAAAAAACTATGTAACAAATAGGCTGCGGGCTGCCGGTGACAATAAGCAGACTTTGATGGAAAAAAAGGACTATCTAAGCGAAAAAATTAAAGACTGCAGAAAAAAATTGTACTGGTGTAAAGACATCAAAGAGAGCAGCCAAGGAATGAGAGATAAAGTTCAAAAGGTAAGAGAACTGGAAAGGGGGCGTGAGCATGAACAAAAAGAACGAGAGTTGTAAGCTGCAGGATGACTGCTTTGCGTATCACGAAAAAACGGATCGGTGCATGGCACTAAATGCACTGTATTGTAAAAAAGAGCAGTGTGCTTTTTATAAGAAAAAATCAGGGAAGAAGGGATAAGAATGGAAGGATCAAGAGAAGCAGAGATGATCGTGACCTTTGCGCTTGAGGGTATTAACTATGCCTGCAGGCTGACAGGAGCATTTGCGAAAAATATTGCGGCAATGATTGCAGCCGTTGCAAAAACGCCGGGAAATTCGCCCGGAAAAACACGGATGAAGCAGCTTATGCAGTCTGGCGAGCCGCTTGATTATTACGTCGTACCGGAAGCCAAAATGAAGGAATTTGCTCAGCTTGCGAAAAAGTACGGTATCCAGTACTGTGTTGCGATGAATCAGGATGGCGCCTATGATCTTGTCGTCAAGAAAAGCGACAGTCCGAGAATCAACCGGATTGCCGAACATCTGGGAATCGGACAAGTCCAGGGCGGTATCAATATGGACGTGAACGAAGAAGAAAAGGCAAATGCTACGAATATAACCCCGGAGCAGGAGCTGATGCAGGACATGATGAGTCCAAATAAGAACGAAAGAGAGCACGACGAGCCAAATTTCAATCAGGAGCTGTCGGAGGAAGAACCAGCATTCGGCAGCTCATCAACCAGTTTTAATCAGCGCGAAAGTGTGATGGATCAAGTTAACAATTATCAACAGGCGCAGGAAAGCGCACGTGACATGTTCGCCGGAGCGAGAAGTTTGCGAGAAGCATCTATGAGCGATCTGCCGGATGGAGCAGAACCGATCGTCGTCGATATCGGCTGGGACAGACCAGTGACGAGATACAATGAAAACGGAGAGCAGCTTTTCCGGGGCAAGACTGCAGAGCAGATGAACGACGTCGACAAGATTCAATACATGGTCGATCAGGAGATGCTTGTCAATGGAAAATTATCAGAAGATTTCATCCGGCAGATGTATGTATCGGGATACAGAGTTGACGAAAACGGAATTGTATCACGGGATGATGGCGTGAAGCTTACCAGTAAGGAACGTATGATGATCGCGGATATGATGCGTGAACCGGAACGAGGAAGAACAGCAGAAAAGTCAATGCTCGATACTGCAGCAGCAACTATTAAGGAGGTGACAAAACATGAAACTAGACAATAAATGGATCGGACAAATGGCGAAATGGACGTTATCCGATCCTTCAGCATTAAAAATGTATCTGGATATTATGTCCAAATGCCCTGATTATTCGGTCAATAATCAGCTTTTGTTGATGTACGAAAGTCAGGAGCGACCGTTTACGATGATCAAAGCACAAGACACTTGGGAAAGACAGGGAGTTACGATCAACCAGACAGCTGTTGCATATTCCATCTGGGAACCGGATAAGGACGAAAATGGAGAGGTTATCTATCTCGAAAACAGCCGGGAGCCAGCCGGATACCATTACAAATATATGTACGATGTCAACGACACCAATTACAGTTATCAGCCTGTTTCGCCAACAAGCGAGCAGGCACTTGAATCACTACTTACTAGAAACGAAATTCCGATCAGCGTCGTGGACGAAATAAAAAATGTAAGCGGCGCACGTGCAATGTATTCTCCGAAAGACAAGGTAATCTATGTTGTTCGGTCTGGAAAGGTTCCCGCAGACGAATTTTTTACAGCGATTGCGACCGAAATGGGGCATGCAATATGTCATAGTCAGATGAAGGACACAACAATGACTTATAACCGGGCACAGTACCATTTTACATGCTGTACAGCCGCATATGCGCTCGCCAGTAAATACAACGTGAGTACGGCTGCAGTTAATATTGACAATCTTCCTGATCGATTGATCAAAATGGGCGAACGTGCAGCAAAGAATGAACTGACACGCCTTGCTCGGATCAATAAGACAATCGACGGAGATATCCGAATGCCGATGGAGAAGATTTGTATGAGAGATGCACAGATGGAGCAGGAGGTCGATCGCCATGTTGCGGGAACGTAGAAAAATGCTGGTACTTGTACTGGTGTTGACATATCCGTTTATACTATACGGATTGATTCGGGCAGCACCATTCATAACGCACAATGGTTTAAGTTATTTTATCGATAATCTGGAGAGGGATTTAAGTATTCACCCATTCCGGATTTTTTTTGTGGAACAGACGCCAAAGATCGTACTGATCGGGACTGCAATATACTTCTTTATAGGGGTTATGATTTGTGATTCATTAAAGAATACCAGAGATGGTGAAGAGCAGGGATCATCTCGATGGGCGACAATCCAAGAGATCAATCGAAAATATGCTGCAAAAGAAATAGTATTTCCCGGAGTTCCAAAGGAGATGCAGAACATGATTCTTACCAGTCAAGCAAGACTTGGATTTGATTTTCACAGGCATGGAAAAAACGGAAATACAATTATCTTTGGAGGTCCCGGTACGTGGAAGTCAAGAGGATATATTATACCTAATATCATGCAGATGAATTGCAATTTTGTTATAACCGATCCAAAAGGAGAGCTTGCAAAAAAATGTGGGGATATGCTCAAGAGAATGGGATATCGAGTCATTGTATTCGATGTGTCTAAGCCGGAAAAATCTGCATGTTACAATCCATTTGTATATTTCCGAAATGACATGGATGTGCTCGATTTTGTCAACAACTTTTTTGCTTCACAGGAGCAGAAAAACACCCAGAAAATGGATCAGTACTGGGATGAAATGGCGAAAAATTTGATGATGGCTTTTTGCTTTTTGTTATATCACGAAGCGCCGGAGGAAGAGCAGAACTTAGCGACAGTTTTGCAACTTCTTCATGCTGCGGAAATTTCAGACGAGGATGGTTTTATGTCGCCGGTTGACATGATTTTTGCAAAGCTTGAAAAAGAAAAGCCGGGGCACATTGCAGTGGGTTACTATAAGGATTATCACAAGGGCGGTGCGAAAACACTGCAGAGCATTCAGTCTACTTTATCGTCCAAGTTAGCGTATTTCAATATGGAGGCATTACAAAAGCTTACAATCACAGATGATATCGATATACGAAGCTTTGCAACGCAAAAGACAGCATTGTTCTGTGTAACGCCAGACAGCAAGGCAAGCTTAAACTTCTTGATTGGCACATTATATCAACAAATGTTTCAGCAATTATACGATCTTGCAGATGATGTATACGATGGACCATTACCGATGCACATTCGATTCCTGATGGATGAGTTTGCTAATATTGCATTACCGGACGATTATCATAAGATTTTATCAACAGCCAGATCTCGTAACATTTCGTTCGCGATTGTGCTGCAAGATAAGAGCCAGATTGAAAAGACTTTTGAGACATTGCATAAAACAATTCTGGGAGACTGTTCAGAATGGCTGTTCCTTGGCAGTAACGAAAAAGAGACTTGCGAATACTTCTCATCATTGGTTGGTAAAGAGACGGTCATGTCAAGATCGACCAGTCAATCGCATGGTGTAAATGCAAATTATACCGTGCAATATACACCTACACAGCGAGATTTAATGACACCTGACGAAATGCGAAGAAAATCGAACAAGCTTGCAATCTTGATTATCGAAGGTGAAAATGCTTTAAAGGACGAAAAGTACAATATGAATCAGCACCCTAATTATTACATGATTGCCGAAGGTAAGAATTTGACAAGAACGGAAGATCCGGCGAAGATCTACGACTGGGGTAGCACTAAGCAGGCAAAGGCACATATGGAATGGCAGTGGAATATCTCCAAGAAAGACAGAAATAAAGTTGTCCGGGTGGATGAGATTGAAGCAGATGGCGTAGTAACTGTCTCTTATACACATCTCCGAGCCCACGAGACATGCGCAGATCTCGT
>ENA-OZUR01000248-OZUR01000248.1-human-gut-metagenome-genome-assembly--contig:-NODE-248-length-14969-cov-4.908945_pt1 | contig 14969 bp, 14 predicted proteins | sample MGYA00243435_ERZ654025 | MGnify/ENA primary metagenome ERZ654025 (study PRJEB26926, sample SAMN06164585) | human gut metagenome | biome: ENVO:00009003; feature: ENVO:2100002; material: ENVO:00002003... | reverse complement strand
AATAAAATCTCTCTAGAAAACATTATTTATGTTTCAGTGTTTCAATGATTTACGCTACTATTTATTGTCACTTTTTTGATTTTCCTTTCTCTTTCTTTCTCTTGGTTTCTGCATTAACATTTATGTTTTCATTTTCTTGCATTTCCATTTTTACATTTGTTAACCTAATTCTATCAGCTGCTTCTCGTGTTTTCGGATCAGCATGTGAAGCATAGATTTGAGTGGTACTTACATTCTTGTGATTAAGGAGATGTTGTACTGTGTAAATATCAGTTCCAAGTTCAAGCTGTAAGGATGCGTAAGTATGTCTGAAACAGTGAAAGGTAATATGTTTTTTTATTCCACATTCCTTAATCCAATCTTGCATGACTCTATATGTCATAGTACGATTAAATCCTGAAAAAATATATTTATCTGTTGTTTGTGGCTGAATTAGTTCATAAGCATCATCACCGATTGGAACCTGTGTCTGACGCTGAGTCTTTACACATTTAAAATCAAGATAATGTCCGCCATCTGCATATGTTTGGATATTTTCCCATTTTAAATTGAGTATATCACTTATACGTAATCCACTCAAACAGGAAAATATAGCGGCTTTTCTTACTACTGGAACTGAACATTCTGAGTTGTATAGTTTTCTGACTTCCTCCAGTGAAAGGCTTTGCTTGACTGGTATTGTGCATGGAATATTATCCAAAAGGGATGCTATGTTATCTACAAGTCTTCTTTCCCTATAGGCTTTAGTTAAAACTTGTTTGAAGATATTCCAATATGCTGAAGCTGTATTTCGTGATATAGGCTTGTTAACCATGACTTTGCCTCTTGCTGATACTTTCGTGTCTAAGAGATATTCTTTATACTTGTTACAGAATACGGTATCAAGCATTTCAAATGTACATTTGTTGTGGCAGAACCTGCTGAAATGTTTATAGGCTGCATCACACTTCGCAAAGTTTCTGTTGACAATATTCTTGAAGTATGCAAGAAAGTCCTCCTTTAGACGGTCCTGGTTAAAGAAGTCATATTTCTCATTAATTACCTCTATGAATACCTTACACCGAATAGCTTCAGCTTTTGCCAGAATAGCTTCATTATACTTTTTCTGTTGTGTAGAAATGGGGTTGGCATATATATACATGCCAAGCGAACGACGACGAATCAGTTCCATTGTTTCAGGATTTCTATAGCCTGGCCAAAAGTCCAGAAATAATGATTTAGTACCATTTCGTCTATCTCGCATACGGAGAGTTACTGATTTACAATACTGCATATTATTTGTTTTTATAGTTTTATGTCTCAAAATTCTCGAATGATATATTGCTGACATCGGTAAATTGAAAGTAAATATCACTAAATATCAATATTTGCTATCAAATCATCTTCTGAGAACCGTTTTTCCATTAACCGGTCAAATTCTTCTTTTCTAAAAAAGATGAATTTCTGCTTCTTTACTCTGGTGAGCTTATAGTGATTGACGTAATAGAAGACAAGTGAATTTGTAAGATTATATTTCTTTGTAGCTTCTTCTACGGAATAATACCTGTCTCTACCAACAAAATATCCATTCTTTATTTCCTCTATGTGTTGTTTGGAATAATAGGTACTACCATACTCAACCTTTGCTGGAATCTTATGTCTATGAATAAAAGAGCGTACACCATCTGCTGTCATTTTAAATGTTGTACGCATTTCCTCTGGCGTTATCCAGTCTGTGATTTCTGCATACTTATTCTTTTTGTTGTATAACAGGTCAATGGATCCCTTCTCATAGAAATTAAATCCTTTCAGTGCTATCTTAGGTATGTTGTTCTCTCTTGTTATAACTCCAGCATGCTTTATTGATATTTTAAACATCTCTGCTACCTCATCAGTAGAATAGTATCCTTCAGGAGTTGCTGGACAGATTTTTTCCTGTTGCTTTGCCGTGAAAACGACCTTTTCTTCACCATTTGACTTTATTAGTGGAGTTGAATTTTGAAGACGTTGATGCATGATATTATCAAAATCCGTCCGATAAATCATGGTGAATTTTCCACGCTTTTCAGTCTTAATGCTATAGGTCTTTAGAGTATAACTTACCTGATCTTTAGTTATGCCATACTTTTGCATAGCTTCTTCATAAGAGTACCAGTCAGGATCAATTTCATCGGTCTTGTGTTTTATACAATCTATATGAACCTTAGAATAATAAGACCTGCCATTTCTCTTTACCCTGGGAACCGCATGGTATTTTACAAAACAAAGAGCCGCACCCTGAGTCATATTGTACATTTCCATGATTTGACTCAATGTGTAATAGTTATCAATGTCTATGACATCAAGAAGCTCAGAGAAATTTGCGTCAATAAGCTTTTTACTGTAGAAAGTATTACGCCCTTCGTAAACTTTAGGGATGCCTAATCTGTCACAACGTCCCCATACAGCTTTACGTCCAATTTTATACTTATCCATAATCTCTTGTAGGGTATAGTATTCTTGTTCTTGCTTACGCTTGTAACTTCTTTTTCTATAAGGTCCTGCATCCTCAAAGTATTTGTCAAGATCCTCACGACGGACAAGGGTTTTTCTACGTATTCTCACTGCCTTGATGATTCCGGAATAGAAACATCTATAAACAGTGCTAACACTCATATCAAGTAATAAGGCAACATCTGAGGGTGTCAAAAATGGTCGTGAAGCAACTGCATCTCTTTCTTTATCAAGAGCTGCTTCTTTTTCACTTTCCCGGACACTTTTTTTACGTTTTGCTTCACGTTTGCGAGATGCGTCACGTTCGCACTCTCTACAGCAGTATTTATTTGACATCTTGGATGCAATAAACTCTGCTCCACATGTTAAACATTTCTTTAATATCTTCATCTTTTTGGCATGTTAAAATCGTCCATTTCCTTTGCAGCAATTTTCAGGTATTTGCAGGAATTTTCACGAGGTGTCCAACATGTCAACGGGCGCACATTTATCACTTTTGCAGTTTTTGCATAAGGTGCCATATATGTCATTTTCCCATTGCCATTTGGTCGCAAAATTTAGGGATAGGAACGATATTTGAGCCAAATTTACCCTTAAAAACTGGTTGTAACAAGTTTCAAATGGAAAGTGTTAAAATGAAAAAAGCCACCAAAACGGTGGCTTTCAGACAGTTAGCGATATATTGTAATATTGTTGATAATCAACTACTTACCGATGCAAAATGTTCTTTATTTGATGTAATCTATTGATTTATAGGTTTTTTGATGTTTTGTGTGTGAGAGAGAGCAACAAAGTAGCAACAAATTTGTAAAAGCACATTTTTTTTGTGTTGTTCTCAGGTCTCAAAGATATGGATTTTGTTGCTCTCCGCAAAATCATTAATCAAGGTTGGTTTATTCCCAATGACGTGTGTCATAAAGTCGCCCGTTATCTCTGCAAGGAAGAAGATGACTTCACGAAAACAGGGTGTCCGTAACCGTGAACACCCTGCCTGCTTATCTGAAAGTTATTTTCATCGAATTTTCTGTATGTGCCGCCTAAATCTTTTATCGGTGTAAATTATCATTGCCGGAATCATCGGGGCACATAGAACGCCATTCGGTGTTGGCTGACTTCTTGATGTTATTTCCGTATGTGTCTTTATTTGATAAATTCAGAAGCAACCCATAAATCTATTTCTTTATCCCAATCAACTTTTACTCGAATTTTATATTTGCCAAATTTAGCCTCAATCAATTTACAATCATTTGTTGGCTTTATTATAAAAACCTTTTCTGATAATATCATTTCTTCCAACCTGCTTTCGTCTTTTCTATTGCACACCTTGTTCAATTCTGCAAAATCATCTTCACTGACAGCAGAAAGACATTCTTGAACCACATAAACCTTATCTCCTACATTGGGTAGTTTCTTGCCATTTCCACAAGAAAGGAACAGCCCCATAGATATGATTAATAAAATAATAATCCTCATAATGAATATTTTTTTGCCGCCTCAATCAGAGTATCGGCATAGTTATAAATATCATTGATTGAATTTAACTTGTACATCTTTTCACTTTTGTTTTCGTCAATGACAGCAAGTCTTTTTCTTGTAGGAGGGTCAAAATAAAAGCGGCAGACAGTCTTTCGCACATTATTGTCTATGGAAACACCGAAATAAGAACGTGTGTCTTTATAAGTTATCCGTTCAGCCGGGAAAATGTTTCTCAGAAGTGATTTCACGATATAGAATGCTTCCAGTTCTTCCTCTGTGGTAACAATCCCGTTATCTGTCTGTTCTTCTGTCGGTTGTTGAACCGTTGGCGTGCCTTGTTCTGTGGGCTGTTCTTCATCTTTTATGGCGGCTTTCAGCCTGTCTGATATTATATCGCTAACATAGTTGTTAATTGTCCGCTTTACAAGTGTCGTAAACTGTTCAAGCACTTTCGGTGTAAATACCCCCTCGTACACTTGTTTCCCGAAGAAACGCACAAAATCAGTGGACGGATTCGTGAACTCTTTCCCGATGACGGTTCTTAATTCCCCCATGTATTTAAGTTCGCTTGCTGAACTCAGAATCATATCAACATCAAAATACGATTTATGGAATTTCTTCAATTCTTCGATTTGCGTGTCTTTCAGGTCAAGCATATTGATTTCCAAGAACGGCTTTTCATCCATAATGTTTGGTTCTGAAAGGTCTGTGTAAAACCTGTATGTTATGCCGTTTGTCAATACGCCGAATTTTGCCTTTGAGACATTGAAGTAACGTAACAGTTGATTGTCATGCAGGTTTAGGTCTTGTTCCCAATGCTTGCACTCAATAAGTATAATCGGCTCGCCGTCTTTCATTATGGCGTAATCAATTTTTTCGCCTTTCTTTGTTCCGATGTCACAACACATTTCAGGCAACACCTCCAAAGGGTTGAAGACATCATACCCCAATGCGTTTATAAAAGGCATAATCAAAGCCGTCTTTGTCGCTTCTTCTGTCGGAAGATTGGCTTTGAGGGTCTCGATTCGTTCTGAGATTTGTTTTATTGAATCTTTGAAATCCATATATCTGTTATTTAACGGTTCTTCTTATAGTGGTTGCCGTTGTTCACAGATACACACAAAAAACGTGGGCATTCCTCGTAGGTCAGAGGCATCGCCAAACGCCCGAAATCTCACAAGGAAATGCCCACGTATATGACGTGGGCATCTACCATTGCTTTTGAGATTTCTGAATATTGGCGATTTTCTGACCTCAACGGCAATAGCAAACGCTATTTATCTTTTTCAAATGTCGGTTCAAAGATAATCATAATTGCCAAAATTCCGATATAATTTCCGATTTTATTTCTTTATAAGATAATCAGATAAGCCATTTTACAAGGGATAAAATCTTTTTCCTGTAAATAATCACAAGAATGAAAAGAATGACCCAAAAGCCGTAAATCTGTGTTTTCTGCCACCAAGTAAGGTCACGGGGGACTTTCTCGATTTTCGTTTTTGTTACGGTCTTTGTCTTATAAATAACTCTGTCTTTGCGTTCAACGGGCTTTTCAAACTCTACGGGCTTTTTCTGCGGCTTAGTCTTCAAATTATGGTATAAAGTTCCGTCAGGGTTTATCCGTGCGTCAGACGTTGCGTAATCGTTTTCAAGATGCGATGTACTATCGGCTGTTTCACGTTCTGACGTTTGTGCCGGTATTTCAATAAAGACAGTATCGGGTACGTATTCAATACGGGTTTCAACCCTAATACCAACGCTGTCTTGTTGATGAACGCTTTCAGAAAGGCGGCGGCTTGAAGCACAGCCGCCTATAATGAATGTCAATAGTAAGAGCAAGGGAAGATGTTTCATTTTTCAGATTGTCTTTAAGTAGTTGATAATACCTTTGACATGAAGACAGACAATCGTTTCTTTTCCTGTTTCTGACAGAAGAAACGCCACGTCTTCTTTATTGTCTTGAAAAAGGTTCTCAGTCAGAACGGCGGGGCATTTCGTGTGTTTCAAGATATACAAATGCCCCTCCTTGTCGGGGTCTCCGTCCGTTGTGTCCTTTCTAATTTTGAAGTCTGTTTCCTCTGCCTCCTTATACAGACAGTCTGCCATTTTATCGGCGGCTGTCTGACCGACAGAAGTCCACGCTTCCCATCCACGTGCGTTCATCCATTGAGAACCGTTTCCCGCTGCATTACAATGAATAGAAACGAGAATGACGTTCTTCGTTCCTACTCTGTCACAAATGGAATTTACACGCCGACACCGTTCGGATAGGCTGATGTCGTTTTCTTCTGTGACGATACGTTCAGCGTCAAAGCCTCGTTTCTTCAACTCTGATACAACTTTTTCGGCTATTTCTCTTGCGTATTTGTACTCTCTCAAAGAGCCGTCAGGGGAACGCTTACCCGCCGTGTCAACCCCGTGACCGTTGTCAATTAGAATTTTCATACTCGTTCTTATTTATATTCTGGTAATAGGTATTGAATATTCATCGCACATCGGTGCATAATCTCTCTCGCTTCATCTTCTGATACATGAATCGGGCGTGTAAACTCACAGAAAATTGAACCGACCCAATCATGCTTGTTATCATTTAAACGCTTTAGCACAGCCGCCTCGCATCCGTAACTTGATAGAATTGATTTTGCGTATTTGTCTTGAACCTGTGTGTCTATATCCGTGATATACATAAACAGGTTTTTAACCATATCAGAACTGAATTTAGCCACGTCTGCGATACGAAGATTTTGTACATGTGGCTTCATTGGCTCAACACCTTTACGCTTTACTTCATAATAGATTGATAACAGACTTTCATTTCCCAACGGGTGGGGCTGAACAATATAAACTCTGTCAGCGTCAAGTTCGTGAAGAATGTTCCATAATTCCCCGTAAACGATAGAAGAATTATCGGCTCGGCGAATGCTTTTGATTTCTTCATCCTTTCTGAACTTCTCAATTTTTAAGTCCGTGAGCTTGTTTTTCGTGTACTGATTATAAGCAAACCATGCGGCGATGATTGTGCCTATTGCGCTGATAATAGCTGGTAAATATTCCATAAGTCTTTGATTTTTATTTGCAAATATATACAAACTGATTACAATATAATCACTTTTAAAGTTGTTTAATTATAATCTCTTTTAATTCTGTCTATTGATTATTCTCGCTGTATAGGTCAGGGGATAACCGCCTTTGCTGCCACCTTTACTTGAATCATATATAAGCAACACCGTAAGGCTGTCACCTGCTCCCATTGCCACGCTGTCCCAGTGGTCGTTGTCCCAATGTACCAAATTGGGGTATTCAGACGTATTCCATGGGTAAGTTCCATCACTACTCTTCTTGCTATTTCTTCCGTATATATCGAATTTTTTTGAATCAAGGTCTGAGATAACGGTAAATTCCACACAAAACTTTGTGCTTGTGCCTATTCCAAGTGCATCTCTGACCTCTGAGAGTTTTGGCAGAGTTATTCCTGAATTATCCACGCTGCTATAAATTACCCATCGGTTATTGTCTTTAAGATTGGAATAACCGTTATAAATTGTATTAGCGGAAGAAAGCGTAAACTTGCTGTACTTGTAGCCTTCTATCCATCCGTTCAGAGTACCGTTGCCATCGCCTAAAAAAGCATGGTTATACGTTCCGTTTTTGGCAGAAAGCAACATTGCGACATTCCGTCCCAAACCCCACCAATCGGACGTGTCTTCATTCTCAAATCTTGCTACGGCTCTCAACCCTGATGATGTCGGCAGTACGTTTCCTCCGATACCCGCAAAACATTTATGTGCGTCATTACGGAATATCACATACGCATCATTGTTAAACGGGTTGTTGGTAAGCCCGTTTCCACTGACGCTGAACCCGGCTATTTTTGAATTTCCGGTAACAGTCAAATTTTCTGCAATAAGTTCGGTCACTTTAACCAATTTGGCAAGCAAAGCCGCCGTAACTATAAGTTCTGCGTTAATCAATGTTGTGTTGATTTTGCCTCCTACAATAATGGTTTCATTCGCGGCGGCTTTCTCTGCCAAATCAGCGAAATTCGCGTAACCCAAATCCTGTGCAATGGCGTTCTTTGCGCTCTCAACGGCGGCGTTGGCGGTGTTGAGAACTGAATCGGAATATCCTTTCAGCGTGTCTTGAATAGCTTTATTGGCGGCTTCTACGGCTGTGTTAAAGTCTGCATACGCACTGTTGAAAGTGGCGTATTTACTGTCAACATTGTTTTTTTCGGTTACGGTGGTTTTACCATCGGCGATAGCGGAATTGATTGCGCTGATAAGGTTCTCAATACTGCCCATAAGCGTAACCTTGGCATTCAGAAGCCCGGTTTTTGCCGTTCCCGTAAGATAGGCGTTTGTGTACAGTTTGTTATACGCAGCTTCCACGGCGGCTTTCGTGTTGTTCACTGTGTTGATGTACTTCTCAATCGCTTTCGCTTCCGCTTCCGTAATAATGCCGTCAGCGAACGCACCGTCCACATAGTCGTTTAAATTTCCAACGGCGGTATTGGCGTTCTTTGCGCTCTCAACGGCGGCGTTGGCGGTGTTCTGAGCCTGAGTTATCAAACCGTTCACGGCTTCCCATTCATCAAGTTCATATAAGCCCGATGAACCTGATTTGAACTTTATTTGCCCGGATATGATACCTTTCAATAAATCAAAATAAGTGTTCCCGTCTGTGGAAACAATCTTGTCTGTCGTGATACGTCCCGGAAGGATTTCTGTAAAACCGTACAGAGTGACAAAACTCCGTTCTTCATTATATTCAGAGTTCAGGACACCGACAAGAAGATGATAGAAGCCTGAAACACCCTCTAATTTGATTGCATTTTCAGACAGGGTGAAAACACCTGTTTGTGCCGTCTTTGAGACTTTTGCATACAAATAATACTTCTTCTTACCGTCATCAAGCACTGCGCTTGTGTAGGCTGTCATATCCCAAAATTTATATTCCGAAACCTTGTGCGATGCACTAACCGTATTGATACCGAGGGTCATGTGTTGTATGATACCCGCTGCCGCTGTCAGTTGTTTCGTCTCATTGTCATAGACAATTCTGTGCGTAACCGGGACGGGGGTTGTCTTTGAGTTCACAAAACGGAATTGAAGACTTTCATCGCCTACAAGCATTGACATCGTTTGAACGGCAATCGGGTTGATTGAGTTCGTGAAATTGTCGAGCAATGCTTCTTCCAACATGCTGATTGTTTCCTTTGCGTCCCTGAACCGTCTTTTTGTGAATTGAATAGCGTCACGGTGTAGGTCATCAACGATGACTTCCTCACTTTTCAGGTCATTCAATGTTGATGAAACACTGCCGCTTACCGTTGTGTTTGAAAGTTCAATCACGGGGCTATGTGGTTTGTTGATATAATCTTTTATACCCGTTATACGCACGAGAACGCCATCTTTCTGAAACTGTTCGTCAGAGAAACGGATATATCCTCCGAGTTTGATGCGCCCCCCGATGTTTACCCAATCTTTTTTCGACCATATCCCGTCAAGTTCCCCCGTGAATGTGAATTTCAGGTCTTCATTATCAAACAAGCATTTTACAGCCGCCCGGAACATATCCCATGATGCGCCTGTTTTCGTGGCATTATCACAAATGTAAGCCGTGGGAAGCATACATTTGAATACGGCATACTTATCGCCCGATTTAGGGGCGAATGTGGTATTTGGCATAGTTTGCCCGTCTATGTCTGCGGGAACAATCTCAAAACGGCGTGCCGCCTTTCCTTTAACGGCATTATGGTAATATTTAACCTCAAACTCCCGTCCGGCAAGCATACCCGTCTGAAAAACAACGGTCATAGTTTCCCCCTCTATCAAGCATTCTTCATAATTCAGTGAAGATGGGATTGACGTGTCAACAATGTCATAAAAGTTGTTTTTCTCATCAACAACTACAACCGTGTTGACCGTACCGACACGTTTCGGGTAAATCTCAGAACAGTCAAGACTATCTTCGGCGAGTGATGACAGTTGTTTGTCATCACGGCGTATTGAAAGCCCTGCTTCATCAACGACATAACGGCGGGCGTTCTTGGCTATGAAGCCGTCTTCATCTTCAAAATGTTCGCCGTCATAAGCGAGTGTTTGGTTCTTGGGAAGAAGAAGCTCGGAAGAACCGTATTTTGACGGGTCTATATTGTCCGTACCGCCTTGAACGAACAAAATTTCCGTTGGCGGGTTGTCTCCCGTATTTGAACGTCCGACACCCGGCTTGAACCCGTTGCCACATCCATAAGACAGCGGGAGGGGGTTACTTTTGTTGTATTCAATCTTACGTAATGACACACGTTTTCCCGTAAACTCGTATTCTGTCTTGAACGTTGATGCCATGCGGGTTAGAGCGTCAATACAAAAATCATGGTCATAGGCAATCAGGGTTTCAACACCGTCAATACATTCGCCAACCGTCCATCCTTTGTCACGGCGGTTCATATTGTCAACAAACATTTGAAGATGTTCATGCGGCTTTGCAGTCAACGAAAATTTCAAACGTCCGTCAACCGGGTTTCTGAATTTCCAAACTTTTGCGTTTGCTTCGGGCGGGTCAAAAAGCACCGTGTATTCAAACAGTCTTTTATGTTTCATCTTGAAATTCTCCGGGCGTTTGAGCGTGAACGTTTCGCCTTGAAACTCACAGTAAGAGCCTACTGGGATTTCAACGTGTTCGGGGAGTGAATAGTACAACGTTAAACTATGGTCTCCCATGACAGCCCTATTGCGATAACTGTTATCATCAACCTCGATTTCAAGAACCTTGTTTCCGGCATTATTGTAAATTATCATACTACTAAACTTTGAGTTATTTTTTCCGAATGTCCCCGTGGTTAAACTTTCTTTTTAAAATGGTATGATTATATTGTAATCACTTTTTAAGCGTTCTACGGGGCTAAAAAAAGGCTTTTTCAAGAATAACCATTCTTCCCGTCACATTTTATGTTTGAATAACGTGACGGGAAGCGGTTTTTACAAGTTACAGAATACCGTATTCAAGGCAGTCTGCATCCACTTGCGCTTTCAGGGTAGCACGTTCGGATAGATAGGCTTTGTATGCCTCAATCTTTGCCTTGGCTTCCTCGCTTGATTTCGCCCCTCCAATCATACCGAGGTTCGCTGCGTTGAACTCATTCACAAGTTTTTGTTCCCGGTTGTTGTCCCACTTCTCCGTGATAACTGTTTCAGTTATCTTGTTTGAAGAAAGCGGAGCCCACACGGTAGCTTCTTCACATTTCCATTGTTCCTGAACCGGGGCTTCATCGTCAGAAGCGAGTTCGCTTGGTTCAACGGTGGCGGGTTTTTCAACTTTCTGAATGTTGAAGCGGTAAACGTAACTTCCGTTTCCGACTGCCTCCAATTTGGCAGGCTGATTGTCATAAAATGCTATCATAATAACACGGTTTAATGATTGTTTTTAATAAATGTTTACTATCACTATGTTTTGCCCAACCGAGCCACGGGGCAACAGCTTGTTTATAAGCCTTTGCGTCAAGCAATGGGGTACGTCGGTTTAGCCGTGAAACGGTATGGCAGAAATTCTTCTTTATACTCTTTCTGATAAGTTTTTGATTACGGTAGAACTTGTAACCGACATAATCAAGCGCACGCCCGTGTTTGTCATAACGGTTGGCTGCTATTGGGAATATCTGATAGTTTCCTTTGATTTTCAGTTTTAGTTCATCTTCAATCATTTTTCTTATCTCTTTGAACGCTTCCCGCAGTTGTTCTTTTGATGAAGAGAAAAACGTGATGTCATCAGCGTATTCGGCTGCGTCAAGTTTCAATACTTCGTTCACACGGTGCATGAAATAGCACAAGAACAGGTTGGCGAGATATTGTGAAAGATAGTTCCCGATAGGAAGCCCCTCTGCGCTGTCAATAATTTCATCAAGAAGCCACAGTAGGTCTTTGTCTTTTATCTTCCGGCGTACAATTTTTTTTAAGACTTCATGGTTAATGGAGGGATAATATTTGGTTATATCAATTTTAAGACAGTATAATGGCTTGCCTTTGTACTTCTCAATGATTTTATCTATATGCCGGGCACACCCCTCTATCCCACGTCCCTTGACACATGAAAAAGTATTGTGCGTGAAAGTCCTGACCCAAATCGGTTCAAGAACATTCATGACGGCATGATGTACTATTCTGTCAGGATAGTACGGAAGACGGAAAATAAGCCTCTCCTTGGGTTCAAAAATCGTGAAGACATCATAAGGGGAGGTTTTGAACGTCTTTGTCAGCAATGCTTCATGAAGAGCAAGAATATTTGCTTCACGATTTTTGTCGTGAACTTTAACTCCGTATGTGTTTGTTTTGCCTTTGCGTGCTTTTTCGTCAGCTTCACGCAAATTTTCCACGGAGATTACTTTATTGTATAAATTACCTATTCTTTTCATCTTTTTGCTTTGCTTTTCTTATTCAGAGTCTTCGGTAGCCCATACAACAGGCGTTCCTACCAACACTTTTAGGAGGTTTGCTTGAAATCTTTTGCCAAGTGGCAAGGCTGTCATTCTTTTATATTGTTTCATATTGTCAAAACCAATTTTAAAGCATAGGTGAGAACCGATATTCGCATTCGTATTCGAGGGGGTGTTATTCGAATTCGCATAAGCGAGACCTGCATTCGCACTGTTATTCGCGTTACCGCTGAACAGGACACCACAAGAATGACCCACCTTTTTATTTTGTTATTTCATTGTTTTCTTATTCAAAATAATATCTGTTACCGTTACCCCTCAAAGTAACTTTTCGGGGAAACTTATTCATTTCTTTGATTTTCTTCAAAACATAAAGAATGTCGGATGAACCAGTGAAAAATTTCTTGGCATCTGATTCCAAACTGTCTTTTGATGGCTTGATTTTTACAAGCGTCTGACCTTTTACTCCTTTAGCCTTGCTGAATCTTGTCGGAACTTCTTCAATGAAATCAACCACCCAAAACGTGGTGTTTACGAGTTTTGATTGTGTCGTTTCATCACAATTGAAACTCCTGCTGTTTTCATCTCTCGGGATATTCAGGAAAGCGAGGCTTCCGTCATCTTCTTTTGGTATGTTGTTCATTTCTTCAATCATCGTTTTATACTGTTATTATTTGAACCCTGCCCCACAAAGAGGCAGGGAAAAGGTTATCACTCAAAGCGTGTTACGCTGACGTGGGTATAAAGCAAAGGCGAGAACCGAAAGCCGCATGCGCATTCGAGGGGGCGGAATGCGAATACGCATAAGCGAGACCCGCAAGCGCACCGTGACTCGCGCCACCGCCGAACAGGACACCACGTAACACTTCGCCTGAACTTGGTATGTTGGTATAGTGGTAATCACAGAAATAAGTCGTAGAACCGCCTCCGACAACATCAGGGATGATTTCGCCTCCCTCTCCGAAAATGACTGACTTCACATAAGCCTCCGTGCGGGCTTCATTGCCGACATGGGAATAACCCGTATAATTGCTGTCATTGAACTTCTCGGGGTCATCTGTGACGAAAACCTTACTCAGCCCTCCTGCGGCGGCTGACTGTATTTGAATGTTGATACCGTCCGTCCACTGCCAAATATGCCCAAACGGGTTTTCAATACCACGATAACGGCACACTTTGACTTTCTTTGAAGAAGCGTCATATTCAGCGGGCATGGTGTATTCTTTTTCGCCTGTTCTGTTACCGAGTTCATCTGTATAGCCACAAGGGATAAAAGGATAATAACCGTTGAACGTGTTCCATTTGCCGCTGTCAAGTGTTGTAACCCCGTCTCCGAGACCGCCTTGTGCGTAGCCGTTGCTGTCTTTTGCGGCGTTGTACGCCTTTTGTGAGTTGAGTGTGGCGTATTCAACGGCAAACAGCCAATAAATGTCTTTCTGAATGTCGTATGTCATACAGTTCCATTCTTTTGTTGACAGCTTTCTTTTCCGGGCGTAGGCACGGAAGTTGGTACGTGAAATAGACGTTGCTGGTCTTCCAAGTACGGAACGGTATGTGTTGTCCCAATCTGACTGATTGCCACCGCCCCTGTAATCCGCACCGTCATTCACAACTGAACATAGTTTGGTTGTTGAACGCTGTACGGAAGCCTCATAAGCCGAAACGTATTTCTTCTTCACTTGATGATAGCCGGGCAGAGGGTATTCAGAGAACTTCACACGGCGTTTGTTACCCTCTGTTTCAAACTTGCGATAATACATCGGAAGTTCAACCATGACTTGCCCACGTGAGCCGTCACGGGTCTGACCCGTCCAATCCGATGGGTTGAGATATTCAACCACGTTCCCGTTGTCATCAAGAAGACAGCCTTTCATGCGGTTGTGTACGGGCAGGGATTTATGAAGTGACATATTACCGATACGGGTAACGTCAGGGGATGATACCGTGACATCATATTCAATGCCGTACATACAGTTTTCTTCCATGTAGGGCAACATGGCTGCGAGAGCCGCTTTCTTGCTTTCCCCGTCTTCCAATACTTCACATAACAGTTTGAACGGGTTGTTGCCTGAAACGTCAGGCAGGTCACTCAATCGTTTTCCGTTTGTGAACGCTTCAATGATTTCCCTTACTTTGTTTTCTTCATCTGTTGATAGTGCCATAATTTAAAAGTTTTATTTGTTGAAAAATTATTTTAATTGAACCTGAATTTGCCATTTGCGGTTAGGCGCAAAGTTGATTTCGTGCAAAGCCTGACAGACTGCGGAACGACTTCAATATCAATGGTTCGATAAATGCTTGTGTTTTCTGTCGGAATGACGTGTATTTTGCTTATGCCGACACTGTTCACGGTCAGAAAACCGTCAGGGGCAACGGAAACCGCTTTGTCATCGCCCAAGAAAAGGACATTGTTACCCGTTCCCGCCGGGGATAGGGTAGCTATTACTCTCAGAATGTCTTTGTTCCCTTTTGTTATTTTTTTAGGAAACTCTAATGTCATTCCCGTTGGCTGTTTACGGTCTTTAGCCGTGATTGTCTGTTCCTGTCTCTTATACACATCTCCGAGCCCACGAGACATGCGCAGATCTCG
>ENA-OZUR01000233-OZUR01000233.1-human-gut-metagenome-genome-assembly--contig:-NODE-233-length-15518-cov-4.171377_pt1 | contig 15518 bp, 14 predicted proteins | sample MGYA00243435_ERZ654025 | MGnify/ENA primary metagenome ERZ654025 (study PRJEB26926, sample SAMN06164585) | human gut metagenome | biome: ENVO:00009003; feature: ENVO:2100002; material: ENVO:00002003... | reverse complement strand
GGGCTCGGAGATGTGTATAAGAGACAGTGACCCGGCAGCAGATGGATGAGATCGGGGAAGCCATCGAGGAAGCTCTCGGGCTGTACGTCCCCGAAGAAATGGAGGCTCCGTAATGAATCCCGTACTGACCATCGACCCGGAGTTCGAGGCGAAATGCCCGCCGCTGACCGAGGACGAGCTTTCGCAGCTGGAAGAAAACATCTTAGAGGAAGGGCTGGTGCTCATGCCCCTCATCGTGTGGAACGATACGATTGTGGACGGTCACAACCGCTACCGCATCGCGCAGGCGCATCCAGGCATCGGGTTCCGCACCCATGAAAAGCAGTTTAACAACCGCTACGAAGCCCTTTCCTGGATTTGCAAGAATCAGCTTGGGCGGCGGAATCTTACCCCGATGCAGAAGAAATACCTCGTTGGAGAACGGTATGACGCTGAGAAAAAAGCGCATGGAGCTTCAGACGGTTTTCGGGGGAATCAACATGCAGATCTGGTAAGTGACCAAATTGGTCACTTACCAGATGCAGATAACCAGAAAAAGAGCAGCAAGACAAGAAAAAAGATCGCATCTGAAACTGGCACAAGTGAGGGCTATGTTCAGAGAGCAGAGTATTACGCAAAAGGCGTTAACGCAGCCGAAGAAGTGCTCCCCGGCATTAAAAACGATCTGCTGCTGGGTAAGTACAAGCCCAGAGAGACGGATGTGGCGGCTGTTGCACGTGCCGCTCCCGAGGAGCGCCGGGAAAAAGCGGAACAGCTCAGAGTGTTCCCGGAAAAGAAGCCCAAAACAGATAAGGAGTCTGCCCGGAGCGGCACAAAGCGCCAGCAAGAGGTTTATGCGACTATCGACAAAAGCTACGAGGATATGAAGGACTCCAAGCGCGTCACGGAGGATTCGGCACTGGTAAGCCTGCGCTATACGGCGCGGAATATGGTCGAGACATGCGACGTGCTTTTTACGAACTTCCCCGGTCTATTGGAAAAGCCGGACTACAAAGATCAGGTCATTGAAATCATGCAGGAGCCAAAACAATACATTCTCAAATTGGAAGGAGAAACAGACAATGAACAGCATTAAGACACTCTACAAGCTGATGGAGGTCAGCAGCCGGGATTTGGAGATTCCCGATGCGTACCAGCGCAAGCTGAACACCGAGCGTGTGGCAAAGATCGTGGCCGGGTTCAATGAGCGTATCGCCAACGAACCGAAGGTTAGCTTTCGTGACGGTCACTATTATGTGTTTGACGGGCAACATACTATTGTGGCGCGCAAGCACATGAACGGCAACAACGACCTGCCGATCCTCTGTAAGGTGTACTACGGTATGACAGAGGCTGATGAAGCTCTGCTGTTTGCCATGCAGACCGGCTACTCCGCAGCCCTGACGCCCAGCGCCAGGCTCCGCGCCAATCTTCGCGGCGAGGATAAGGCGTCGGGCGAGTTCTATGCCGCCACCGAGGAAGCGGGGCTGCATGTGGGCTTTGAGCGGGGTGGAGGCGTTGGGCGCATCCTCTGCATCAACACCGCCTTTGCGGAGTTCATGCGCGTCGGCGCAGAGGTTTACAAGGAAGCGCTCACCATCCTGCTGGAAGCTTGGGGCGGCGACCCCGATTCCCTGAGAGCGGAAATCATTCAGGGTATCGTCCATTTCGTGGAACTGTACCACGGCGAGTACGACCGGGAGCGGCTCATTTACGGTCTCCGCGCCTACGAGCCCAAGCTTATCTACGCAGCGGGCAAGGCGGAAAAGGAGCTGCGGGGCGTAAAGCGATACGTCAACCTGTTCTACCGCATCTACAACGGCAGGCGCAGGCACGAGATTCTTCCCATGAAGTTCTAAGGGAAGGCAGACCGCAAGAGAAATCGTGCGGTCATTTACATACAAAAACAACGCATAGGAATGGAGGTGCGAAACATGAACTCTGAAACCACTACCACGCTATCCCAGCGTGATGCTTACAAGCTAATGCTGAAAGAGTATCCGGATGTCATGGATATCGCTCAGATGTGCCAGATACTTGATGTCAGCACGAAAACGGGGTATCGACTGATACGAGAAGGCAAAATCTGCTGCATAAAAGTAGGTCGCGCCTACCGTATCCCCAAAGCACATCTTTTTACCTACTTATGCATCGGCTGTTGACTGCATGGAGAAATAAATCCGATTGGCGGCATCCTTTCCGCATCAGTTCGAATGATTTATACTGTTCTCAGGTCAACGGCAGGTGTTGCCCACAACAAGAGAGGAGGATATCTTATTATGGTGGCAGGACACCTTCGTGAGAAAAAAGGTTATTTTTACGCGGTACTGAACTACACTGACGCACACGGAAACCGTAAAACAAAGTGGATTGCAACAGGACTTGCGGTCAAGGGCAACAAGAAACGCGCAGAAGCGTTCTTACAGGAGCAGCGCCGCATCTTTCAAGAGGAGGTTCCGATTACAAGGAACATTCTTTTTGCAGACTTTATGGAACAATGGCTGACGGTAATAAAGAACTCCGTGGCGGTGACAACCTTCGCCTCATACTCCAATATGGTCAAAAAAGTGATCGTGCCGTATTTCAGAGAGCGGCAGATTACGTTGCAGGAGTTGTCGGCAAAACACATCCAGGATTTTTACCTGAAGGAACTGGAACGTGTGAGCGCGTCTTCGGTTATTCATTATCACGCAAACATCCACAAGGCGTTGAAGTATGCTGTCAAGCTCGACCTAATCTCCAGTAATCCCGCTGACAAGATCGAAAGACCAAAGAAGGAGCGTTTTATGGCAAGCTTTTATGATGCCGATGAAGTGAACAGGCTTTTTGAAATCTCCAAAGGCACCAAACTTGAAATCCCCATTCTCTTTGGTGCTTTCTATGGGATGCGGCGCAGCGAGACCCTCGGTATGAAATGGGATGCCATCGACTTTGAGCGCGACACAATCACCATCCGGCATACGCTTACAACCGTTGCCCTTGATGGAAAGCGTATTACGGTCGCAGAAGATCGGACGAAAAATAAGTCCAGCATGAGAACGCTGCCACTGGTTCCTTTCGTAAAGGAACGGCTTCTGGAGCTTAAAGCAGAACAGGAGGAAAACCGGCGTTTATGCGGGCGATCCTATGTGAAAGATTACACGGGCTATGTGTGTATCAATGAAATCGGAGATATCATCAAGCCTAATTATGTTTCCTGCGGATTCCCGAAGCTTCTGGAGGAACACGGATTGCGCAGGGTGCGCTATCACGATTTGAGACATAGCTGCGCCTCGCTGCTTCTCGCCAACGGCGTTCCGATGAAGCAGATTCAAGAATGGCTCGGGCACAGCGACTTCTCAACTACGGCAAACATTTACGCACACCTTGAGTACAGTTCAAAAGTTATCTCCGCAGATGCAATGCTTGCTGGCTTAGGGATAGGAAACCGGGAATAAAAAAGAGAAGCCGGCAAAACCGGCTTCTCAGGTTGGCGGAGGGTTAGGGATTCGAACCCTAGGTGCCTTGCGGCACACGACTTTTCGAGAGTCGCACCTTCGACCACTCGGACAACCCTCCAAGTTGTATCTTCACCCAATCCGCTTTGGAAAATGGGGAGAACTGATGGGGAGAACTCAAAGATTTTTTCGTTTTCGAACCCTCGAAAACCTGCATAAATCAAGACTTTTTCGGGTGGAGCGTTCCACGAAGCGATTCCGATTTCGAGTCAGCCTCGTTACGACCACTTCGATACATCTCCATGCTGTATTTTCAAGGCTTTGCGGGTTTCCGGCTGATTGAGAACCAGGTGTAGAAATCGTAGACAAAGCGTAGAAAAACCGTAGATATTCAGTTTTGAAAAAGTGTAGAAAAGCGGAAGAAGCCAGAAGTATCAAGGGTTTGCGAGGCCACTCCGGAAAGCGACCGACTCGATTTCGAGTCAGCCCCGTTATGACCGCTTCGATACCGCTGCATACCATGGTATGATACCATGACTTTTGCGCACTTGCAAGCAATTTTTCATCGCGAATGCCGAAAAACGCATATTTTGCGATGCAAGTATAAAATTCCATCTTGACATTATGCCTCTTCCGTGCTATCATGCAAAAGCTGACAGGTTGCGGAGGGCTCTTGCAGGTGTAGCACAATGGCCAGGGCACCAGCCTTCCAAGCTGGGGATGCGGGTTCGATTCCCGTCACCCGCTCCAACTTGACAGATACGCGCCAGTAGCTCAGTTGGATAGAGCAACTGCCTTCTAAGCAGTAGGCCAGGGGTTCGAGTCCCTTCTGGCGTGCCATTTCCCCTTGCGGGCGTCAGCGCTTCCCGTGCGGATGTATATGGTGGGTGTAGCTCAGTTGGTTAGAGCACCGGATTGTGGTTCCGGGTGTCGAGGGTTCGAGTCCCTTTACCCACCCCATAAACAGAGGCCGGTCGAGCGCCGGCCTCTGATCATAAAAGATGGTGGGATGTAGTGTAATGGTAACACCTCAGACTTTGACTCTGATATAGTGGGTTCGAGTCCCGCCATCCCAGCCAATTTTATTGGTTGAGAAAGTTGATAATGTAAATGCCCCAGTAGCTCAGTAGGCAGAGCACCTGCCTTTTAAGCAGGGTGTCCGGAGTTCGAATCTCCGCTGGAGCACCAAGAAAAAGCCTGTCGCAAAAGCGGCAGGCTTTTTCAAGTTAATAGGTAAGAGTGAATAGTGAAGAAGTGCAGAACTCCTCAAAAAGGCTTTATGACAAATGGTTCGACCGGGGGTTGCTGCACCTGTGCGACGGGAACAGTATCAGCTATTCCGCCCGGTACTTTGTGAAAGAAATGCAAATGCAGGGCTTTACCATGGTGCGCTGTTTTCAAGGGTTTCCGCCGTTTTGAATATACTCCTTTTCAAAGCATTTCGACACTGCCGTCGGACAGATGGTAGAGCGCACCGACGACCTTGAGACCGTGGGCCTCCTCCCTGCGTATCCCGATGCTGCTTTCGATCATTTCAATGCTGTGCTGAACATTCAGACAGCAGGCGGCGTAGTCGTCGGTCTCGTCGCCGATGGCGATGCGTATCTCATCGGTGATGAACTTGATGTAGCCGTCCGGGTCGTGGTTTATCGCCGCATCGACCGCTCCGCAGTGGTCGTGCCCGAGCACCATGATGAGCTTGCAGCCGAGGTGTTCGGCGGCGTACTCGATGCTGCCGAGCTGGTGGTTGTCGATCACATTGCCCGCAACTCTGATCACGAACAGCTCGCCGATACCGGCAGAAAAGATGCTCTCGGGAATGACACGGGAGTCCGAGCACGCAATGATTATCGCATACGGTGTCTGCCCCTGCGAGCAAGTCCGTAGCCGGCTTGCAAGCGATACATCGCCGCACCCCACCTTGGCACCGAGATATTTTTTGTTGCCCTCCATGAGCCTGCCTAACGCTTCCTGTGCTGTAATCATAATATCACCTCTGAGCACAAGTATACTTTCTTCGTAAAGCAATTACAAGCCGAAATGGGGCAAACGCAGCACCGCTGCGAGGATTTTCTGCAAATGTGCCTGCCGAAGCGAAGATGCGCATCATCACCGTTAGTTTTTGCCGACCTTTTCCTTTGACACGGTAACGATCGGGGTTACTGTCATCAGCACGCAAATGACGGCGGACAGCAGGTAGATCGTGTTGTAAGAGCCGCTCATGCCGCAGAAGGCGTTGAACAGCGGCGAGCCGGCGACCATGCCCAGCACCGTGGCGCTGAACATAAAGCTCTGAATACGGCCGAAGTCCTTCGGGCCGAATGCCTCAAGGCAAATAAGCGGAACCGCAACGGCTACCAAGGCATAACCGATGCCGATAAGCAGTGGGCCTGCGTATATCGTGACAAGGCTGATCGTTTTCATGGAAAACAGCACCGACATAACCGTGCCTACATTTGCCCCAAAGCCGACATCAGCGACAAGTGCGGGCTGATCATCGACATTCTCGGCAGATGTTGCCTCGGAAATGCCCTCCCAGATTCGAGCATCGCCTGCCGACAACGGCTTCATGGCAGGCCGATAAAGGCAAAGCAACAATAACGGAGGTAAAAAATATGATTCGTGTCAAGAATATTTCCCGTGTAACGGTTATCTGTTTTCTCCTTTTTTGAGGGTAATAAAAAAGGCAGGTAGATTTTTGCTTTCTATCTGCCTTGCGTATCATTATTCGGTTGTGTGGGAGTTCAAAACCTTACATAAAGGGAAAACGACCGATTTACATCTACAAAATCGGTCGCTGAAATTTTGCCGTATAAAACGGTGAAAACCCCGACTTTATCGGGGTTTTCACGGGCTATATCTTTTTTATAGCCTCTTGATGGCGCAGACGGTGAGATTCGAACTCACGTGCGGTTGCCCGCAAACTGATTTCGAGTCAGCCCCGTTATGACCACTTCGATACGTCTGCATATACCTTGTGAAATCTTCCGACATCACAACGATAATATTATACACCAAAAAAAGAGCTTTGTCAATCATTTTTTATCTTTTCCTGTTCCATAAGCTCTTTTGAGTATGCTCAGAAGCAAAAATATCATAATTATATCAAGAGCGCCGAGCAGTATGCTTACAGCAGGCATATCCTGCACACATTTTACCGTAACGATAGTCAGTATCGCAATTATCACGGCAAAAGCAAGCAATGCCGGCACACAGCAGATTATCCTTAACGGTTTCGGCAGTATGGGGCTTGTGCCGGCCACTGTTCCTGCATCGAAAAGTATATCACATAACAATCTATAATGAGATTCGAATTACTTTCCTCCTGCGATTTCCGACAGCTTAAGTGTAGCGTCAACGCTTATCTCACGGCTTTTGTAAATGCCCTTGTCGGCAAGCTCAAGCGCCTGCTTTGCGTATTTTATTGCCGCCGCTTTATCTCCGCTGTTCATGGCTTTTTCCGATAAAGCTATACAACAGCGTGCCGTTATCGCTTGCCCCTCGTCCTCAAACTCACTTCCGGTGAGCTTTTCCGCCGCCTTTATGCAGGCAGAATAATCGCTTTCCCTATACAGCCGCTTTACCGTTATAAGCTGTTGTGCGTTTTTGTCGGGATCTTCCTCGCCCTGCACCTCGTCTGATATAAGACTTCCTGCAGGCAGATCAAGCCGCCATGCAAGATATTCAAGCGTTTTCACGGACGGGCAGGCGTTTCCGCTTTCGATACGGCTGAGCATATTTCTTGTAATGAACGTTCCGACAAGCTCAGATTGAGTCATCTTCTTGGCAAGTCGTGCTTCTTTAATTCTTTTTCCCAGTTCTTCAGAATTCATATTTTCACTCCTTCCGCATTGATAAAGTATTTATCGTTCAGACGGTTACGGATAATTACCTTTAAACACCCTTTGTAAATTTAATTTACCTTTTATATTGATAGTTTAGCAGATAGCCGTAAAAAAATCAAGTACATTTGCCGAAATTTTTTGAACTCAGGTGCAAATAATGTCGCTTTTCTGTGTATTGCACAAAAAACATAGGTTTATATTGTGCAAACTGCTTATTTTTTACAATTGCAAAGTTTGATATTGACATTTCGTTCAAATGTGCTATAATTAAGGTAAATTAAATTTACATAGCAAGGTCTGCTATAGGCAGAAAGGATATTGAAATTGAAATTTTCATATAGATTAAAGAAAACGTTATTAAGGGCGGCGGCTCTTTTCTGTGCGGTTTCGACAGCGGTTGCGATGACCGCCTGTTCTGATAAGGCGGAAACCTCCACAGTACAGCTTTCTCCGAAGGAAACCGTTGAAAAGATATTCACGCTTGCAAAAAGCAAGGATTATGACAGTCTTGCGGAGTATTGCCGCAGCTTCTCCAAAATGAGTATGGAGCTTTATTTTACCGATACAGGCACAGATTATGACGCAAAATGGCTCTCACGATATTCCGCTACCTTAGCGTCTATATTCGATAATTATGTTACCTATGATAATCTGACCGAAAAGGCTGACAAGGAAACCAGAACAGGCAGTGTCACAGGTACCTTTACCGCTCTTGATATGGAGAAGTTCAACGAAAAGACCGATTCAAAGATAAATTCGGAATTCAAGAATGACTACAATGCGCAGATGGATTATATAGACAGCGTTATAGGTGACAAGGAGTTCAAATCGAAAGAATTCGAGTATACTATCGAGTTCAAATATGTAAATGAGCAATGGACGCTGACCGACAAGAATTTTCTTATACTTCTCACGTTGGGATATTACAACAAGTGACAGACCGGACATTCACGGATAGACAGTGAAAAACGTTTTGTCAGCAGTATTATATGAAAAGAAAGGGTGGAAGATATGTTTGAATGGTGGAATTCTCTCGGTATTACGATGCAGGTCTTTTACTGCATAGCCATACCCGCAACGCTTATTATAGTGATACAGACTATCCTGCTTATGATAGGTATGGGTCACGGCGGAGAAGGTGTTGAGTTCAGCGACACGAGCGGAATAGACGGTCTTGGAGATGTTCCCGATATGCCTGCTGATGTTCCTGCGGACATACCGACGGATATGACAGCTCACGCAATAGAAGGGTGCGACCATATGACGACCGGCGACGGCTCGAATCCGGCGGACTTCGGCACAATGCAGCTTTTCACATTGCAGGGAATTATGACATTCCTGTGCGTATTCGGCTGGACGGGTATTATATGTACCTCGCTCGGACTTCACGTTGCGATAGCTATAATAATTGCGCTTGTGCTGGGATTCCTTGCAATGCTCGGAGTTGCAAAGGTGCTTCAGCTTACAAGAAGGCTCACTCAGGACGGAAGCCTTGACGTGCGCAAACTGCTCGGTGAAAAGGGCAGGGTGTATATCCCCATTCCCGCAAACGAAAGCGGAGAGGGAAAGGTGACAATAGCGGCAGGAGAGCGTTTTATAGAGCTTTCGGCTGTCACCGATGAACAGGAAGCAATCCCCACGGGAACGCAGGTGCGGATAATAGACGTGCGTGGCGATGTCGTGGCGGTTGAAAAGGATAAATAAGCAATAAAGCAATTTCTAAGTTACAGGAGGAAATATTCATGCAGCCCGAAATTTTAATTGCAATATGCGTTGCGGTAGTTATCGTATTCGCATTATTGATGGGTATCTTATCAAGATACCGTAAGTGTCCCTCGGATAAGATACTTGTTATCTACGGTAAAGTCGGAAGCGACAAGAACGGTCAGGCAAGAAGCGCAAAGTGCGTACACGGCGGTGCGGCATTCATTATGCCCATCATCCAGTCGTATCAGTTTATGGACTTAACGCCCATATCTATCAATGTAGACTTGAAGAACGCACTTTCAAAGCAGAATATCCGTGTTGATGTACCATCAAGATTCACAGTAGGTATTTCGACAGAGCCTGGTATAATGCAGAATGCCGCTGAGCGTCTGCTCGGTCTGAGAATGAACGAGATACAGGAGCTTGCAAAGGACATTATATTCGGTCAGTTACGTCTTGTAGTGGCTACTATGGAGATCGAGGAGATAAACAACGACCGTGACAAGTTCCTTGTTGCCGTATCAAACAACGTTGAGATTGAGCTTAAGAAGATAGGCTTACGTCTTATCAACGTTAACGTAACAGATATTAACGATGAGTCGGGATATATCGAAGCGCTCGGTAAGGAAGCTGCCGCAAAGGCTATCAACGATGCGAAGAAATCCGTTGCCGAAAAGGATCGTGACGGTGAGATCGGTCAGGCTAACGCGCAGCGTGACCAGCGTATACAGGTCGCTGCCGCAAACGCTCTTGCTATCAAGGGTGAGAACGAGTCCAAGATCGAGGTCGCTCAGTCTGAGGCTTTAAGACGTGAAAAGGAAGCGGAATCAATGCGTCTTGCTACAGCCGCAGAAGCTGTTCAGGCAGCTAAGGCAAAGGAAGAAGCCTACATAGCACAGCAGCAGGCAGAACAGACCCGTGCCGCCCTCGAAACTGCAACTCAGCAGGCGGATATAATCGTTAAGGCTAAGATTGCCAAGGAGCAGGCTGAGATCGAGGCAGAGGCTCAGGCAGAGGTTGCACGCCGTACCGCAAAGGGTGAGGCTGACGCTCTGTTTGCAAAGATGGAAGCACAGGCACGAGGCGCTCAGGAGATACTCGTAAAGCAGGCTGACGGTATGAGAGAGCTTGTAAATGCCGCAGGCGGAAACGCAGACAGCGCAATCAAGCTGATTCTTGCAAACAATATGGAAGAGCTGATGAAGATACAGGTAGAAGCTATCAAGAACATCAAGATAGACAAGGTAACCGTTTGGGACGGCGGCTCAAATGGCGAAAACGGCAAGACCGCCACAGCCGATTTTATCAGCGGTATAATGAAAGCTATTCCGCCTATGGGTGAAATGTTCAACCAGGCAGGCATGGAGCTACCCAAGTTCTTAGGCGAAAAAATAGACACCCCCAAAACCCTCGACAGCTAAGCGGCGAGTCGCCGCAGACAATTCCGCCTTTGGAATTGTCTGAGCTATTCGCAGAATAGCGAAACGGCGGACGGCAATGTGCCGTTTCAAATTCCGCCTGCGGCTGTGAGCCGCTTCAAGTTCCGCCTTTGGAATTGTCGGCGGTCAGCTAAGATTAGCAGAACGGCGTGGTTAAACAAAGCGATAATCAATATAAAGCGGTCACGGTGGAAAGCTGTGACCGCTTTTATATATTATTATCACACACCCCTTCTCCCCGCATAACCTCCCAAAACCGCACTATCCCTTGCTTTGCACTATCACACTTGCCTCCCCTCGAAAAAGGGGAGGTGGCACGGCTGTAGAGGTTTTTCGACTTGCTGTACAGTATTCAGATAGTCCTGCTTTTACGATTCTGAAACTATTCCGAGCCGTGACGGTGGGGATTGTTAATGCCTTAGAAGCTTTTATGATAGCACTTCTATCAATTTCAATATCTTACGCTCCGTCCAGCCTTTCCAAAACCACACTATCCCTTGCTTTGCACCATCACCCTTGCCTCCCTTGTCAAAGGGAGGTGGATTGACGGCACGACACAAGCTTTGATATTATTGCTTTCTGCTTGCGATATGCCAACCATTTTTATGTTGCAAACTTTTTTGCCGTCAAGACGGAGGGATTGCTTTACACCCACCAACCTCTCCATTCCCACAACCCTCTCAAAAAGCACATCAACCGCCTTGCCTCGCACTATCACCCTTGCCTTTAAATGAACGCTCTGTTTGTTTTGCTTCCCTGCGATTGTGGTCGCAAAGCCAACAAAGCATTCTTATAGGGATATGGAATCCACTCTATTTTATATAAAACAGACTTTTCCTATAAGCTGAAACGGGCATCGGCATTTACCGATGTCCGTTTTTCTGTTTATTGCCTGTCGAGCCTCACGTCATACCGCCTGAGCCAATATTCTATCTGCAAGAGATATGCAAAAATCTGTGGTGATGTCATAAGCTGGCCGTACCAGTTGCCCTCAAACAGTGTCGGATCGTCGCACAGCCGTAACAGCTTTTCACGGCTGACAATCTCGGTAAGGCGGCAATCCTTGTCGGCAAGCACCGCCCTCATCCTGCGGATAACCTCGGCAAGATAGGTCGGATTGTGTGTCTTTGGATATGGCGATTTCTTGCGCCAAAGCACGTCGTCGGGCAGTATGCCTTTCATCGCACGGCGGACAATGCCTTTTTCCCTGCCGCCTGCCGCCTTTATCTCCCACGGAATATTGAAAGCGTAACGGGCGATTCTGTGGTCGCAGAACGGCACCCTGACTTCAAGCCCATGAGCCATACTCATTCTGTCCTTGCGGTCAAGCAGGCATTGCATAAACCAATAGAAGTTCAGCATGAACATCTCACGCATACGTCTGTCCTTGCGGCTGTCGGTGTCGAGATATTCGGTGTTCTTAAGCGTTTCGTTACAGCAGAAGTTGACGTAATCATTCGGGTCAATGTCGCCCAGTATCCCCTCGCAGAGTAGATCCGCACGGGATGCGGTCGAGCAAGCCCACGGGAAGCCCGGTTTGTAGAGAATTTCCTCGTTGTGATACCACGGATAGCCGCCGAAGATTTCATCGGCGCACTCACCGCTGAGAGCAACGGTGAAATTGCCCTTGATAGCCTTGCAGAACAGGTACAGAGAGCTGTCCACGTCTGCCATTCCGGGCAGGTCACGGGCATAGGTTGACAGCTCCAGAGCGTCGGTCAGAGCAGGCGTATCGACCTCGACATTTATATGCTTGGAGCCGATGAACGCTGACATTTTCCGTATCCACGGTGCATCCATATCGGGCTGGAATTTACTGCTGTGGAAGTTCTTGTCGTTGTCCTTGTAGTCGATTGAATAGGTGGTGAGCTGTCGTCCGCTTTGCTCAAATTCACGGGCGGCAACGGCGCTTATGATACTGCTGTCAAGACCGCCCGAAAGCATTGTACAAAGCGGAACATCGCTGACAAGCTGGCGCTTTATGGCATCGGTCAGGAGATAGGCTATGTGCTGCTCGGTCTCCTCTACGGTTTCCTTATGGGGAAGGGCGTGGAGCGACCAGTAGGTGCGCTTTCTGAGGCCGCATCGGCAGTACATGGCACACTCGGCGGGACGAAGCTCTCTGATCCCTTTGAAGATGCCGCTTCCCGGCTTTCGGGCAGGGCCTAAGAGCATTATCTGAGCGATGCCGTCACGGTCGATCACCGGCTCTATCATAGGGTGGGCGAGGAGCGTTTTTATCTCGGACGCAAAGATAAGGCCGCCTGCGTATTCGTAGTAAAACAGCGGCTTCACGCCGATTCTGTCACGGGCGAGGAAGAGCTGTTTTTCCTTTTCCTGCCACACGGCAAAGGCGTATATTCCGTTGAGCTTGTCGAGGCAGGCTTCGCCCCAGGTGATGTATGCCCAGAGCAGTACCTCCGTGTCGCCTGAGGAGGTGAACGAAATGCCCGTAGATTCAAGCTCAGAGCGGATTTCGGCGGTGTTGTAAAGCTCGCCGTTATAGACGATAGTGTAGCTGTCGAGGGCGGTTTTACGGGTCATCGGCTGGGCACTTCGGGCGGGGTCTATGACGCTAAGGCGGCGGTGGGCGAGGGCACAGTTATCATCGGTGTAGAAGCCGCCGCTGTCGGGACCTCTCGGAACCATTGTCTGAGCCATTCTACGCATTATTGCGGCGCTGTCGCACAGTCTGCGGCAATCTATCCAACCTGCTATTCCACACATTAAAAATCACCTCATTATGTAAATTTATGGTATATTATGGTTGATACAAGAGTAGTATATGCTTTGATAATAATTTCCGTGAATGGAAATATCAAGGTGATGATTCAATTACGATAAAAAACTGCATTTTTCCGCATTGTCAAGGGATTTTGGCAGAACAGACAGAATATGCACAGGTTGATGAATTGTGATGATTTTAAGTTAGTGCCGGCAAAGCCGTAAAATTAAGTAAGATGTAATGCAGAAAGTGCAAAAGATTTGAACTGATTGACATTTAATACAAGGAAAAATATAGAAACTGGAGTCGGGTTTCTGTTTCAATTTTCCTGTTGTGACTTTTCTGCCGAGATTCAGCTACATTTCATTGGACGGGTTTTCGGTATTGTGATAAAAAGTGCTTTATTATGCGGTTTGGAAGGGTCAGAACGGCGGCTTTTGATAATTTCAAAAATTTTTTTGAAAACCCCTTGATTTTTGTAAATTTATATGTTAGAATAAGCAACGGGTAAACGATTACACGAACGGTGATAAAACGTTGCAGATTGTGATTAGTTATGATAAGCTGTGATGAATCAAGGCAGGTTGCGATGGTCGTGAAAGGCTGTGATGAATCAAAGCAGGCTGAAATGGGTCGTGAAAAGCTGTGATGAATCAAAGCAGGCTGTGACAGGTTGCGATGAGCTGTGAAGGCTGTGACGGGTTGTAAAAAACATAGCAAGTTACAAATTATGCAATGGCTGTTTGTGGGGCGGAGCGGTGTGAAAAGCGCCGTGAGCGGAGGGTCGTTTAGCGAGAAGCAGCGGGGGAATACCCGTATGGAAAGTAAATTTTGGCGGAAGTGTGACCGCCGTTTTGAAAGGAAAGGTATAATCTATGAAGTATTCAGACGGTTTCTGGATGAACAAGTCGGGCTACGACGTAAACTATGCAACTCAGATCTATGAGGTAAAGGCTACAGACAACTCGATAACCGTATATGCCACTAACCAGTGGATCGGTAACAGAGGAATGACGCTTGGCGGTCCTGTTCTTGAGATCACCTTTACATCTACGCTTGCCGATTCGATCAAGGTTACGATCGAGCATTACAAGGGTGCTGTAAAGAAGGGTCCGGACTTCACATTATATGAGGATGCAAACTTCAAGCCTGTTATAAACGAGAAGGACGAGTACTGGGAGCTTGTTTCGAACAAGACTTCGGTAAGAATCGGCAAGGCAGGCGGAGCATGGGATATAAAATACTTCTATGACGGAAAGCTGCTCACAAAGGAAGGCTGGAGAACAACTTCTTATATCGAAGAACAGCCCTGGCTCACAGACTACCGTATGGAAGGCACAAAGGCGGAGCGTTTCTACGCACACGCATCTACAGACGAGCCTGCAAGAATAAGAGAGATGCTCAACATCTCCGTAGGCGAGAACATCTACGGCTTCGGCGAGAAGTTCTCTACATTCGTAAAGAACGGTCAGACGGTAGAAGTATGGAACAACGACGGCGGTACCTGCTCTGAGCAGACATACAAGTCAATCCCCTTCTATGTATCATCAAGAAACTACGGTGTATTTGTAAATCACCCCGAGAACGTTACGTTTGAAGTAGCAAGCGAAACGGTTTCAAAGGTTGCTTTCTCCGTTCAGGGCGAGAGAATGGAATACTTCGTAATGGGCGGTAAGACAATAGCAGACGTACTCGGCGTTTACACAACGCTGACAGGCAAGCCTGCGCTTCCTCCTGCATATACATTCGGTCTGTGGCTGACAACATCATTCACTACAAACTATGACGAGGAAACAGTTTCGTTCTTCATAGACGAAATGGCAAGACGTGATATTCCTCTGGAGGTATTCCACTTCGACTGCTTCTGGATGAAGGAATTCAACTGGTGCGACTTCACCTGGGATAAGAGAATGTTCCCCGATCCTAAGGCTATGCTCGCACGTCTTAAGGAAAAGAAAATTGAAATCTGCGTATGGATCAATCCTTATATTGCTCAGCAGTCATCCTTATTTGACGAGGGCGTAAAGAACGGCTATTTCATCAAGAAGACGGACGGCGGCGTATTCCAGTGCGATATGTGGCAGCCCGGTATGGCTATCGTTGACTTTACGAATCCTGAGGCTTGCAAGTGGTACAAGGCAAAGCTGAGAACACTGTGCGAGATGGGCGTTGACGCATTCAAGACGGACTTCGGTGAGAGAATACCCACAGCCGATGTTGTATACAGCGACGGTTCCGATCCTTACAGAATGCACAACTACTACACATATCTCTACAACAAGTGCGTATTTGAGGTGCTTGAGGAATTCTACGGCAAGGATAAGGCTTGTCTGTTCGCACGTTCTGCTACGGTCGGCGGTCAGCAGTTCCCTGTACACTGGGGCGG
>ENA-OZUR01000231-OZUR01000231.1-human-gut-metagenome-genome-assembly--contig:-NODE-231-length-15533-cov-4.264957_pt1 | contig 15533 bp, 14 predicted proteins | sample MGYA00243435_ERZ654025 | MGnify/ENA primary metagenome ERZ654025 (study PRJEB26926, sample SAMN06164585) | human gut metagenome | biome: ENVO:00009003; feature: ENVO:2100002; material: ENVO:00002003... | reverse complement strand
TCGTGGGCTCGGAGATGTGTATAAGAGACAGGTGTGGTATTTGTAGTGGCACAGGTTTGGCTCGAATTAAAGCTGCCGGATTATATGCGGGAAATTACATCACTGATTACGACACAGGATAGTGCGATGCACGATATCCTGATTGCAGGTGGAAAAATGTTACTTTGTGCGTTTGGCAGTTTATTGGTAACGGTACTGGTAGCTGTCTGTGCATCACGGATTGCTTCGAATTTCAGTGCAATCGTACGTGGAAAGTTATTTGACAAGGTACAGTCTTTTTCAATGGAAGAGATCGGACGGTTTTCAACAGCGAGTCTGATCACGCGTTCTACAAACGATGTGACTCAGGTGCAGATGTTGATTGTAATGGGGCTGTCCATCATGTTGCGGGCACCAATCATGGCGGTGATGGCTATCTTGAAGATTGTTGATAAGAGTTGGCAGTGGACACTCTCCACGGGCGTTGCGGTTGTTGTATTATTGATTGTCGTTATTATCTGCGTCAGCTTATGTATGCCGAAGTTCAAACGCTTACAGAGTCTGACGGATGATATCAATCAAGTAACACGTGAGAATCTGACAGGCTTGAACGTTGTTCGCGCCTATAATGCGGAAGCATATCAGGAGGAGAAGTTTGAGAAGGTCAACAAGGATCTGACAGATACCCATTGGTTTACATCAAAGACTATGGCATTTATGATGCCGACGATTATGATGATCATGAATGGCCTTTCGCTTGCAATATATTGGATTGGCGCGGTTTTGATCAACGATGCACAGGATATGCAGGAAAAATTCACATTATTCTCGGATATGGTTGTATTTTCCTCGTATGCAATGCAGGTTGTCATGTCGTTCATGATGCTGGTTATGATATTTATTATGCTGCCGCGGGCATCGGTTGCAGCGAAGCGTATTTTGGAAGTATTAGATACTGAACCATCCATTGAGGATGGAACGAGAGATACGTTCCCGGTTATGAAAGATGGGGAAGTGGAATTCAAGGATGTCAGCTTCAAATATCCGGACGCAGAGGAATATGTATTAGAGCATATTTCTTTCTCTGCGAAGAAGGGCGAGACAATCGCGTTTATCGGTGCAACCGGATGTGGCAAGAGTACTGCTATCAATCTGATTCCGCGGTTTTATGATGCAACAGAGGGTGAGGTATTCGTCGATGGCGTGAATGTCAAGGAATATACGCAGGAAGCACTGCATAACAAAATTGGATATGTCAGCCAGAAAGCAATCTTGTTCTCCGGAACAATCGCTGACAATGTGGCATATGGCGAAAACGGAAAAGCACCTGCTACACAGGACGACATTGCGATGGCGGTAAAAGTAGCGCAGGCAAGTGAATTTGTTGAGAAGAAGGATCAGGGCTATGACGGGTATGTGGCTCAGGGTGGCTCAAACTTCTCAGGTGGGCAGAAACAGCGTCTGTCGATTGCGCGTGCGATTGCCAGACAGCCGGAGATCCTGATCTTCGATGATTCGTTCTCGGCACTTGACTATAAGACAGATAGAATCCTTCGGGAAGCACTGCGCAAGGAATGTAAGGATGCGACGAAGATCATCGTTGCACAGCGAATCGGTACAATCCGTGATGCGGATAAGATCATCGTGTTAGACGATGGACAGATCGCAGGTATGGGAACGCATGACGAACTTATGAAGAACTGCGAAGTGTACCAGGAAATCGCATATTCTCAGTTATCAAAGGAGGAGCTTGCATAATGGAAAAAGATAATTATGAAGTAGGTCAGAATAATCGTGCTCCAAAGGTTCCTCGTCACGGTCCGGGCAGAGGCATGCGCCCCGGCGAAAAAGCAAAGAACTTCAAAGGTACATGGGCAAAGCTCCTTACGAACTGTAAGAAATACTGGGGTGCCATGATATTCGCGATTATCTGTGCAGGTATTGGAACCGTATTAACATTGATCGGACCGGATAAATTATCCAAGATGACCGATCTTATCACCGAGGGTGTAATGACCGGGATTGATATGGACGGAATCAAACGGATTGGAATCACGCTGATCTGCTTCTATGGATGCAGTGCGTTGTTATCTCTGGTCCAGAACCTGATTATGGGGTATGTAACACAGCAGGTATCAAAGGGACTCCGGAGCAACATCTCAAGGAAGATCAACCGCTTGCCGATGTGGTTTTACAATCAGACATCAACAGGGGATGTATTATCCCGTGTAACAAACGATGTTGATACAATTGCACAATCCTTTAATCAGAGCATGGGAAATCTTGTGACAGCGGTTACGCTGCTTCTTGGTTCTCTCATTATGATGATAAAGACAAATATCATAATGACGGTTGCAGCGATACTTTCAACGCTGCTAGGCTTTGTATTCATGGCTCTGATCATGAGCAAATCCCAGAAATATTTTGCGAGACAACAGATGCATCTGGGGGAAATCAATGGACATGTTGAGGAGATCTATGCCGGACACACAGTTGTGAAGGCGTATAATGGCGAGAAAAAATCAAAGGAAAAGTTCGATAAGATGAATGAAAATCTGCGTGACAGTGCCTTTAAGGCGCAGTGTCTCTCCGGACTTATGATGCCACTCATGACATTCATCGGTAACCTTGGCTATGTGGCGGTCTGTATTGTCGGTGCGCTTCTTGTAATGAATGATAAAATATCATTTGGTGTGATTATTGCGTTTATGATGTATGTACGTTACTTTACACAGCCACTCAGTCAGATCGCACAGGCGATGCAGGCACTGCAGTCTGCGGCTGCTGCCGGTGAACGTGTATTTGAGTTTACCGACGCAGAAGAGATGGAAGATGAGAGCACTAAGACGAAGAAGCTGAACGATGTGAAGGGTGAGGTATCCTTTGAGCATGTCAAGTTTGGCTATAAAGACAGCGATAAGGTTGTCATCCATGATTTTTCAGCTGTAGCAAAACCGGGACAGAAGGTTGCAATTGTCGGACCGACCGGTGCCGGTAAGACAACGATGGTGAATCTTTTAATGCGGTTCCATGAGATCTTAGATGGCGATATAAAAATCGATGGTGTATCCATCAAGGATATGACGCGGGAAGAAGTACACGACCAGTTCTGTATGGTATTACAGGATACATGGCTTTTCGAGGGAACGGTGCGTGAGAATCTCGTATACAGCCAGGAGAATGTACCGGAAGAAAAGATCGAGCAGGCGTGCAAGGCGGTTGGTCTGCACCGTTTTATCCGCAGTCTGCCGAAGGGCTATGACACGGTGTTGAATGATCAGGTCAACCTGTCACAGGGACAGAAGCAGCAGCTAACCATCGCCCGTGCGATGATTGCAGACCGCCCGATGCTGATATTAGATGAGGCGACAAGCTCTGTCGATACGAGAACCGAGCTTATCATCCAGAGAGCCATGGACGAACTGATGAAGGGAAGAACTTCGTTTGTAATCGCACACCGGCTTTCTACAATCAAGAATGCTGATCTGATCCTTGTATTGAAAGATGGCGATATCATCGAGAGCGGTACGCATGAGGAGCTGCTTGCGAAGAAGGGCTTCTATGCGGATCTCTACAACAGCCAGTTCGAGCAGGCGTCATAAAAATAAATTTGGAATCAGGACAAGCGCTCCCTGCATACATTTATGTGAATGTATGCAGGGAGCATTTTTTATGAGAAAGAAAACGACAAGGAGAATCCGACAGTCCATTGTAGCAGGTGTGGTCGGAGTGGCATGTATTTTCGGTTGTGAAAATCTGGAGGTCGCTTTTGCGGAGACAGCGACTGTGACAGATGCGACAGCAGAGGATGCAACGGCAGGAGAGAACGGTGATGATACAGACATCGAGTCTGCGGAAACGATGTTTGTCGGAGATACCGGTGTACAGGCAGATGCGACGGGAACTGATGCAACGGAGATGGATGCGTATGATGAAATCAGTGGCGTGTCTGTCTTAAATGCGAACACGCAAAAAACACAGGTCAGCAATAAAAAATATGAGGGCGAATATCATATTGATTATATCCTGTCGCATTACAGCTATTTCGTACAAAACGATCTGGAGGGCGATTATGTAGCAGATACCGTCGGTGCGATCATGGTAGGAAATAAATTGAACCTGAAAAATACAGTGGGAAAGGTGAAAGCAGCGGCGTCCTATGCGCGATACCTGATCGATCTTGCCGATTATCATGCCGGTTCGTGGAATGATACAACGGGGATTGATACGAATTTTTACTATACAGAAAGCCATATGTCGTACAAAGACTGGCTGACAAACCGTATGGTGAAAGTGGCAGATGATTATATCAATATGGACGAAGCGTTTGGTGTTATTAAACAGGAATCGCAGGCGTTGGAGAAGGCTGGGCAGGCAGGCTATATGGAACAGGGAGACCTGATCATTGACTTTGCAGATTCTAAGACGATCACCGTCAGCGGGACAGATTTCTCAAATGCAAAGCGTGTGATTCTGAAAAATGTAACTGCGGAAGACATTTTCTCAAATGCCTATACAATCTCCATTTCCGGAGACGGGGATTATGCATTGGATACTGGTAAGATTGAAATTGGTGGAACTCCATTGAACAACAATTACTTCTTCAATCTGGCGAAAAACAGACCGGAAGGTGCACAGGGCGGTCAGTATTACAGTGGTGGCTTTGGACTCGTCTGGAACTTCCCGGATGCCAAGAATATTACAGCAAGCTTTCTGACTGGTCATATCATTGCGCCATCTGGAAATGTGTCACTGATCGGCGGCAATCATGAAGGGCAGGTAATCGCACAGAATGTAAATGCGAGTTCGGAATCACATTTTTATCCATACAATGTGACAACAACCGAGACGACAACCACGGAAGCTACAACCACAGAAACAACGACGACAGAGACAACAACGACTGAGAGTACGACAACAGAAATAACAACGACTGAGAGCACGACCACAGAAAATGGAACAACAACTGAGATAGCTACAACGACCGAAACTGCAACGACCCGAGCAGCCTTAGTCGTGAACCCAAAGGCAAGCTCGACTTCCACACAGGTGCAGACACCGGTAGTTGTAGCAAGTGATGATACGGTGAAAACTGGAGATTCTATGGCGCTTGGTATCGTGATTACACTGCTGGTAGCGTCAGGTGGAGGACTGCTGTTATTTACAGCACTTCATGAACATAAAAAGAAATAATCTGCATATAAGTAGTTATAAGAGATAACGGATGCGTAAAATATGCAGATTATAAGACGATATCTGGCAGGAATCATCGTGGTAGTCTGTCTGCTTTCTTCTGTATTTTCGATGCAGAGCAGGCAGGTTGCTGTTTATCTGCCTATGCAGGCAAATACGGAGATGGAAAAGCGTGCGTGCTGGATTTCCTATATCGATATGGAATCGGAATTATCCGATAAAAGCGAGGCGGCTTTCCGGGCGAAGGTGCATGCCATGTATGATACCGTGAAAAGATATGGCTTAAATACGGTGATCGTACATGCGCGGGCAATGGGAGATGCCTTTTATCCATCGGACTATTTTCCGTATTCCGAATATATGTCCAAATCCCGGACATATCCGGGCTATGATCCGTATGAGATCATGGTAGCTGTGGCACATGAGGAGGGACTTCGTTTTGAGGCGTGGATCAATCCGTATCGGCTGTCGCTGGGGGAAGAAACGACGGCAAGCTTTGAACATACACCGTTCTATGCGAAATACCAGTCTATGATACTTGAATATCAGGGGCAAAATGGTACATGTCTGGTGTTGGATCCGCAAAGTGCGGAGGCACAGCAGTTAGTCGTAAATCAGGTGGCAGAGATCTTAGAACGCTATCCAGTGGATGGTATTCATTTCGATGATTATTTCTTTGTTGACGGCATGCAGGATACGCTGCCACAGGAAGAAAAAATGCAGGCGGTAAATGCACTTGTCCAGAAAGTATACCAGACGGTCAAACAGAAACGTCCAGACTGTGAGTTCGGAATCAGTCCGGCAGGAAATCCGGATTATGCACGAAGTCAGGGGGCAGATATTGATACGTGGCTTTCACAGGAAGGATATGTGGATTATGTGATGCCGCAGATTTACTGGACGGATCGCTATGTGACAGATGGAAAAGAAGTTCCGATGTTTTCGAACCGGTGCGAGGTATGGCAGACGCTGCATACGAACCCGGAGATTAAGCTGTATGCCGGGCTTGCACTCTACCGGGTGGGGGAAACTTCAGATACCGATCTGGACTGGGCGCTTCGCGAGGATAATCTGGCAACACAATGTGCGCATATCTATGGCATGGGATATGATGGATTTGCGTTGTTCCGATATGCTTATCTGAAGGAGAATGGTACACAGGTGGAACTTCAGAATCTATATAGCTATCTCAAAAAACAGGCGGGTATTCTGACTTCTGAAGTGGATGCTGGTATTGTATATACGGTTCATATGCAGACTTTTGGCTGGCAGGAAGCAAAAATGGACGGCATTGTGGCAGGATATACAAAGCAGGAAAAATCCGTTGAAGCGGTGCGCATCCAGCTTGGCGCATATGTCCCGAAAGGAAATGTCCGGTATGCGGTTGAGACGGCACAGGGACAAAGTGCATGGCGGAAGGACGGCGAACAGGCGGGCAGTGTTGGACAGAAGGAACCGCTGCTTGGAATCCGGATCAATCTCACAGGCGGAATCTCAGATTCCTATGATATTTTGTACCGCGTTTATGTGTCGGCACAGGGCTGGACGGACTGGGGAAAAAATGGCACGTATACTGGAGGCGGTACGATACAGGCATTGCAGGTAAAACTTGTAAAAAAGGCGGAATAGGTACTTGCAAAACAATAAAAACATGTTATAATATATAAGACTTGAATACAGATGACGCAGAGTGGGTTATAAAAACCCACTCTTTGTTTTTGAAAAGGCAAAAAAGTCAGAAAGGTGGCAGACGTGAAAAAACAGGAAATTGAACAACACTGCACAGAACTTGTGACTCCGATTATCGAAGAGCATGGGTTTGAGCTAGTGGATGTAGAGTACGTAAAGGAAGGCTCTGATTATTATCTGCGTGTGTATGCGGATAAGGAAGGCGGCATCAATATTGATGACTGTGTTCTGATCAGCCGGAGCTTGGAGAAAAAACTGGATGCTGCGGACCGGATGACAGACCCGTATATTTTGGAAGTAAGCTCACCGGGACTTACAAGACCGCTCAAGAAGGACAAGGATTTTAAACGGAATCTTGGCAAAAAGGTAGAGGTAAAACTTTACCGTGCGGTGGATGGCAGTAAGGAATTCGAGGCAATCCTGACAGGATACACTGATACGACGATCACATTGCAGCTCGATCCGGCGGAAGAACCAAAAGAATTTTCAAGAAACGATATTTCTATGATAAGATTGGCATTTGAGTAGAAGAGGAGGATAAAAAAATGTCAGAGATTATTGATGCTTTAAATCAATTAGAGCGCGAAAAAAGTGTCAGCAAGGAACTGGTGATGGAGGCGATTGAAAAATCACTGGTTGCAGCATGTGAGAAAGATTATGGAAAGAATGTACTTGTGGAAGCACATATGGACCGTGAGACTGGTGCGATCACAGTTGTACGCAAGAAGGAAGTTGTAGAGGAAGTCGAGAATGATGAGAATCAGATTTCCCTGACAGAAGCAAAAGCAATGGATGACAAGTACGAGATCGGTGATTTCGTAGAGTATCCACTGGAGTCTATGGACTTTGGACGTATGGCAGCACAGAAGGCAAGAAGCATTATCATCCAGAACATCAAAGAGGGTGAGCGTGATGCGATCTACGAGCGTTTTGCCTGCAAGGAGCATGACATTGTAAACGGTGTGGTACAGCGTTTCGTAGACAATACGATCTATATCAGCCTCGATGAGAAGACAGAGACCAGACTCAAGGAAAATGAGCAGGTAAAATCAGAGCATTACAAGGTTGGCGACCATATTAAGCTGTATGTGGTTGAAGTGAAAAAACCGGAGAAGAAAGAAAACAAGCGTAAGGACGGCAAGGATAAGAAGAACAATACAGGTATTAACATCCACGTATCCCGTACCCATCCAGAGCTTGTAAAGCGTTTGTTTGAAAATGAGATTGAAGAGATCCAGAATGGTGTTGTAGAGATCATGGGTATCTCTAGAGATGCAGGTTCCCGTTCGAAGCTTGCAGTTCGTTCGTTAGATCCAAACGTAGATCCAGTTGGTGCCTGCGTTGGTATGGCAGGTGCGAGAGTCAATACAATCGTCGATGATTTAAAGGGCGAGAAGATCGATGTTATCGCATGGGATGAAGATCCAGAGGTTTATATCAAGAATGCATTAAGCCCATCCGATGTAATCTGGGTACAGGCGTACACAGAAGAGCAGGACGGAAAGCAGAAGAAGTGTGCAAGAGTTGTTGTACCAGACGATCAGCTTTCCCTTGCAATTGGTAAGGAAGGACAGAACGCAAGTCTGGCTGCAAAGCTGACAGGCTATAAGATTGATATCAAGAGTGAGTCACAGGCACGTGATCTGGGTATGATTATAGATGATTATGACGACGATTACGCCGATGACTATGAAGATGAGGAGTAGATAACTTGGCAAAGCAGATACCACTTCGACAGTGTGTAGGCTGTCGGGAGATGAAACCAAAGACAGAGCTTGTCAGAGTCATTAAGACGCCGGAAGATGAGATATGTCTGGACAAGACCGGAAGAAAAAATGGACGTGGTGCTTACATCTGTCTGAATCAGGCGTGCTTGGAGAAAGCAAAGAAAACAAAAGCACTGGAGCGTTCGTTGAAGACGGAAATTCCGGAAGAAATCTACCAGACCATCGCAGAGGAGATGATATAGTTGGCACAAAATCAGAATCGTGCATTGTCTATGCTTTCGATTGCTGCAAAAGCAGGAAAAGTACAGAGCGGCGGATTCCTGACCGAGAAAGCGATTCAGGAGGGCGTTGCATATTTCGTGATCATCGCAGAGGATGCATCGGGCAATACGCAGAAGAAATTCATGGATAAATGCAAGTATTACGAGATTCCGTATACGATTGCGTTTGACAGCACGACGCTCGGCAGACAGATCGGAAAACAGGAGCGGACGGTACTTGCAGTGACAGATGCAGGTCTGGCAAAACAGATTTCTGACAAGTTGGATTAGTTTAAGATTGGAGGTGTAACCCATGAGAGTACACGAGTTTGCAAAACAGTTGACAGCAGAACTTGGAAAAGAAGTAAAAAGCAGTCAGATTATTGATATATTGAGCGGTAAAAAAGAAGGGTTAAAAGCACAGAGCAGCATTGATGATGCAATGATGAAATTTGTGCGGGAGTCTTTGGGCGGAAACAAGCCGGTTGAGGCAAAGAAAGAAGAGCCGAAGAAGGCAGGGCCAAAGAAGGAAGAAGGAAAAAAGGAAGCACCAAAGCAGGAGAACAAGAAGGTGCAGCCAAAGCCAAACAACAATTCCAATTCCGGTAATCAGAATAACCAGAATAAGAAGAACAATAACAATAATAACAACCAGAACCGCAACAACAATCAGGGTAAAAATAATAACAATAACGGAAACAATCAGGGCAGAAATAATAACAATAAGCAGAACAATAATGGAAATAATCAGGGCAAGAATAATAACAACAAGTCTGCAAATGGCAATAACCAGAATGGAGCCAAGCAGGAGAGCCGTGGTACAAATTTCCGGAACGCGGTAAGCAACAACCGTAACACAAGAAATAACAACAATAATAACAACCGGTTTAACAACAATAATAACCGGAACAATAATAACAACAAGAATCATCAGCCAGCACCAAAGAAGCAGGAGCCGGTAGAACCAGTGATCAAGACAATCAAGCTGCCAGAGGTACTGACTGTCGGCGAGCTTGCAAGTAAGATCAAGGTGCCAGTGGCACAGTTGATCAAGAAGATGTTTATGGCAGGTAAGATGTACAATGTAAACTCTGACCTTCCATTTGATGAGGCAGCTGACATTGCACTTGAATACAACTTCATTGCAGAGGAAGAGGAAAAGGTTGATGTGATCGAAGAACTTCTCCGTGAGGAGGAAGAGGACGAGGCAGATATGACTTCCAGACCACCAGTTGTCTGCGTTATGGGACACGTTGATCATGGTAAGACATCCCTGCTCGATGCAATCCGTAATTCTGATGTAACAGCTGGTGAGGCTGGTGGTATTACACAGCATATTGGTGCGTCTGTAGTATCTATCAATGGTCAGAAGATTACATTCCTGGATACACCGGGACATGAGGCATTTACAGCGATGCGTATGCGTGGTGCACAGTCAACAGATATTGCAATCCTTGTAGTTGCAGCCGATGATGGTGTTATGCCACAGACCGTAGAGGCAATCAACCATGCGAAAGCAGCTGGCATCGAGATCATTGTTGCAATCAATAAAATTGATAAGGAAAGTGCGAATATCGACCGTGTAAAGCAGGAGTTGATGGAATACGAGCTCGTACCAGAGGACTGGGGCGGTTCGACAATCTTCTGTCCGGTATCTGCACATACAAAGGAAGGTATTGATAACCTTCTGGAGATGATCATCCTGACCGCTGAGATCCTGGAGCTCAAGGCAAACAAGAACCGGAAGGCACGTGGTATTGTCATCGAGGCACAGCTTGATAAGGGACGTGGTTCTGTTGCAACCATTCTGGTACAGAAGGGTACTTTGCATGTGGGCGACTGTCTGGCAATCGGTGATGTGCATGGTAAGGTGCGTGCGATGTTCGACGATAAGGGGCGCAAGGTGAAGGAGGCGACTCCATCTATGCCAGTTGAGGTACTTGGCTTAAATGGCGTTCCAAATTCTGGAGAGATTGTAATTGCCACAGAAAATGAGAAGGAAGCGCGTACGATTTCCGAGGCATTTATCAACCGTGGCAAGGAAAAACTGATTGCAGATACAAAGCAGCGTATGTCTCTCGATGACCTTTATAACCGGATTCAGGAAGGTAATGTAAAGGATCTGAACCTTATCATCAAGGCAGATGTACAGGGTTCTGTAGAGGCGGTTAAGCAGAGCTTGCTTAAGCTTTCCAACGAGGAAGTGGCAGTTAAATGTATCCACTCCGGTGTTGGTGCAATCAATGAGAGTGATGTAATTCTTGCTTCTGCAAGTAATGCGATCATCATTGGATTTAATATTCGTCCGGACAATCAGGCGAAGGAAGTTGCAGAGCGTGAGAAGGTTGATATCCGTCTGTATCGTGTCATTTACAATGCGATTGAGGATATCGAAAGTGCGATGAAGGGTATGCTTGATCCAATCTTCGAGGAGAAGGTCATCGGTCATGCAGAGGTTCGTCAGACTTACAAGGCTTCTGGTGTTGGTACAATCGCTGGTTCATATGTATTAGATGGTACGATCCAGAGAAACTGCAAAGTTCGTATCAGCCGGGAAGGTGAGCAGATCTTCGAGGGTGAGCTTGCATCTCTGAAGCGTTTCAAGGACGACGTAAAGGAAGTTAAGACAGGATTTGAATGTGGTCTTGTTATGGATGGATTCAATGATATCAAGGAAGGCGATATCATTGAGGCATATATTATGGTTGAGGTACCAAGATAGAAATGAGAAAGACAAGTCATAAATCACAGCGAATCAATGGGGAAGTCCAGAAGGAACTTTCCCGGATCATTCGGATGGAGTTAAAAGATCCACGTATCAATCCCATGACATCGGTAACGGATGTCATGGTGACACAGGATCTGAAATATTGTAAGGCATATATCAGTGTATTAGGCGATGCAGAATCTGGTGCAGAGACGTTAAAGGGCTTAGAGCAGGCGAGTGGATTTATCCGCCGCGAGCTGGCGCGTACGATCAATCTCCGAAATACACCGGAGCTTACGTTTGTATTGGACACATCAATCGAGTATGGAAATTATATGTCTAAGCGTATCGATGAGGTAATCAAAGAGGATCAGAGTAAGCAGAATGAAGAAGAGTGAATTATTAAATCTAATTGAAGATGCAAAGACAATCGGAATATTCGGGCATATCCGCCCGGATGGCGATTGTGTTGGTTCGTGCTTAGGACTGTACAATTATATTCAGGACAACTATGACGCAGAGGTGACCGTGTATCTGGAGAAGATTCCAGATAAGTTTTCGTTCTTAAAGGGCGCGGATGCCATCTGCCATGAACCAGAGTCTCGTGTATTGGATCTTGCAATTTCTCTGGATTGTGGAGACCGCGATCGGCATGGAAGCTTCTATGAGCTTTTCGGTATGGCGAAGAAAAGTGCCTGCCTGGATCATCATAGAAGTAATCAGGGCTTTGGGGATTATTACTATTGTGATGCGGACGCATCTTCTGCAAGTGAAGTATTGTTCCGGCATATTGATCCAGAGAATATCTCGCTTGCCTGTGCAGAGTGTCTGTATCTCGGTATCGTACATGATACCGGCGTGTTCAAGTATTCGGCATGTACAAAGGATACAATGCAGGTAGCCGGTGAATTGCTCGCACATGGCGTGGATGCACAGAAGATTATCGACGATACCTTTTACAGAGTCAGCTACAAGCAGAATCTGCTTATGGGACAGGCGATGGTCAATGCAAAGCTGGCACTGTCCGGACAGGTTGTCTACACATTTGTGACAAAGGAGATGTTCGATACCTTTGGCTGCGGAAAAGAAGAGACAGATGGCATTGTGGATCGTATCCGCGTGATTGACGGTGTGGAGGTCGCGATATTTGTATACCAGCTTGGCGATGCAATGAAGGTCAGCCTGCGTTCTATCCGCAAAGTCAATGTGAGCAAGATTGCAGTTGCCTATGGCGGTGGCGGACATATCCGTGCGGCTGGCTTTGAAGTGACCGGCGATTTTGATACAGTCGTTGCAGATATTATAAAGATGATAGAGGAACAGCTTTGATAGACGGGATTTTAAATGTTTATAAAGAACAGGATTATACATCATTTGATGTCGTGGCAAAGCTTCGCGGCATCTTAAAACAGAAAAAGATCGGACATACCGGGACACTTGATCCAATGGCAGAAGGTGTCCTGTTGGTTTGTCTTGGTAAGGCGACAAAGCTGGTAGATCTTCTGACCGAAGGAGATAAATGCTACCGTGCGACGATGAAGCTTGGCTATGAGACGGATACCGAGGATGTGACCGGTGAGACGACTGCGGAAGGTGATGCAGCAGTGCTCGCGCAGCTGACACAGGCAGACGTGAAACGTGCAATTTTGTCCTTCATTGGCAAGTATGACCAGATACCACCGATGTATTCTGCCATCAAAAAGGATGGAAAAAAATTATACGAATATGCCAGAGCCGGAATCGAGGTCAAACGAGAACCAAGACCGGTTGAGATTTATGCAATCCAGGACATTACGAAGGAAGCGGACGATACTTACAGCTTTGATGTGTATTGTTCGAAAGGCACGTATATCCGGTCGTTGTGCCGGGATATCGGAAGAAAACTTTCTTGTCTGGCTGTGTTGTCCGGTTTACACCGGAAAGAAGTGCATGGATTTTCTGTGACAGATGCATTGACGCTGCAGGAGATCGAGGTACGGCAGGCAGATGGAACCCTGCAGGACGCAATCCTGCCAGTGGATGCACTTTTGAAACAGTATCCGGCATATGAGATTACCGAACAGGCAGAGAATTATCTGAGAAATGGAAACAAGCTTTCTCCTCGGTTTTTCAAAGATATGGGAGAAAGACGGGATACGAGAATCCGGGTGTATCATGCAGGCAAGTTTGTAGCCTTATATGATTACAAAGAGGAAGAACAGATATACAAACCATTTAAAATGTTTTTATGAGGAAACTGACGTGAAGAAACTAGCATACAATGACGTGAATATCGCAGATACTGTTGTGGCATTAGGAAAATTTGAGGGCTTGCACAAGGGACATATGTTGCTTATCAACAAAGTATTGCAGTTGTCCCATGAGGCAGGAAAACAATCGGTCGTATTTTCCATCGACATGCCGGGCACAAAGCGCATCTATACAATTCCAGAGCGGGATCGGCTGTTGGAGGAACTTGGTATAGACTGGAATGTTACTTGTGAATTTACGAAGAAGTTTGCGGCGATGAAGCCGGAGACATTTATCAAGGATGTGTTAGTGGAGCGGCTGCACCCGGAATATGTGGTCGTCGGCAATGATTTTCGGTTTGGCAAAAACCGGCAGGGCGATGTGACGATGCTGCAGGAATATGGAACCCGGTATGGCTTTGAAGTGCTTGCGTTTGAGAAGCTGCGGGAGCAGGGGACAATTATCAGTTCCTCCTATATTCGGGAGCAGATTGAACAGGGGGCAGTGGATGTCGTCCGTGAATATATGGGACGCCCATATAGTATTTCCGGGATTGTCCAGTATGGAAAACAGCTTGGAGCTACAATTGGATTCCCAACAGCCAACTTGATTCCAACGGAAGAAAAATTGTTAGTGCCAAATGGCGTATATGAGACGCGTGTCACAGTGAATAACCAGCATTATCGCGGTGTGACGAACGTGGGAGATAACCCGACCGTGGACGCAGATCATAAAATTAAGGTGGAGACAAATATTCTGGATTTCAATGAAAATCTATATGGAACCTGCCTGAAAATCGAATTTTTACGACAAATTCGAAAAGAAATAAAATTTGATAGCATAGAAGCCTTGAAAAATCAGATCAAATCGGATATACTAGAAGTCGCGCACCAGTAGCTCAGTGGATAGAGCAATGGCCTCCGGAGCCATGTGCGGAGGTTCGATTCCTCTCTGGTGCATTTTTGTATATTGTTGTTCGAAGGAGGACATATGAGTAAGAAGGGTAAAAAAGGAAAGAAAAAGATAGCAGGCCTGATGCTGTTCCTTGGCTGGATGATCTTTATTCTGCTTGCCGTTGTATTCTATTTCTATTTCTTCTCGGATCTGGATCTGAGAATGTTTAACAAAGACAAAGCGACGCAGACGGATGCACAGCAGACGAACCAGACCGGCTTTTCTTACGAGACAAATGCAAATCTGGATATCAATTCCCTGATTATAGAGTATTATGCAGCGTTGGCGGTTTGCGATCAGGACAAGCTGAAGACCTATGTTACAGATCCAAGCCAGTTCGATGATATGACCGTTTATCAGCAGCGTTCCGCTGTGATTAAGGCATATTCAAATGTGAATTGTTACACGATGCCGGGATACACGGAAGATGCGACACTTGTGTATGTAACAAGCAACTTGAGTATGGCGAACATTACAAGTGTTCCTCTGAATATTAATCAGTTCTATGTTGTGAAAACAGCAGATGGATATAAGATTGATAATTCAGCACATTCGCAGGAAGTTACGAATTACATCGAGACACAGAGTCAGTCAACGGATATTCAGAATCTGTACAAAGCAGTACAGGATAACGTAAACAGTTGTATTGCAAATGATGCGGCATTCGCAGAGTTCTACAATACGATCAGTTCCGGACAATAATAAAAAATAAGGGCTGTTGTTCGTCAACAGCCCTATTATTATATCCCTGTCTCTTATACACATCTCCGAGCCCACGAGACATGCGCAGATCTC
>ENA-OZUR01000207-OZUR01000207.1-human-gut-metagenome-genome-assembly--contig:-NODE-207-length-16422-cov-6.576037_pt1 | contig 16422 bp, 15 predicted proteins | sample MGYA00243435_ERZ654025 | MGnify/ENA primary metagenome ERZ654025 (study PRJEB26926, sample SAMN06164585) | human gut metagenome | biome: ENVO:00009003; feature: ENVO:2100002; material: ENVO:00002003... | reverse complement strand
CATCGAGTAGGCGTGCTTGATGAAGAAACTCAGAAGAAGGCGGATAAGGCATACGTCTGATGGGCAAAAAGCACGAGATGTAGTGGCGGAAAAGAACGGTGATAGCCGCGAACAGGTATGCCGATATGTACGCCTGACGGAGCTTATTCCCGCCATTGCTTGAAATAGTAGATGAAAAACGCATTGCATTTCGCCCTGCGGTAAAACTTTCTTACTTACCGAAAGAGCTGCAAGAAGAGCTGTTCGATGTGATAGCGGCTGAAGAATCGGTTATTGTGAGTTTATTCAGACAAACAACAAACGAAAGGAAGTGCAAATCCCTCATGGCAACTGTAACACAAGACATGAAGTATAGGCAATCCCTAATATGCTACGCAGAGAAATATGGGGTAGCCAAAGTATCGCGCAAGTATAACCGCGCACGCTCCACAATCTACTTCTGGCTGTCAAGGTGCGATGGAATGATAGAATCCCTGGCTAATCGCTCCAAACGTTACTTTGCGGCTTACGAAGAACAAAGCACTTATTCCTCTGCGGATTTCTTAAAGAAAGCCATATGCTTTCTTTAAGCACAAAGGCTTTAAGGTAGAGTGTGTTCAAACCGACAACGGAGGAGAGTTTACCAACCGTTTTACCACCCAACGTGATAGCTTTACCCTATTTGAGAAAATGGCTGCCAAACTCAATATCCGTCCTATGTGTTCTTTACGCTATCTTTCCCCAGTGATTTCCTCCGTGCCTATGCTATCCAACTGTTTGACAGACCTACAACGGAGCAAGTATTTTTGTACTGCATCATGAGCTTCCTAGTCGTCCCATCGCCTCTGCAATGTTGAAATCCATCAGTAAGTCAGGCAATCGACCATGTTTCACTGTAAAGAACTGTCTTGCTACCGCCATACCGAGCGTGCAGGCAAGGTAGTTTTTACCGCTGCCGGTAGCCCCAAGTAGAATGATGTTGTGATGCTACTGATTGTAATTGCAGGTTCCCAGACGCAGCAGTTCATCCTGCTTTAACCCCCTGTCAGGAAGATATTCAACATTTTTCAAACAAGCATCCGGGGCAGAGAAGCTCGTTTGACGAATCAGCCTTTGCATGCAGATGTGGTTAACGCCGAAGAATACTTCTACCGTGGAACGAGTGACTCGCACATCCACCCTCTGTCGTATATTCTCAAACGAAACAGAGTAGCTCATGCGTTCGACAGAAATGTAACAGTGCGGGCCGACAGAGGCCACCTTTAACACAGCCAAATCACAAAAATGAGTAGACAGTGGGAGCATGAACGGCTTGTTCTTCCGACTTCTGAAAGGCACCGGTTAGACTGCCTCCCCGCTTTTACAATGGCCAATAATTGAAGTTTTCAGACGATTCCAAATGGCTTCGTTCAATTCCCGTAATAACAGGAATTGCTGATTCTGCAGCGCAACAAGAATGTAAGTGGAGAGGATGACGACCGTCTATTCTACGATGGCTTTGTCCCTAGGTACTCTAACGCGGGTAGGTACACGGCAGTGGCGTAATGCTCGGGCAGTTCCTAATATGCCTTATTCAGGATAATTTCATTTCGACTATGTTTTTGACGCCGGTTTTGAGGTTGCCGCACTGAATCATTTTGGTTACGCTGCCAAAGAAGTTGTAGGCATTGATATGCGCGTTGATCCAGTCTTTCTGATTCATGCTGAAAAAGGCTTCCGAATAACTGTAGGCACTGGTAAGGTAGCATTGCGATAAGGAGATGCGCCTAAATTATTTCTCCAGTAACCGTATCCACGACAGAGCGGCATCGCCTACCCAGTCCACCTGCATTATTTCACCGGGCTTGTGATTCAGATGCATAGTAGCATTGATTCTGTTGAGATAGTCGTTGTAATATTTGTTGAATTACGTGGACCAGTATGGAATCGTGCCTTCTGCTCGGCATCGATTGAAGTGCTCCATCCACAGCAGCGTAGGCGTTACGCCGTTTCGCTGCACCTCTCGGTGTACATACGCGTAGTCCGGCATCTTAAATGTCGCCTTCCAAGGCGCACTGGGAAATAGCTTATCTACCAGTTCCTTGTCGGATATGCCTTCCGGCAGCGGCCATTTGCGGCTGAAGGCTTCTGCCCGTTCCAAAGTAGTAGGCATCGTATTGCGAACGCATTGTGCGCTGCCTGCGATGCCGGTTATGTTGAGCCCCAGACTTTTCAGTCTGAGAATCTCTCGGAAATTGGGCGTCATTTGTCTGACCTTCTATGTAGATATTTGCATTCTCCTAGAAAATACATGTCTACATTCTGCCGAGTGTTCATCCTTTGCGGAAGGTGTGCTCAATCTTGCCGGAAGCTATGCTCAATTCTCTCGGCTATAATGCGCAATTTGGAGCGGAATACTCAGCCGTTACGCTTTACTTTTTGTAGTTCAATGCCCACCTTTCACCTCATGCTCTATTGGTATTAGCTAGATATTGCAAGGTGTCTTGAGATATCTAACTATCTCCATCTATTATCTAAGGTTATGGCTGGGCTGTATAGCCGCTAGTTAGCTTGACGCTTACCATTGGGTTATTATTTAAGCTTAGTTAATGAGGATAACAACAAATCAGAAAAATCCCTGTCAATTTCCTTAGTTTGAGCTATCTCTATTTTTAGCCTATCGTCATACTTGAACCTAGGGTTAGAAAAGAAAGACTTTAAATATAAGTTCTGATTAAAATGGGTTCGCTTAAGCAACTCGTCACTCATCGAGCGTAATTCTTCATGCCGTGAAAGATTATATCGTGTGCTTAGGTATTCTAATCTATGCTTCATAAGTATTTTTTGAGCTCTAATTAGATACATTGCGCTCAACCATACCCGATGGTTCTCAACAAGGTCACACAATGTATCATAGTACTCAAGTCCAAATTTCATTCCCGAGTAAGCGTTTGCAAGGGAGAAAAATTTCTTTTCTTCCATATCATTTGTCTGATGCTGCAAAAATGTTCCGTTCATGCTTCGTGAGGAGATATAATCTTCAACTTGCTTAATCAAAGAACTTAAATCAAATGAATAAACATATCCCTTTTTCTTTCTTATAATTCGGAATAGCTTGTACGGATACCACTCGTGTTCAGCCTCGCAATATTCAATCGAAGATTGCAATTCATCAAACGAAGCAGTTGCATGGGAGTATCTGCTCTGAAAAAAATCCGCCATATATATTTCTCTTTTATCAATATCAAACCCATATACTAACGGAGAGTGCCTCTCATCTGTCGACGTTCTATAAGCGCTAATTGCTCGTTTGTTAATATATGGTAAAACATAATATCCGTTCCTAATACAATCAATTACAAACTTTGAGAAATCCCCATTTGATATTCGAAGAATAAAATTTCTGGTTAGGGCGTTATCCTCAATATAGTAGCAATTATACCACATATCTTCCCGGTAAAAATCGTCATACTCAAACTCTTCATTTATACGAATATTAACAAAATTATTCATTACCCATTCGTATTCACCTAAGTCGTCCCCGATTATCGATAACAGTGCTGCATCTTGTGGAAGGTGAGCTATTATAGGGGTATGTGTTGGTAGTATTTTAACGTTTGTATTATTTGATTGAACCACTACATACCCCTCCTTAGTTAATCTGTATTCTCGCATCTAGCACTGCTCTACATAATACTGAGCTTGGGCGTTCCACAGCTGATAATACTTTCCAACGGTGTCCTTTAGCAATTCATCGTGAGAGCCGCGCTGGACCAGATGGCCGCCGTCCAGAACGAATATCTCATCGCAAAAGCGACAGCTCGATAGGCGGTGGGATATGTATATGGCGCAGCGCTTCTCGACAAGGGTGTCCAGCTTTGTGAAGATTTCGTACTCCGCCATAGGGTCAAGGGCTGCAGTGGGTTCATCCAGTATAACTATGGGTGCCTCCTTGCATATTGCCCTTGCTATTGCCACTCGCTGAGCCTCTCCGCCAGAGAGATCCTCACCATCCTCGAAAATATCCTGATAAAGATTTGTATTGATGCCCTTCCCCATCTTGGCCAGCCTATCCTCAAAGCCAACCTTTCTTAAAGATTCTATAATGCGGTCATCCGAATAGTCCCGCCCGGCGGCCACATTGAAGCGCAGACTGTAGGCGAATATAAAGAAGTCTTGAAATACCACGGAGAAAAGTTCTCTGTACGCTTCGGGGGAGTACTGTTCCATCTCTTTGCCATTTATGCTGATTGAGCCTGATTCTGCCTCATATAGGCCGCAAAGAAGCTTTACAAGTGTGGTTTTGCCGCTGCCGTTTTCTCCCACCACGGCTATGCGCTTGTTCCCGCTTATTGTGAATGAAACATCCTCCAATGCCCTCCTATCAGAGCCGGGGTAGGTAAAGGATACGTTCCTAAGCTCTATTGTTATATCCTCCGAGCTGGGTAGCGCTCTATTGGAGACGCTATCGTTCGTATCAGCCTCGCCTTCTCCACCTTCGCCTATAAAGTCCAACGTACTTCCAAGGCGGCTTGCACTAATGTTTAGCTCCGCAGTGGCGCGAATCAACCTTGATATATAGTCTGCGAACTTGTATATGGCTTGGGCGGAGCGAGTCATCTCACTTAATGTGATGTATCTAGCAATAGTACACATAGCCACGAACACGTAGGACAGGCCGAGGAATATGCCGGATACAAGGCCCTTTAGGCCTTCTCCCAGTGTTTGTATGTTGGATAGCTTCATTACCCTTTCACGTATTCGGCTTACATCCTCCTTTATTGAGTTGCGTATCATAGGGACGCCGCCATACATGGATATGTTTTTAACCGCACTGTAGTTTATGGCGCCGCCCCCCATATCCATATAGTTAAAGCGGCTCTTTAGCTCACAATCGGTCAGCTCCTGCATACAGGCCGCCTCCCGCTTGTTGTGAAACAGGGAGAAATAGGCTGAAGACAGTGCCGCCAGCAATACTATCGCCAGTATTACACCTCCTCCAGACAACAAAGCTGAGTTCCTGAAAAGGGCCGCAAACAGGGGGACAAGCAGCCCCAGGGATACCACCGCGCCCACCGCGCTGTACACAATGTCATTTAATATGTTTATCACGCCGTATATGCCGCTGCCCCAGCTTCGGTCGGCCTGAATGCGGGCGCGGGCCTGCTTTGTATATTCGCTGTCTATATCGGCATAGCCCATGCGCAGACCCTTTCGGGCTACTAGGGTTTCAAACTTTTCGGATATGTAATCCATTCGCACTCGCTTTGCCTTGTTTAGGAAAATCTGAATTAGCTGCATTGCCAAATAAACAAGCAGCCCCAATAGAGCCGCCCATATAATGGACTTAACATCTGCGGAGCGGGTGGATAGCATATCAAGCACCGCAGATAGCACCAGCACCGGAATATAACCTGTGAACACAGTCAAGATGCTAGATAGAAATGTTTCTATCACAAACAATTTGTCCGACTGCCAAATGAAAGCCATGGACTGCCTAAGAGCGCTTTTTGATTGCACAGATTGCTCGGATGACTTTTTCATAGTTCTATTTTCCCCTCTCACTGGGTTGATTGGAGGCATTCGTCATTGCCGTCCTTATAATACCTGCTTTGCAGTTTGTACATTTCGGCGTATATGCCGCCATGTTTAATCAACTCCTCATGGGCACCCATCTCGACGATTCTGCCCTGACTAAGCACCACTATCCTATCCAAAAAGCGGGTACTTGCAAGCCTGTGGGATATGTATAAGCAGGTGTGGCCTTTTGCCGCTCGGTGGAACTGCTCGTACGTTTCACTCTCGGCCACCGCGTCCAATGCGGCAGTTGGCTCGTCAAATATCATCAGCTTGGCGCTGCTGTGATAGAGCGCCCGTGCCATGTATATCTTTTGCAGCTGTCCCCCGGAAAGCATTATGCCATTCTCATCCACGGCTCTTGTCACTTCTGTGCGAATTTGATTGGGCAGGGATTTCACATAATCGTATAGACCCGCTTGCCTCAGGCAGTCCCACACCAAATCCAAATCAGTGTCCTCAATAGATTTCATTGATATGTTCTCGGCTATTGAATAGGGCAGCACAATCGAATCCTGAAATACCACCGCAATGTGGTTAGATAGTGTTTCCGCATCTATATCGCCCACGTTCACCCCGTCTATGTAAATTCCGCCAGACGTGGGTTTGTATAGCCCGCAGATCAGCTTTACCATGGTGGTTTTTCCCGCACCGTTTAGCCCTACTATGGCAACGTTCTCCCCATCTTCAATTGTAAGGTTAAGTCCGTCTACAACACATGGGCCGTCATCCTCATATGAAAAGCAAACATCCCTAAATTCAACCCTTGCCGATTTGAGCTCCGCCTGATGCGATGCGTGGATCGGCTCAAATGCGCCCGAGTCATGCTCCATATAGGCGCGAACCTCAGCCATCGCATTATTCCCGGCCTTTAGCTTGTTAAAGCTGCGTACAAAGTCGTTTACAAAGCTTGAGAACTGGGCAATAACACCCAAATATAGTACGAACTCGTGCAGCGCTATCCCATTGAACACCATGTATATAAGATAGGAATAGGCTACCGCGTCCCTTATGAATCCGGTTATGACCTCTGTGGCATCTGCAACTGCCACGGCGGATTCGAACTTCCTGCGGCTGAGGCTTAGCTTGGCAAGGGAGGCATCCATAAGCTTCTCTATTTTGCCGCTCATGTTAAACATGCGAATATCCTTGCCTGCGCGAACGCTTTGGGAGATGTTATTTAGATATGTTATCTGTCTATAGTCCGCCGCTTGAATCTGCCGCCTTGCTGCATCCGCCTTACTCATATACCTGAGTGAGAAGTAATTCACCAATGAAAGTCCCAACAGGAAAAACGTAAAGTAGATTGAAAGCTGGCTTAATATGCCAGAAAATATCACAAACGAAGCCACGCAGACGGATAGGTTTATCATGCCCTCAACGGTGGTTCTAAATTCAACGGCCCAGCGGCATATTTGTCTGGCCTTTTCATAACTCTGCTGGCCCTCGGCGCTCTCCACGTATTGAAACGTATGCTCAAACCGCCTTAAAAAAATGTCACACACTGCCTTACGGCCCAGAAAGAGCTGCTTGTACCCTTTAGCGCCATAGCTAACCCCCTCCACCACATGCAGCAACACTACTGCCACTGCCACAATGATAAGCATTGTAGCATCTCTTAACTCCACATTGGCTTCCACTACCGATACCGCAACAGATGGTAAGTACACCATGGCGAGGGACATCAGCACACTGGACACTATGCACGCCAATATAAGCAATACTAACAGTGGCTCATCCCTCATCATAATCGAAAGATAGAATCGTATTCCGCCTAGAACGCTTCCGTTTTCTTTACTACCCTTTTTCAACTTAAATCACCTCGCTCACGAATTGTAAAAAACGATTGCAACTTATTTAAGAATTGTTTATATTCATCGTCAAGGGTAGTAATTTCTTGACAATTTGCGAAGTTGGTACGAAGAATGTTGCAATGTTCTACAGCACAAAAGTCAGACATTTCGCATTCACGACAATCTTGACACGTTGGAATGAAAACACCATTATCTGCAATCGAATATAGACGATTTGCTCTCTTAATCAACTGTCCGTCCATATCAACTGGGCTAAGATATTCAATTAAGTCCCCATGAGGTATAGTTTGGCTTATGGCTTCAAGTATGACTTCGTCACCCATTTTCAAACGATCACTGACACGAGCATATTCATTAGCGCGGATAATGAATTTTTTTGCGCGATTATAATCGTTTAGATACAGAGCGATATATCCTAACATATAATACGGACTAACCATATAGTCTCTTTCTTCGCTCCAGTCAATTAAGATGCCAAAGAGTTTTTGAATATTAAACTCATATGTATATGACGGATATTCCAAAATGCGCGCGAGACAATCCGCAGCTTCATGTGTGAACATTTTGCCAGTTTGTCTAAGTAACCTAACTTTATCTATATCTTTACAAACCTGATAGATGTCTTCTTCAGGGTAGTAGAACGAATCGCACATTGATGGCACTATTACTCTTATGCATGGGAAGCCGAACCTTGAATAATTTTTTACAACAATTTCATCACAAATGGATTTCGCTGAATCAATCAGATACTGCGCTGCCAGCTCATTTGTCATGTGATCATGTATAAACCCGCGTGTTTGGGAAGTCGATGAATTAAGGCATCTAAGAAACTGTAACGGTAAACTACCCGATCCGTCAATTTCAGTTCTAGCATGATTTTTGCGCCTATTGCTATCGAACCAGAATTGTCCCTCGGGGCAGTTCAAGTAGTCTCTCATTTTCATCCTAAAGTTTATATCAAAGCTTACCCCTTGGAATATCTCCGTGATGCATCTTTGTAGAGCAATATCTAAACACGGATCAGCACCCAGCTTGAAAAGATATTTTGACTTAGATGGATTGAAAATAAGTACACCTACCACAGGTATTTTACCGCCTAGAGAACAATCAATTACATACGGGAAATATTTCTTCTCTCTGATTGCTTCAATTAGGGAATAAGAATTTAGTCCGCATAAAGCACTGTCGTCTATAACAGCGAAAGTGTTACTTTCATAGTGTTGCTTATATATAAATTGGATAACATACCGTTCTAAAATTTCCCCCAATCCCTGAGCAAACGCCTCCATAAAAGTATTACCAGCTGCCAAACCATTACTACCACAAAGAACTTCAATCATTCTTTCCGAAAACAAACGCGGTATATCATTTTTTAACGAATCAAAGCTTACCATGCCGTACGAGATCTCGAGTAGTTCGGAAAATTTTTTTGAGTCTAGTTTTCGGCAAACATCACCAAAAAAGATCTGCATATCTGCCCATGTTTTTTCGAAACAAGATTCTACTTCCACAGCAGATAGCTTAGTCGAATGTTCAGAATACAACCTATCAAAAAGCATGCCCGATTGTAGTCTTTCCATAAATTCGCCGTATGCACTGGCTAAAGCATATTCCTTAGTAATACCCTTACCATTTGTGCCAACACCATGCAAATGCTTTATTTCAATTCGGTTGGAATACCACAAACCTCTATATTCGGTCTCTTCAGTTTGAATCGTTTCTACACCTAAAAAACTTAGTATTGACCTAATGCGGTCAATTGTGCTTTCTGGTGTATCGTCTTTTCGATTCCACTCACTTATAATATCTTTCATAGTCGGTTCCTCTCCTCAGATACGTTATACTTTATACAGAAGGAATATTCTACGAAAAAAAAGATTGTATTTCTACTATTAGTTGTTCATACACGTCATTATCAGTCAGTGAGAAAGCTTTTATTTCAAAATGATCCCTTATTTCATATAAGTATTCGTCCATTTCTTCCTGACACGCAATCCTGTTTAAATTTGTTATGTACCCTCCTTCGTTGTTGAAAATAAGTGGTGATGCAACGATAGCGATAACTTTTGCGTCATATATCGAGGTAAGGTATGATATATTCCTCGCCACATAGGAAATGTCATCATTGTAGTTAACGCATAAAATGTATGCATCAGCTCGAGTACCGAGAATGAATTCGTGTTGAGCCACAGGAATATATCCAGTAGATTCAAATCCCCTCGGTATTGATTGTGATTGTGATCCAACAATCACAATATCAGGATTCTTTTTATCCATATGGGCCATAATTTCATCTATGTATTGGATTGCATCTATACCACTGAGCTGGACGGTTGAATTCATGCCTATCGGATAAGAGCCTTCAAAGCCGAACAACTCTGAGGAAGGTTCTGTGCCCAAATTAGCAACATTGTATCCAAGTGCTTTTAGCCTATGTCGCAAATTCAGTTGAAGAGTAAACTTGCCCTGCTTAGATCCAGTTCCAACAATGCCAAGGATGGGCGCTCCAAAGCAATGCAATTTACCGAATCTGTTTACAGGGACATGATTTTTACCTACATATGGTATCCTTATAGAACCAGAAAATGAATCTGGATAGTAGCAATCAATTGCATCAAAGACGAATATTTGTTTTTTATAAATTGAACATAAATCAATTATCTCCTGCTTAATGTTTTGCCTTTTAATGGCTTTTGCCGTCATATTACAGTGGCCAACTATTACCGTGTCAAAACTCCCGCCCCAGTCAATCGAATCTATTGAACATACTTTTATATTGGCCAAATCGTAATCAACATGTGCGTTTCTATACACAAAATCGCCTAACTTTCTGCCAACAAAATTCCTATGCCTGAAGTCAGCGACTTGAGATATTTTAAACGGTAAATAATCAGCATATTCTATTAATGCATTTATTTCCTTGGACACGGGCAGAATAACCGCAGAATGAATTTCTAACGGCCTGTTATCGCTCACGGTATATGGTGAGGGTATAATTGTATCAGCATGGCTCATTAAAATTGAATGCGCACTCCCTTCGCAAGAAATTTGTCCCAATGCAATTCGACCGACCACATGGGGAACAATAAAGCTTGATCCACGCTGATCTGCAAAGCAATCATCACGCGTTGCAAGGCGCTGCGAATATCCCATCCCTCTTATGTTAATGATTGAATTTTTCACATACTGATACTGATTTGGAGTAAAGCACGAGAGACTTGTATCTACACCTATAACACAGTCAAATGCTGCGGGGTAAGTTATGGCCCCATCATTCGAGTATGCTGCCACAATGCAAGTTCCACGGCTTGAAATACTCTCGCAGACTCGATTAAACGATTGAAAGTTGCTACATGTTGTAATACCTGCGCTCAAGTTGATCAAGTCGCAAGGAATAGTTGAATCAATTAGATTAAGTGTAAATAGCAACAGTTCTTCATCCACGTCACACTCATCATCAAAAACCTTGATTATTATAAGTTCCGCAAGTTCAGAGTATTCTATGTAACGGCTTAGGGCATGCACAACACTTGTTCCATGCCCAACATTATCACATATATCATCGTCAATAAGGATCTCACTATTCGCTCCTCTAAAAATGTGAATCCTTTCTGATACAGTCAGTTTTCCCGAGATCGCTCTATGGCCCTCATTAAGTCCGCTATCAATGACGACAATGCGTAGCATACACACCTCCCAATTTTGGGACGTGAACAGGATCTGAGATCCTGCTCACATCCTCTAGGAACTAATGACACAACTCGATTAAGGTTCACGCACCAGCACATGAACAGTTCCCGCCATGACTTTCGCCATACATTTTAACAACCGCCTTTTTAGTAGGCTTCACAAGCTTTGTCTTCTTCATTTCTTCTCCTCCTTTCCGAAAGAATATATTTCATTTAACTTCGCATCACCCCTTTCTTAAAGAATATATTTCATTTATCTTCGTATCATCCCTTCACGTTGTGTGCCCGCAAAACTAGATAACTGCAACAATCATTTCATAAAAATCCAAGAAAGAAGTTAGTTCTGTTCCGGAGAGATAAACATCAGGTATTTCTATACCAAAAGTATCTTCAGTCGAAACGATCAGTGCTATCTGCTGCAAAGAATCCAATTTGAGATTTTCGCTTTCATCTAATCCATCAACTTCAATTCCGCAATCCCGAAAAATGATTCTAAGTTTTTCTTTTGCATCCGTTAATCCCATGCTAGTCATTTTGTTGCCTCCATACTAATATACTTTCCTTTTTCAATCATGGCGCCTAACATACCCGGAACCATTGCTTTATACTCCACGCATTTGAGTTTTTCACCAATTTTTTCAGCAAAAAAACATCGATTTGATAAACACTGTGGCAAGAGCGCACACTCTTTGCATCTATCATGAATTAATGGACTTCTTTGCCAAATTCTTTCTTCTTCCTGATTTATAACAAGCTCCCCAGTGCTAGTAATGTACCCGATGCAGTTTCTTTCATTATTCATATGCATCGCGCACTTCATAACTCGTCCATCATAATTTATAACGTAGCCATTCTTATAGAAAGCCTCGCACGTATCAACCCCTCCTTTACTAGACATTTGCTCTGAGCACAGCAGACCTTTATCTAACGCTTCCTTGGCAAACTCAAGACACCTATTGTTGTCACGAAGTACCAAATCGTCCTTCTTGTTCAAGATTCGTGTACCGCCCCAGTCCCGTACCCACTGCCATATTAGAACGAATCTATGATCATCACCGAAAAGTATAGCCATATTATCTATAAAATCGCGAATTACTTCGTCAGTCATGCTCTCCGAAACATTAATCCGTATCCCGATTTCAAATCTTTTATTACATGACCGCTCCTTTATGTTTATAAGGTTATTGATAATCCGCTCATATGAATCTGTTTTTGTCTTATGGGGGCGTTGTTTGTTGTGCGTTTCGCTGTTGCCATCAATGGTAATTTGATAATATAAGACATTGCATTTCAGCAGCTCAGAAAATGTAAAGTAGTCTAACTCATAGCCATTTGTAGTGATGTGCGACACCAAAGAGACTCTGTGCGACTTACATATCTCCTTCACTTGGCGCATCATGTCGACTATCTGTCTCTTGCACAGTAATGGCTCTCCTCCAAACCAGCTTAGATATAGCTCGTTGCAAGACCATAAGGCGTTATCCAACCATTTGATTATACTAGTGCATGTTAAGCTATCCATAAAATGATTCAATTCACTCTGATAACAATAGGAACACATAAAATTGCACGCGTCTGTTGGAATTATCGTAACTACCATTCTTTTATCAGAACATCGTTTCTTCTCAACTTCATTAAGTGCCACAGATATTTCATTTGTGCCATCTTCTACAAGGAAACCGCGCGAAACAAGCTCTCTGACTTCACCAGGCTGTCGTACTGTTGCAAGGAATTCAATCGGTTGATATGCAGGAGATATACTGAGCAACTCCCTTGATAGCGTATTATATATAAGATTAAACTCTTTACCGTTGACTTCAACCCTTTGACAATAATTAAAAATTGATGGTTTGTAATAATTCATGTAGTTACCCCCCCTACTTATAAGCGACAACAATCGCTTGCTCAAACGATGCGTACTCATTTTTGTCAAGTAGAATACTATTGTGCATTAGGTTATACGCTGCTAGTTCTTTAGGATCCATAAGCTTCAGCTTACAGTATAAGTGCTTATTTGCATCAAATTCTTCAATTCCATAGTAATAGCGCAATGGAATCCTGCCCGGGGAGTTAACATCTTTTACTATTCTCTTAACTGCCACCTTTTTTGCGCCTAGCGAGAGAAGTTGATTTTGAATGTAGCTAATGTCAAAACCGATAAAACCCGTCAAGCGTCGATATCGCTGAAATGACTGAATCATCTTTGCCGATAAACCTGCAATACGACTATTTCCTCCTATGGTTGTACTTGAATTTCCATAGATAACCATAACTCCATTTTCGCATAAAACGCGATACATTTCACTAACCACCTGATTGGGCTGCGGCATATTATCAATCATCATTCTTGATACGCAGCATGCAATTTGGCCGTCTTGAAATGGCAGATTCATTGCATTCGCATGCAAGAAGTTTACTTGACTGTTGTGAAAAACAGAGTGTGCAAACTGGAGCATCTCTTGATTGGAATCAATTCCGATGACCGATGCATTTGGAAAGCATTCACAAATAGTTTTCGTTGACCCACCAGACCCACATCCAATATCGGCGATAGGAAGGTCAGTCGAAACAGCAATATCATCCAATATGCTCACCAAATACTTTCTATCTAATAGCGCACGCATATACATATCGCCAAATTGTTTTAACAAGATGTCTTCCATAATGCTTCGGCCCTCATTCTCGGCATAGTGCTCATCAGAAATACTCGGTATCTACAACCAAACGAAAATCAACCAAAGAACCACTACTACAGCATGCACGATTAACAGAAACTCAACCTTTTTATATATTAATTATAGCTTGACGCTGTTTGTACGTCAATATCAAAACAACACTCGACAGCTTGACATCTGTAGAATAGCCCATTCTTACACTAAGTTCCACTTCTAATTTCCACTGTGGAAGTTGGGTTGGGAATTGGCTGGTTTGACAAATCTACACAGATCAAAGAATTGGTTCACGGCAGCGTAGGGGCAACGCTCAACGAACTACTGGAGCCGGGAACCGAGAAGCTGATCCAGGCCACGCGGTACAAACGAAATGAGGCCACCAAAGCTACCGCAGCGGGTACTGCGACCGAAACCTTGCCACCACATCGGGCAATGTCACGTTCCCTGTGCCCTGGCTCAAGGGCGCCTCGTTCGGGACTGCTATCATCTAGCTGGACCGCCGCCGAAAGAGCAGCGCGTGGTGGAGGCACTAATCGAAAATGTACCTTGCTGGTGTCTCGGCCCGCAGAGTAGAGGATATTACTGAGGTCCTGTGGGACAGCAAGGTATATCCGGCCACCATCAGTGAGCTGAGCAAGAAGACCTATGTCCGCATTGAGAACTGGCGAAATCGCCCCTTGCAGGGTGAACGCTATCTGTATGCCTATGTGGACGGGATCTACTTACGACGCAACTTGGGCGGCGCGTTTGAGAACGTGGTTATTCTGGTAGCAATTGCAGCCAATGAGGACGGATATCGTGAGGATTTAAGCGCTGCTAAGGACATGAAAGAGGGCAAGGCCAGCTGGCCAGCTTCTTTCAGTGGCTTCGCGTCCGTGGCTTGGACGGAGTAAAAAAGGTGGTTCGTGATAAGTGCCATGGTATGTTGGAGGCTGTGGAAGAATTATTCCCTGAGGCCAAGCACCAGCGCTACACTGTCCATCTCTACCGCAATGTGTTCTCTGTTACTCCGTGCTCCAAGGTGAAGCTGGTGGCTAAAATGCTCAAGGCGATCCACGCCTAGGAGGACAAGAAAGCTGCCCGGGGAAAGGCAAGGGCTGTGGTAGAAGAACAGCGTTCCATGAAGCTGGAGTAGGCGGCCAGTAAGGTGGAGGACTGCATCGAGGAGGCCCTGAGACCTTTTGGACTTCCCCAGCGAACACTGGACGCGCATACGTGCCAACAATGTCATCGAACGGCTACACTGGGAAATCCGCCGCACCCGCGTAGTGGGCAGTTCCCCGGACGCCAATTCCGCCCTGATGCTAGTCTGCCCTAAGCTGCGCCATTGTGGCCGGCACTCAGTTGGGGAACAAGAAAAACATAAATTTGAAGCCCTTAGAGACAATCCTTGAGGGCGCCTCTATGACTTGATAATTTCATTCATCCCAGAGTCTGCATTCCTTTTTGTGCATAATTCTTGACACTATCTCGTCCATATGGACAGTGGCTGCGATAAGGTAGAATAAGTTTCGCAAAAATAAAAAGGGACATGGTTTGCAGATCTCAGGTAGAATGAAGTCACAACACACCATTCTGAAAGGAGACAGCAAACCATGTCGGAGAAGATTGTACAGCTAAACGAGGAAGTAATCAAGGGCCAACTCAAGGAGTTGGTGCGAGGAAGCGTAGAGGAAACCCTCAACGAGCTGCTGGAAGCCGAGGCAGAAAAACTGACACAGGCGGCCCGGTACGAGCGCAGCGAGGAGCGTCAGGGCTACCGCAGCGGCCACTACAGCCGGAATCTCACCACCACTTCCGGGGATGTCACCCTCAAGGTGCCCAAGCTCAAGGGGATTTCTTTTGAGACTGCCATCATTGAGCGATACCGCCGCCGGGAAAGCAGCGTGGAAGAGGCCCTCATCGAGATGTACTTGGCAGGAGTATCCGTCCGGCGTGTAGAGGACATTACCGAGGCCCTGTGGGGCAGCAAGGTGTCTCCCTCCACCATCAGTGAGCTGAACAAGAAGGCGTATGTCCACATTGAGGATTGGCGTAATCGTCCTTTGCAAGGTGGACGATACCCGTATGTCTATGTGGATGGGATTTATCTGCGCCGCAACTGGGGCGGAGAGTTTGAAAATGTGGCCATTCTGGTAGCGATTGCGGTCAATGAGGACGGATACCGTGAGGTTCTTGGTGCTGCCGAGGGGATGAAAGAGGATAAGGCAAGCTGGGTCAGTTTCTTTCAATGGCTCCGCAGCCGTGGCCTGGACGGAGTGAAACTCATTGTTGGCGACAAGTGTCTGGGCATGTTGGAAGCTGTGGGAGAAGTGTTTCCCGAGGCCAAGTACCAGCGGTGCACCGTACACTTTTACCGCAATGTGTTCTCGGTCACGCCTCGCTCCAAGGTGAAGCTGGTGGCCAAGATGCTCAAGGCGATCCACGCCCAGGAAAGCAAGAAAGCTGCCCGGGAGAAGGCCAAGGCTGTGGCGGAGGAACTCCGTTCCATGAAATTGAAGGAGGCCGCCAAGAAGGTGCAGGATGGCATTGAGGAGACGCTTACCTACTGTGATTTTCCCAGCGAACATTGGACTCGAATCCGTACCAACAATGTCATTGAGCGGCTGAACCGGGAGATCCGCCGACGTACTCGGGTGGTAGGGGCTTTCCCTGATGGCAACTCTGCCCTCATGCTGATCTGTGCCCGGCTGCGCCATGTGGCCGGCACCC
>ENA-OZUR01000184-OZUR01000184.1-human-gut-metagenome-genome-assembly--contig:-NODE-184-length-17450-cov-5.796953_pt1 | contig 17450 bp, 16 predicted proteins | sample MGYA00243435_ERZ654025 | MGnify/ENA primary metagenome ERZ654025 (study PRJEB26926, sample SAMN06164585) | human gut metagenome | biome: ENVO:00009003; feature: ENVO:2100002; material: ENVO:00002003... | reverse complement strand
GCGCATGTCTCGTGGGCTCGGAGATGTGTATAAGAGACAGATGCACGGCAGAAGGCAGAAAGGCATTCAGAAAGTTCGTGGAAAGCGTACGCTGAACCGACAATAGAATAGGATAAAAAGAGGCCTCACCGCATGGCTTTGTACATACGGTGGGGCCTTTTGGTATTTGTAATGAGGCTGGTTTAAATCTCCTTGCCGCAATGCGGGCAGTATTTTCCGTTTGCGTATCGGATTTTTCCGCAGTGCGGGCATTTGTTTGTGAGGACTTTATAGACGGCACAAATGAGGATGACGCCCCAGCAAGCGGCGGCTATGTAGGCTTCGGTCAGGACATCGTAATGGCCGCTGAATAGTTTTGCGCCGATGATGCCTAAGTCGATAATAAACAGAATGAATGCGATTGCAAACGCCCATGTCGTGATCTTTTTCACACAAACACCGCCTTTTGAATTACGAGTTTTTCACTGTGTCTTTCAGGGGCTCACTTTTTGTGCCGTCTTCGTTGACCTTCTGCATGTTCGGGTAGACGAGCGCAAGGTAGTTGTCGTCTAAGTGCTTATCGAGGAACATTTGGAACGAGCTTGTAGCCGGGATGCCCTCGGCGCGCTCGTTGGCGCGGGTCAGCGCGGCGCAGGAGATGAGCCCGTCAAACAGCATGAACGCAACGAGCAAAATGGTGAGGATAGCGCCTGGACGCTTCGGGATTTTTTCAATCATGCGCGACATGGCGGGGTAAATTTCTTTGATCCAGATAAGGCCGAGCGTGCCCCAGATGAGCGCGAACATCAAGTTTGTGCGGCCGTCAATGTTGAACGGCGTGCCGCTGTAATCCCACGAAACGGTGCCGAACAGCATCTCCTGTCCCCAGCTGCACAGGTACTCGAACGCCGCACCGATGATGCCGCTGGCAACAAAAATGACGATGTCGTCCTGCTTGTAGAGCTTATACAGGCACAGCGTGATGATGGCTGCGCCGCCGCCGTAAATGGGCTGGAATGGGCCGTACACAAGGCCTACACGCAGCTCAATCTGGTGCGCGATGAAGAACGCCCAGCATTCTTCAAGCACAAAACCGGCAAGGCAGCCGATGAAGAAGATCCAGAAGAGTTTTGTGAAGTTCATGCCGAACGCGAACGGGCGGTCTTCCGGGTTTTCGAATGTAGCTTCATATTCATAGCGATTGCGCTTCCAGCGTTCGGCGGAGCGCTTTTTGCGCTCTTCCGTCGTGATGCGGTACGCTTTTAATTCCTTTTCGTACTGCTCGTTTGTCATATCCGGCGAGGCGCTCATGAAGCGGCGCTTTAAGAAGTTCGATTTGTTGAGGAGTGCCGTGTAGTTTTTGTCGGCGGTCTTCTGTGCTTCCTGAAGCTTCTTTTGCAGGTCGAGGTCATCGATGGCTTCTGCTGCGCCGATGGCGCCGCCGGTGACGGCATTGCCGAGGGCGTTTCTCGCCTCGCGCACGCGGTCTCCGAGTTCGGATAAGCGTTTAAACTGGTGATTCAAGCGCTGCACGGTGATGGACGTGATGATGATGTCGAGCAGCATGATGCCGAGGACGGCATAGAGAATGACCCAGCCGACGGTGCGGTTGACGTAGTGCAGAAGTGACGTGAGTACCGGCACGATGAACACCACAATGAATGAGAAGCACACGCCGCGCACGGTGGCGACGGGCACGGAAACGTAGCCCTTGATATTCCACTTGAATTTGGAGTAATCACGCAGGCGGATGTGCGTTGTTTTGCGCAGCAGCCACGCGAACGTGAATTCCACAAGGAAGCTTGAAATCAGGCAGAAAAACAGCGTGGCAACAAACGACGTCTGCCAATGCAGCGCCGTCAATGCCGCCCACGGAAGCGCAATCATCAGGCCGTACTGCGGGCAGTACGGGCCGTTCAGCATGCCGGGGTTTTTGAATTTTCGGTATACCATGCCGATGTACCCCACCTCTGCGACCCAGCCGCAGAAGGAAGCAAGCACAAAGTACCATAGAAAAAGCCAGATCTTATATGCCATGCGTGCATCTCCTTAAACCATCGAGCGTCCTATGTATATCTCGGAAAAGTATAAAACAGTATAGCATATTTCACGGTTTTCAACAATACTTCTGCAAGAAAAAACTGTCGGAAACCGCAGCAATATCGGAAATTTTGAGGGGAAAACAAACGGCTCCTACCACGAAAACCTGCCCGTACTGCCTGATGGATGACGTGAAGATCGGCGCGACGAAATGCCCGCACTGCGCATCCGTGCTTCCGCCGGAAGACGAAGAGGAAAAGAAGGGCGCATAATATCTCGCTTATACATACGCGGCTCCACGGTGCTTTCATGCGCCGGGAGCCGTTTTTCTTTTTATTATCCGAAGGACTATAGCATTCGCCGACAGGCGAATATAATGAAGGCGCACTTTCGGAGAGAAAGTACGCCTTGAAAATATGTATTCTTATGTCTTACTTAAAGCAAAATTACCAGCCGAGGCCCTTGAGGTAATCGCGGCTCATCTTCACGGCTTCGAGAGCGGGGGTGTCATAAGACTGATCCTGCTCAACAACGACCCACTTGGAGCCGGCTTCCAGTGCTGCATCGAGCACCGGCGGAATGTTCTGCATGCCGTGGCCGACCGGACGGAACTCGAACTTGCCGGTTTCTTCCTTCTTCTCGGTCTCAATGCCGATGAGCTCGTACATGTTGGCCGGCTTACCTTCCTTGTAGAAGTCCTTGAGGTGGACGACCGGTGCGCGGCCGGCGTACTTCTTGATGTAATCGACCGGCTCTTCGCCGGCGACCTTGACCCAGCAGATATCAAGCTCGGTCTGGAGCAGGTCAGCGGGAATCTCGGTATAGATATAATCGAGTGCATACTGGCCGTTCGGCATCTTTGCAAACTCGAAATCGTGGTTGTGGTAAAGCAGCGTGATGCCGACTTTCTTGCAGGCTTCGCCGATCTTCTTGAAGGTCTCAATGTTCTTGAGGAACTTCTCGGTGCCCGGGCGATCTTCTTCCATCAGATACGGGATGGCAATGTACTGCATGCCGATCTCCTTATACTGTGCGACCGTGCCTTCGATGTCGGCTTCGAGCTCCTGGAACGGAACGTGTGCGGAAAGCGGAACGAGGCCCACTTCTTCCAAAATCGCCTTGACTTCCGCCGGCTTCATGCCATAAAGGCCTGCAAGCTCAACGCCGTCATAGCCCATGTCCTTGATTTTCTGCATGGTGCCCTTAAAATCGCGCTCAGCGTCATCGCGGACAGAATAAACCTGTACCGCTACGGGTAAAGTTTTCATGGTGAACTCCTCCTAAATTAATGGATTGCTTTTCTTTATCATACAGTCTTTTTTGTGAAAAATCAATCCGTGATTTATGAAAAATTCCTAAATATTCGCAATTTCAGAGCCGAAACAATTCAAAACGGCGTTATCTTGCAGTTCATCTTGCAGTTCACGTCTAAAAGTAGTATAATCATGCGTATCGATAAACGGAAAATTCAAATTTAAGGAATGAAGAAAATGAAACGAAATTTACGCTTTTATTTTGCGCTGATGTTCGCCCGCGGTACGGCGCTGGTTTTAAAGCTCATCGGGCGAAAGGGCACGTCCATGCCGGGCTCTTGGGCTATTATTCTGTGCCCGGATTTTATCGGGCGCATGCCGAAACCGAAGAAGATCATCGGCATTACGGGCACGAACGGCAAAACGACTGTCTCGAACATGATCGAGGATGTTTTGGAGGATAACGGCATCGAGTTCATGTGCAACCGATCCGGCACGAATGTCGCGACCGGCGTGGCATCTACGCTCATTGCGAACAGTCACTTTTTCGGCAAGCCGAAGTGTGACCTTGCGGTGTTTGAGCTCGATGAGCGCTCTGCGCCGAACATTTACCCCTACATGCAGCCGGACATTGTGCTGTGCACGAACATTTTCCGTGATTCTTATAAGCGCAACGCGCACGCGGAGTTTATCCTCGACATTCTGAATAAGGAAATTCCAAAGGGCACAAAGCTCGTTTTGAACGGCGACGACCCGCTTTGCAGTTCCATTAAGCCCGAAAACGACCGCGTGTATTTCGGCATCGACCACCTTGACACGGACAAAAAGGAATGCGACAATATCGTAAATGATGTGCCTGCCTGCCCAAAATGCCACGGCCCGCTTGTGCACGACATTGTGCGCTACCATCATATCGGCCGTGTGCACTGCGAAGCCTGCGGCTACCGCTCGCCGGACATCGACTACCTTGCAACGGACATCGATACGAAAGACATGAAAATGAACGTGACGGTGGGCGGCAAAAAATCGGAATACCCGCTTTTGAACAGTACGAACATCAATATTTATAACGCCATTGCCGCCATTGCGACGCTGCGTGAATTCGGCCTTTCCGAAGAAAAAATCCGCAATTCCATGGAGAAAATGGGCATCAGCGAGACGCGTTACTCCGAAAAAGAAGTGAACGGCAGAAAGTACATTCTGCACCTTGCAAAGGGGCAGAACCCCATTGCGTGCTCCCGTGCGTTTGAAAATATCCGTAACGCGCCGGGCAAAAAGTCCGTTGTGATGTTTCTCGACGACTACTTCGATGCGCGCCACACCGTGGAGAACACCGCGTGGTTCTACGACACCGATTTTGAGTTTTTAAATGACCCGAGCATCGTGCAGGTCGTCATTGCCGGTGCGCGCCACCACGATACGTATGTGCGCACGCTTCTGGCCGGTGTGCCGGCGGAGAAGATCGTGCATATGCGCGATGAAAGCGATACGCCTGCGGCGGTCTCGAAAGAAGCGGACACAGTCTTTATTCTGTACGACGTATACACCATTCGTTTGGCAAATGACATTCGCGATAAGATGATCGAACGTGAGAAGGAGGGCGAAACGAAATGAAAATAGAAGTCCTTTTCCCGGAATTCTGCAACCTGTTCGGCGACGCGTACAACATGGTCTACCTTGAAAAAACGCTGCCGGAAGCGGAGTTTATCCGCACGAAATTCAGCAACGATGTGCGCTTTACCGAAGAAAAAATGAACCTTGTGTATATGGGTCCCATGACGGAACGTATGCAGGAGCAGGTCATCCGCAAGTTGATGCCGCTGAAGGAGAAAATCCAAAAAGCCATTGATGACGGCACGGTGTTCCTTTTCACGGGCAATGCGCTCGAAATCTTCGGCGATTACATTGAAAACGAGGACGGCAGCCGCGTAGAGTGCCTTGGGCTTTATCGCTTGTACGCAAAGCGCAACATGATGCACCGCCACAACAGCGACTTTGAGGGCGAATTTGACGGCAATGTCATCATGGGCTTTAAGACGCAGTTCACGATGGCCTACACGCCGGATGAATCGCACGGCTTGTTCGTGAAAAACAAAGGTGTGGGGCTCAATATAAAGGCGAAATACGAGGGTATCCGCGTAAACAACTTCTTCGGCACATACCTTGTGGGGCCGATCTTGGTTTTGAACCCGCCGTTTACAAAGTACATTTTGAACCTGATGGGCGTGGGCGATGTGAAGCTTGCGTTTGAAGCGGAAAACATGGCGGCCTACGAGCAGCGCAAGAAGGATTTTGCCGAGAAGGTACACTGATGGTGCAGCACGAAATTCCGCCGGTGTTCGACGAAAACAGCCGCGTGCTCGTTTTGGGCTCGTTTCCGTCTGTGCAGTCGAGAAAAGCGGCGTTTTTCTACGGGCACCCGCAAAATCGCTTTTGGCGCATCTTGAGCGCGGTTTTCGGTGAACCGGTGCCGGGGGATGTCCCCGAAAAGAAGGCGCTTTTGCTAAAGCATAAAGTTGCCTTGTGGGACGTCATTGCCTCGTGCGACGTAACGGGCTCGGCTGACGCGAGCATCAAAAACGTTGTGCCGAATGATCTTTCCGTGATTTTATCGACAGCGAACATCACGCATGTGTGTACAAACGGTCAAATGGCGCACAAGCTGTATCAAAAATATCTGGCAAAAGAGATCAACCTGCCGGAAACGGTTCTGCCGAGCACCAGCCCCGCGAACGCCGCGTGGAGCTTGGAGCGGCTAACGGAAGCGTGGAAGATTATCCGATCAATTTAATACGGCAAGCACGCGGCTTTAAAAACCGCGTGCTTTTTTCACCCATTTTTTCTCTCTCCATATAATAAAATCAGGAGGGCTGAAAATGAATGATATTGTATTTTATGCGTTGTTGGCGACGCTGGGGACATGGCTCGTCACGGCGCTTGGTGCTGCCACGGTGGTGCTGTTTAAATCACCGAACCCCAAAATTCTCAATTTGATGCTCGGCTTCGCCGCCGGGGTGATGGTTGCGGCGAGCTTTTGGTCCCTTTTGCAGCCGGCCATCGAGCGCGCGGAGGCGGCGGGAAGCATGCCTGCGTTTTTGGTGGCGACACTCGGGTTTCTCTGCGGTGCGTTGTTCATGTGGGGCTCCGATAAATGCGTGACCTACGCGCAGCGGCGCTCCGCTTTGGCGCAGGGCGAGAAAAACGCACGGCTGAACCGCATCATTTTATTGGTACTTTCCATCACGCTGCACAATATCCCGGAGGGGCTCGCTGTGGGCGTGGCGTTCGGTGCGCTGAAAAACGGCGGCTATACGCCGGAAGCGCTGATGGGTGCCGTGACGGTGGCCGTGGGCATCGGCTTGCAGAATTTTCCCGAAGGTGCGGCGGTCTCGCTGCCTTTGCGCCGTGAGGGGTGCTCCAGAAGGAAGAGCTTTTTCATCGGGCAGGCTTCCGGCTTTGTGGAGCCAATTGCGGGCGTTTTGGGCGCTTTGCTTGCCGTGTACATTGAAGCCGTTTTGCCGTTTGCGCTGTCCTTTGCGGCGGGCGCGATGATCTTAGTCGCGGTGCACGAGCTCATCCCCGAGTGTCAGCGCAACCAGAAAGCGCAGCCGTATGCGGCGACAATGGGCATTGTGACGGGCTTTGCGCTTATGATGCTTTTGGACGTGATGCTGGGGTGAAATTTTAAGATAGAATAAAAAGTCCGAAACACGGTTTAGGTGCTTCGGACTTTTGCTGTTTTGTTGTATTTTATGCCTTTGCGGGTTCTGCGGCGGGGACGGTGAGCAGCTTTTTCCAGCGGCCGCTGTAATAGTAGATGAGCAGCGGGATGATGCCCAAAATGTAGCCGATCGGCGCGGCAAACCAAATACCTGTGGTGCCGATCCAGATGGGCAGAAGCAACGAGAGACCGATCTTGCTACACAGCTCCACAACGGAGGAGACCATGGAAATGTTGATTTTGCCCATGCCCTTGACGGTGCTGTTATAAAGCCAGATCCATCCGAGGAACGGGAAGAACCACGCCTGAATACGGATGAATTCGAGTGAATACGCGATGACTTCGGTCTCGTTCGGCTTGACGTACAGCGAGACGAGCAGCTCAGCAAAAATGAGTGTCAGCACGCCTGCAAAAATGCTCAGACCGCCGACAAGAAGGAAGATTTGCCGCACGCCAAGCTTGATGCGCTCTGCGTTTTTCGCGCCGAAGTTCTGCCCGACATAGACGGAAAAGCCGAACGAGAAATTGCTGAACAGCATCACGGCGAGGTTCTGCACGTTGCTGCCGACGGTGAACGCCGCGACGACGTTGGAGCCGTAGCCGTTGATGACGCGCGTAATGACCATCATGCCGACGGAAAGAAACAGGCTTTGCAGAGCCATTTGCGCACCCATGCCGAATATTTTAAGGCTGACGGGCATATCCGGGCGCAAGGTGTGGCGCTTCGGCATCAGATCGGGGTATTTGCGGAACATGACGAGGATGCAGATGGCGGCGGAGATGGCCTGCGAGCCGACCGTTGCAACGGCGACACCCGCAACGCCCATGTTGAGACCGATGACGCTGATGAGGTCGAGGATAACATTCAAAATGGAGCACAGAATGAGGAAATACAGCGGTGTTTTGCTGTCGCCGAGTGCGCGCAGGATAGATGCCGCGGCGTTATACGCAAACTGTGCGATGCCGCAGCCGCAGACAATCTGAATGTATAAAACGGACATGTCGATGACGTCTTCCGGCGTTTTTAAAAGCTGCATGAGCGGCCGCGCGGCGAAAACGCTGATGAGACCCAGAACAACGCCGAGCAAAAGGGTGATCCACCCGGAGGCGACGATGCCCTTGTGCACGCGGTCGGTGTCGTTTGCGCCGACGTATTGCGAAAGCACGATGGAAATGGCACTCGTCACGCCGGTTGCAAGCAGCAGGATGAGGCCCGTTGTGGACGTGGTGGCACCGATGGCGGCCAGCGCGTGCGAGCCGACGAAGCGGCCGAGCACGGCGGAGTCCACCATGGAATAAAGCGACTGGAAAATACTGCCGATCATCATGGGCAGCGCAAAACGAAGCATCAGGTTGATCGGTTTGCCCTGCGTCATGTCGATGGCACCGGACGGCTTGGACATGATACAACAACTCCTAAAAAAGTAAGATTAAGGTAAACCGTTCCGTAGAAAATAAGGGTAAACCGCGTTTGTAGAACCTCTTCGCTGCGTGTTAGTTTACAAGTATCATTGTACCAAGAAAGCAAAGCGAGTTCAATGAACGGTTTACCCAAATCAACGGGAAAAATATTTGGCTATTTTTGCCAATAATTAAATGTTAAATGATGGAATAGGTGAACATTTCGTAGTGCAGCGCGGTGCCGATGTCGATCTCCTCCGGCAAAAGCGCGCGAGCGACCAGAATTTCATCGTGCGTGTCATTGTCCGTTCGGCGCAAAACGGCGTAGTCGCCGTCGATGCTCGCCACTTCGTATTCGTAGGGGCCCATTATACCACCGTACCTTCTTTAACAAATGTGGCGGCGTGCTCACGCGCGGCCTCGTAGTCCTGCGCTAAGATGAGGTAAGCTTTCGTGAAGCGCTTTGCGTTCGGGTCTTCCGGCTCAATGGCGCGCTCCATTAAAAGAACACCGTCTGTTTCGGAGACCTCGTGAAAACCCATCTTTTTGTGGAATGCCACGGCGGCATCGTTCGGCAGATTGATGTGCGCTGTAACGCGGCGGTAATTTGCATGGTGCATGATGTCCAGCATCAGGCTGTATAAAGACGTGCCCACGCCGCTGTGCAGACATTTTTCGGAGACGTACAGCTGTGCGTCGGCGGAGAACAGGTCGTCCTTCGGAATATCGCGGTCGGTCAAAAAGCAGAATCCCGCCGTCTGGTTGTTAATCTCCGTCAGAATCCACATACGGCCGTATGTATAGGTGTCGATGCGCTGCACGTACTCGGCGAGCGTCGGCACTTCGGTGTCAGGCGTGTAGTGTGTCTTTTCGACGTAGGGTGTGTAAATTTTGAGCATGGACGGGCCGTCCCACTCGTTCGTTCTGCGTACTGCAACTCTGAAATCACTCATATTTTCAGTTCCTTTCGCTTGTAACTTCTGCATATAGGGGAATAGACGGTGCGGCACCGGGGCGCGAGACCGCAATGGCAGCGGCTTTTGCCGCGAGGGTCAGCGATTTTTTCGGCGAAAGCCCATCCAGCATACCGCGCATGAAATAGCCCGTGAACGTATCGCCGGCCGCGGTGGTATCGACCGCACGGACAAGCTCCGCCGGGGCAAACGCGCGCTTATCTTCTTTGGCGTACCACGCGCCTTTACTGCCGAGCGTTAAGACTGCGGCGGCGTGCGGGTATTTTTGAAGGAGCTTATCCAAAATAGCGGTGGGAATCTTTGTGCCGGTCAGCTGTTCGCCCTCCACTTCGTTCAAAACGAACACGGAAACGAGCGACAGATTGCACTTTAAAACGTTTTCGTTCATCGGGGACGGATTGAGCCAGATCTCCATGCCGCGCGCATGGGCTTTTTCAAGAATATACGGCAGCGCGCTGATCTCGTTTTGCAGCAGGAGAATGTCGCCTGCGCCGAATTGCGCAAGCACGCGGTCGGCGTATGCTTCATCCACAGCCCCGTTGGAGCCGCCGAAAAGCAGAATGGCGTTCTGTGCCTCTCGGCTGACCTGAATGACGGTGTGCCCGCCCGGCATATCGCGCGTTTCGATGAGGGAGGTATCTACGCCGTTTTGGTTCAATAAATCGCGCAGGTGCTCGCCGTCCGTGCCGATGAGCCCCGCATGGCAGACGGAAAGCCCCGCCCGCACAAGCGCAATGGACTGGTTTAACCCCTTGCCGCCCGGGAACACGGTGCGGCTTTCGCTTTGAATGGTCTCACCGCCCTGCAAAATGTGGTCGACCTTATAAACATAGTCTGTATTGAGTGAGCCGAAATTCAAGATCCTCTTCAAGGTTTTGCACTCCTCTGTTTCAAAATCAATACAAGAATAGCACGAACAAAGCCCGCCGTCAAGGAAAGCAGGACAAAAGAAAAAACGCAAAAACCCAATATTTCAGCGGTTTCGCCAAGGCGGAACATATTCACAAAACGCGCGAAAAGTGGTATAATATTTCGGTTAACGAGCAAACCGAGTTTTTAATCCGTTTTTTGCCGTATCCCGCGCATGCAAAACGGCGCGGCCGGTTTTGAATTTTTTGAAGCAGTTTGAAGTTAAGAACGATAAAGAAAGGGATTGATAAAGATGGGAAAAAGAGAAAATTTGCGCAACGTAGCCATTATTGCACACGTTGACCACGGCAAGACCACCCTTGTGGACCAGCTTCTGCGCCAGAGCGGTGTTTTCCGCAGCAACGAAGCCGTAACCGAGCGCGTCATGGACTCCGGTGATTTGGAGCGTGAGCGCGGCATTACGATCCTCTCCAAAAACACAGCTGTCATGTACAATGACATCAAAATCAATATTGTCGATACCCCGGGCCATGCCGATTTCGGCGGTGAGGTGGAACGTATTCTGATGATGGTAGACGGCGTTCTGCTGCTTGTCGATGCGTTTGAGGGATGTATGCCGCAGACGCGCTTCGTTTTAAAGAAGGCGCTTGGTCTTGGCAAAAAGCCGGTCGTTGTCGTCAATAAGGTCGACCGTCCGGGCGCACGTCCGCTTGAAGTCGTGGACGAAGTGCTTGACCTCTTCATTGAGCTTGGTGCAGACGAAGACCAGCTCGATTTCCCGGTGGTCTACGCTTCCGCACGTGACGGCTACGCCATGAACCAGCCGGACGAAAAGGGCACGGACATGAAGCCGCTGTTTGAAGCCATTATAAACGATGTTCCGGCGCCGGAGGGTGACCTTGACGGCCCGACGCAGGTGCTGTTCTCCAACATTGACTATGATGAGTACGTTGGCCGTATCGGTATCGGCCGTGTGGAGCGCGGCTCCGTAAAGGTCGGCCAGACCGTTACCATCTGCAGCAGCACAAGCGACGAAAAACGCAACGCGCGCATTACGAAGCTCTACCAGTTTGAGGGCCTCAAGCGCGTGGACGCAGAGAGCGCAGAGCTCGGCGACATCGTGGCCGTTTCCGGCATGGCAGACCTCAACATCGGTGAGACCGCCTGCGACCCGGAGCACGTGGAGCCGCTGCCGTTTGTCAAGATCGACGAGCCGACCGTTTCTATGATGTTCATGGTCAACAATTCCCCGTTTGCGGGCCGCGAGGGCAAATATGTCACCTCCCGCAACCTGCGCGACCGCCTGTTTAAGGAGGTTGAAACGAACGTTGCTATGCGCGTGGAAGAGACGGATTCCGCCGATACGTTTAAGGTATCCGGCCGCGGCGAGCTGCACCTCTCCATTCTTATCGAGCAGATGCGCCGCCAGAACTACGAATTCCAGGTCTCCCGCCCGAGCGTTATTTTCAAGGAAGAAAACGGCAAGAAGCTGGAGCCGATGGAACTTTTGATGATCGAAGTTCCGGATAACTACGTCGGCGCGGTCATGGAAAAGCTCGGCACCAGAAAGGCAGAGCTGCTCAACATGGGTACCCGCGACAGCGGCACCACGCACCTTGAATTCAAGATCCCGTCCCGCGGCATCATGGGCTACCGCTCCGAGTTCCTTACGGACACGAACGGCAACGGCATCATGAACCACGTGTTCGACTGCTACGAGCCGTATAAGGGAGATATTCAGCAGCGCAGCACCGGTTCTCTCGTTGTACACGAGACCGGCGAATCCACGGCTTACGGCCTGTTCTACGCACAGGACAGAGGCCGCCTGTTTATCGGGCCGGGCGTACCGGTTTACGAGGGCATGATTGTCGGCAGCAACCCGAAGGGCGACGACATCGTCATCAACGTCTGCAAGAAGAAGCACGCGACAAACACCCGTGCTTCCGGCTCCGACGACGCACTGAAGCTGACCCCGCACACCGTGCTCTCTCTGGAGCAGTCCCTCGAGTTCATCGCGGACGACGAGCTTGTAGAGATCACGCCGAAGAGCATCCGCATGCGCAAAATGGTGCTGAGCAAAGAACTGCGCATGAAGCAGGCTGCGAAAAAGAAGTAATTTATAAACCTGACCAACGGAAAAGACACACGGAGAGCCAATGAATATCGTTATTTTGGATCTGGAGTGGAACGGTGCGTACAGCCGCCGTCTCCACGGCTTTATCAATGAGATTATCGAGTTCGGCGCTGTCAAGCTCGATGCACAACTGAATATCACAGACCGGTTTTCCTGCTTTGTCAAACCGCAGGTGACAAAAAAGATCAGCGCGATTATCTCGGACCTCACCAACATTACGGATGCGAATCTTTTGGACGCGCGCCCGTACATGCAGGTGATGAGCCGCTTCAAAAAATGGGCGGGCGACTGCGTGATTGCCACGTGGGGCACGTCGGACATTCTGGCGCTGATTGAAAACTGCCGCTATTTCGGCGGCGGGGAGACCGTTCCGTTTTTGCAGCGCTATGTCGATTTACAGCAGTACGTGGAAAAGCGCCTTGGCGAGGACGGCAAGGAGCAGCTTGGGCTTTCCAAAGCGGCAGAGCTGCTTTCCATTGATGACGGCGCGCTCGACCACCACCGCGCGCTTGACGACAGCGTGCTGTCCGCCATGGTGCTGGAGCGCATTTACACAAAGGATACGTTCCGCCCGTTCATTCAGGACTGCAAGGACCCGGAGTTTTACAGACGCATCACGTTTAAAACGACGTATATCTGTGACGTGAACAGCCCGTTGATCGAAAAGGAGCATCTGCATTTCACGTGCGAAAAATGCGGCGGCGAAGCAAAGCGCCGCGGCAAATGGACTGTGAAAAACAAGAGTCTGCGCAGCACATTTAAGTGCGAAAAGTGCGGCTACGAATTCTGCGGTCAGCTGCGCGTGAAGCAGAAGTATGAGGGTATTATCGTGAGCCGCAAATCCATTCCGCTGCCGAAAATCGAAAAGCCGCGCCGCGCCGAAAACGCAGACATCGCCGATATGCATCTGACAATCAAGGAAAACGGTGTGGGACTGCTGACGTTTAAGGCGTGGGAGAATATCCCGTACCTTACGCACTGCTTCTCCACGCGCATCGGCGGCGTGAGTGAAGAAGAGTTTGCTGCTATGAACCTCGGCTTCAACCGCGGCGACAGCGACGAAAATGTAAAAGAGAATTTCCGTCTCATCGCTCAAGCGGCGAATATCCCTGTAGAGAATATAACGGCGGGCGCGCAGGATCACCACACGAACGTGCGCCGTGTCACGATGAAGAACGCCGGCACAGGTATTTGGAAGCCGAAGGACATGGAAAGCGTGGACGGCCTTGTGACGGATGAGCCGAATCTGCCGCTGCTCATTTACGCGGCGGACTGTGTGCCGCTTTACTTCTACGACCCCATTCATCACGCTATTGGGCTTTCGCACGCCGGTTGGCGCGGCACGGTGAACGGCATGGCAAAAGCTACCGTAGAGAAAATGCAGGAGGAATTCGATACCCGCCCCGAGGATTTGCTCGCGGCCATCGGTCCGTCCATTGCAAAGGAGTGCTTTGAGGTGGACGCCCCGTGTGCGGAAGAATTCCTCGCGCTGCCCGACAGCGACAAATTCGTCACGGACGACGGCAACGGCAAATTCCACGTTGATCTTTGGGCGTGCAACCGTGCGTTCCTATTAGGTGCAGGCGTGCTGCCCGAGCACATCACAACGGGCGGCGTGTGCACCATGTGCAACAGCGACCTGCTGTTTTCACACCGCGTGACGCGCGGCAAGCGCGGCTCTAACGCCGGGTTCCTGATGCTCAGGGAACAAAACGCATGAGCGTTTGCACACTGTGCCCGCGAAAATGCGGTGTTGACCGTGAAATAATGCGCGGCTACTGCCAAAGCGGCGACAAAATGCACATTGCGCGCGCGAAGCTCCATTACTGGGAGGAGCCGCCCATCAGCGGCACGCGCGGCAGTGGCACGATCTTTTTTACCGGCTGCTCGCTGCGCTGCGCGTTTTGCCAGAACAGCGAGATCTCCGGTAAAAGCCTACACGGCAAGGATTTTACGGTTGAAGAATTCATCGAGACGATAAAAAAACTCGAAGCTATGGGTGCGCACAACATCAACCTTGTTACGCCGACGCACTTTGCATCGCAAATTGCCGAAGCGCTGCGCATCTATAAGCCGCGCGTGCCCGTTGTCTACAACTGCGGCGGGTATGAATCGGTCGAGACACTGCGCATGTTAGAGGGGCTCGTCGACATTTACCTGCCGGATTTCAAATATGCGGACGACGATCTCGCCGTGCGGCTTTCCAATGCGCCGCACTACTGTGAAACGGCGCTTGCTGCCATTCATGAAATGGTGCGACAGACGGGCGAAAATGTGTACGACGAAAACGGCATGCTGCAAAAGGGCATCATCATTCGGCAGCTCATTTTGCCCGGCCACACGCGCAATTCCATGCAGGCGCTGGAGCTCATCAAACAGCATTTCCCGGGCGTGCCCGTGAGCCTGATGAGCCAGTATACGCCGATGGGACGTGTTTTGCGCGAGCCGGAATTTGCGGACATCAACCGCCGCATCACCCTGCGGGAGAGCCGCAAAGTACAAAATTATATGTTGGAACTGGGTTTGCCCGGCTTCTGCCAAAAGCGCAGCGCCGCCGGCGAACGTTATATACCGGATTTTACACAGTTTGACACGGTCAACTTAGGGGAGGAAAAATCCATGCAGACAACGATCCAGCTTCTTTCACCGATGGAAAAAGTCATGGCGCAGGAAGAAAAGACCTTTGCGCCGTACCCGAAGGCGAGCGCTCTGCGCGGAGAAGAGACCGCGTTTCAGGCCATCGTCACGGGCGAGGGCGAGCACTACATTGAGGTGCGCACCGATGCACCCGTTAAAGTGGCGGTGTACCGCGAGGGCTATGTGCCGTGCACGCTTTCCGCGTACCCGGACAGGTTCGATGATGACTACATCACAACAGAACCGAGCACGTTTCCGGATGTGCTGTATCCCGTCACGGACGGCGCGGTGAATATCAATGGCCGCGAGGTGCTGTGGGTGAGCCTCAAAGTGAACGACGATGCCGCGGGCGGCGATTACCCCGTGGAGATCAGCGCAAACGGCAAAAGCGAAATTTTCCGTTTGACGGTCGTGCCGGTCGCTTTGCCGGAGCAGAAGCTCACGTTCACGCAGTGGTTCCATGGCGACTGCATCGCAGCGCGCTACGGCGTGGAGATTTACTCAAAAGAGCACTGGGCATTGTTAGACAAGTATATGCGCATGGCATCGGAACACGGCATGAACATGATCCTGACGCCGGTGTTCACTCCCGCGCTCGATACCGAGATCGGCAAAGAACGCCCGTGCACGCAGCTTGTGGAGATCACAAAGAACGACGCGGGTTATCATTTTGATTTCGCAAGGCTTGCCCGCTGGGTGGAAACCGCAAAGGACTGCGGCATTTCTAAGTTTGAGATTTCCCACTTCTTCACACAGTGGGGTGCAAAATGTGCGCCGAATATTTACGTCACCGAAAACGGCGAACGCAAGCTGAAATTCGGTTGGCATACTGCGGCAACCGACCCGGAATACGCGGCATTATTGCATGCGCTGCTGCCGCAGCTGCTTACATTCTTTGAAGAAGTAGGCGTTGAAAAAAGTGACCTTATGTTCCACATTTCGGACGAGCCGAGCGAGGAGCACAAGGCGGACTACTTAAAGGCGAAAGCTGTTGTGGAGCCGTATTTACCCGGCTGCATTCTGCGCGACGCGCTCTCGTCGTATGATTACTACACGGAGGGGCTCGTCAAGCACCCCGTCGTCGCGACGAATCATATCACGCCGTTTATCGAAAACGATGTGCCGGATCTGTGGGCGTACACCTGTTGTGGCCAGTGCGTGGACGTGGGCAACCGTTTCCTCGCGATGCCCTCAAACCGCAATCGCATTTTGGGCGTGCAGATGTGGAAGTATCACATCACGGGCTTCCTGCACTGGGGCTATAACTTCTGGAACTCGCAGCTCTCCAAAGCGGTTATCGATCCGCTCAAGGTGACGGACGCAGGCGGCGCGTTCCCGGGCGGCGACGGATTTTCCGTCTATCCCGGCGAAAACGGCCCGCTGCCGTCGCTGCGGCAAAAGGTTTTCGCCATGGCGCTTTATGATATGCGCGCGTTGTCGCTCGCCGAAGAAAAGCTCGGGCGCGAAAGCGTCTTAAAACTGCTCGGAGACGGCGAAAGCATGACGTTTGCAAACTATCCGCGCACATCGTCCTATCTGCCTGATCTGCGCGAGCGCGTGAACGAAGCCATCGGAAATGCGTGCAAATGAATTGATTTTTTATTGATTTGATAGACGGAAATCTTCTTATAAGCCCGCGCAAGTGTTTATAAAACCTCACGAAAATGGCTTAAAATCAAGGTTTCCCGCGTATCGTCATTTATCTTGCCGTATCTCCGTATAAGATGATTTTGTAAGACCGGGCACCATTTTGGCACCACAGATTATAGGAGGACGACATGAAAAACGTACTTTTAGACAAGGGTATTATACTCCCGTCCGGCGAAATCAGCAAGGATAAGGTAAACCTTGTAACCGGAGCAATCACGCAGCCATTCGCAGAAATGGTATGGGTAACGACAGGCGGCGACATGGAAACCGTAAACCGCTTGACCGACGTACTTGTAACCATGAACACCCCCGCCGACCGGGGGAAGCTGTTCAAAATCATAAAAATGCTCTATGGGCTTATGGGCTTGCCCTTTTCCGAAGAAGCCGAGCCTATGGACGCAGACCTCGCCGTTTTGGAATACTTCATTTTTTCCTTTATGGCAGACTTTGGCGAAGTCATACAAGACCTCATAGCCGAAGAAGCAGAATAACGCACCGCACAGGCGGCGTTTCTCACTTCCCACAAGGAAGAACAGGAACGCCGCTTTTTTCATGCCCTTTGTTACGCAGTAGGCAGGAAAAAGCCCTTGATTTATGCGGCTTTGCGGGCGCGGTTTTCAGCGGATAAGGGATTGATACCTAAACCCTTAAAATCGCGTTTCTATTGCGTAACAGGTATGCAGCAAAGGAGTGATGAAGCTATGGCAGTTTTCAGAGTGGAGCGCAACAAAGGCTATACGGTTATGAGCAACCACCACTTACGCAATAAGGCTGTCTCTTATACACATCTG
>ENA-OZUR01000181-OZUR01000181.1-human-gut-metagenome-genome-assembly--contig:-NODE-181-length-17589-cov-8.262233_pt1 | contig 17589 bp, 23 predicted proteins | sample MGYA00243435_ERZ654025 | MGnify/ENA primary metagenome ERZ654025 (study PRJEB26926, sample SAMN06164585) | human gut metagenome | biome: ENVO:00009003; feature: ENVO:2100002; material: ENVO:00002003... | reverse complement strand
GTAAAATAGAATTATAAATAGCATCACCCCCGTTCCGTTTTGTGCGGAGCGGGGGTGATGCTTGTTTTAAAACAAAAACCCCGCAGGCGAGGCATTGAACAGCACGAGCATCCCGGCTCCGATCCACTCATGAGCCGTTCTGCCAATCCGTTCAAAGGCCATAAGCAGCATCAGAAGGACGGTCATGCCAAGATCCACGATGATTTTTCCAATCGTTTTGCTTTGCATTGGGGTTGACCTCCTATCCTTTATTGGTTCCTTATCGAATGAAATTTGTCATTTCCCACGGTTCTTCCGGGGGCAGAGGCACCAGCTTGCTGCCTACCTCTTTGCACTTGAGAAAATAAGCCATATTATGGCCCAGTGTTCGAAGAGTCGCAAGGCCCTCACGGTCCTGCATTACTTCCTGCGGTGTTGTTCCATGCACCATGTTCCAATAACGAGACGTAATAATAGGCATCTGCATCAGACCAAAATACTTGTTCAACTGATCCCATGTAGCCGTCGTTCCTGCTCGTCTAGCCGACATAATCGCCGCTGCAGGTTTCAAATAGAATCGTCTGCCGCCTCCGTTCAAATCGGCATAAAAAGCACGGTCCAGAAAAGAAGTGATTGCACCGGTAGCTCCTGCCCAGTGGACCGGCGTTCCAAATACAAAGCCATCATAATCCTCTGCCAATGACAAAAAATCGTTTACCGTATCCTCAAACGCGCAGCGATTGCGGTCATTGCATTTGTGACAGGCGATACAGCCGGAAATCGGCTTATTGCCAATCCAGAACGTATCGGTATCAATCCCGTTCTGATTGAGCGCCTCCGACACCGCACACAGTGCTGTATAGGTGCAGCCTTCCCGGTGAGGGCTGCCATTTACAAGCAATACCTTCATGATTCATTCTCCTCCTTGGTGTGAGACAAGGCCCAGTTTAAAACATCATCTTCCCCAAAAACCACATTGCCGCCGCCATGATAATTGCTGGTAACGCCCCGCTGAGCGAACCATTCGTCATTTGGTGTCTGGATCTGAAGAACATTGCTGATCTGCTCCTCGCTCCATCCATCTTCCTCATAGGCATCATGGAGACTGTTGTAAGCACTCCATGCCCGCTGGGAACCATAATACTCATCATGTTCTGCCATAAAAATATAGACAGCCGTGCCATTTTCCGCAATGGGCGCATAGTCCCCATCCCACTGAGATGCTCCGTGGAGATAGGCTGCATCCTGCTCCTTGGGCTTTCCCACTTTATACGATTCGCGTTTTGCCCATATTGGTGAGCATTTCCACTGTGGAAGGATCGTAATGGTCAAAGAACAGACTCTTTCCTTCATCCAGAGTGCGGATGGCCTCCATATCTGTTTCACTCAGGGAGAAGTCAAATACATCCAGGTTCTGTTCCATCCGCTCTTTGTGAGTGGATTTTGGGATCACGACTACATCGGACTGGATCAGAAACCGCAGGGCAGTCTGTGCAGCCGTTTTTCCGTACTTTTCGCCAATTTCAACTAGTACAGGGTTGGTAAAACAGTTTTTCTTCCCTTCGGCAAAGGGACCCCATGCCTCGTGCTGCACACCGTACTTTTTCATGTATTCGTGCGCAGTTCGCTGTTGCTGAAACACATGGGTTTCCACCTGATTGACCATGGGTGCAATTTCTGCGAACTGACACAGATCGATCAGTCGGTCCGGGTAGAAGTTGGACACGCCAATAGCCCGCTGCTTTCCCTCTTTGTATGCTTCCTCCATGGCTCGGTATGCGCCGTAATAATCTCCAAAGGGCTGATGGATCAGCATCAGGTCAAGGTAGTCGGTTTTCAGCTTGTGCAGGGATTTGTCGATGGATGCCTTTGCCTTTTCATAACTGGCGTTGGACATCCAGATTTTGCTGGTGAGGAACAATTCCTCTCTGGGTACGCCACATTTCTGGATAGCATTGCCTACCGCTTCCTCGTTTCCGTAGGACTGAGCGGTATCAATCGCGCGATACCCCACTGAGATTGCATCCAGTACACAGCGCTCGCATTCTTCGTTCGAGACTTGGAAAACGCCGTATCCCAGTTTTGGCATTTTAACGTTGTTATTCAATAATACATATTCCATCATGGATAACTTCCTTTCCGTGGCTTCACAACACCTATCCAGGCATTGCCTGGATAATCTTTTGTTTCTGATTTTATTGTAAAGGTTTCTGTAAGGTTACAGAAGTCTCGATTCGTTATAAAGTATTAACCTTTAGCTTTCCACTAATACGAAAACAAGGTACCTGTTGAAACAGATACCTTGCCTTGTAAAATCATTCTATTGATTAGACGAATATGCCCGTTTATGGCCGGGTGTAGCGCACCCATAACACATTCGGTACAACTGTCTGCACCTCTTTAAGATGAAATGCAGTCGGTGGCCAGGATGGCAGAAAATCAACTTGGGTAAAGGAACTGACACCGTTGCCGCCGTCGACTACCGGGGCAATGACTAGACTCAACTCGTCCACCAAATTTTCAGCCAAAAACGATCCATTGACGATCCCGCCGCCCGCCAGCATCAGTTTGTTGATGCCAAACAGTCGATGCAGTTTCTCCAAAAGCAGAGTGCAGTTCAGTCGTTTCTCGCCGGCAAACAGATAGGAAACCCCTTGATCCTGTAAATAAGACAGGTATTCTGGAGCCACCTGCTCCGTCAGCGCCTCGATCACATGGGCGGCGGGGCGGCCCTTTTTTTCGATGGACAATCCGGAATAGGCCAGCTGACCCTGTGGGTCCACTGCAACAATGAAATTGCCCATGGCCTTGCCTGTCGGGTTTACCCAATCCGCTCGGGGCGGAGTGGACACCACAGTGGGCAGCTGCCCCACCTTTCCCTCGGCATAACCCCCCAGCATGGTAGTTGTGCCGTATAAGGTGGCCTGACATCCGTAAAAACTTCGCAGTTCCCCATAGGCTTTTATCGCCGGAATTGTTTCAGGCACACCGAAAAACGTACCGTCAATCTTTCCGTCCAGAGAAGTGAGCATATGGCACACAACAAAAGGGCGTTCCATCTTATTCCTCTCCATAGACATCTTTTGCCATCCGCAGAGCCGCCCACGCCTTGGGCCAGCCAGCATAGAAAGCAAGCTGGGTCAATGCCTCGCTCATCTCGGTGGCGGTTACACCGTTGGCCTTGGCCCGCTCAATATGATGAAGAAGGGATGTATCCAGAATTCCGCTGGCCATCAAGGCGGAGACGGTAATCAGGCTACGATCACGGGGCGAGAGCTTATCCTCTCGCGACCAAACCTCTCCAAAGAGGACATCATCGTTTAATTCCGCAAATTTAGGGGCAAATTTGCTCATGGCATCTCTGCCTGCTGTTACTTTATCCATGATAATCCCATCCTTTCTATCGGATTTATTTTAATTTAGCATATTCTGCTTCATCTACCGGCTCCAGCCACTCGGCTTTGGAACCTGGAACGGAAATCGCTATATGGGCAAACCAACTGTCCGGAGCCGCCCCATGCCAGTGCTTTACCTCGGGCGGAATGTTAACCACATCTCCAGGGTTCAATTCCTGAGCGGATTTGCCCCACTCCTGATAATAACCCCGACCCGCCGTACAAAGCAGGATCTGACCGCCGTTATGGTGGATGTGCCAGTTATTCCGGCAACTGGGCTCAAAGGTCACATTGGAAACAGACACGCCCATGTCGCTTAAAGGGCAGAGATAGCTGGCCCCACTGAAATACTGTCCGGCCACCGTGTTGGGACCGCCCTGCGGGAACAGATTGTGAAATTCCTTATTCATATCATTCGCCCCTTATTTCAACTTGCCGCCATCGCTGAACGCATTGCCCACACGCTCACCCAGCACATGATAGCCGTTGTTTGCCGGTTCATAAGAGATCGGCCGGAACTTGTCCATGTCCAGCTTTCCATCGCTGCTCAGTACGTTTTCGTCAATGCTCACATTCACAATCTGACCGATGATGTTGCCGTCCTCGCTCACTTTCAGGAGTTTGCACTCCAGAGCTACCGGCAGCTCATCGATGAGGGGCGCATCCACCGATTCGCTCTTGGTGCAATGGAAGCCAGACTTCTCCATCTTTTTCGGCTCATTATTTGCGGACACCATGCCAACATAGTCCGCAGAAACCGCATGGGCAGCGTCAGCAAAACTGACGGTAAACGCTCCCTTTGCCCGGATATTCTTGGTGGTCTTATGACCAGCGCTCAGACACAGTACTACCTTGTCTGCATCGTACAGGCCGCCCCATGCGGCATTCATGGCATCAGGATTGCCGTTTTCATCATAGGTGCCGATCACAAGCACCGGCAGCGGATAAAACCAGGATTTTGTTCCAAAATTCTTACGCATTGCGAATCCCTCCTTATTTCTGCTCGTCTACAGGCGGAACCATTTCCGCATACTTCTTCAGCATTTCCGGTGTACTGGTGTAATATCGCTTCTGCTTGTCCAAAGCAGTGATTTTAGCCATTTCATCATCTGTCAACGCAAAGTCAAACAGGTCGAAATTGTCTTTGATATGGGCCGGGTTCTTGGAGCCGGGGATCACGATATTGCCGGCCTGAATGTGCCAGCGCAGGATGATCTGGGCATTGCTCTTGCCATACTTTTTGCCAAATTCCGTGAACAACGGCTCCTGGATCAGTGTCTTGTCTCCATGGCCCAGAGGATACCATGCCTGGATGACGATGCCTTCTTTATCCAGGAACTCCTTCAGCTTCTTTTCCTGAGAATAAGGATGCACTTCTGTCTGAAGAACTGCAGGCTTTACTTCGCAGATGTCCAGAATCTCCTGCACCTGCTCCGGGGTAAAGTTGGAAAGGCCAATGGCGCGCACCTTGCCCTCTTTGTAGGCTTTTTCCATAAGCCGGTAACCTGCGACATAGTTGCCTGCGGGCTGGTGGATCAGCAGCAGGTCAATGTAGTCGGTTCCCAGGCGCTGGAGCGTCTTTTCTACCGCATCTTCCTGCTCATAAAAACTGGGCCACAGTTTGGTTTCCAGAAAAATCTCATCTCTCGGAATCCCAGATTTCCTCATAGCCCGGCCAACGGCTTTTTCGTTCACATAGGCATTGGCCGTGTCAATCAGGCGGTATCCGCACTGAAGAGCGGAGAGGACGGATGCCTCCGCTTCATCCGGGGTAAGCAAAAAGGTGCCAATGCCTGCCATGGGCATTTTGATTCCGTTGTTCAAGGTTGCGTATTCCATAAATAAATCCTCCTAAAAAGTGATTGCTTGTTTGTACCGATACAAACAGTGTTTACCAAAATTTGTGGCTGGCGGTTCAATACACCAATGCCGTAAAGGAAAAAGTGACCAACTTCCACCGTTTTTCATCCTGGGTGTACACTTCCGTCACCATAAAGTGGTGAGTGGTTTCCTTCCCGCCCAGCAGTAGGCTGTAATCGCAGTCAGTAAGCACCACTCCGGTATCTCCAAACAACTCAGCCTTCTGACTGTGGAAGGTAATATTCGTAGGTTGAAAGGCCCCACTGGTGTAAAATTCGATTTCCTTGTCCAGTTTGCAGGTGATGCCAATATGGACAAAGTTGCAGTCAGGATGAGCACAGGCTCGCATCCCCACTTCGTCGGCGTGTTCCATAGCTTCCCAAAACTGCCGAGATATATCAAGTAGTGTTTTGTTCATGAGTATACTCCTTCCGTTTATTTTAAAGGCGTTCCACCGAATACCGCAGACATATCCATATGATCCAGGGCGTCGTCCAGAGCGCGCACCTCACTGGGCGTCAGAAAAACAGATGCGGCCTCAGCATTTTCTTTCATGCGATCTTCCTTGCGAGTGCCAGGAATGGGTACGATCCACGGGTGTTTACACAACATCCAGGCCATGGAGATCTGGGCCGAGGTTGCTCCTTTTTCCGCAGCCATATCTGCGAGCAATTTCAAAAGTGCGGCATTTTGGTCCACAGCTTTGTCAGTGAACTGAGGCATAGCAGCACGGTAGTCGGTGGCGGCATCAAAGCGCTGCCCCTTGCCATATTGCCCGGTGAGGAAACCATTGGCCATAGGGGAAAAAGCCACCAGGCCCACGTCCAATTCTTCCAAAATGGGGAATAACGGTTCATAATGCCGTGCCATCATAGAGTATCGGTTCTGTACCGCCGTCACCGGGCACACGGCATGAGCCCTCCGCAGGTAGTCTTCATTTGCCTCCGAGATGCCCCAGTGGGTGATTTTCCCTTCCCGGATCAGATCGGCCATCACCTCCGCCACCGTTTCCGGCTCTACATCCGGATCAATCCGGTGCTGGAAGTACAGGTCAATGTGATCGGTTCCGAGCCGTTTCAAAGATCCTTCCACAGATTTGCGGATGGTCTCCGGGCGGGAATCCGCCACCAGAGGCAATGGAACCTTTCCGCTCTCCTGGTCAAACCGCAGGCCAAATTTTGTGGCGATTACCGTATGATTCTTTACATCTGCCAGTGCCTTGCCCACCAGCGTTTCATTTACATGGGGGTCGGCGGCGGTACCGTACACCTCAGCGGTATCAAAAAAAGTATAGCCCAAATCAAAGGCGCGACGGATTAGACGGACAGCCTCTGCTTCCTCCGTAGGCGCACCATAGGCATGAGAAAAGCCCATGCACCCCAGGCCTACAGCAGATACGTTCAAATCAGTGCCCAGTGTTCTCATCTGCATCATCTTTCTCTCCTTTGTGATTCTATTGTAATCCATTGCGAAAAAAACAGAAGTCTCCATTGGTTATGGAGTGATAAGTCAAAGGTTTTAACTTCTTCGGATTCCGGTATATTTCCTTGAGATTTTCAGAAAAGAGCAGGCTCTCCCCGAAAGCGGAAGAACCCGCTGCTATACGGATAGTCATGAGGCAACCCGTGTTGTTAATTATCCTCTACATCTTCCGGCATAGTGAAATAGGCGATCAGGGTTCCTCCTTCCTCGCCTTCCGTTTCCGGTTGAGAGGAAGGTTCTTCTGTGGACTCTGCGGATTCCGGCGCTGCGCTGGGTTCCTGCGTTTCGCTGGAAGCAGCGGAGTCAGATGTTTCCGGGGCGCTGGTTTCATTGGACGAACTGTTTCCACAGGCAGCGAGGCTCAACGCCATTGCAAAGCACAAGAAAATTGCAGTCAGTTTCTTCATAATGATCATTCCTTTTCTGTATTAATCGGGGCTCTTATTCATAGCATTCATGGAAAATTTCCAAAATCTCTTCATGGGTCATAGGCTTATAGCTGCCCTGGGAAATACCACAGGAATCAGCGATTTCTTTTAGTTGCTCCTTTTGTGCGCCCAGCTCCTTGAGGGTAGTTGGCAAGCCAATCTCTTGAATGAAGCTGGAAAGGGCATCGATACCGGCCAGAGCCAGCTCCTCGTCCGTTTTCCCATTGTGAGCAATGCCCCACACATTCTCCGCAAAGCGGGCAAACTTGGGCAGCCCTTCCTTGTAAATATGGCGGTAGTAGACTGGGTGGAGTACCGCCAGACCACAGCCGTGGTTGCAGTTGGTATAAGCGCCCAGCTGGTGCTCCATGTTGTGACATTCAAAGTCGCACTTTTTTCCCATCTTGATGAGTCGGTTTTCCGCCATGGTGGAATCCCACATCAGATTGGACCGAGCCGTGTAATCCTCCGGGTTGTCCATGGCAACACGCAGATTTCGGATCACACTACGCATCAGTGCCTCCATGATGTCATCAGAAACATTGTCCTCATTGGGCTGGCTGAAATAGGTCTCCATGATGTGGCTGAGGATGTCAAAGCTACCAGATGCTATCTGTTTTTTGGGTACAGAAAAGGTATAGGTGGGGTCCATCAGAGCAAATCGGGGATTGAGAGCCGGATAATCCCGCCCTGTTTTTATCTTTCTCTCTTCATTGGTGATTACCGCGCCGCCGTTGCACTCGCTGCCAGTACCAGCCACAGTAACGACTACACCCAGAGGCAGCGGCTCAAAGTCGATGACGCCGGGGTGAGCCCAGAAATCCTCCCAGATATCCCCGTCATACCGGGCAGCCAGAGAGACAGCTTTGCAGCAGTCCATGGTGCTGCCTCCGCCTACGGCCAGAATCATATCAGCCCCACTTTCCCTTGCCAGTTTTGCACCCTCCTGTACCTTGGCATAGGTGGGGTTGGACATGATGCCGGAAAACTCTACAATGTTTTTGCCGGCCTCCTTCAGAATGCCTGTGATTTCATCGTAGACACCATTGCGCTTGATGCTGCCGCCGCCATAGGCCAGCAGGATAGTCTGCACATTTTTGGTCAGGCAGGCCAGATACTCTTTCACACAACCCTTGCCGAAATAGACCTTCGTGCTGTTTTGGAAAATAAAGTTGTTCATAATGATGTTTCCTTTCTGTAAAATGTTTTATGTTCAATCAACAGGATGCTCACATTTGTGCTTCCCAAAATTGGGCCGCTTCATCCAACCATCCTTCTGCTACCGTACCGGTGCCCAACCCAAATCCGTGGGGCAGGCCGGGATAGTGGTGAAATTCGGTTGGAATCCCCAAGGCATCCAGCGCTTCTATACGCCGCTGCATGGTTCGCCAGTTTGCAATGCCATCCCTTTCCCCTACACAGGCGAAAGTTGGCGGATCGTTTTCCGTATAATCACTGTGGCCCGTGTACTGCATAATTACTGCACTCGGCTGTGGAAGATCATCCCCTCCAAATGCCGCCGGGCCATAAGACCCAAGCCACGCTGCCATACGGGCTCCGGCTGAACCGCCCCAGAGAGAGTATCCTTCCGTATCAACTTCCAATTCTTCTGCGTGTTCAAAGATAAAACTGATTGCCCTTGCCAAATCCTCACAGGCGGTTTGGGCTCCAGGGCGATAGATGAGAGCAAAAGCATTATATCCTCGTTTGGAAATTTCCAGCGCATGAGGGAAACTGTCCTGCATAGCGCCCACATAGGCAAAACCGCCTCCCGCATTACATACGGCGAATTTGGCTCCGGGATCTCCTTTGAAGAAAAACAATCCCGTATCCTCTTTATCCGGATCTTCCGCTTTTTCTTCTTCTGTATAAATATCGTAGAAAACAGTTTCACCAGCGTTGGCTCGCTGCCACAGGGTATTGACAATCTCTACGGTTTCATTTGGGTCGATGTTGTTGTACCAAGTGAGTTGCAATTCACCCAATGTATCGCCGCTCATATACCAATCCTCCACTGGAAAAAGCAAGCGTCCGTATCTTCCAAAAATGGGGTCATCCATCACTTCTTGAATGGGGGTGGATACAGTAAATGGCTCTGTCATTTGATCCGTAGGCGCAAAGCCAGCTGATTCCTGCTGAAAATCTGCATCATCCAAAGGTGCGGTGCTCTCTGCCGAGTGAGATTCACCGGAAGAAGTTGTCTCTGTTTGTCCAGGACCCGCACATCCTGCGAGGCACAGCAACAGATAAACCGTAGCTACCAGAATTCCTTGCACCTTCATTTTGTCACCTGCCTCTCTTCCTTTTCTGATTTCATTATAAAAAAAACGAGACTCCCACAGAAGTCTCGTTTCGTTATGTAGTATTTACCTTTTGGTTATCACTTGTCCCGTCCAGTTTCTTTTTGCACCGCCCTTAGAAACTGCTTGACTACAGGGGAAGGATCTGGTGAATGGAGCAGGCCATAGGGAATTGTGTAACTCCAATCCACGGGTAGGATTTTCAAAAGCGGATGGACGTACTGCCACTTGGGTACCGCCATCAGCACACAATCGTTGTTTTCGCACTGGTTAAAGGCATTCACATCGTAAAAGTCAAAGTCCACAATTTGGATCTTCGGATGGTTTTTCCAAAGATCATCTCGTAGCAAATCTACATAGTGGCTCCATTCCCGACGCATCATCATAAATTTTTCGCCATACAGATCCTGAACGGTGAGCCTGTCTTTTCCCGCCAGCCGGTGATGAATGGACACCGCCGCGCAGATAGGTTCCCTTGAAATTTCCAACCCGGCACAGCGGCGCAGGTTCAACATTGTTTCATCAAAGATACCCGCTATTACATCAATGTTCTGTCCCAAATTGGCCAGAATCTCCCGGGCGTTCTCGGGTGTATTGTCGAATGGCACCAGTTGGAATTTAACTCCTGGACACTCTTCCTGCAGTTTTGGCCACAGATCCACCAAAACCTGAGCTGGTGTCATGGATGATGTACCGATACGGATGATGTCTTCGCTCTTTTTCATGACATTTTTTGCCCTGGTCACCGAATCTTTGCAATATTGGATGATGTATTTTGCGTCCTGTGCCAAAGATTTACCAGCCTCCGTCAACTGAAGGCCACGATGGGTGCGCACAAAAAGCTGCAGATCCAGATTTTCCTCCAGCAGATTGATCTGTTTGATGACTGCCGGGGGGGAAATAAACAATTTCTCCGCAGCTTTGTTGAAGCTACCGCATTCTGCTACACACAGGAAGGTTTCCAATTGAGGGTTATACATGGGAAATATCACTCCTTCCTTTTCTGTTTTTTCTTAAATCAGCAGGCTTTTGCGCCTCTTTGGGAATCATCCAGGACCAGCTAAATCTCCGCACGCCTTCGCTCCGCCCTTCTTCACAGAGCTTCTGAATCCAGCGTTCTGATATATTCCACCGCTCAGACGCTTCTTTTACTGACATAATATCCATTGTTTCCTCCACGGTTTTCTTATTCCGCTGAAACATCTATGATATTATTATACCCAGATAAACGAAGTCTTTCAACTTGTTTTTTGTGAATCTTTTATGTATCCAGCCAGAAACGGCTGGTTTTTTCTTTTGGTCAGTTAATACGCCGGGATTCCGTACCCATAGATTTCATAGTAACCAACCGGGTAACTGTTTTGACGGCAGCTATCGCCGGAGTTACCCTCGATAGTGTAGATGTGGCCATTCTCCGCCTTCTCCACGATACCAACATGGTCGGAAGAACCATCCTGCCGCCATCATCCCAATCGAAAAAGATAATGTCGCCAGGGCGCGGCTCATAGCTGTTATCCTGCCACAGTCCCCGCTCCTGGAACCACGGCACACCCTGAGAGGCACAGGCCGCAAACTTCGGAATGACGCCAACTTCAATATTGATCGTAATCATACCGAGAGACGGCATACAGTCAATAAGCACTACGGAGCAGCTTGGATATGACCAGACGCCACACTGTACCCGGTATACCTGCATCTCCATGCTGACAGAGGCCCATGCAGACCAAACCATGATCAAGAAGATTGTGGGGCACTCCGGTGCCATGACGCTCACTGAACGTGTCTACACCTCCCTGGATATTGAAACATTGGTGGAGGCAATCAACAAGATCTAAACGGAAGAAGGAAAAGCTGTGCAGCACAAAAAAGCAGGAGATACGCTCCTTGCGGAACGATCTCCTGCTTCATAAGACTTTTGTTTTCGCTTGCGATTCTTGTTCCTTGTGTGCTCCTTGCTTGCTCCTTACGAAGCAAAACGGAACACTTCTGAGGAACTCTCACAACTCCAAAAGCATCCAATTTTCTGCAAAACAGCGTCCAAAGACGTATTGAGAAGCAGTGGAAATTATCTCTTGGAGAACTGCGGAGCGCGACGAGCTGCTTTGAGACCGTACTGCGCGAGTTTTTGAGCTGTTTTCCCTTGATATTCCGGGCTTTTCCGGCTTTCTGCTTCTCAGTTATCCGATGTGCGGACCATAAAAAACGGCCTTTTTTCATTCAGCGACAGGCTGATGAAACGCACCATTTACTACCCCAAACAGCTCCTCTGGTTTATTGTACTTCACTTTTGCATAGATGTCCATAGTTGTTTTGCTGTTTTCGTGTCCGGCAAGGTATTGCACTGTCTTTGGATCGACACCCGCATAGAGAAGATTGGTGATGTAAGTGTGCCGTAGCTGATGGGGTGTCACATCGAAGTCCAGCGTATATTTGATTTTGGGTTGATTCTTCTGGGTCATACCCAGCGTTGGAGTAACCGTATATTTGATACTCTCCCCATTTACATACTTATAATAGTTCCGGGGCTTGGTGGAACGAACAACTACATACTGCCACACTCTTTGAAACTGCGAAGCAGCCAGCGGCTCCCCTTTGCTGTCAGCAATCACATAATCTGATATGGAGTTTTCTTTCGCTTCTCTCAGACACTCTACCAAACACTTTGGTATCGGAATATCCCTTTTTGCCGCCGGAGTTTTTAGCACCGTAGAAATCACGGGTCTGTTATGCTCTGTACGCCATGCCCGCCTCACCGATAGATAAGGTGTATCCTCGTCCAGAAATACACAATCCCATTGCAGTGCAAGAATTTCTTCCCGACGCAGACCGGAATACAAACCGAGCATAATAAACAAATATGGAGGAAGCCCCTTGACTGTATCCAGAAGCACGGCTACCTGCTGATCTGTCAATGCCTCCTTCTTTTTTGTCGGTTTTCCGCCTTTACCGGATATTCCTGCACAGGGGTTGTGTTCAAGGATTTTGTTTCGCTCTGCCGTATAAAAAATGCACTTGAGCAGCATATTGACCTTATTATATAAGCCTTCCGATTTCTTTGACAATGGAACAAGCGCCAGCCGAATATCGTCAGCGGTCACTTCTTCCATATACATCTCTCCCAGAGGTTTGATGATATAGTTTGTCATATCCCTCGTATAACCTCTGAGTGTAGACGCAGACACCTTTGCCGACTGCATCAGCAGCCACTTCTCTCCATACTCGGCTACTGTCGGGTGCTGCCGGTGAAAGATAATTTCTTCCACCTGCTTCCGGGCCTCTAACTGCTTCTCATACAATTCTTCACAAGTAGCGGCATACAAACTCAACTCTTTGCCATCTGCATCCGTAATCCTGGTTCTGTAATACTGGATTCCTTTCAATGTAATGGTCCCATACTTCGGGATCTGTGTTTTCTTTTTTGCCATCTTTGATCGTCCTTTCTTGATAATGTGTAGTCTCCGTATCTACACTCTCTTTTTATCAGAAAGCCTCGATTTAATCAAAGATACGGCTGAGGTAAAACAAAGAGCGAGACATCCTTGCCTCGCTCCTGCTTCATTTCCTATTTGTTATTACTGTGCTGCATCCCAGCTTGCAAACGCACAGCTCATTGATCTGACCAGCTCATCTGGTCTGTTGTACTTAACCTTTGCATAAATGTCCATGGTAATCTTGCTGCTTTCATGGCCTGCCAGGTATTGAACCGTTTTGGGATCTACCGACGCATGAATAAGATTGGTGATGTAAGTATGCCGCAGCTGATGGGGTGTTACCTCAAAGTCCAGACTGTAAACCACTTTTCCGTTATGAGCAGCCTTTTCTCCCAAGACAGGTGTGACAGTATGCTTTACTCTTTTTCCATCTTCATACCGATAATAGCTCCGCTCCTTGACCGTCCTCGTAACAATATACTGCCAAAGTCGCTTAAACTGCGTGTAGGACAGCGGTTCGCCATCCCGGTTTGAAACCACATACTCCGAAGTCGAAGTTTCCTTTGCTGCTTTCAAACACTCAACCAAACAAACAGGAAGGGGGATATTTCTCTCCGCAGCCTTGGTTTTCAATTCATCTGAGATCACCGGTCTGTTGTGTTCTGTATGCCATGCCCGCCTTACCGTCAGATATGGAGTATCCGTATCCAGATATACTGAATCCCATTGCAGAGCAAGAATTTCTTCCCGGCGCAGACCCGCATACAAACCGATCATGACAAAGACATAAGGCGGCAAATCTCGGATAGCATCCAAAAGTCGCTCCACCTGTTCATCTGTCAAAGCCTGACGATCCTCTTGAGGAACACCGCCACCTTTTGTTGTCAGATAAATCGTTGGGTTATGGTCAATGATCCTGCTTTCCATCGCTGCGCGAAAGATAGACTTGTAAAGGATCACCACAGATTTATAAACCGATGCGGATTTCTTGGAAACCGGAACAAGGGCAAGCTGAATATCATCCAGGCTAACCTCTCCCATCCGTTTATCTCCCAATTCCGCTATAATATGCCGCCTGACCTTTGAGGTGTAATCCGTCAAAGTAGTAGCTCGTACATGAACCGACTGCATCAGCAGCCACTTTTCACAATACTCTGCAACTGTGGGCGTTTTCCGATGAAAAGTGGCATTCTCAATCTGTTCCAATGCAAGCGTTTCTTTGTTATATAGTTCTTCAGGTGTTTTTGCGTAGAGAGCTACGAGCTTTCCATTCGCATCTTTGATTCTGGTCCTATAATATAGGACACCTCTTTTCATAACTGTGCCATATTGGGGAAGCATTATTTTTCTATTTGCCAATTCCTCCACCTCCTAAGAATAGTCTCCAGCGCTGTACCTTTGTTTTATCAAACATCTCTGATTCCATCAAGGATACGGACCGGCTCACGATCTTCCGCTCCGAGGCTTACGATAAGTTGTGCTTCTCTCAACAGGCTTTGCCCTGTGCGTACATTTTGCGATATACTCTTGGAGACCCGCCGCAGTAAAATACACACAGCCATTCTGAACATACTGCACATAAGAGATCAAGCCGTTGTTACGGGCGGCATCCAGCGTTGCGATGCTGATTCCTAAGATTTCAGCAGCTTCTTTTCGTGTAATAAGTTTTTCCATAGACCATATTCCCTCCAATCTGTCAAGGTTATCATCGTGCTTTCAAAATCACATGAATACGCTGGCAGCCGAAACTGCCAGCGCATGGTATCTGATTTTGAATAGAAAACGACCACCTAAGAAAGTAATCGCTTCCTATTTTAATGTAACTCAATTCTCGCCACATTTGCCACGCAACCCTGACGATGGGAACATAGCAGGTCTCCGCTGGCGCGGTTGTCATAACTCCGCAGCGTCGTTTTACTCGTGCGCCGCAGGGTTCCCCCCAAGTCTTTAGGAGGCCGTGAGGAAGTATCTTTAAGCCCCCGTGCAGTCCTCGCACCGGATCTGCCACCATCCGTTTTGTGGAATCGTAGATCGCTCCAAAGCAGCTTTGCTCATCACCTCCCTGGCTGCTCTATCTTCGCGGCGTTCCACACTCGCTCGTACACGGGTTATGTACCTGTTATGCTGTCTATGAAATTGTCAAAGTGCTGTTGAAGGGGGAAAACTTGTCCTTCTTATTAACTCTGACAAAAAGAGCAAAAAACGAGCGCACCAAACGAAACTTTTTCAAAAATACTTTGCCAGCTGCTTCAGACCACGCCGGATGCTGTCACGGACACGGCTTGGGTCTACATCCTCCGATGCCGCAATCTCGCTCACACGCATACCCAGGTAATACCGAGCATAGATCCGCTTGGCCTGCTTCTCCGGCAGAGCCATCACTGCGGCGTAGAGCTGCTCCCGCAGCTGCTTTTCCTCCAGGAGCATTTCCGGCGTCTGGGGCTTCATCAGGATCGCATTTTCAATGCCGTTATCACAGTCCAGGGAGTAATGCGCTTTATAGCGATACATCCTCCGGTCATAAGCAGCTTCTGCACGCTCAGCGGCACGGATCGTCTCCAGCACATCTTCTGTTACTTCTACAAAGTGATCGTTTTTATAAACATCGGGATATAAGTCCCTAAGATTGACTTTCTTCATTATGTACCTCCATTTCGATTCACGGGCGGTTGACGAGTGAATCGAAAGGAGGCGGGGATCGACAGCGACATACTTCGCACGCCTTCCCGAAAAATCGACAGCAAAAAACGCCAACTCCCCATAACGGGAAATCGGCGCAACAAAAATACCTACTATTCTGCTGATTTAGATGGAACGATAATACTGATAGATAGTCATACTCCCCCGGAGGAGGGGCAAGGCTTTTTTTAATTGGTGCAGCTCATGGGTGCTATGAATGACGAAAATTGACATGGCGGTATCCTCCCATATACCGCCCTCCTGATTGCATGAGCATCGGTCCGAAAAGCAAAAAGAAACGGCGGCTCTGATTTTTTCAAAGCCACCGTTGCAAAGTGCATAACAATATAGTCGCTGTACGATGGCTTTTTTTCTTTTGCCATCGTGCGGCAACTTTTTCACTTTTCTTTTATTTTAACAGGCAATCCTCACAGAAATGTCACGGGCATACGCCATTTCGACAAAATAACAAGCTGAAATCTCACCATCTTGTGAATAGGGTAGAGGGAGAATAAAATATCTCGCCCCTCCCATTGAACCGTACGTACGGGTCTCGTATACGGCTCTACAACTTATATTCCAGCTTTAACTAAGTAATAGGATAAGGGATTGAGCAGACCAGCTCCATCTTTTATCCTATTTTCAAGTAAATCTTTACTGATGATGAAATTTACTACGCTCATTCCACATCTTCTGTACCACCCAAGCCTTGAGTTAGCAACCTTGAAAATTTCCTCTTGATTACATCCAGTCTTGTACTTCCAGTTTAGATAGCTTAAATTTCTGTAAATGGTTTTCGGTCTCTTCCATTGTTTCATGAGGATTACTCGGATTTTGTGTCTCAATCACTCTCCGAACTCTTCCATAAACAGTTTCATCATTCCGATTCTGAAATAGTTTATCCATCCACGTACAATCTCGTTCACTCTTTTGATTGTGACTGCAAGTGGTCTTGCTACTGCTTTTCCTCTTTTTAAGTACTCACTCAGTTTCTTTTTCAGTTTCTTTTTCTTTTCATTGGTGGGTCTGACTTTCCATTCTGAACCATTCTTAAGAAATGTGAAACCAAGATATTTACTTCTCGTCGGTCTGACTACTTTTGTTTTTGTGGCATTTACTTTCAGAAACAACTTTCTCTCTAACCAACTGCATATGGATTTCATCACTCGATTAGCTGCCATTTCACTTTTCGTGAAAATCAGCACATCATCAGCATACCTTGTAAAACGAAGTCCCCTTTGTTCCAGTTCCTTGTCTAACTTGTCAAGGTAGATGTTGGAACATACGACAGAAAGTGGTCCTCCCTGTGGAACGCCCGTGATAGTTGCCTTTTCCAGCCCCTTTTCCATTACACCTGCTTTCAGATATTTCCGAATCAGATTTAATGTGGTACTGTCATTTACTTGTCCTCTTAGTATCTGAATTAATTTATCGTGATTTACCTTGTCGAAAAACTGTTCTATATCTATATCCACTACCCATTCATACCCATCATTCAAGTATTCCAATGCCTGTCGAATGGCATCATGACAACTTCTTCCGGCTCTGAATCCATAACTATAGTCACTGAATATCTCTTCATAAATATCAGATATAGGCTGTGCTATTGCCTGCTGGATAGTTCTGTCAAGTGCTGTGGGTATTCCCAATGGTCTTTTCTTACCATTGTCTTTCGGAATGTATACTCTTCGGACTGGTTTCGGTATATATGTTCTGTTTCTAAGAGATGTAACGATTTTCTCTCTGTTCTCCCTTATATAATCTCCCAGTTCTTCTACAGTAACTCCATCAACACCACTCGCACCTTTATTAGCAACTACCTTTTTATAGGCTCTGTTCAGATTTTCTTTTGACAAGATCACTTCAATCAATTCCATTGTTGTTACTCCTCTGACTTATCCTAAAATTCATACATAACACCCCTCTAAGTATAAACAGTATTCCTCGGTTACGTTCCTACTTTTCCTGTCCACTCGATTTCTGGCTCATGTATTATTTTAAACATAACGATTTGTACTATAAATCGTTTCAGTCC
>ENA-OZUR01000178-OZUR01000178.1-human-gut-metagenome-genome-assembly--contig:-NODE-178-length-17793-cov-5.001297_pt1 | contig 17793 bp, 14 predicted proteins | sample MGYA00243435_ERZ654025 | MGnify/ENA primary metagenome ERZ654025 (study PRJEB26926, sample SAMN06164585) | human gut metagenome | biome: ENVO:00009003; feature: ENVO:2100002; material: ENVO:00002003... | reverse complement strand
ATCTCATGCAGCTCCGCCATACTTATTTCCCGACCCCGTCGGCAGTCGTTTCCGTCGGCTCGTTCACTTTTTTATCTGCCGCTTCTTTTTTGTCTTTAAAGAATAAGTACCACACGGCAAACAGAATCGCACCGACCACCACGCAGCAGTCTGCAAAGTTGAACACATACGGAAAAAACAGCACATGGATGTAATCGACCACATAGCCGAAAATAAAACGGTCAATGAGGTTACCAATGCCGCCCGCGATGATGAGCACGCACGACGTGCGCGACATCCATGTGTGGTGCTTATAGCGGAACAAAAACACGAGCAACGCTGCCATAAGCCCTATCGTCAGTATGATCAAAAGCCACGAAAGCCCGGCAAAAAAGCCGAATGCTGCGCCGTTGTTTTCAAGGTAACGGAACTCCAAAAGGCCCGGAATGCACGTCACGCTGCCGATGGGCTTTAAGTTTGTGATAACCGTCATTTTTATAAACTGATCGACAGCTGTCAGCACGGCGATCAGCAAAAGAATGAGAATGGACAAAAGAAATATCCCCTTATAACCCGAAAAAGGCGCAAGCCGGGCAAAACCGGTTTGCACCTTGGTTCGGTTCAATTATTCAACAGCACGGCGTCATTAAGCACGTACCGTTTAAAACAAATTCAATGTGTCCGAAATTATTCGGAAAGTGCTTTTGCGCAGCGCTCGCACAGATCCACGTATGCCGGGTTTTTGCCGACCGTGGAGGAATATGTCCAGCAGCGCATGCACTTGCAGCCTTCTGCCTTATCGACCTGCACGGAGAGGCCAAGTGTATCGTCGGAAAGTGTGCCGCCCTCGCCGTCCACGATCTCGACCTGAGATACGATGAACACGGTTGCAAGCTCGTCTTCCACAGACTTGAGGAACGCATACAGCTCGCCGGTGCAGAACAGCGTGACCTTTGCATCGAGCGATGCACCGATCGTCTTCTCTGCACGTGCGTTTTCAAGCGCCTTCTTCACAACATCGCGGATTGCATGGATTCTGTCCCAGCGTGCGATGAATTCTTCCGTCACGTCGATGCCATACTTTTCGCTCGTCGGCTTCGGCATCTCGTTGTAAACAACGTGGCGTGCATCGCAATCGGAAGCGTGCGGCATGCTCTGCCAGATTTCGTCGGAGGTGAACGCCAAGATCGGCGCGACCAGACGGGTCATCGCATCGAGGATGATATACATCGCAGTCTGCGCGGCGCGGCGTGCAGCGGAGTCCTTCTTCTCGGTGTACAGACGATCCTTGATGACGTCGAGATAGAAGTTCGACATATCCACAACGCAGAAGTTATGGATGGCGTGGTAAGCCTGGTGGAACTCGAAGGACTCATAGCCCTCGCGCACCTTCACCATCAGCCGATCCAAACGGTTCAGCGCCCACTTATCGATGGAAAGCATCTCAGAGACCTCTACACTGTCGGTATCCGGATTAAAATCGGAAAGGTTGCCGAGCATATAGCGTGCTGTGTTGCGGATCTTTCTGTATGCGTCAGAAAGCTGTTTGAGGATTTCCGGGGAGATGCGGATATCGGCATGGTAGTCGGAAGAAGCGACCCACAGACGCAGGATATCTGCGCCGTACTTATCCACAATCTCCTGCGGCAGAATGCCGTTGCCGAGGGACTTACTCATCTTTCTGCCCTGACCGTCCACGACCCAGCCGTGTGTGACGACAGCCTTGTACGGCGCTTTGCCGCGCCAAGCAATGGACGTGAGCAGCGAAGACTGGAACCAGCCGCGGTACTGGTCTGCACCCTCAAGGTACAGGTCAGCCGGCCAATGGAGATAATCGCGTGTATCGCAAACGGCAGCATGGGTCACGCCGGAATCAAACCAAACGTCCATGATGTCGCGCTCTTTTGTAAAGGAGGTGCAGCCGCACTTCTTGCACTTTGTGCCTGCGGGCAGAATTTCTTCCGCTTCCTTGATGTACCAAGCATCGGAGCCCTCTGCGCGGAACAGCTCGGAAACTGCGTGCATCGCGTCCTTCTCGATGAGCGGCTCGCCGCAGTCCTTGCAGTAGAAAATCGGAATCGGCACACCCCAGCGGCGCTGACGGGAGATACACCAGTCGTTGCGGTCACGGACCATGGAGGAAATGCGGTCTTCGCCCCAGCCCGGGATCCACTTTACGCCCTTGATGGCTTCAATAGCCTGATCCTTGATAGCGTCCACGGAGCAGAACCACTGCTCGGTCGCACGGAACAGAACCGGCTTCTTGCAGCGCCAGCAGTGCGGATACTGGTGGATGATCTTCTGTAAAGCGAACAGTGCGCCTGTATCCTCAAGGTGCTGTGCAATCGCCTTGTTTGCTTCCTCGGTCGTCAGGCCTGCAAACTGACCCGCTTCCTCGGTCATCTTGCCATGGCTGTCCACCGGCACAACGATCGGAATTTCGGGATAGTGATTGTGGCAGACGTCATAGTCTTCGACGCCGTGGCCCGGAGCCGTGTGAACGCAGCCGGTACCGCTTTCCAACGTAACGTGGTCGCCCACAATGACGAGAGATGTGCGGTCGATGAACGGGTGCGCCGTCTTCATATACTCAAGGTCGCTGCCCTTTAAGGTGCCAAGGATCTCGTAATCGGTCTTGCCCGCCGCCTGCATAGCAGATTCGGTCAGGGCCGTTGCCATCACATAGTATTCGTCGCCGGACTTTACAAGTGCATATTCAAATTCCGGGCCGACGCAAATCGCGACGTTCGCGGGGAGCGTCCAGGTCGTCGTTGTCCAGATTACGAAGTAGGTCTTACTCAGGTCTGCGCCCATCGGGGTCAAAAGGCCCTTGTCGTCCGTCACGCGGAACTTCACATAGATGGAGTGGCAGGGATCCTCTGCGTATTCAATCTCGGCTTCCGCCAGTGCAGTCTCGCACTCCGGGCACCAGTAAACCGGCTTTAAGCCCTTATAGATGAGGCCCTTCGTCGCCATTTCGGAGAAGATCTCGATCTGCTTTGCTTCAAATTCCTTGCGCAGGGTGACATACGGGTTGTCCCATTCACCGATGCCGCCAAGACGCTTGAAGGAGTTGCGCTGCTCATCGAGGTAGCCGAGGGCAAACTCGCGGCAGAGCTTGCGCAGCTCGATGTCGGAGATTGCAGTGGAATTCGAAACGCCCGCTTTCTTTCTGGCCTTCAGCTCGGTCGGCAAGCCGTGAGTATCCCAACCGGGAACGTACGGTGCCTTAAAGCCGGACATATTCTTGTAGCGAACGATAAAGTCCTTCAGCGTCTTATTCAGCGCCGTGCCGAGGTGGATATCGCCGTTTGCATACGGAGGGCCGTCGTGCAGAACATAAAGCGGCTTACCGTCGTTCTTTTCGAGAACGGTCTCGTAAACCTTGTCTTCATACCACTTTTCGAGCATTACCGGCTCGCGCTTCGGTAGGCCGGCCTGCATGGCAAAGTCGGTCTTGGGGAGGTTCAATGTGCTTTTGTAATCCATATATTGATCCGTGCCTTTCTGCTGGTTTTATCTTCTCTTAAATTTACCCTTTTTCTTGTCGCCTTCGTCTTCAACGCCGAACTCCAGCGTGCTGAAAAGGGCATCCTTTTCTTTCTGCAAAGATTCCGGGATGTCGGCGTAAGCGTTCAAATCAAGACCGATGCCGCTGAACTGCTCCTTAATGTAGGAGTCCTTGTCGTAAACAGGCTGCGGCTGTACCGGCGCCGGTGCGGGGATCGGCTCCGGGACAGGTGCGGGAGCGGGCTTCGGCTCTGCGGGGGCCGGTGCGGGTTCCTCTTTGACCTGCTGTGCTGCAGGCACCGGGATTTCTTCTTCCGGCTCCTCAATCACTTCGGGCTCGGTGTATACCGGCGTCGGTTCCTCGGCGGGCGCTTTTTCCTCCTGCTCTTCCTCCGGCAGGTCAAACGTCGGAATCTTCTCAATCACGGCAAGGTGTTCTTTATAGATGCCGTAGAGCGATGCGCGGAAGTTTGTCACCTCGCGCTTCATGTTCTCCAGCTCTTTCTCTTTTGCGGCGATCTGCTTTTCATAGGACTTCACAAGCGTTTCGGAGCGGCCTTTCGCATCTTTTACAAGAGCGTCCGCCTTCGCGTTTGCGTCGTTCACAATCTTCTCGGCCTTCGCCTTTGCCTCACGGATGGAAGCATTGCCAAGGCGCTGTGCGCTGAGGATTGCGTCCTTAATACCGTCTTCCTCTGCACGGTAAGACTCAATTTTTGCAGCCAAAATAGAAAGCTTCTCCTGCAGCTCGGCGTTTTTCGCCTGTAACTGCTGCACAGCGGCGGAATCATCCGTCTTGCGCGTTTTAATCTCTGCGTTTTCCTTTGTGAGCGCCGTTACGGTCTCCAAAACTTCATCAATAAACTGATCGACATCATCAGAATTGTAACCGGAAAAATTTGATTTTCTGAAGCTGACTTCATTGATGTCTTTAATCGATAACATGTGTGTAAGCCTCCTATATGTATTTTCTGCATTTCACAGATAAACGGCCCTTTTTCGTGACCGGGCCGAGCATATCAACAATAAATCGCCCGCAGCGGCGTATGGAAATGATGTCTCCTTCATTTACACGGTGCGAAACGGAATCCGTCTCCCTGTGGTTGACGGAAACCAAACCCGCGTGCACCATCTGCGCGGCTTTTTCCCTGCCGGTGCCCGCCAAAAAGGCAACCAAGCAGTCTAAGCGTTCCGAAGCGACCACGCCGCCCATCGGCTGAAAGCTGTGCGCCTGCGGCAGCGGATCTGTAAAGCCCTTTGTAATCTGCACCCCCACCCGACCGATCTTATCGATCTGCGAAAGAAAGTGCGGCGCAAGCTCTGTTTTCACAAACAGCACGGCGCGCCCTTCTTCGGTCAGAATATCGCCGAGCGATGCACGCACCACGCCCTGTGCCAGAAATGAGCCCATAAAATCGCGGTGTGAAAGCGCATCCTGCCGACGAAACTTCACCGTGAGCCCCGTCACCGGGAACTCCTCATCTAAGGGTTCCATATAATCCGGAAACACGCCCAAAACCGTTCGCTCCGCTTCGGGAAAGCCACCGAAAAACCGGTAATTTTCCGCATGTGCACGGCGCAAATATTCTTCTGCGTACGCGCGCTCGGAAAGATCCAAAAAGCCCAAAAACACCGGCCTTTTTTCGCCAAGGCGCAGGCAATCCTCTATTTTCGCTTCAAAAAGCCTGTCTTCCTGTGCGGCCATATCAGAACGTTACGCCGTTCTGTGCAAGATCATCGCGAATCTCCGCACCGCTCAGGCTCACGCCCGCAGGCGTGAAAATATACGTCTTCGCGGCGATGGGTCTCACCTCGCCGTGGTTCGCGTAAGAAGCGCCGCTGAGGAACGCCAGAATATAGCGCGCCTCGCCCGCGTTCGTCTCTTCAAAATTCACAACGACCGTATGGCCCTGGTTGATCTCATCCGCAATGCTATTTGTGTCGTCACGGAAAGAGTTCGGCTTAAACACAACCACCTGTGCGCCTGCGCGTGCGTGGTTAATATTCACAACGCGGTTCGAGCTTGAAGAGGAGAACGAACGGCGTGCGGAAGGCTGCTCCTCGCGGCTGTCTGCCGTGGGCTCCGTGGCCTCGTCCTCGTAGTATTCATCATACTCGTCATCGGGCGGGTTCCACATTTTCTGAAGCTTCTCTACAATGCCTGCCATATATTATACCTCCATTTTCTGCATAACAGGGTCGGTCAGCGCGTGTAGTCGCGCGGGCCGAAAAGCGAAGAGCCGATGCGCACCATAGTGGCGCCGCACTCGATGGCCTCCGCGTAATCGGAAGACATACCCATCGAAAGGCAATTCATAAATACATTATCTATTTTTTTGGCGCGGATGTCAATAAAAGATTGATGCATTTGGGAAAAATAATTGCATAGCGCAGATTTTTCCGCACAAATTGGTGGAATTGCCATCAATCCGTTCACCTGAATGCCCGGCAGCACGGCAATTTCTTCCAATAACGCGGGCAACGCAGCTTTTTCGATGCCGCCCTTGCTTTCTTCCCCGCCGATATTCACTTCAATGAGCACCGGCATTTTACGGCCTATTTTCTCCGCAAGGCGGGAAATTTCCTTTGCAAGCTTTACGGAATCCACCGACTGGATGCAGTCGACCTTATCGATGATATATTTCACCTTGTTCGTCTGCAAGCGCCCGATGATCTGGCCGGAAACGCCTTTGTCCCAATCGATCTTTTCATATTTGTCCATGAATTCCTGCACGCGGTTTTCGCCGATGAAGCGCAGGCCGCAGCCGATGGCGTGGTTGATGACCTCCGCCGGCACGGTCTTCGTCGCCGCAAGAAACGTGATGTCCTCGGGCTTTCTGCCGGAGCGCACCGCTGCCTCCGCAATGCGGTTCGTGATGGCCTTATAGTTTTCCTCTACGTCCCTAAAACGCTCCTCAAAGCATTTTTCCGTCATAAAGATCCGTCCCTTCCACAATGACTTCATCGTAAAGCTGTATCGTTCTCGAGGTGACGAGCTGCTCTTTTTCCGAGGAGGAAAGGTTCAGCTTGCACACGGCATAGCCGTCGATCGTCGCATCGGAGAATACCTGCACAAAGCGCACGCGGCTGCCGGACTTGATGTAAACACCCTTCACGTTCTGTTCCACATGCTCCGTCACATTGCCGTCCGTGTCCGTATCCGTCACGGTCACATCCGCAAAGTGGATGGCCTTTTCGTTCACGAGCACACCGGCATACGACTGTAAATCGATGCGCAGCGGCTCTTTGCGCGCGGCGGCAAGGTCTGTGTTCATGTAAGAGCACCTCAAAATGACCACTGCGTCCCCGCTCGCTTCGTCCTTATTGATCTTCACGACCTCGGCCGGGATTGTCTCCACCGTCGCAAACGGCATCTCCACCTTCACATTCGTCGTGCGGTCAAGCCGCACAAGGTCGTTTTCATCGATGATGCATGCAATGTACCAGTTGAATTCCTTTGCCACCTTGCCGATGACCGTGCTGTCCGCATTGCTGCCCGCTTCGCCTTCTTCCAGCGCACGCACATCGCTTACGGTCAGCTGCTCCACATCGTCGGTGTCCACCGCGTTTTCGTAGCCGTCCACCGTATGGATAAAATAACCGGAAGCCGGCGACGTTACCGTGCCGGTGCTTGAAGAGGTCGTCGTCTCCAGCGTTGCACGTTCCGATTTCAAATTCTCAATGTGCGCCACATAGCTCGCGGAATCCTCCGCGCCCGTCACAATCTGCTTTTGGCCCATCAAGAGGTACAGGTCGTTTTTATCGTTCGAGATCGACGAAAACGCACCGGATTTCAAATCGGAAAGCAGCCCTGTGACCGTTTTATTGATCTGGCTGCCGATGTTCTTCGGGTTCGAGGACGCGACCTCTGTGGGGTTCTCCAGCACGGCTAGCCGCGTAAGCTCCTCGTCGATGCGCAGCATGCGGTTGTGTGCGGCGGCGTCCTCTTCCGCGGGGTACAGCTCTGCCACCGTGCCGCCGAACGCTGTTTTCTCTCCGTCGTCCAGCGTGTAGTTCAAAACGCCGTCGTACCGCGAGTACACAAGCTCCTCATTGCGGATAATAAAGCCCGTGGTGTCGATGGATGCGGAAAGGTCAGCGTACATGGCCGTTTCCGTTTTAAAGCCGGTGTATTGGCTTCTGTAAATCTGGTAGCCTACATATATCAAAAGCAAAATCGCCACGGCGATCGAACTGATTTTACGAAATAATGTGTTGCTTCCCATAGCGGGGCTTCCTTTCAGTCTTCAAAATGCGCGCGGGCTATGTCCTCTGCCGCGCTTATCAGGTCTGCCGGGGTATCAAAATCATCCGCAAAAAGCCACACGGCATCTTCCTCCCGACGGAACCACGTCAATTGGCGCTTGGCATAGCGCCGTGTTTCCCTTTTTATATTCTCCTTTGCTTCGTCTAAAGAGCACTGCCCCTCAAAATACGGGAACAGCTCCTTGTAGCCGATGGCCTGCACGGAGGTCTGCCCCGGCGTGCCATACCGCTTAAAATAATCCTCGGCTTCTTTTAATAGGCCGTCTGCAAACATCTGCTCCACGCGCAGGTTGATACGCCCGTAAAGCGTCTCGCGGTCTCTGAAAGACAGCACCAACATTTTCCCGTCATACGGCGATTCCACCGCTTTCGAGTCCTTCGCCTGCTTTGAGAACGGCTCGCCCGTCACCATGCAGTATTCAAGCGCGCGGATGACCCTACGCGTATTATTCGGATGGATACCCTCGGCCCCCTCGGGATCAAGCTTTTTTAGCCGCGCATAAAGCGGTTCAATGCCGTCTGCCGCAAATTCCGCTTCCAAATTACCGCGGATTTCATCGTCACGGCTGTTTTCCGTAAACGGCACCGCCTTTAAAAGCGAGCGCGCATATAAGCCCGTGCCACCGACAAGCAACACGTTTTTGCCACGCGCATGTATGTCTTCGATCACCTTTCCCGCAAGCGCCACATAGTCGCTCACGCTGAACGGCTCCGCGGGATCCTGAAAACCCATCAGGTGGTGCGGCACACCCTGCATCTCGTCCGCGGTCGGCTTTGCCGTGCCGATCTCCATGCCCCTATAAATCTGCATCGAGTCACACGAAACCACCTCCGCATGGAGCTTTTTCGCAAGTGTTACGGAAAGCGAGGTCTTGCCGGAGGCCGTCGGCCCGCACACCGCGAATACCTTGATTTTCTCTTGTACTTCCGTCATTCCGGCGCCTCCTTTTGTTTACATAACTTTATAATAACACAACTTTCAGCCGTGTTTGTGAGCAAACCGTTAAACTCTGCCGAATTCTTTTTCCAGCGTTCGCTTTTTCAGCATCACGTAGATCGGCCTGCCGTGCGGGCAGTAGCGCACATCGGGGTTCGCTTCCAGCTCCTCCGCAAGTGCAATGAGTTCCTCTTTTTTCGAGGCGTTCCCACCCTTAATGGCTGCGCGGCACGCAATGTTGTGGTACAGCCAGTCCATGTGCTCCGTCGTTGCGTCGGTCTTGTTTTCTTCAAGGTATCCCGCCATTTCGAGCACGGAGTCCTTGATGTCCGCACCGTTCAAATTAAGCGGCGCGCTGCGCACCAAAACGGTACCGCTGCCGAAATCCTCCACGTCAAAGCCCGCCTGCTCAAAAACACTCAAATTCTGCAAAACCGCCGTGTACTCGTTTTTGTCCATCGTCACCGTCACGGGCACAAGCAGCGTCTGCGCCATAGCAGCTTCTTCGCGCCGTTTGAGCTTTTCGTACAGCAAGCGCTCGTGCGCCGCGTGCTTGTCGATAAACATCAGCGTCTGCGCGTCGTACTCAAGGATGATATACGTGTCAAACACCTCGCCGATCACCTTATGCGCCGTGCGGGACAAATCCCGCTCCGTCTCCGGCACAATGCATGTTTCCGGCTGTGCGTTGCTTTTCGGATTTTCCTGCACCGCTTCCGTCTGCACGGGTGTTTCCTCCCATGCCGGCGGCACGGGCTCCGTCTCGGGCGGCTGCGGTAAGGGCGGTTCTTCCGTTATCACTTCCGGCTTTGTCACCGGCTGCGGCTCTGCCTCCAAAACGCGCTCGATCGACGTACGAATACTTTCAAGCTGCGGCTTTTTCTCCCGCTCTGCGCTGTCCGAGAACGTATGCGGCATCGGCGGCATATCGACGGGCGGCTCATACGGCGCTTCCGCCTCTTTTTTGCTCGTGTTGATAACGGGCGCAGACTTCACGACCGGCGCAGGCATCGGCTTCACCGTCTCCGTTTTCGGCGGCTGATTCAGCACCATCTGCTGCGGCTTTACGACCACATCCGGCTTATACGGGTCGACGAGCCGCCTTGCGTGCTGCGCAAGGTCAACGGACTTCATGTCGCGGCTCGCTGTCACGGCGGATTTCACCCCGTGGTACACCGCATCAAACACCGGACGCTCGTTCACAAAGCGCACCTCCAGCTTCGCCGGATGCACGTTCACGTCGACGACCGATGACGGCAACTCGATGTGCAGCACGCACGCCGGGAATTTACCCACCATAATCGCGCCCTTGTACGCTTCCTCCAGCGCCACACACGCCGTGCGACTGCGCACAAAACGCCCGTTGATGAAGAAATTCTGCATGCTGCGGTTCGGTCGGCTCGCAATCGGCGACGAGATATACCCGTGCACGCGAATGCCGCCCAAGGTATAATCCACCGGCAGCAAAGCGCCGGAAAACTCCTTGCCGAACACCGCATAGATCGCCGAGCTCAGCTTGCCGTCGCCCGGCGTGTGCAGCACTTCCTTGCCCTCGCGAATGAGGCGGAACGAGATTTCCGGATGCGAAAGCGCAATTTTGTCCATCAGCCCCGCCACGGAGTTGCCCTCTGCGGTGTCTTTCTTCAGGAACTTCATACGCGCCGGCACGTTAAAAAACAGGTCGCGCGCCGTAATGGTCGTGCCAAGTGGGCAGCCCGCGTCTTCAATCTCCACGTCGCTGCCGCCCTCGGAGGAATAGTGCGTGCCGATTGAACTGTCCGCCGTGCGCGTGATGAGGTCAACGCGCGACACAGCCGAAATGGACGCCAGCGCCTCACCGCGGAAGCCGAGCGTCAAAATCGCGTCTAAGTCGTCCTTTTCGCGCACCTTGCTCGTTGCATGGCGCAGAAATGCCGTCGCCACGTCCTCGCGCGCAATGCCGCAGCCATTGTCCGTCACACGGATATACGTCACGCCGCCGCGGCGAATTTCCACCGTGACAATCGACGCGCCGGAGTCAATGGAGTTTTCCACAAGCTCCTTAATGACGGAAGACGGGCGCTCCACCACCTCACCGGCAGCGATCAGCTCCGCGACCTGCTTTTCCAAAACGTGAATTTTCGGCATTTTCTGCACCTTCCTTTCGCATTAAATTTATTTCAGCATATTTGCAAGTTCAAACAAAATGTTCATGGATTCGATCGGCGTCAGCGTGTTGACGTCCAGGCTTTTCAGGCGGTTTAAAACCTCCGTGTCCTTTGTCAGCATCGTCAGCTGTATCGGTTCCTCCTGCTGCACTTTCACGGCGTTTTTCGGTTTTTTCACCATCTCGCCGCTTTCAAGGCTCTTTAACACCTCTTTCGCACGCCGCACCACCTTGTCCGGCACGCCCGCGAGCTTCGCGACCTCAATACCGAAGCTGTCGTCCGCGCCGCCGCGCACGATACGCCGCAGGAACGTGATGTCGTCCCCGCGCTTTTTCACCGCAATACTGAAGTTCTGCACACCGGGCAAAAGGTCTTCCAGCTCCGTCAGCTCGTGGTAATGCGTCGCAAACAGCGTCTTCGCACCGCACAGCTTTTTGTCGTGTACGTATTCGATGACCGCCCGCGCAATGCTCATGCCGTCAAACGTCGAGGTGCCGCGGCCGATCTCATCTAAAATCAGCAAGCTGTCCTTCGTGGCGCTCTTCAAAATTTCCGCCACCTCGGCCATTTCCACCATGAACGTGGACTGCCCCGCCGCAAGGTCGTCAGAAGCGCCCACGCGCGTGTAGATGCCGTCCACAATGCCGATCTCCGCCGCGCTCGCCGGCACAAAGCAGCCGATTTGCGCCATGATGACAATGACCGCCACCTGCCGCATATATGTAGATTTACCCGCCATGTTCGGGCCCGTAATGATAGACACACGGTTCTGGTTCGGGTCCATCTCAAGGTCGTTCGGCACAAACGGCGCGCTGCCCGTCAGCAGCGCCTCCACCACCGGGTGACGGCTGTCCTTTAAATACAGCCTGCCGTTCGCTGTAATGGTCGGGCGCGTGTAGTCGTTCCGCACAGATACCGCCGCAAACGATGCCAAAACATCCAGCTCCGCAATCGCCTTCGCCGTCTCCTGCACGCGGGTCAGCTGCTCCGCAATCGTCCTGCGCACTTCTTCAAACAGCTTGCCCTCAAGTGCAATAGAACGGTCGTGCGCACCTAAGATGCGGTTTTCAAGCTCCTTTAATTCCTGCGTGATGTACCGCTCGCCGTTTGCAAGCGTCTGCTTGCGCACGTAGTGCTCCGGCGTCTTGTCCTTAAACGCGTTTGAGACTTCAAGGTAATACCCGAACACGCGGTTATATCCCACGCGCAATTTCGGAATGCCCGTCGCTTCGCGCTCGCGCGCCTCCAACTCGGCGATGAGCTGCTTGCCGTTCGTCATGTCACTTTTCACTTCGTCAAGCTCCGCGTTGAAGCCCTCGCGGATAATGCCGCCCTCACGGATCGTGTGCGGCGGCTCCTCCACAACGGCGCGGTCGATGAGTTCGCAAATATCGGAGAGCACATCCATGCGGCTGTCGATGTCGCGCAGCATCGTCGCTTTAAACGTCGCAGAAAGCGCTTTCAGCTGCGGCAAGCGCGTCAGCGCCGACCACAGCGCACGCAGGTCTTTGCCGTTTACAGAGCCGTACACCACGCGCGTCATAATGCGCTCCAGGTCAAAAATGCCCGTCAGCGCCTCGGTCACATCGTCTAAAAGCGGGCGGTTCTCAAACAGCTCCTCCACCGCGTTTTGCCGCAGCGTAATGCCCGCCGGGCTCAAAAGCGGCTGCTCGAGCCATGTGCGGATAAGCCGCTTGCCCATCGCCGTTTTGGTCTTATCAAGCACCCACAAAAGCGAGCCGCGGCGCTCCTTGCTGCGCATCGTCTCGAGTAATTCAAGGTTTCGGCGCGTGTTTAAATCAAGCCGCATCGTCTTCGCCTGCGAATATATGCGAATTTCCTCCATGCGCTCCAAACCCGTGATTTGCGTGCGGCTGAGATACTCGAGCAAAGCGCTCAGCGCCGCCGTGATCTCCGGGAAATTCAAAACGTCGGAGCGTTCCAAAACCTCGGGGTGAAACTGCGCCTTCACCGTTTCTTCCGCGTTCAGCGGTTCGTAAACCGCAAAATCCATGCACTCGAGTGACGCCGAAAGCTTATCGGAAATGAATTTCGCCACGTCTGTCAAATCGGTAAATTCCGGGTTGATGAGAATTTCGCGCGGCGTAAATCGCGACAGCGCATCGATGACCGCGCGGGAGAGCGTCTCGCCCTTCTCCGCCGTCAGCATCGTCGCCTCCAGCTCGCCCGTTGAAATATCCGCAAAGCAGATGCCCACCTTATCGCCCTGATAATACGCGGAAGCGATGTAGTTGTTCTTCGCCTCGTCGAGCATGCTGCTTTCCATAACGGTGCCGGGCGTGATGACGCGGATAACGCTGCGCTTTACAATGCCCTTTGCAAGTGCCGGGTCTTCCATCTGCTCGCAAATGGCAACCTTGTAGCCCTTTGCCACAAGCCGCGCGATATACGTCTCCGCGCTGTGGAACGGCACGCCGCACATCGGCGCGCGCTCCTCCTGGCCGCAGTCACGGCCTGTCAGCGTCAGCTCCAGCTCACGCGACGCGATTTTCGCATCGTTAAAGAACATCTCGTAAAAGTCCCCAAGGCGAAAGAAAAGGAGCGTGTTCGGGTACTTTTCCTTCACTTCAAAGTACTGTTTCATCATCGGGGAATAATCAGCCATGCCCGGCCTCCATATCGTTAAGATTCAGTCAACAAGTAAATTACTACCAAAGGCAGATTTTTGTAAAGTAGGTGCGCGAGATGCGCCGTCAGATTTTTCGTCATGAGCGTATACGCCTTGCGTAGTAAATTCCGCAGGCAGGCTGGCGCCTGTCAAGGACTTTACGACCGGTATGGCGGAAAAGATGCAAGCAGATCACGTGCAAACTTTGCAAAATTCTGCCTTAGTGGCAGCCACCGCCGCAGGTCGCACAGCTGCCGGTGCAGCCGCAGGCATCGGGATCGCAACCATCCGGGTCCTGACCCTCCGCGCACATGGAAAGCACACCCGTCACGCGCTGCATCAGCGCATCAAACTCGTTCTTTGCCGCCTGATACGCCGCCATGTGCTCGTTCTGCATCACTCTGCCGTAAATCTCGCGCAGTTCTTTGTTGTACTGCTCAATAAGCTCCTCGCTGCGGTCTTCCTTTCCCGCCTCGTTGTTGATGGCCATGCGCTTTAAGTTGAATTCGCCGATGGCGTTCTGCAAAGCTTCGTCCTCGTTGCACTGCTGCTCCGCAACGCTCATGTTGATGTAGGTCTGGTCCTGCTGCAAAGCGCGGCCGAGTTCTCTTGTCAGTTTCATGATATCCATAGTAATAGCTCCTTAAAATAAATTATAAATTTTATTGTATTTTGAAAAAGCAATGGGTCAAAACCCGTTTTGCTTAGTCTACACATTCGCCGCGCAAAATCCAGTTGCGCGCTTCGGTCACTTTTACATTTTTGAATTCGCCGATCCATTCGTCTTCGCCGGGGAATTCCACAATGATGCTGCTTGCGGTGCGACCGCTGAGCAAACCGTTTTTCTCGTTGCGCTCTTCAATGAGCACACGCTCCGTGCTGCCCACCATGGAAGCGCAGCGCTTTGCGGCGATCTCCTCCTGTGTCTTCAAAAGCTCCGAGAACCACTGCGTTTTCTCCTTGTACGTGACAGGGTCTTCCATTTCGGCGGCTCTCGTGCCGGGGCGCGGCGAGAAAATAAACGTAAAGAGCGACGTGAACTCCACCTCGCGGATGAGGCTCAGCGTCTCGCAGAACTCCTCATACGTCTCGCCCGGAAAGCCGACGATAATGTCGGAGGTCAGCGACAGATTCGGCATTTTCTCTTTCGCATAGCGGATGAGGTCAAGGTATTTTTCGCGGTCGTAGTGGCGGTTCATCGCCTTTAACACACGGCTGCTGCCGGACTGGCACGGCAGGTGGATGTAGTGGCAGATGTGCCGGCTCTCCGCAATCGTGTCGAACAGCTCGTGCGTCGCGTCCTTCGGGTGCGAGGTCATAAAGCGCAAACGGTAGTCGCCGTCAATCGCGTCAATGCGGCGCAGAAGCTCCGAAAAATTCACTTTCTCCGGCAGGCCCTTGCCGTAGGAATTCACGTTCTGTCCAAGCAGCGTAATTTCTTTGTAGCCCTGCTCAATGAGCTCGCGGCACTCGGCGACGATGGCATCCGGGTGGCGGCTCTTTTCCCGGCCGCGCACATACGGCACAATGCAGTACGAGCAGAAATTGTCGCAGCCGTACATCACGGTCACCCACGCGCGTGTGTTGCCGTCGCGGCGCACCGGCAGACCTTCAATGATCTCTTTCGATTCATGCCCGCGCAAAAAAACGCGCTTCGAGTCGGTCACGGCGGTGTACATCATCTCCGGCAGTCGGTGGATGACGTGTGTGCCGAACACGATGTTCACAAACGGGAACGACGCCTTAATGCGCTCCGCCACGCGCTCCTGTTCCATCATGCAGCCGCATACGGCAATGAGCAGCGACGGGTTGCGGCGCTTCACGTTTTTCAGCGCGCCGATGTTGCCGAACACGCGGTCTTCGGCGTGCTCGCGAATGGCGCAGGTGTTGAACAGAATAAAATCGGCTTCATCTTCATCTTCAGTGAATTCAAAGCCCATTTCAGAGAGCATACCCTTAATGCGTTCGCCGTCCGCCACATTCTGCTGGCAGCCATACGTGCGCACAAGCGCCTTCGGCGTGCCGTGCATCGCGCGCACCTGCATGATCGCCGCAACGTCCGCCGTGTATAGCTTCTGCTTTTGCAGCTCGTCTGCCGTAACGGTGATTTCTTTATCCTTCAAAAAACATTCTCCTTTATCGCACGCAGACAAGCTGTCTGCGGTAAGCTGTCATAATGATACAGAGTATACTATACCACAAACCGGCATGATTCGCAAGGCGAAATCTACCGTTTCCCAATATTTACAATTTCGCAACACGTATTTTCCCGCAATACGCAAAAACGGCGGCTCTAAAAATCAAAGCCGCCGTTAAACTTATTCGGTTGTCACTTTCGTGCCGCCCGCGCTGCGCACGGAGAGCACATAGCAACTCTTTTCGCCAAACACGCTCTGCATCTCTGCCTTGAACGCGTCCAGCATATCGAGCGGCACATATGCCTGCACCGTGCCGGCAAAGCCGCCGCCGTGCACGCGATACGCGCCCTTGCCACCGAGGATCTTCGCAATAAGTGCCAATGCGAGGGACAAGCCCTGCTCCTGCGGATTCACAACTGCGAACACATTCTGCAAATTCATCGCCGAGGAATGACCCGAGGCAATCACGCACTGCTTGAACGTCTCAAAGTCACCCGCTTTCAGCGCTGCCACTTCCTTATCCACCACGCGGTTGTCGTCGAAGAAATGAATCGCACGCAAAATCGCGCGGTCGCCGACTTCTTTTCTGAGCTCGGGAATTTTCTTATAAAACTCCTCCTCGCTTACCTCGCGCAGCACTTCGCCGCCAAGCGCCTTCGCAACGCGCTTCATCTCCGCCGGAATGGCTGCGTATTCGCCGGTCAGGTCGGCATGGTTTCCGCCCGTATCGACGACGCACAGCGCATAGCCGTAACGGTCAAGGTCAAAATCGATCTTCTCAATCTTCGGCGCGGAAAGGTCTTTAAAGTCCATCGTCGTAAAGCCGCCCACACTCGCCGCCATCTGGTCGAGTAAGCCGGAGGGCTTGCCGAAGTACACGTTTTCGGCAAATTTTGAGATCTGTGCCGCCTCCACGGGGTCGATCGCGTCGTCATTATACAGGTGGCTTAAAATCGTCACCACAAGCACCTCAAACGCCGCGGAGCTTGAAAGGCCGGAGCCCTTTAAAACTCTCGAGGTCGTCACCGCGTCAAAGCCGCCCACTTCATAGCCGAGCGCCTTTAAGCGTGCGCACACGCCGCGGATGAGCGATGCCGAGCGCTCCTTTTCCGCTTCCTGCACGTTAAGGTCTGCCGTATCGACCGTGTCCATCGGGAACCCGACGGATTTCAGTCGGATCACGCCGTTCTCGGTCTTCTTCACCGCCGCAATAACGTCCAGATTCACAGCCGCCGCCAGCACCTTGCCGTTGTTGTGGTCGGTGTGGTTGCCGCCCACCTCGGTTCTGCCCGGCGCACTGAAATATGAAAGCGCATTGGCATCCCCGAACTCCTCCGCAAAGTAAGCGGAAAGCTCCTCATAACGCTTCTGCTGCTCAGCCGCCTCTGCGCCGTACAGTGTTTTTAAATCGATGACCATGTTGAAAAACCTCCCGGTTTATTTTTTGAGCATCTGTGTAAATTTTAATTTATGTACTTTAGATTCGATAAACGGGCGGAACCTTTCCAACGTCTCCTTTTCCATATCTTCTTTTCTGAATACCATGGATTTGCCGTTATCAAAATACATGATGTAGTGCTGTCTGCTCTCGCCCACGTCGATCATGTGCTTGTAATCGACCTTGATGCGGTTGCCGTTTTTCATGTTGATGACGCTGTTCGTCATGAAAATAAGCGTCGTCTCCGTCAAGTGCATCACGGCAGGATTATTGTTGCGAATTTTAGAAAGCCAGCGCGTGCAGCGAATGACAACAATCAGCGTAATCGCCACATACATGACAAGCAGCGATAAAATGAAATTGCCCACGTAAAAATGCCCCGCGTTGAACGCAAAGAGGAACGAGAACACGAGCGGCACGATGATAAACGCCGGGATGAGCCACTTAAAGCGCCCAAGCGTAGAGTAATAAATGAATGCCTTGTAGTCGTCCTCGCCGATCTGGCTCGTCACGCGGAATTCTTCTTTTTCCGGCGCTTTCTTTTCTTCCGCCTTCTTCTCCTTGTCCTTCGGCGTTTCCTTTCCCGTCAGCTCGCGGATATAGCGGTCAATGTCCTCATCGGTCTCCACGGCTTTTTCAAGCGCTTCGTCCGTTTTTCTTTCTTCTGCCATCATGCTTCGTTCCTTTCCGTGTTGTCCTCATCGTTTAAAAGCGTCAAAAGCTCCGCTTCCGTCAATACGGGGATGCCC
>ENA-OZUR01000171-OZUR01000171.1-human-gut-metagenome-genome-assembly--contig:-NODE-171-length-18156-cov-11.470140_pt1 | contig 18156 bp, 20 predicted proteins | sample MGYA00243435_ERZ654025 | MGnify/ENA primary metagenome ERZ654025 (study PRJEB26926, sample SAMN06164585) | human gut metagenome | biome: ENVO:00009003; feature: ENVO:2100002; material: ENVO:00002003... | reverse complement strand
CGAGATCTGCGCATGTCTCGTGGGCTCGGAGATGTGTATAAGAGACAGGTGTCAACTTATTGTATATATTTAGAAAATAAAGATTTGAAAAAGAAATAAAGTATTTGGCAAAAAAACTTTTGCGACGCGCTCGGTTTTCGTTGCGTGCCGCAAAAATTTCAATCGTTGTTCATTCCGTCTTTGAGTTTTTGCAATACTTTGTTTTCGATTCTGCTCACTTGCACTTGCGACACTCCGAGTTCTTGTGCGATTTCACTTTGAGTTTTATCTCTGAAATATCTCAAAAATATCACTTTTTTCTCGCGCTCGGGCAGGTCTTCGATGAGGTCTTTAAGGAGCATTTTGTCGATGTTTTCGTCCTCGCACTCCTCGGTTGCTATTTTGTCGCCAAGCTCCAAATCGTCCTCGCCCACGGTTGCAGACAGCGACAAAAGATAATGCCCGGCATCCATGGCGAATACGATTTCCTGTGCGTCTACCTCGAATTTTTGGGCAAGAGCGTCGATTGAAGGCTCGCTTTCGCCGTTTTTCAGGCATTCTTCTACGTATGCGTTGATTTTTTGAGCGAGAGTTTTTGTCCAACGCGAAACTTTTATTGCTCCGTCGTCGCGCAAAAATCGCTTGATTTCTCCGCTTATCATAGGCACGGCGTACGTCGAAAATCTGACGCCGTATTCGACGTCGAAATTTTGCATGGCTTTTACGAATCCCATTGCGCCCAATTGCATCAAATCGTCGTATTCCAGCCTGCCTTTGAAGCGTTTTACGATGGATTTTATGAGGGGAATATTTTCTTCTATCAACTTTTCTTTTGCGCCGTCGTCACCTTGCTGCGCCTTTTTCAAGAGGTCGAGCGTGGTTTGATGATCCAGCATTATTTCAGCACCTTTTTCATTGTCACGACGGTGCCTTCGTCTTTTATCGAAGTGACCTCCATCTCGTTCATAAAGGTTTGCATAATCGTGAATCCCATGCCGCTGCGTTCGTCGTCCTCGGCGGTGGTGAAGAAAGGCTCGATTGCCTCCTTTACGTCCTCGATGCCTTTGCCGAAATCTCTGACGACAATCTCTACGGTGCGTTCGTCCTCGAATACGCGGCACTCGATTTGCATAATCCCGTCCTCTTTTTTGTCGTAGGCGTGCACGACGACGTTGGTCACGGCTTCGCTTACGGCGGTTTTGATGTCGTTTATTTCTTCGAGGGTGGGGGAACATTCAATCGCAAACGACGCAACGACGTTGCGCGCAAACGCCTCGTTTTTGCTTTTTGCCAAAAGTTTCATTTCAAAATAATTCATTTTTTCTCCTTATTCTACAACGGGAACGTAGCGATATACTCCGCTTGCCAAAAACACTTTGTCAACCTGACGCGGTACGTTTTCAAGCAAAAGCTCGGCGTGCATCGCTTTTAGTTTTTTGTATCTACCCAGCACAAATCCAAGCCCGGTGCTGTCTATAAAAGTTACGCCTTTCATATCGAAAATCATCGAGCGCAGAGTAGGGGTGTTTTCAATCACTTCGTCGATTGCACAACGCGCAAATTTTGCTCCGTATTCGTCGATTTCGCCCGAAAGTGCGACGCGTACGCAATCTTTTTCTGATATAAATTCAACGTCCATATTGCCTCCGACAATAGGATAAACGCTATCTAAATGCATATTTTGGCGGCTTTTTGAACAAAACAAAAATTCTTATATTTTTCTGTCAAAAAAATCTCGAAATCTATCAAAAAAATCATTGACAACTTTTTGGATTTATTGTATATTGTTGTAGTCGCAATGAACGACGCGAAAATCTTTCGGGGTGTAGCGCAGTTTGGCTAGCGCGTCTGATTTGGGTTCAGAAGGTCGGGAGTTCGAATCTCTTCACCCCGACCAGCACAACTTCACCGATGTGATTCGGGCCTTTAGCTCAGTTGGTTAGAGCAGTCGGCTCATAACCGATCGGTCCGCGGTTCGAGTCCGTGAAGGCCCACCAAAACATAAAATTATTTGGCCCGGTAGTACAGTTGGTTAGTACGCCAGCCTGTCACGCTGGAGGTCAGGGGTTCGAGCCCCCTCCGGGTCGCCATCAAGTTTGTGGCAGTGACAACCGTCACTGCCATAAATTTCAAAAGGGGATTGAAATCCCGTATGCCTCGGTAGCTCAGGTGGTAGAGCAAGGGACTGAAAATCCCTGTGTCGGTGGTTCGAGTCCGCCCCGAGGCACCAACAACTCAATACGCTGGTGTAGCTCAACAGGCAGAGCAACTGATTTGTAATCAGTAGGTTGTTGGTTCGATTCCGATCACCAGCTCCATACGGAGAGGTTCCCGAGTGGCCAAAGGGAGCAGACTGTAAATCTGTTGTCAGTGACTTCGGTGGTTCGAATCCACCCCTCTCCACCATGAAAATCCGCACTAATCAGTGCGGTTTTTCTTTGTGGAGAGGGGTGGATTAGGCTGTTTTCAAACAGCCACACGCTATGCGTGTCGAACCCCACGAAAATCCGTGCTATTTTGCACGGTTTTTCTTTTTTTGAAAAACCTTTGCCGTTTAGCAGGATTTTCGTGGTACTACCGCGCAACCGATACTCGCTCTCAAAACAAGCACGGATAAAACACAAAGCCACAATTTCGCTATATCGCTTGCTTGGTGTGGACTTTTTTGTGCGGTTTTTCTTTGTGGAGCGGGGTGGATTGGCGGTTTGTCAAAACGCCGTGCGCTGTGCGCGCCGAACCACCTTTCGGTGCTGACGCTTGGGCACTTTGCACAAGTGCAGCCCTGCGCTATTAAACGAATCCACCGCCAGCAATGCAATCTATATTTCATAATCTGTTAAATCTGCCGTGTTAGATTGATATAACGGATGAATCGGATTGCCGGCTTTTGTTAGTTTTATTATCTTTATGGTTTTTCTGTCTTTTATACTTAATATTTGCAGTATTTCATTTAGGCATTCTTTTAGGTATTTGCGTTTTGTTATTAGATTGCCATATGCAAGAAGTATATCGCACTTTGGATACAGTTGTGATATTTTATTGATATATAACAAATTGTTTTGAAACAAATTTTTATCACATTCGGCATGTAGGTCGTTAGGATTTGTTGCTCTTTGTGGGGTTTTCGCATATAGGAGCAAATAATGGCAAAATGGAACGAAAGCGAACATCCGAGAGACGATGACGGAAAGTTTACGGACGGAACCGGTGGTGGCAAGACACAGTGGATAACATCGAAGAGAGACTTTTCCAACGTGCAGGCTAACGAAAATGACTTGCACGAGAGCGGAAAAAGTGGTAATATAAAACTATCAAAACAAGAGTGGGCACAGTATTACAAGATTATCGGAGATGAACAACACGGCGATTTTGTGTATCATACAAAAGACGGTGGTCGAGCAGTACGCCTTGAAAACAAATTGCTATTTGATAATGGTAGTTTTTCAACGCCCAAAGTCAATAAAATGCTAAAATTTGACAATAACGATTTGTTAAATGACGCAATCGAAGTATTAAAAGGTGAAAGGTATATTCTATGAACGAAGAACAAAAAAAAGCATTTACACAATTTGCCAAAATTGCAAAAAGAAAAAACTTTCATTCAATAGTATGTCTTTCAGCGGCGGCTATTATGGATCAAAGCGGTGATAATTGGCAAGAGACAATGAACGCAATCATTCAACTTGCCGAAAAAAGCAAAAATGGCGATGAGTTTCTTGAACGTTTATTGAGTGACTTCAAGCAATATGTTCAAAAGGTAGCGGAGCAAGATTGATAATAGCAAATAACAATCGAATTAAAGCACATCGCTTTGGATGTGCTTTTTTCATGCAAAAAAACACAAAGGGGGTGGTCGCAAATGACCAAAGCCGAAAGGGAAGCCTTGAAAGCCGAGTTCATCACAGGCGACTACCGTACAATCAAAGAGTTTGCGGAAGAAAAGGGCATTGAGTACAATAGCACATTCCGAAAGATGGCAAGTCTTGAAAGGTGGACAAAAGACAAAAACGAACATCTTGAACAAATTTACAAAAAAACCGTAAAGAAGCACGAACAAAAACGTGTAGAAGACGCTTTACGCGACGCAACGGTAAGACAAAACAAAACGTTGGAAGCAACTGCACTTGTTAGAGATAAGGCGTTGAAACTTTTAGGAACGGCAAAGTCGGCAAAAGAAGTCAACGCCATAGCATCGGCGTTGTATCGAATTAACGAGATTGAGCGTGGACTTCTGAATTACGATAAAGGTTCGGGAGAAGATGCAAAGAGCAGGCTTGTAGCGGATATATATTTAACATTATCCAATTTTCATATCCGTTGTGTCGGCTGATACTAATTATTTTTTTGATAGTGTTATCAATACATTCGGGGCAAGCGGTGCTTGGGTTTATTCCAAAGCATAACAAAGTATTTACGTTTGGATTAAAAATTTGTCCCAACACGTATCTTGCCGAATTATCCTCATTTCTTTCGTATATCCACTGCATATTAAAACCCCAAACGATTTATTTTTGTAGCGATTTCCACAATTTAATCGTCATATTTATCCATATAGCATAACATATTTTACAAAAATATTAAAGTGCGATTATGTGAATTTTTGCAATATTTAATCGTTTCAATGTTTTTATATTATTAGCATAAAGTTTTTATCAAATTGCGCATTTTGCGCGGTTTTTTGTGTAAAAGTTTTAATTTTGGCAATCATTGCCGTATGGATGCGCTGTTTTCGAGAAACGTTGAGGATAAAGAGGTGTTTTTCAAGAAAAACGACAACGTTGAGGGCGTTGTGGAAAACGTCTGTGAAGTGAAAAACCGAACGAACAACGACAATTCGATTTTGGCGGAATCCAAATCCGAAATTAAAGAGTAGACGCTCAAGCGGAAGTTTGAGCGAACGAGCACTCAAACGGTTGAGGAAAATATGATCGATAGAGAAGAATATCAACAATACGTAAAGGATAATGCGCCCAAATCGCCCATGGTGCGCACGCTTTTGGCGGCGTTTTTGGTGGGCGGTATCATTTGTTGCATCGGCGAGGGAATCGGTGATATTTTGCGGCTTATTTTCAAGGATATGAGCGACAAAGACGTTGCGACATATGAAAGTTGTATAATGATTTTTCTTGGCAGTTTTCTCACTGCACTCGGACTTTATGACAAACTCGGGCATTTTGCAGGTGGCGGTTCGATTATTCCGATAACGGGGTTTGCAAACTCGGTGGTTTCGCCCGCTATGGAATACAATCGAGAAGGCGTATTTTTCGGCGTATGCGCAAAGATGTTTGTGATTGCAGGGCCGATTATCGTATTCGGTGTGGTTGCGAGTTTTGTTGTGGGATTTATCGGATACTTTGTTTATATGTGAGGTAAAAATGCGAACTTTTCAGCTATCTAAACCGGTATATATAAAAAGCGGATTTACAATCGTCGGGCCGAAAGAGGGGGACGGAAACTTTGCGGACAAATTCGACATCGTGCTGAAAAACGATATTTGGTGTGAAAAATCCTTTGAAAAATGCGAAAGCAAGATGCATCGCGACGCCGTGAGCGGAGCTATAAAGAAAGCAGGGTTAAAGCGTGAAGATATTGATATTATGCTGGGCGGCGATTTGCTCAACGAGCTTGCCGCAACGTCTCTTGCCGCGCGCAACTTTCCGTGCGCGTTTTTGGGGCTTTACAATGCATGTTCCACGTTCAGCGAAAGCATAATCGTTGGCGCAATGCTTATCGAGGGCGGATTTGCAAACAACGTCACTTGTTCGACATCGAGTCACTTTGCGTCGGCTGAGCGGCAGTATAGATTTCCTCTCGAACTCGGCAATCAGCGCACTCCCACATCGCAATGGACGGTTACGGGCGCAGGGTGCAGCGTTTTGTCCTCGCAAATGCCGTCTATGATGAACGAAAGGGTGTACGAGGACGATATTATCGCAATCGACGACAATATGAACATCGACCAAAAAACGCTTGAAAAGTACAAAAAAAGCATTGAAAAGCAGAAGAAAGTCATAGACAAGGAAAAATCGAATATCATCGAGCAAAACTTTGACAAGGAAAGCAACGATTACGCAAAGCCGAATACGCATTACGTCGTCGTTACGGGCGGAACGATGGGCAAAGTGGTGGATTTAGGCATTGACGACGAGGCGAATATGGGGGCGGCAATGGCTCCTGCCGCTTGCGACACGATTGTTACGCATTTTGAGGAAACGGGGCGTTCTCCCGACTACTACGACGGTATTTTTACGGGGGATTTGGGCAGACACGGCAAAGAAATGCTGGAATATCTGCTCTCGAAAGAGGGAATTACTCTGCCGAAATACTATATGGATTGCGGCGCAAGCTACTTTACGCCCGAACAAAAGACTTTTCAAGGCGGCTCGGGGGCAGGGTGCGTAAATACGGCGTTCAACTCATATGTCCTCAAAAAGATGCAAAAGGGTGAGTTGAAGCGAGTGCTTGTCGTGCCGACGGGGGCGTTGCTTAACAAGGATACGCCGCTGCAAAAGGAAACAATCCCCGGCATATCTCATGCTTTTACCCTTGAAAGTCATCCGTTTTTGACTTGAAACGGCAATAAAATTCGCAAATCGGAGTGAATATGGATATATTTTTGGATTATCTCAAAGTGTTTGCCGTGGGCGGCGCGGTGTGTATGCTCGGACAAATACTCATCAACAAAACAAAGATGTCGTCGGCAAGAATCCTTGTGACGTATATGCTTATCGGTGTAGTTTTGGACGTGTGCGGAGCGTTCGAGCCTATGAAAGAGTTTGCCGGTTCGGGCGTGACGATACCCATTATGGGTTTTGGCTCGAATCTTGCCAAAGGCGCACTCGAAGGAGTACAAAAAGACGGATTTCTCGGTGCGATTACGGGCGGTATGAGTGCGGTGGCGGCAGGGCTTACAACCGTCATCGTGTGCGGATTCGTTTTCGGATTGATTTCGCGCTCGCGCTCGAAGAAAATTTGAAGGTAAACACTATGTGTTTAAATTGAGCAGACTCGACGAATCGTACAAATTCAGATAAGTTTGCGGAATTTTGCCTACGATGAGGTTTTCGCACACCAGAACTTCGGCTTTGACCTGAATGGTGGGTTGATCTATCGGCGTGACGATGCTCACGTCCGCATATACGTCTATGTAGATTTTGTGCAATGTCTGATTTATCCCTGCCGACTGAAAAAACGATACGAAATCGCAGTTTGCCATGCCTATCGGGGTGATTTTTATGGTTACGTCGGGACCGAATCCCATAAGGAGCGCAAGCCCCGTGAAAGTACCTGCGGCGATTTGAATCTCCTGTGTGCCCAAAGAGTCGAGATTTGCTTGCGCAAGGTTTGCTATTTGCCTTGCGATTTTGTTTATTTGCGGCGAATTTGCCTTTATCATCGAGATATTTCCGTCTTTATCCTTTACGATGTCGAAAAGCATTTCGTAGGTCAGTCCGTCCGAAAGCACGCTGGTTGCGGCAAGGTTTACGGCGTTTGTGGTTACGGCGCGCATTTGAGCAACAGAGCTGTCCATGACCGTCGGAACGATGTTGGAGCGGAAATAGACAGTGCAAAACACGAAAACCGCAAGAAAAATCGTGATTGCAATCACGACACGAAACAGTTTCGGTTTCATGGATTTTGCGATTTTTTCACGTCTTTGCACGATATATTGTATGATAAGTTTTTGATTATCTTTACAAAAGCAAAAGTTGTTGTTACAATAAGCGTATGGATTTATTTGACCTTCAAAACAACGAAAAAACCATGGCTCCGCTTGCGGAGCGTATGCGTCCTCGCACCTTGGACGAATTTTTGGGACAAGGCAAAATCGTGGGGCAAGGCTCGCTTTTGAGAAGAGCTATTGCCGCCGACAAGCTGGGAAGTTGCATCTTTTACGGCCCTCCGGGGACGGGCAAAACCACGCTCGCAAACATAATTGCCGAAAATACCAATGCGGCGTTTGTCAAACTCAATGCCGTAACAAGCGGCGTTGCGGACGCAAAAAAGGTTATCGACGAGGCGCGCGACAGACTTAGAATGTACGGCAAGCGTACATATTTGCTTTTGGACGAATGTCACCGCTGGAACAAGGCGCAAAGCGACAGCGTTTTGCAGGCTATCGAGCAAGGTTATATTATTTTTATCGGCTCTACGACGGAAAATCCCTACGTTTCCATGACGAGGGCTATCGTATCTAGATGCCGCATTTTCTCGTTTTCAAGGTTGTCCGAGCAAGATATAAAAGCAGGACTTTTGCGCGCTTTGAACGACAAGGAAAGAGGTCTCGGCAACATGAATCTTCAAGTGAGCGACGAGGCGATATCTCATCTTGCATGGGCAAGCGCGGGGGATATGCGCACCGCGCTCAACGCTCTCGAACTTGCCGCGCTCACCACGCATGCGGACGAGGACGGCGTTATAAGAGTAGGAAAAGGGGAAGCCGAGCAATCCATACAGCAAAAAGCTCTTTCCATGACGGAAGATATGTATTACGACATGATTTCCGCATTTATCAAGAGTATGCGCGGCAGCGACAGCAACGCGGCACTTTACTGGGCGGAAAGACTTATAGAAGCCGGCTGCGATCCCATGCTCATCGGGCGCAGAATCATGATTCACGCGTGCGAGGACGTCGGCATGGCAGATCCAAATGCAATCGTGGTTGCGACCTCATGCGTGCAAGCGTTTGAGAAAATCGGTTTGCCCGAAGGGCGCATACCTCTTGCGGAAGGCATAATCTACGTTGCCGAAGCTCCGAAATCCAACAAAGTGGTGGAAGCGTTGAGCGGAGCGGAGAACGCCGTCAAGACAATAAAGCACGAAACCGTGCCCGTTTACCTTCGCGATCCCAACTACAAGGGCAACGACGAAAGGGTGAGCGGCTACAAATATCCGCACGACTACGGCGGATGGGTGAAACAACAGTATTTGCCCGACGAAATTAAAGACGCAGTGTTTTACGAGCCTACCGAAAACGGCTTCGAAAAGGAAATCAAAGAGCGTCAAAAGAAGAGAAAGTAAAATTTGAAAGAATCCGTAGATTGTTGCGGATTCTTTTCAAATGTCTAGTGAATAGTGGTTGACAAGCAAAATATCTATTGATATAATATCATATGATATGATTTAATTCGAGGTGCTTATGCCAAAGAAAGCGTCCGTGACGACAGAAATGATAATTTCTGTTGCAATCGACATAGTTCAAAAGGGCGAAAGTTTGAACGTGCGCGCGGTTGCAAGCAAACTCGGCTGTTCCATTCAACCCATATTTTACAACTTTGCCACTATGGACGAGCTGAAAAAAGAGATCGATGCACGCATGGTGAAGATTTATGACGAATACGTCGAAAACTGCGTGAAAAACAGCAAATTTCCGCCGTACAAAGCAATCGGAATGGCATATATCGGCTTTGCAAGGGATTATCCTGAGTTTTTCAAGCAAATGTTTATGGACGAAAACGGCAACAAAATCATATCGTCCGACAATGCGACTTTCTTGTCGGCAATAGAGTCCGTTTGCAAAATTTTCGGATGCGACAAACAAACGGCAATGAGATTCCATCTCGAAATGTGGGTTTTCGTGCACGGATTTGCCACTATGGTTGCCACAAAATATATTGAATGGGACGAAGAAAGTGTCAGCGATATGGTGACCGACGTGTTCGAGGGCGTAAAACTGCGCTTGAATTTGAAACCTAAAACAGCATGATTGACAACGAATTCGTAATAGCGAAACTCGATTGATTTCAATCGTAAAAAACTTGTTTTTTATTATATACACGCTCGATTTGGGGATTAGCACTTCGGTATCTAGGAAATATCGAATTTGATTTCTGTTTGAGCAAAAGGAGAGGATATGTTACAAATCGAAAATTTGACCAAAACTTACGCCGGCAATCAAAAACCGTCGGTGGACAATTTGTCGCTCACCGTAAACGACGGTGAAATATTCGGCTTTATAGGTCCGAACGGCGCAGGAAAATCCACGACGATCAAGAGCATAACCGGCATTATCTCTTTTGAAGAAGGCAGAGTGCTTATAGACGGAATTGACCTCAAAACCGCGCCCCTAGAAGCCAAAAAACTTATCGGATACGTCAGCGACGACCACGTGTTGTACGAGGGATTGACCGGCGTTGAGTATGTAAACTTCATTTGCGACGTTTTTCAGGTGCCGAGTGCGCAAAGACAAGAGCGACTCGACAAATATTGCGAGCTTTTTGCGCTTACGGATTCCGTAAAAAAGCAAATTTCCACCTATTCGCACGGTATGAAGCAAAAGCTAAACATAATCGGCGCGCTCATACACGAGCCGAAAATCTGGATTTTGGACGAGCCTATGACGGGACTCGATCCCCGATCCGCATACAACCTCAAACAACTCATGCGCGAGCATGCGGACAAGGGAAACAGTGTGTTTTTCTCCTCGCACGTGTTGGAAGTCGTTGAAAAAGTGTGCGACAGAATAGGCATTATCGACGAGGGACACCTCATAACTTGTTGTCAAATCGATGAGCTGAAAGAGAGAAACAAGGATAAATCCTTGGAGGAATTGTTCTTGAAACTTATCGACAATTCGGCTGCGCAAACCGTTGAATGAGGACGTTATGAGAGATTTTGTTTTGGTGTTTAAAACACTGTATAAAAACGCAAATTCATCCTCGAAAGACGAAGACGGCAAGAAAAGACTGTCTACGGGAATAAAGTTTGTGATTTCCATATCGCCGCTTATTATTCTCGTGTCGGCAATGATTGCTTTTTTGTCGGTGGGATTGAATAACATAGGGGAATTTTCATTGCTCGTCACGGCATTGGTTGCGGTTACGCAAATTCTAGTGCTGTTTTTGTCGATGTTTTCAATCGTATCAACCCTTTACGAGTCCAAAGACACGCCGTTTTTGAATACGTTGCCCCTCAAACCCTTGTCGGTGTTTTTCGCAAAGTTTGCGATGACCTACGTCAACGCGCTTGCAATATCCGCCGTCGTGCTTTTGCCGACCGTGCTTACCGGCGCGATTGCCTTTAACGTGGCAAACGGAAGAATGTTTTACGGCTTTTATCCGCTGTTTTTCGTGATTCTCGCGCTTGCGCCGATACTGCCTTTGTTCGTGGTTGTGGTGCTTTCAATGCCCGTTGTGTGGCTCGGCTCGTATTTCAGAGGGAAACCTACGCTCAAAAGCGTGCTGACTATTTTGTTTTACGTCGTTTTGATGTGTGCTTATATGGTCGTGGTCTACTATATGAACACCACGGGATTCGGACAAAACGGAAACGTCGAGATGTCGCAAGGGATGCTCGGCTCGCTCGGAACGCTCGCAAACGTGTTTTATCCCGACAAAGCGATCGTAAACTTCTGTCTCGGCATAGATGCCGTCAAAAACTTCGGCATATCCGCCGCCATAACGGTGGGTATGATTGCGATTATGCTGTTGCTGTCGTCACTGTTCTACAAAAAAATCAACACGAAAAAGTCGGAAAGCGCACAAACGGCGGAGTCCAAAAACGCGTCTTTGAAACAAAACAACGTCGTCGTATCACTGATGAAAAGGGATATAAAATCCATCATGCGCAACAGCTCGCTTGCGATGACTTCGATTGCAAACTTGCTTATGGCGCCGATTTTTATCGTAGTTATGTACTTTATTTCCAACTTCAAGGCTAACGCGGACGATAGTCTGACTCCGATTATGGCGCAAATGATGGGTATAGGCTTTGTGGTGATGTACTCAATGATTTTCCTTGCAGGCGCAAATATGATTGCAAATATGGCATATACAAGGGAGGGTAAGTCGTTTTTTGCAAGCAAAACGTTGCCGATAAATCCGATAGACAGCATAAGAGCAAAACTTTTGCTGTCCGTGATTGCGCCGAGCGTCTTGCTCGTGCCGATTATGCTCATTGCGCTTTTGCTCTATAAAATCGATATAGTTTCGACGATTTTTATCGGCATAGACACGTTTATGATGATTGTGGGCGTTTGCAGCATGTCAATACTTTTCGATATGAAAAAGGGCAAGCAGCACTGGGAAAAGGTGTCGGATATAAAAAACTCCTCGCAAAACGTGTATCAGATCATTTCCGCGCTTACGTCGGTTTTGCCGGCAATCGTGCTGTTCGTTTCGGGAATTATTTTGGCTTCGTTTGCACAATCGCTTGGAGAAACGATTATTAAGGTGATATATTGGAGCGTAGGAACGACGTTTTCCGCCGCCGTGCTTGCTTTGGGGCTTTGCCTTTTGAGAAAGTACGGGCTCAAATGGTTTGAGTTTATCGGCGAAAATAAGCCTAAAAAGAAATCGAATACAAACGGTTTGACAAATCGGAGGTTGATGAAATGATGAAACGCAAAGTCGCCCTTGACGTCGGTGACGTGCGTATAGGCGTGGCGGTGAGCGATATGCTGGGTATAACCGCAAATCCGCGCGAAACCTACGTGCGCAAAAAAGACGATATAAACGCCGATATAGCGTATTTTTGCGAATACGCAAAAAAAGAGGACGCGGACGCTTTCGTGCTGGGCCTTCCCAAAAATATGGACGGTACGGAAGGGGACAGAGCGGCGGTTACAAGACAATTCGGCGATATGCTCGAACAAGCGAGCGGGCTTGACGTGTTGTATCAGGACGAAAGGTTGACGACCGTGTCCGCGGAGCGTATGCTCATCGACGCGGACGTAAGGCGGGATAAGCGCAAAAAGGTTATAGACAAGGTTGCCGCAACAATAATTTTGCAATCTTATCTCGATTCGCATCGCTGAAAATCGCAACTATTTGATATTTTGCTTGCAAATTGCGCAAAATATGTTACTATCAAAATAACAAGATGCAATCGAAAATACGCTTTGCATCGCAAGGAGAAACTACTATGGCAGATTTTTTTGACGACCAAAACAATATGACCGAAGACGACGACATCATCACTTTGTACAACGAAGTCGCAGACAAAGACGAAGATTTTTATCATCTGGCAACTCTCGACGTCGACGACAAATGGTTTGTCGTGTTGAAACCCGTCGAGAAACTCGACGATATCGACGAGGACGAAGTCCTTATTTACGAAATTGCCGAGAACGAGGACGGCAACGACGTGTTTAAAGCAATCGAGGACGATGCGCTTTTGCAAAGAGTTTTCGACGAATTTATGGCAGAAGTCGAAAAGATGGAAGGCGGATGCGACTGCGGCGAAGACGGCTGCCACGACGGCAATTGCTCTTGCTGCCATCACTAAGTTCTCAACTCGCTAACATTCATAGAGGCATCTGCTCGGCAACTCTAATGTACAAACGTACACACGTTGTCGAGAGGATGTCTTTTTTTTTGTTCTTCTACAAGAACGGGGCAGCGTGTACTCTAAATTAGATGTGCCCCCTCTTTCCGGACACGCCGGTATTTCTCCCACCACTCAAATAGGGGCAATTCTTTACAAAATTATCCGTCGTTCGTGGGGGAGACAGTCGGCACTCGCATAGATAGGGACAATTCTCTCATTATGCCACCGTCCTTTGTGCGCCAGCTACGCAATAACACGGCGCAGTCGGACGGTACAACCGTCAAGCTCGGCGCTCAAATTCTCGCCGCCTTGCGGCTCGTGTTCCGTCTTCGAAGTTGCATATTCCGTTTATAAGAACGCCCTGAATGAGTATCAGTTCGGGTGGGACACCCACACCCGATTGGCTTATTTACTATTTTTAACCGATAAAAATATATAAATATTGATTTATCTATTGCGAGTGCGCGATTTTTGTGCTAAACTTTTAAAGGTTATCATTATTCAATATACAAAGGAGGGCTTACCATGGCTCATTTAAGCGAAGCGGCGGTTGCTCAAATCAATACGATTTGCGACAGATACGTCGGCGAAAACACCCCTCTTATGATGATTTTGAGCGATATTCAAAAGGAATACGGTTATATTCCTCTCGAAGTGCAAGAAATCGTTTCGGACAGAACGGGTATCTCGGTTGCTGAAATTTACGGCGTCGTGACATTCTATTCGTTTTTCTCTTTGACTCCGAAGGGAAAATACGTCATCGGTTGTTGTCTCGGCACTGCTTGTTACGTCAAAGGTGCGCAACAAGTCATTGACAAATTCAGCGAACTGCTCGGAATCAAACCCGGCGAAACAACCAAAGACGGTTTGTTTACAATCGACGCATTGCGTTGTATCGGTGCTTGCGGAATCGCTCCTGCTGTTTCAATCAACGGACAGGTGTATCCCAAAGTTTCGGTGAACGCCGTTCCCGGCATCATCGACGAGTACATGGCAAAGGAGAACTGATTATGATAAGAAATTTTGCTGAATTGGACAAAACGTGTCAAGATTGCTCTTCTTGCCTCGACGCAAAGTTTACGGGAAGCGACGGCAGACGTCACGTCGTGTTGTGCGGCGGCACGGGCTGCTTGTCATCTCACTCGGACGAAATCAGAGAAGAGTTTGTCAAGCTCATCAACGAGAGAGGATTGCATGACAAAGTCACCGTCAACCAAGTCGGTTGCTTCGGCTTCTGTTCTCAAGGCCCTTTCGTTAAGATTTATCCCGAAGACACGCTTTACAGAATGGTCAAAATCGACGACGTGAGAGAAATCGTCGAAAAAGACCTCGAAAACGGTGAAGTGGTGGAAAGACTTCTTTACATCGACCCCGTCACCAAAGAAAAAATATCCAAACAAGACGACATCACTTTCTACAAAAAACAAGTTCGTATCGCATTGCACGGCTGCGGCAGCATCAACCCCGAAAAAATCGAGGAAGCTCTCGGCGCAGGCGCGTTCAAAGGACTTGAAAGAGCGCTTCAAATGGACAGACAAGACGTTATCAACGAAATCTTGGCTTCCGGTTTGAGAGGAAGAGGCGGCGGCGGATTCCCCACCGGCAGAAAGTGGCAATTTGCATACGCTCAACCCGAGGGCGCAAAATACGTCGTTTGCAACGGCGACGAAGGCGACCCGGGCGCGTTTATGGATCGTTCCATACTCGAAGGCAACCCGCTTGCGGTCATCGAAGGTATGATGATTGCAGGTTACGCAATCGGCGCGCAAAACGGTTATTTCTACGTTCGCGCAGAATATCCCATCGCAGTCAACAGACTCCGCATCGCAATCAAACAAGCGGAAGATCTCGGACTTTTGGGCGACAATATTCTCGGAACAAACTTCTCCTTCAGAGTACATATCCGTCTTGGCGCGGGCGCATTCGTTTGCGGTGAAGAAACCGCGCTCCTCAACTCCATCGAAGGTAAGAGAGGTATGCCTCGTCCCCGTCCTCCGTTCCCGGCAGTCAAAGGCTTGTGGGATTCTCCGACGATCGTCAACAACGTCGAAACTCTTGCGTGCGTTCCTTACATAATGAGAGAAGGCTATGAGAAGTTCACTTGCTTCGGCACGGAAAGATCAAAGGGCACGAAAGTTTTTGCTCTCGGCGGAAAGGTGAACAACGTCGGGCTTGTGGAAGTTCCTATGGGCACAACCTTGCGTGAACTTATTTACGACATCGGCGGCGGTATTCCCGGCGGAAAGAAATTCAAAGCCATTCAAACGGGCGGACCTTCGGGCGGATGCCTTACGGCAGATGACCTCGACGCACTCATCGACTTCGACAACCTCGTCGCAAAAGGCTCGATGATGGGTTCGGGTGGCGCAATCGTCATGGACGAAGACAACTGTATGGTTGACGTTGCAAAGTTCTATATGGAATTTATTTGCGACGAATCTTGCGGAAAATGCTCTCCTTGCCGTATCGGCACCAAGAGAATGCTCGAAATCCTCACCAAGATCACCAAGGGCAAAGCCACTATGGAAGATCTTGACAAACTCATGGATCTTGCGTCGAACATCAAAAACGACTCTCTCTGCGCACTCGGACAAACTGCGCCGAACCCGATTCTTTCAACGCTTGCGCATTTCAAAGACGAGTATATCGCTCACATCGTGGACAAAAAATGTCCCGCACACGTTTGCAAGAGCCTCATGAATTATGAAGTCATTTTAGACAAGTGCGTCGGCTGCGGACTTTGCGAGAGAAATTGTCCCGTCGGAGCAATCCATACCACCAACTATGTCGCACCCGGACACAAACTTCCGTCCAGAGAAATCAACAAAGACAAGTGCATCAAGTGCGGTATGTGTATTTCTGCTTGCAGACTTAAAGCAATCGAGAAGAAATAAGGAGAGAGGACTATGGCGAAAATCAATATTAAAATCGAAGGCGTGCCTTATCAAGTCGAACAAGGCATGACGATACTCGAAGCGGCAAAGGCTTGCGGATACGAAATTCCCTCTCTTTGCGCATATAATCACGGCGAATGTTCAAGAGGTTCTTGCCGCGTCTGCCTTGTCGAGGCAACCGGCGCAAGAGGACTCGTCGCGTCCTGCGTGTATCCCGTTGCGGAGGGTATGGAAGTCACCATCTCTTCTCCAAAAGCGGTGCAAGCAAGAAGAAACTCGGTTGAACTTTTGCTTTCAAACCACAACAGAAACTGTCAAGAATGTGACAAAAACGGCAAGTGCGAACTTTTGCACGTCGCTCAAATTACGGGCGCAAGGGAAGGTCTTTACGAGGGCGAACAAACTCCCGTAACCATTGACGAAGTCACTCCGTCCATCAAGAGAGATACGTCCAAATGCGTTCTTTGCGGCAGATGTATCGAAAGATGCAAGAGCGCGCACGGACTTTCCGTTCTCGGCTTCGAGAAGAGAGGTTTCAAAACCATCGTCGCTCCCGCTCAAAACAGAAGTTTTGCCGACGTTCCGTGCATCCTTTGCGGTCAATGCGTAAGCGTTTGCCCCACCGGCGCACTCATGGAAGTGAGCGAAATAGACAAGGTTGACGAGGCATTCAGACAAGGCAAATACGTCGTCGTTCAAACCGCTCCCGCAGTGCGCGCCGCACTCGGTGAAGAATTCGATATGCCGATCGGCACTCTCGTAACCGGAAAAATGGTTGCGGCTTTGCGCAGACTCGGATTCAAGAAAGTGTTTGACACCAATTTCGGCGCAGACCTTACGATTATGGAGGAGGCAAACGAACTTCTCGATCGCGTCAAAAACGGCGGCGTGCTTCCCATGATTACGTCCTGTTCTCCCGGCTGGATAAACTATGCGGAGTATTACTATGGCGATCAACTCGATCACCTTTCCTCTTGCAAATCTCCTCACGAAATGTTCGGCGCAATCCTCAAATCCTACTATGCGGAGCGCAACGGCATCAAGCCCGAAGATATGTTTGTCGTGTCCGTCATGCCTTGCACCGCAAAGAAGTTTGAAAAGGACAGAAAAGAACTTGCCGTCAACGGACTCAAAGACGTTGACGCCGTTCTTACGACAAGAGAACTTGCCAAGCTCATCAAGCGCGCAGGTATCCGCTTTGCAAAACTTCCCGATGAGCAATTTGACAACGACATCGTTGGCGAATACACCGGCGCAGGCGTCATCTTCGGCGCAACCGGCGGCGTTATGGAAGCGGCTCTTCGTACGGCGGCGTTTGCTCTCACCGGCAAGGAACTCGCACATGTTGAATTGCAAGAAGTGCGTGGCATGCAAGGCATCAAAGAGGCAACCTACAACCTCGGCGGTATGGACGTCAAAGTTGCGGTCGCATCCGGCATGAAGAATGCAAAAGTGCTTCTCGACCAAATCAGAGAAGGCACAAGCCCCTATCACTTCATCGAAATCATGGGATGCCCCGGCGGTTGCGTTGCAGGTGGCGGACAACCGTACGTCAAACCTTGCTTCCTTCCCAACGAGGACGATGACATTCTCGACACGTTCCGCGATAAACGTGCTTCCGCGCTCTATCAAGAGGACGAGAGCAAACAAATCCGCGTATCTCACCGCAACGAACAAATCAAGAAACTTTACGACGAGTTTTTGGGCGAACCCAACAGCCACTTGGCGCATGAGTTGTTGCACACGTCTTATTCCTCACGTCAACGCTATAAAACTCTCTGATTGAGCGAATAACTGCGTCAGGCACGGCTTGCCCCAAAATCATGTACGCTTTGTACATTGGGTTTTGGTTCAAGCCGTGCCTTTCTTGTTCTTCATCTCAATCAGAGAGTTTTAACAAAAAATCTTTATTAAGCGAATAACTGTGTCAGGGCCTCTTTCATCGAGCAGTCACGTACGTTCATGTACGCTCCTACCCGTTGAAAGAGGCTCTTTCTTGTTCTTCATCTCAATCAGG
>ENA-OZUR01000161-OZUR01000161.1-human-gut-metagenome-genome-assembly--contig:-NODE-161-length-18934-cov-12.871497_pt1 | contig 18934 bp, 20 predicted proteins | sample MGYA00243435_ERZ654025 | MGnify/ENA primary metagenome ERZ654025 (study PRJEB26926, sample SAMN06164585) | human gut metagenome | biome: ENVO:00009003; feature: ENVO:2100002; material: ENVO:00002003... | reverse complement strand
ACAAGCGACTGCGCCGTGTTGTTGCGTAGCTGGCGCACAAAGGACGGTGGCATAACGAGAGAAATGTCCCTATCTATGCGAGTGCCGATTTCCCCTCTTGCGAACGAAGTATTGCTTTGTAGAATAACTGCATAATTTTGAGCAATAGGGGAATGCCCGAAGGGAAGGGGTGATGTTTTATTTTAGAGTTCACGCCGTTCAACTTTTGTAGAGGACGAGCAGAAGTACGAAGTGGCAACCGCCACTGTGTTTGCGTTTCTTTTTAGGGGATTCCCACGTCGCTTTACTCCTCGGAATGACATTTGGGGCGGTTGTCATAACCTCGGCGCAGTTTGAGCAATGCGGCACTTTGTGTCGCATTTTTCTTCTTGTTTATTATACAATTATTCAATAAATATTTTTTTATCTATATTTTTCAAAAAGTGTTGGACTTGCAAATATAATTTGTTATACTTAAAATGAATCATTTTTTGGAGGCTATCAAATGGGAAAAGAATTTGCTCAAAAGAAAGTTCTTTTTACAGAAACGGTGCTCCGCGACGCAAACCAATCTTTGATTGCTACGCGCTTGCCGTATTCTAAATTTGCCGACATCCTTCCCACAATGGACAAAGCCGGTTATTACTCTGTCGAGTGCTGGGGCGGTGCGGTTTTCGACGTGTGTTTGAGGTATCTCGACGAAGATCCTTGGCAACGTTTGCGCAATTTGCGTAAGGCTATGCCCAACACGAAACTTCAGATGTTGCTCAGAGGTCAAAACCTTCTCGGCTACAAGCATTATCCCGACGAAATCGTCAAGATGTTCGTTGAAAAATCCGTTGACAACGGCATCGACATCATTCGTATTTTCGACGCGCTCAACGACGTGCGCAATCTCGAAACCGCAACCAAAACGGCAATCAAGTGCGGCGCAACTGTTTCCGGCGCAATCAGCTATACGCAAAGCCCCGTCCACACTCTCGAAGCGTTTGCAAAGCTTGCAAAACAACTCGAAGAAATGGGCGTTGCAACCATCTGTGTGAAGGATATGGCAGGCACGATGACTCCGTTCGAGGCATACGAGCTTATCGGCGCAATCAAAAACGAGGTCAAAATCCCCGTCGTTTTGCACACGCATTGCACCACGGGTATGGCGTATATGACGTATATGAAGGCAATCGAAGCAGGCGTTGACGTCATCGATACGGCAACCTCTTGTTTCAGCGGCGGCACCAGCCAACCCGCAACCGAAACCATCAACATCGCGCTCAAACAACTCGGATACGAAACGGGACTTGACGACGCAGTGCTCAAAGAAGTCAACGACTATTTCAAACCCATCAGAGACGGCTATCTCAAAGACGGCACTCTCAATCCCAAGATGCTCACGACGGATACCGACGCACTCACCTACAAAGTGCCCGGCGGTATGCTTTCCAACCTCGTGTCCCAACTCAAAGCGCAAAACGCTATGGACAAATTCGAGCAAGTGCTTATCGAAACGCCAAAGGTCAGAGCAGATCTCGGTTATCCGCCGCTCGTCACTCCTATGAGCCAAATGGTCGGCGTGCAAGCAACTAATAACGTTCTCAGCGGCGAGAGATACAAGAACATCTCCAAAGAAGTCAAAGCATATTGCAGAGGCGAGTACGGCACTTCTCCCGCGCCTATCAATCCCGAAGTCGTCAAAAAGGCTCTCGGCGACGAAAAGCCCGTCGAAGGCAGATATGCCGACACTCTCGAACCCGTCTTTGAAAAGACCAAAGAAGAGCTTAAAGGCATTGCAAAGAACGATGAGGACGTGCTTTCTTACATCCTCTTCCCGCAAGTGACCGAAAAGTATTTCGCGGCTCGTAAAGCGAAAGAAGAAAAAGTGGTCAAATACACCATTTCTCCCGTTGAAGAATAAGAGGTGAACTATGAACGATATCATTCTTTGCGGAATCTTGAATAGAACCGACCCTCTCAAAGTGACCGACGCGCTTTTGCTTGCACTCATCGGCATCGTGGTTGTGTTTATCGTCTTGATTTTGCTTATGCTCATCGTTTCGCTTGTCGGCAAAATATTCGACGGAAGCGAGAAGCTCAAAGAAAAGCATCCCGAGTGGAATGACAAGGTGCAAAACCTCAAAGCCAAAATGACGTTTTGGAAAAAGGATAAAAAAGAAGAGGATGTTGCATCCGAAAAGGTCGAGCAACCCCTTGCAAAAGGCACTTGCGGAGAGCTTAAACTTATCAACACGGACGAGCGCGACGCCGCTATGATTATGGCAATCGTCGCAGACCAGACAAATACGCCGCTCAACGAGTTGCGTTTCAAATCCATCAAGAGAGTGGAGGATGAAGAAAAATGATTTACAAAGTTACGTTAAACGGAAAAATTTACGAAGTGGAAGTTGAAAAGGGCGAAGCCGTCATTCAAGCCGAATACGAAGCCGCGCTTCCTCAAAGCGCACCCGCAGTTGCGGAAACTTCCGCTCCTGCACAAACGGTCGCAGCGGCCGCACCTGCCGCCGCACCTCAAAGCGCGGGCGCAAATTCCGTCACAGCACCTATGCCCGGCACAATCAACGCCGTCAAGGTGACAAGCGGACAACAAGTTAAGAAAGGCGACGTGCTCTTCATCCTCGAAGCGATGAAGATGGAAAACGAGATTTACGCCGACAAAGACGGCAAGGTCGGACAAGTGTTCGTGCAAAAGGGCGCAAGCGTCAACACCGGCGCACCGCTTTGCGAGTTGAACTGAGAGGGCTGTATGGATATAGGCGAAATCTTAAAAAATATATGGAATAGCAGCGGCTATCACCTCTTCGGCGAGGCAGGCGGTTGGCAAAACATCGTCATGATTATAGTTGCGCTCGTATTCCTTTATCTCGGCATCAAAAAGCAGTTCGAGCCGTTGCTTCTTGTGGGCATTGCGTTCGGCATGCTTCTCACAAACCTTCCCGCGCTCGACGGCGACAAAATTTTCCACCCCGAATGGTGGACGGGAGCCGAGGCTGTTGAAAAAGGAGTGGATTATCTACACGTTCTGCAAAAGGGCGGCTTGCTCGATATGCTTTACATCGGCGTCAAGACTGGTGTTTATCCTTGCTTGATATTCATTGGCGTCGGCGCGATGACCGACTTCGGTCCCATGCTTTCTCGTCCCAGCTCGCTCATTCTCGGCGCGGCGGCGCAAGGAGGCATTTACCTTGTGCTTATTCTCGCGGCTGCGCTTGGATTCAACGGCGGACAAGCCGCTTCGATTTCAATCATCGCAGGCGCGGACGGCCCGACGGCTATCTTCCTTACAAAGTCGCTTGCGCCTGAACTTCTTGCACCTATCGCCGTTGCGGCATATTCGTATATGGCACTCATTCCGCTCTTGCAGCCTCCTTTTATGAAGATGCTCACCACGAAGAAAGAGCGTATGACGGTTATGCAATCCACTCGCAAAGTCAGCAAGAGAGAAAAAATCATTTTCCCGATTCTCGTTACAATCGTCGTGTCGTTGCTTTTGCCCTCCGTTGCGCCTCTTCTCGGCAGCTTGATGTTCGGCAACCTTTTGCGCGAGTGCGGCGTCACCGAGCGTTTGAGCGATACGGCACAAAACGCGCTTATGAACATCGTCACGTTGTTCCTCGGCATTTCCGTCGGCGCAACCGCAGTCGGCTCGACCTTCCTTACCTTGTCTACGCTCAAAATCGTGTTCCTCGGTCTTGCAGGTTTCGTGCTCGCAACAATCTGCGGCTTGCTCATCGGCAAATTGCTCTACGTCGTTTCAAAAGGCAAAATCAATCCGCTCATCGGTTCGGCAGGCGTGTCCGCAGTGCCTATGGCGGCGCGTGTTTCCAACACCGTAGGACTTCAATACAACAAAGGTAACTATCTTCTCATGCACGCCATGGGACCCAACGTTGCCGGCGTTATCGGGTCGGCGGTTGCGGCAGGTTTCCTTCTAGCCGTCTTCGGCTAAAACCGTCTGATTTAGCGAATAACTGTGTCAACGCCCGTCTGCTCCAAAATCACGTACGTTTTGTACGTTGGGTTTTGTTTCAGACGGGCGTTTCCTTGTTCTTCATATAAAACAGACGGTTTTACAGCAAAATCTTTACAACTGCGTCAAAAGCACTCCGCAATTTCAAATCGCGGAGTGCTTTTTCGGTTTTAACAATAGTGTATCGGGTGCGGGTGTCCCGCCCGACTTTCACCAAGCAGATAATTTGGCGCAACTGTGGCAGGAGTTCTTGTCCTTGCTCGAACTGATAGCGCAAATTCTCTGCGCGGTAGTAGGCGCGAGGGCTAATGCGGTTTGTGGCAATCGTCAAACGGTTTTTGTTTCTATTTAGGGGATTCCCACGTCGTTTCACTCCTCGGAATGACATAGGGCGATTGCCTTGACCGCAATGACGCTTGAGCGACTGGTCGCCGCCTTGCGGCTCGTGTTCCGTCTTCGAAGTTGCACATACCGTGTATAAGAACGCTCTGAATGAGTGTCCGTTCGGGTGTGGGTGTCCCACAATTTTGTCATTGCGAGCGTAAGCGTGGCAATCTAGCGAAGCGAAATGCGCATGTCGAATAAACACATACCGTTTATAAGTGCGCTCCAAATACGTTTTCCTTTATTCAAAATCTTTTCCGTTGATAAGAAAATCTATTGATACATTAAAATATTTTGAAAACAGTTTCAAAGTCTGGATGTCGGGATTGCGCTTGCCGTTTTCATAATATGACAAGGCTTCTCGGCTCATGTTCAAATCAAGGGCTACTTTCAGTTGACTGAACCCTTTTTCCTTGCGAATCTTTTTAAGCCCTATAAGTCCGTTTTCCACAAAACACCTTTGCTCTTGTTATTGACAAAAGTGTAACATTTTGTTACTATATAAAATGTGACAATATGTTACATTTTGAGCGTCAGGAGGAAGTTATGAAAAAAACTAATTTCAAAATAGTTGCGGTGGTTTTGATTTGTGTGCTTGTCGCTGCTTTGTTGGTTGCATGCAACGGAGAACAAGATTGCATATCTAAAATCGAGAAAGCCGGGTACAACGTCACGAAGCATTGCGATGCTGACAAGTATGTCAATGTTTCTTATACCGAAATGGCAAACGGCGAAGGACAAAAAGTTTATATCGTTTCATATATGTCCGTAAACAAGAAGACGGGGAAAGCAAAGCCGTCGGTATCAAAAGCCAAGAAAGCGTTCGGTGACGGATTGATTCCAAGCGGTATGATTGACAATCCGAACATACCCAAAGGAAATAGGTTTGTGTTTGTAAATTCTCCGTACTCGGGGTACGGCGACGGAGCGGTGAGAGTGGGCAACTCGATCATCGTAGGTCCTATGGAAATATTGAAACAATTACAGAAAAACGACAACAAAATACTTGCAAAAAACGCCGCATAAAGCGGCGTTTTTGCGATCATAAAGTGCTTGTTTTGCAATTTCAATCTATAACGCTGTGAATAAATTCGTCAAACGCGTCTTGACCTTTTTGGTCGTTTTTGAACACTGCCGTTGTGTCGAGGATTTGCTCGCAAACGTTGTTTATATAGTCCGTCACGGCGTTCTCGGCAACCTCGTCGGAGCAAGCAGTGCCGTTGTCCACGACAAGTTGAGTTATCATTCCGAGGTGCTTGTGAAGGGGATGTTGTTCGTCGGACAACGCCTTGAAGTCAAGCGGCGTTTTGCCCGTGAGGATGTTGCGGATTTGCGTCATTTCGCCTGCAAGTCTGCCCGGCAAAATAAACAATCCCATCACTTCGATTATGCCGATGGACTCTTGCTTGATATTGTGGAGTTCGGCTCTCGGATGGAAGATTCCGTAGGGGTGTTCGTCGTCGGTTCGGTTGTTGCGCAGTATCAAATTGAATTGATATTCGCCGTCGTCGTTGATTGAAAGTATTGGGGTGATAGCGTTGTGTTGGATTTTCTCTTCGCCGTTTTGAGTTGCGCAAAGCACGTTTACGCTCTCGTCCGAATAGCAATCCCACGCTCTTCTGAACATATTTGCAACTTCGATTGCTTGTTTCCTGTTTTTGCTCTCTATGCGTACGATAGAGTTGTACCAGTCCACAACCGACACGTTGACGTCGCCGTAGCCCGAAACTTTAAAATATCTGCGAGCGGGGCGAGAGAACACGGGCAACACTTTTTTGCCGCCTTGATAGTGGTCGTGTGCCAGTATCGAACCGCCGACGATGGGAAGCGCGGCGTTCGAGCCGATGAAGTAGTGGGGGAACATATCCACAAAGTCCGCCATTCTTGCAAACGTTGCGTCGCTCACGCACATGGGACGATGTTCTTTGCACACTGCGATGACGTGTTGCTCGAAGTATCTGTAAGGCGAAAATTGCATAAACCATTCTTCGCCGTCAAGTTCGAATGGGATTATGCGGATGTTTTGTCTTGCAGGCATAGCCGCATTGCCGACAAAACCCAGCATGTTTTGGCAAAGTACACATTTAGGATAGCCCGTTTTCGCTTCTTTTGCAAGTCTGACCTGTTCGGGTGTTTTTTCGGGTTTGGAGAGGTTTATCGTGACGATTATTTTGCCTCTTTGGCTGTCGTGTTGCCATACGATGTTCTTTTCGAAATCCTTGCCTCTCAAATACAGACTGTCGAATCCGAGTTTGCAAAGGAAGTCGCACGCCTTGTCTATGCCCTTGTAGCTTGCTTCGTTGTCAAACATTTCGACGACGGTTGAGGGAGAGGGCATGACAAAACCCATAAGTTTCGTTTCGAAATTGGATTTTGCGTTCTCGTCTATGATTTTTTTGCGTACGGCGAAGTCGGAAAGAGCATTCATCACGTCGTATATATCGTATGCGCCGAGTTTGGGCTCTTGGCACGGCTCTGTCAGACCTAGTGTATCGAGAAGTTGATTTTGAGCGTAAATTGCGTCCAAATCGCTTAAATACAAATTGTTTTGGGCATAGTCTAAAAGCCGAGCAACATTTTGTTTTGCAATTTCTTCAAAAGAAATTCTTGGCATAAAAACCTCCAAAAAAACGTATAGAACTTTTCGACTGTCTAGTATAACACACACTTTTGCGCAAATCAAGAAATAAGTGACTATTTAGTCAATTTTGTATGCTTTTTTTTGCATTTTTTTACGGATGTATCGTGATTTTTATTTGTGCTATAAAAGTTTATTTATCTTGCAATAGGGCGACGGCTGTGTTACAATATAACTCAATCTATTATAAAGGACGAAACTATGACATTAGACAATATCGACACCTGCAAGCTGACAGCCGTATGTCAAGACGTTTACGGCGAAGCAAAGAGCGAGCAAATCGGCAGATTCGAAGAGCTTGTCAAGATGCACAAAGACGTGTTCAACACCACCGACGTAGAGTTTTTCTCGTCGCCGGGACGCATCGAAATCGTCGGAAACCACACCGACCACAACGGCGGCAAGGTGCTTTGCGCGGCAATAAACGTCGATACGCTCGCAAGCGTTTCGCCGAGAACGGACGGCGTGATTGAAGTCAAATCGAAAGGTTATCCGATGCTCCGCGTGGACGTTGCAAAACCCGATTTTTCGGTGAGCGAAATCGGCACGTCCACCGCGCTTATCAAAGGCGTCGTGGACTATTTCAAACGCTCGGACAAAAAGGTGGGCGGATTCAGCGCATGTATGACTTCTTCCGTTCCCAAGGGTGCGGGAGTGTCCTCGTCAAGCTCGTTCGAGCTTGCGATTGCCGAGATTTTGAACGTAATGTACAACGGCGGTGAAATAGACGCGATTTTCAAAGCGAAAGCGTCGCAATATGCCGAAAACACTTTCTTCGGCAAGCCGTGCGGACTTATGGATCAAAGCGCGATTGCGCTTGGCGGCGTCAATCTCATAGATTTTGCGGATTTTGAAAATCCCGTCGTCGAAAAGGCGCATTGGGCGTTTTCCGATCTCGATATTTACGTCATTGCGACGGGCGGCGATCATAGCGATCTCACCGACGATTATGCCGCGATACCTCACGAGATGAAGGAAGTGGCAAACTGTTTCGGGGCAAAACTTCTTCACGAAATCTCACCGCAAAAGTGGGAGCGCGACAAGCAAAATATCGTCGGAAAGGTGAGCGAGAGGGCATATCTTCGCGCAGAGCACTTTTTCGAAGAGAACGCACGCGTTGAAAATGCGGTGAAAGCAATCGACGACAAGGACGAAAAAGCGTTTCTCGACATCGTAAACGAGTCGGGATTGAGTTCGAGATACAAACTTCAAAACACCTATTCGCCGGCAGGCAAAAATCACAATCTCGAAAACGCTCTCGACAGAGTGGTCAAGATAGACGGCGTCGTTGCCTCTCGTGTGCACGGCGGCGGATTTGCAGGCACGATTCTCGTGTTTGCGGACAAAAAAGAAAGCGGCGTAGAGAGTGCGCTCAACGTTATGTTCGGCGACGAAAACGTCTTTAAACTCGCAATTCGCCAAAGCGGCGCAACCAAACTCGATTTGGAGAAATAAATTATGTTCACTTCCGTTTTATCCACGGCGTCCGATCCCAGAGTGGCGTTTACAATAGGCAATCTTACCGTGCAATGGTACGGTTTGCTCATTGTGTGCGGCATGCTTTTGGGACTTTTGTACGCATGTTGGCAAGCAAAGAAGATAGGCATCACGTCCGACGACGCGGTGGAACTGTTTTTGTGGCTTATTCCGCTTGCAATCGTGTTTGCAAGACTGTTGTACGTTCTCCCTCGCGCAGAGGAGTATTTCGGCGACAACGGGCTTGAAGGCTGGGACAAATTCGTCAATATAATCGCAATTTGGAAGGGTGGTATCACCATCATCGGCGGACTTTTGGGCGGACTTTTGGGCGCGGTATTTTTCACTCTTCGCCACAAAAAGCAAACCAACTTTCTCAACGTCGTCGATCTCGTCGTAGTGCCCGTGTTTATCGGTCAGATTATCGGCAGATGGGGCAACTTCGTCAATCAGGAGGCGTTTGGATTGCCAATCACGAACAAGGCTCTTCAATTCTTCCCGTTCGGCGTGTATATCACCGATCCCAGCGGTGTGGAAAGCGAGTTCAGAGACGTCGTTTATTCGCATATTCAAGCGGGCGGCGGCGGAAACTGGTTTTGCGCGACGTTCTTCTACGAAGGCGTTTGGAACACGATCGGCGCAATCTTCTGCGTGTGGATGTGGAAGAGAAATTATCAAAAGGATTATCCCGGTATTTTGATGATTTTCTATCTGTTCTGGTATTGCATCGGCAGATTCTGGCTTGAATTTTTGCGTATGGACGCAGTGCCCGTCACAAAAACCGCGTGCCTTATCGTTGCGATTTTGGCACTTATTATCGGCGTTTTGTACATCCTTGCAAGGACGTCGCGCCTTGCATATCTCGACGTCAGAAAAGCGGCGCAAGCAGGAGCTACGGACGCAGTCCTCACCGATTACGAAGTGAAAAACTACAAGTTTGTGGGCAAACTCTTTGAAAAGGCGGCAAGCGAAAGCCAAAAATCTTCCGACAAAGCAAGCAAATTCTTTGCCGAACTTTTGCTCAAAATCGGCTATATCAGAAAGAACGAACCCGACTATATCGTGTTTGATTTTGAAAATACGCCGTACTATCACGTGCCCAAAGACTACAAGCGCAGATTTAAAGCAATGAAAAAGCAAGACGTTTATTGCGCATAATTTTTAACGACCAAACGCTTATAGGAGTATAAAATGACAAAAGATTATACGACCGAAAGAACGAAAACCAACAATCTTACTCTTCTCACCGACCTTTATCAACTCACGATGATGAACGGTTATCGCCGTTGCAAACTCGATGCAAGAAGGGCGGTGTTCGACATTTTCTATCGCGGAAACGGCGGCTATTCCTACGCAATCGCGGCAGGGCTCGAACAAGCGATAGACTATATCCTCAACCTTCATTTCGACCAAAGCGATATAGCGTATTTGCGCTCGCTCGGCATTTTCGACGACGACTTTTTGAAAGCTCTCGAAAAGTTTGAGTTTACGGGCGATATAAAGGCAGTGCCCGAGGGCACGATGGTGTTTCCTTACGAGCCTATTCTCACGGTGTCCGCGCCCCTTTGGCAAGCGCAACTCGTCGAAACCGCGCTTTTGACGTTTATCAATCATCAAACGCTCATCGCAACCAAAGCCGCTCGCCTCAAAGAGTGCACGAAGAACAAAATCAGCGAGTTCGGACTTCGCAGAGCGCAAGGTCCGGACGCTGGCATTTACGGCGCGCGTGCGGCATGCATAGGCGGTTGCAGAACGACGTCCAACGTTGTTGCCGGCAAGCTGTTCGGCATCCCCGTCACGGGCACTCATTCGCACAGCTGGGTTATGTCCTTCGACACCGAGCTTGAAGCGTTTGAAAAGTATGCCGAAATCTATCCCGACAACTGCTTGCTTTTGGTGGACACCTACGACACGTTGAAGAGCGGCGTGCCCAACGCAATCAAAGTTTTCGACAAACTCAAAGCGGAAGGACACAAGCCGATAGGTATTCGCCTTGACAGCGGCGACCTTGCGTATCTGAGCAGAAAAGCAAGGGTTATGCTCGACGAAGCGGGGCATAGCGATTGCCTTATTTTCGCAACAAACGACCTTGACGAAGACATCCTTCTCGCACTCAATTCGCAAGAAGCGAAAATCGACGTTTACGGCATCGGTACAAAACTTATCACAAGCTACAACAACGCCTCTTTGGGCGGTGTGTACAAGCTGTGTGCGCTTGAAGAGGACGGCAAACTCGTGCCCAAAATCAAAGTGTCCAACAGCCACGAAAAGACCACCAATCCCGGCGTGAAAAAGATTGTGCGTATCTTCAAAGACGGCATGGCGCAAGCGGACTTGATTTGCCTCGAAGACGAAACTTTCGACACATCTAAGCCCCTCACCGTTTTCCACCCCGAACAGACCTGGAAGAAAACGACGTTCACCGACTATGAACTCAAAGAACTTATGGTGCCGATTTTCAAGGACGGAAAACTTGTTTACGACAAGCCCTCGCTCAAAGATATTTGTGCGAGAGAGGACGAGTCCATCGCGTCTTTCTTCCCCGAATACAGAAGAGTCGTCAACACGCAAGAATACAAGGTTGACCTTTCTCAAAAGCTTTGGGATTTGAAGAGAGAATTGCTTAACGCAGCACATTAAGATATTTTTTAAAGATAATCAAACACAAAAAATCGAGGCGGTTTTCGCCTCGTTTTTTTGTTTTAGAAAATTAGAAGTCTTATCTGAAATCGCAGTTTACGATTGAAAATTATAGACATAAAGTGCCTGTTTTGCGACAAAATCGACAAAATTCGCCAAAACGTTTTTGCTCGTTTGCATTATATTTTTGATATGCTTTTTATGCTAAACGTGTTTGGAGGCGTGTATGAAAAAGAAAAGCACTTTGAGATTCCCACTTTCGAGAAAAGGTTACGATCGCGAGGCAGTGGACGGTTTCATAGCTCTCGAACAAGCCAAAAACGACGAGCTTCAACTTGAACAGCGCGAGCGTATAAATGCGCTGAAGCAAGAAAACGACGCTCTCAAATTGCAAGTCGAAACACTTAAAGGCAGAGAGGAACAAATCAAACTCGCTCTCGTCACCGCAACCGAAAATGCGAACAGACTTTCTCAGGACGTCAAACTCAGATACAAGCAAGAGCTCGACAGGTTGCGCCTTTTCAGAGCCAAGTGGGAAAACGCCTACGAGCAGATGAAAGAGAGATATCATTTCGACAAAGACGCACTCAATGTCGAAAGCGTCGCAGTGTCCGTCGAGCTTGAACTCAAAAAGTTTTTGGCACAGGATTTTTCTCTCAACAAATGCGTGAGCGATGATATGATGGAAGAGCATTTCAGAAGGGAAGCGGAGCGGCTTACAAACAAGCAATTGAGCGTTCAAAGCGCAACGCAATCGGACGCCGTGCCCACGTCAAAAAACGCCGAACAGCTCAAAACGAAATTGCAAGAAGCGCAGTCAAAAAAGAAAGCGGACACTTCCGCCGCATTCTCAATCGAAGAGGCGTTGAATCCGACAAACTCCATTCAAGACAACGTAAACGCAATCAGATTTTGATTTTATTTATGCAAAAAGCCTCGCAAAATCGCGAGGCTTTTATTGTGTGATTCCGATGTAATTTTTGTGTTTTTACTGTGTTTTACGGCATATTTCTGTTATTTTTTGCCGCTTTGTTTGAAATTATTTTTGTGATTTACGACAGCTTTTTCAATGTTTTACGTTTGGCGGTATGCAAACCCTATTTGTTTACGACGTCTTTAAGCGCATTATATGCATTATAATTCGTGCGCTCGATTGTGAGGGGAGTCACGCTGACATAGCCGTCTATCGTTGCGTCGCTGTCAATCGTCAAATCGTGATTGTTTTGATGGATGCAATGCCCTTCTTGTCGCCATGTTCCGTCGCCAAGATCGAAGAAATCGTCGGTGAAGTATGCGCCGCCTTGCTTTGTGAGCAATATCGATTTTGCGTCCTTCGGGACATTGACGTTGTATATGTTGCCATATGCAAAGAGGTTGTTTCGTTGTACGAAATCGTAAATTCTGTCAAGCCAAGCTTGCGCGTCGTCGAAACTTTGTACGTGAGTTGACAGAGCAAGCGCTTTGAGCCCTCTCGTGCAAGCCTCGAAAATCGCGCCGTTGGTTGCGGAATACATTATATCCTCGCCGAGATTAAGCCCTTTGTTTATGCCGGACATGACAAGGTCGTAGGTTTCGTGAAGCCCCAGCGTTGCAAAGCGCACGCAATCTGCCGGCGAGCTGTCCACACTGAACGCGCGTACTCCGTCCAAATAATCGACTTTTTTCACTTCGAAGGGATTGTGAATATCAATGGAATGACTTTTGCCGCTTTGTTCGAATTTCGGGGCGGAAACCGTTACGTCACCGAGTTTTTTCGCCCATTTTGCGACTATCATCAAGCCTTCGGATTGTATTCCGTCATCGTTGGTAAGGAGAATTTTCATAGCCAACCCGTATTGTCGTGTTTGTAGTTTTTGACGATTTCGTCCGCATCGACGATCATTTGTTTCATTTCTTTTTTGCTGTGCACGGTTGCCCCGCACGCCATATCGTGTCCGCCTCCGCCGTACTTTTCGGCAAGTGCGTTTATGGTAGTAAATCTCGAACGCAAGCGCACTCTAATGTTGCCGTCCGCGTTTTGTATAAACGCAAGCCATACGATTGCGCCTTTGATGCTGTCAAGATAGGACACCACGTTGCTTGCTTGCTCGTTGGTGAGCTTAAAGCGTTTTTGCATTGCCTTGTCAACGTAGATGTAGGCAACGCCGTTTTGGGTGACTTTCATCTTTTTGTAGACGTATGATTCGAACTTGAACACGTTGAAGTCGTCGAGGTTGAGGTTTGCGTATATCCATTCGGTGTTTATTCCGAGGTCGAGCAACGCGCCCGCTCTGCGCATGGTGTCGCCGTCAACCGAGCTGAATCTGAATCTGCCGCTGTCCGTCACCATGCCCGTGAAAATGCAGGTTGCGCCTTCTTTGTCGAGGGTGAGTTCGTCCTTGAACGTAAGCCAAAAATCAACTATCATTTCGCAAAGGGAAGAGCGTTCGTCCTCAACCCAGCTCAAATCTCCGTAGGGCTTGACGTCGATATGGTGATCGATTTTGACAATCTCCTTGCCAAGAGAGTATTTCTTGTTGGATATGCGGTCGGTGGTTGCGGTGTCGCACACGATGACAAGCGCGTCGGCGTATTTTTCGTCGTCGATAGGCTCGTCCTCGCCGCCCAAAAACGCAAGGTAATCGGAGCTGTCCTCGTTGAGTACGTACACTTCTTTTTGAGGGAAGGAGAGTTTTAGCATCCTTGCAAGCCCTTTCGTCGATCCGATTGCGTCGCCGTCGGGGCGGAAGTGCCTTGTGATGATAATTCTGTCGTATTGCATGATTTTGTCGAGAATTTGTTTTTTGATTTCAAAATTGTCCGTCATATTCTTTCTCCGTTTTCAACGAGGTCGTCTAGCTCGTCAAGCACTTGCAATGCCTCTTGTTTGTCTTTGAGCGTCGCTCCGCTTGCTTTGAGGTGTCCGCCTCCGCCGTGCGCCACGGCAATTTGGTTGATATTCAGATTTTTGGAGCGTATCTCGCAAAGCACGCCTTGTTCGCATTCGGTGAAGTTCACCCAAGCGTCCACGCCTTTGAGGTCTCCCATGGTGTTGACGTATCCGCGCGACACCGCTTGCGCTTCCATACCGAGAGCTTCCACTCTTGTTTTGTCCGAGTAGGAGTACGCCACGTTGTTTTTCGTAAACTGTATGGACAGCACAAACTGCGCTCGCTTTTTCACGTTTTCATAGGTGTCCGCATAAAGATTTGCGTATATCTCGCCGGGGTTGAAGCCCTTGCTCAAAAGAAAGCTCGCAAGCTCGAACGTGCGAGGAGTTACGCTGTCGTAATAAAATCTGCCGCTGTCCGTCACCATGCCCGTAAACAACGCTTTGGCGGCGTAGGAATCCACTTCCAGCCCCCATTCGCGTACCAAATAGGCAACAAGTCCGCAACAACTCTCGAAAGACGTGTCGTCAATGTCTATGTCCGCAATGTCCTCAACAAAAATGTGATGGTCAATACGCAAAACCGTTTCCGCAAGAGCGTAACGCTCGTCGGATATGAGAGATTTTGCCGACGTATCCAGCACGATTGCCAATGCGCCTTTGTACGCTGCGTCGTCAACGACGTCCATTTCGCTGCCGTCCATAAATGAAAAACGGCGCGCGTCGTCGCCGACAGCATATATCTTTTTGTCGGGGAAGTTGACTTGAAGCACGCGCTTCAATCCTATTTGACTGCCCATCGCATCGCCGTCCGGGTTAGAGTGGCGGTGAATGATTATCACGTCGTATTTTTTGATTGCGTCAAACGCTTTGCTTATCATAATCTCTATCCTTACAATTTGATATTAAAGAATATCATAAATACACATCGGTGTCAACGACGATTTTTATTGACAGAATTAACGCAATAGACGATCGAAATACGTTATTTGAACGGCCGGCAAACTTTTTGTCCGACCTGTTGATTTTTCGTTTGACATCGATTGTTTTTCGTGTATAATAGAAAGGTAATTTGAAATCCGAGGAGGTGAAAAAGATGTCAACAGTCAGAGTCGGTGAAAACGAAAGTTTGGACAACGCAATCCGCCGTTTCAAGAGAAAATGTGCGCGCGACGGCATCATCGGTGACCTCCGCAAGAAAGAGGCTTACGAGAAACCCAGCGTAAAACGCAAAAAGAAAGCGGAAGCTGCTCGCAAGAGAATGTACAAATCATAAACCAAAAATCTTCGCATGCACGTCATGCGAGATACGGAGGCATGGCTCAGTTGGTTAGAGCACACGGTTCACATCCGTGAGGTCACAGGTTCGAGTCCTGTTGCCTCCACCAGAACCAAACTAAAAAGAACATAAACTTTTTAGAAAAGAGAGAAAGTCCTACAAGGGACTTTTTCTTTTTATATCGGAAATGTGATTGTTATTTGATAAACATAAAAATGGTAATCGCATAATATCTATATCATTGCTTTTACAATGATCGGAATTCTCTCGGTTTTTGCGTATCTATACTTCTTTGAGTCTATATGATGTTTTTTCTCGTAAAATAAAAAGCCCTGACTTTCGTCAAGGCCAGTGCTTATCGGGCTATTAAAGAATATCGTTACACTATCGTCGTATAAGATTACTTTGTGAACTATGTCGCAGTCGTTGAGTTCCAAAAGCGCGGTGCGATTCATTATCATTTACTTTGCAATCTTCCGTTTATATCCGCAAAGACGCTAAGAAGCATAAGAAAAAGAAAGGTCAAGCGTTTACACGTGAGCAAGAAGAAAGATTTGTGCAAGCTTGTCAATCAAACTATCGTGGTGTTGCGCTGCTTGTTGCATTGTATTGCGGTTTAAGACGTGGCGAGTTGTTGGGGCTTACTACGGACGATATACACCTTGAAGAACGATATATAAGCATTAACAAGCAATTTCAAAACGGCAAAATCGTTCCGCCGAAAACTGATTCGGGTATTCGCAACGTGCCGATTCTGGATAATCTCTATCCATATTTGAAAGATATGGATTTGTCAAAGCACGAAAGATTGTTTCCGATAAAAGAACACGCACTAAGAGAACATTTTCAAAACGCATTGAAAGCAAGCGGATTGTATGGACAAGGATTTACGTTACATTCACTTCGCCATACGTTTATAACGAGATGTGCGGAAAATAAGGTTTCAAGTGCGGTTGCACAAAAGTGGGCAGGGCACTCGTCTGCGGATATGACGCAAAACGTGTATACGCACGTAAATGAAGACTTCGAGAAAGAAGAAATCGCAAAATTTAACAAGGGGGTAAACGATACTTATAATCAAGAAAAAAAGACCATTCGAGAATAAAAAAATTAGACTATATACATAGTATATAGTCTAAAAGTGTGGTGAGCAAAATAATGCATCAATTGATTTGAATCTCTATTCTCATTTTTTGCAGTAGTTCGCAAAAATTGTCAAACGCAAAAATTGCGAAACAAAATATAATATTAGGAAATCTGGTCAATTTTTGTGAAAAGAGGTTGCGCCCAAATTATGTGCGCAACCAAAAAAACATAATATTTTGCTTAACTACTCCGAGTTTTCTATTTCCTTTCGGCGCGGCGGTTTAGCACAGAGAAAAGCCTATATCAACGGCATAAAAATATTGTAATATTGCTTCAAAAACTATCTCAAATCTAATGCGCATTTTATATGCTTTTTAGTAGTTTGCCTGTTAGACGAGCCGTAGTCTTGATACAAGTGTGACGATTAGACGTGCCGTAGTCTTTGATACAAGTGCGCACGCGCGTGCGCGAGGGATTTTTTGATGTGATTTTTACACAACATTTTTATGCGATTCGTTGACATAGGCATCTTGTGATTTGAAGCGATACATTTATGAGTTTTCTCGGTGCTACGCCGTCTTGTTGCCGAAAGGCAAATAAAACTCGGAGCGTATCAATATGGAATCTCAAATCAATCTTCAAAATCAAAATGCAATTAGTATTTATGATGACACTCAAGCACAAGTCAAAATTATTGCGAAAAGACAATACATATTAGACGATGACGTTGTTATAACCGCCGACAACATCAAGAAAATCGGCGAATTGATAGCGTTGCTTACTATAAGAACCGTTATGTGCCGTTCGGGCAAAGATTTATATCGTCTATATGACGGACTTATCAAAGATTGTAATAAATCAAACGATTCCCTCGACGAATACTCGGACGGATATGACATAGCGCAAACCGCAACGCTTTTCCTTTGCGAACACATCGGTAAAAGGCTTAGCGGCAATTATACGACCACTCGCGGAAACGTTATATCGATTAAGCAAGCGTGCTTCCGCTTTACGGATAGATATTTGGACAAACAATACACACGCCATTTGGCGCACACAACCGCCATAAGCGACAGCGTTGCGTCGTCGCACATAACTTTTATCGACGACGAATCCACCAACGATTATACTGCCGTTGACGCGCTCATCGAAAGAATGCATTTAACACAAGGCGAATATGACGTTCTCTGTGCCTATATGTCCGGATTGACTTATCTCGAAGCAACATACCTTTTGAACGTTAACCGCACAACCATATGGCGCAGAAGAATGAAGTTGCAAAAAAAATATTTACTATCAACAAATGTCTATAAATAAATGCATTGTAACAAAAACAATTGCAATTATGACATCTTCATATTGATTTGATATTATGCTGTGTTATAATTTATCAGTAGCTTCGAAATAGGTAATTTTATTGAGCAATATATATGGAGGAAAGTATGATATTTTCAAAACGATATAAAGACCTGTTAGTTAATGGCGATGACGTCTCCAATACTTTAAATTTTATTGGAGATATTGACTATTTCGCAAGGAAAGGGATTGTTTGTGTTTTGAAGTCTTTTAATGAACCCAAAAAAGTAAAGATAAGCAGATATAGTAACGAAACCAGCGATAATGATGCATTTACACTGGCCTTAATGAGTTTAAATCAAGAACTAGGCTATGATTTGTTCAACTTGAATGCATTGTCATGTAATTACGGGACATCAATTGTTGATGAACAGTTGATTGGCGGAAACCTAAACTATCTTTTTGACGTGATTGAATTACAGCATGGCTTTTTATCCTCCAAGGAAAAACGTGAATTTACAAAGAATATCAATTCAGTTTTAAACGAATACGAAATTCCATGGCTGTTGGTTGATGGCAAAATGATAAAAATAGATGCCAAACAGTTTGAATGTGATATAAAAAGAAAAGCACTTGAAAAAATGAAAGAATTATCAGATTGCGATTCAAAATTTAAGCCTGCTTTTGAAGAATTACAAAAAGCTATAGATTTTTACAACAAAGAAGATTATTCGGAATCGATAACGAATGCGAACAAAAGTTATGAAAGTGTGATGAAAGTCATTATTGGCACAAATGACGGAAATGCAAGTGCATTAACAGACAGTATCAAGAACAAATTGGAATTGCCATCAGCTATTAAAAAAAATGGCTTTAAAGATCGCATACTTATGAGTTTGCCGTATATTCGCAACGAATTATCTTCACACGGTGCAGGAAGTGAAAAAATCACAATATCAAAGTCTTTGGCAAATCTTGCGCTCAATTTGGCTGCATCGCTTTGCACATTTGTAATTGAAGATTTGCAACATAGGTGATTTCTGTTTGTACAAAACGAATTCACGAGATCTTAACTAAAACAACCCGACATTGTGTCGGGCTGTTCTTATATTATTTTAGTGCTAAAAAACCTGATATAAATGCGTCGGGGGGGGAAAAAAATATAAATTGTTTTTCTCCGATAGCGAATTTGACGCTAATATGTATTTTAACATTGTCTATCCAAATTATAGTGCCATCGCCAAATTTCTTATGTGTTACGACTGTCTCTTATACACATCTCCGAGCCCACGAGACATGCGCAGATCT
>ENA-OZUR01000149-OZUR01000149.1-human-gut-metagenome-genome-assembly--contig:-NODE-149-length-19425-cov-5.698606_pt1 | contig 19425 bp, 15 predicted proteins | sample MGYA00243435_ERZ654025 | MGnify/ENA primary metagenome ERZ654025 (study PRJEB26926, sample SAMN06164585) | human gut metagenome | biome: ENVO:00009003; feature: ENVO:2100002; material: ENVO:00002003... | reverse complement strand
CTCGACTAGTCGTCGGCAGCGTCAGATGTGTATAAGAGACAGGCCCTTGCGCGGGGGGTCGATGACGATGATATCGGGGCGCTCGCCGCGCTCGTAGAGGATGCGCGCGGCGTCTTTGGCGTCACCGCAAAGGAACTCGGCGTTTGTGACATGGTTGTGCGCGGCGTTTTTGCGGGCATTTTCAACAGCGGAGGGGATAATCTCCGCGCCGATGAGCTTCTTCGCGCGGCTCGCCATGGAAAGACCGATGGTGCCGGTGCCGCAGTAGAGGTCAAGCAGCGTTTCCGCACCTGTAAGCCCGGCGTACTCTGCGGCCTTGTTGTAAAGCGCCTCCGCCTGCGTGCGGTTCACCTGATAAAACGCGTGGGGCGAAATTTCAAACTCCAGCCTGCAGAGCGTATCGCGGATCGTGGGCTTGCCCCACAGCGTGCGCAGCTCGCGACCCAAAACGACATTTGTGCGCTCGCGGTTGATGTTTACCACAATGCCGGTAATTTCCGGCACAGCCTCGCGCAGCATTTTGACGAGCAAGTCTTCCCCGTGCAGCTTTGCGCCGTTCGCGACGATGCACACGAGCACCTCACCGCTCTTTTCGCCACAGCGCATGTAAAGGTGGCGCAAAACGCCGCTGTGCGCCGCTTCATCGTAGATGCTCTCCCCGCTCAGTTTTTGCCACGCGCGGAACGCTTCCGCCGCGCGATCAAACACCTCGGGCTGCAAAAGGCAAGTGTGCGTGTCGATGATACGGTGGGAATTCACGGCGTAAAAGCCCATCTGCATTTCGCCGTTTTTGGAAAGCCCGATGGGCAGCTGGCATTTGTTGCGGTAGCGCGTGCGGGACGGCGCGCCGAGGATCGGCTCCATGGGGATATTTTCAAAGCCGCCGATACGCTCCAAGGCGTCGCGGACACGCTGCGTTTTGATCTTCAGCTCCGCTTCATACGTGATGTGGCGGTAAACGCAGCCGCCGCACGGGCCTGCAATGGAGCAATCCGGTGTGGTGCGATCGGGCGACGGCGTAAGCAGCTCCTCGAGCCGCCCGAATGCGTACTTTTTGAGGACTTTTACGACGCGCACGACGCAGCGGTCGCCCACGGCGGTACCGGGCACGAACACGGCCATGCCATCTGCGCGGCAGATGCCGCTGCCCTCGGCGGTCATGGCGGTGATCTCCGCTTCAAACAAATCATTTTTCTTTATCATGGAAAAACCTCCGTCAAACACAAAATTCTCTTTTTCATGCATAAAGCAGAGAACATGCGGGTAATTTAAGGGTGAGATACGATTTCAAACGGCTTATGTGGAAAAACGCGGTCAATTTATGTGTGCAAAATATACACAAATTTTTATTTTGATTTGTGCGACAATAGCAAAAGGGAGATTGTTGCAGAAACCGTTGACAATCGATATTTCAGTCGCTATAATAGAGACATAACAAATGACAACGAGCTCTGCGGTAAACGTTACCGCGACTTTTCAATACAACTCCTCCCCAAAAGAGAGCAAAAGGCGAGATTCATTTCTCGCCTTTTGCTCTTTTCTGCATTACTTTTTACAGAAGGCTTTTGAAGTCTCCGCAAAAAGCGAAAAGAGCGGTAAAATCACGAAACGACGTTCTGCGGCGTGCCGTTCCGGAACGCTTTCAGGTTCTCGGCGACAGTCTTAATGAGACGGGCGCGCGCGTCTCGGGACGCCCACGCGATGTGCGGCGTGACAATACAGTTTTGGGCGGTGAGCAGCGGGTCATCCTTTTTCGGCGGCTCGTGCACAAGGACGTCAAGCCCCGCTCCGGCGATGCGGCCACTATTCAGCGCCTCGGCAAGGGCAGCTTCGTCCACAACTGCGCCGCGCGCCGTATTGATAAGGAACGCAGTGGGCTTCATCAGGTTAAGGCGCTCCGCATTCACAAGCCCGCGGGTCTCGTCCGTGAGCGGGCAGTGCAGCGAGACGACATCGGCATTTTTGAAAATCGCGTCGAGCTCCGCCCACTGATAACGCTCGGGCAGCTCCCGTTTCGTGCGGCTGTATACGAGAATTTTCATGCCGAGCGCCGCGCCGAGCTTTGAGACGGTCTGCCCGATATGTCCGAAGCCGACGATGCCGAGCGTTTTGCCGTACAGCTCAAACAGCGGGTGCGTGCTGTGGCTCATCGTTTCGGCCTTATCCCAGTCGCCGCCGCGGGTGGCGGCGCTTATTTTTTCGGTGTGATTGCACAGCTCCAAAAGCAGCGCAAACGCCTGCTGCGCGACGGTCTCCACGCAATAAAGCGGCACATTGCACACGGTGATGCCCAGTTCTCCTGCGGCTTTGACATCGACAGTATTATACCCCGTTGCAAGAAGGCCGATAAAGCGCAGCTTCGGCAATTTCTGCATGATTTCGCGGCTTATAACATTGCGGTTCAAGATGACAGCTTCGGCGTCCTTTGCGCGCTCTACGATTTCTTCTGGCTTAGTGGAGTCATACACGGTGACGCTGCCGAGCGCCCTGAGCGGCGCCCACGAGACGTCGCCGGGGTTTGTAGAGCCGCCGTCCAAAATAACGATATGCATAGCGAGGTCCTTTCTGTTTTCATTTTTATCCTACATGTAAAAATGTGTTATGGCTCTTTCTAACGGCCGTTTCTGACCGCCGTTTAAAAAAACCCTTGATAGGGCTTCTTACGGCTGAACAGTCCCCCGGACTGTTCAGGCTCGTCGTTTCTTTCGCTTGCTATTATACCGCATTTTGTTTTTTGTTTCAACGATTTTGCGCGCCGTTTGTCAAAGGATTTTGTCATCCTCTACACATATTTGCAGTTTTTAAAACTTAGAATTGCAATTTCACAAAAATCCGATTATAATAATTCTGTTAAGCGGGAAGCGTTTTCACGGCGTTTGCCGCCTGTGTATTTTCGGCAGATAAACTGAACACAAACAGCAGAATACCGCGGTTTGCGGAGGAACGGGGGACTTCTATGAACTACGATCGAACACCATTTGAAACGGACAAGCCCGGCGAGGAATGTGGCGTTTTCGGCGCATACGATTTTGACGGACACGACATTTCTTCTTCCATTTATTACGGATTATTTGCCTTGCAGCACCGCGGACAGGAAAGCTGCGGCATCGCCGTCAGCGACACCGAGGGCCCCAAAGGCAAGGTGGATTACTACAAGGACATGGGCCTTGTAAACGAGGTATTCGACGAGGAGCGTCTCAATCGCCTGCACGGCAATATCGGCGTGGGCCATGTGCGCTACTCCACCGCCGGCGCGAGCAATCGCGAAAATGCGCAGCCGCTCATCATCCACTATATCAAGGGCACGCTGGCCGTAGCGCACAACGGCAACCTGACAAATGCCGTTGACCTCCGCGAAAAACTAAAGTACAGCGGCGCTATTTTCCAAACAACCATCGATTCCGAAACGATCGCCTACTACATCGCACGCGAGCGCGTACAGACGAAAAACGTGCAGGAGGCCGTCAGCCGCACGATGGACAAAATTGAGGGTGCCTATGCCCTCGCAGTCATGTCCCCCCGCAAGCTGATCGGCGCGCGCGATCCCTATGGCTTCAAGCCCCTATGTATCGGCAAGCGCGACAACACGTATTTCCTCTCCAGCGAGACCTGTGCGCTTGACGCCGTGGGCGCGGAATTCGTCCGCGACGTAGAGCCGGGCGAGATTGTCACCATCACGCCGAACGGCATTCTCTCCGACAAATCGCACTGCCTCCCCGCCGAAAAGCAGGGGCGCTGCATTTTTGAGTACATTTATTTCGCCCGCCCGGACAGCCGCATTGACGGCATCAACGTGTATTCCGCACGTCTGCTTGCCGGCCGTTTCCTCGCGAAAGATTCCCCCGTGGATGCGGACATCGTCGTCGGCGTGCCGGAATCCGGCAACGCGGCAGCACAGGGCTACGCCATGGAATCCGGCATCCCCTACGGCACGGCATTCGTGAAAAACAACTACGTCGGCCGCACATTCATCAAGCCGAAGCAGAGCAGCCGTGAATCCAGCGTGCGCGTTAAATTAAATGTCCTGCGCGAGGTTGTCAAGGATAAGCGCGTCATCCTCATCGATGATTCCATCGTGCGCGGCACGACGAGCGACCAGATTGTGAACATGCTGAAAGACGCCGGCGCAAAAGAGGTGCACATGCGCATCAGCTCGCCCCCGTTCCTGTGGCCGTGTTACTTCGGCATCGACGTGCCGGAGCGCCACCAGCTTATCGCCTATAATCACACGGTCGACGAGATCTGCAAGGAGATCGGCGCAGATACGCTTGGCTATTTACGTTTAGAGCGTCTGCCGGAAATGGTGAACGGTCTCGGCATCTGCACGGGATGCTTTACGGGCGACTACCCCATTCCCGCCCCGGAAGAAGACATTCGCGGCGAATACGAAGCGTAACGCGTTTCTGTCGGCGAAAAGGCTCTGCTCACAAACGCGTGGTGGATTATCGTCATTCCCGGCGTGTTCCTCATCGCAACACTCCTTTGCATCACCAGCCTCGGCAGTACCCTGCAAACGGGTTCGAGCCGCCGCCACAGCAATTTATAAAATCGAATTTACCTGTATACACAAAAACGCTCCCGGCATAAATGTAGATGTCCATAAAACAGCATCAGTCCCGGCAGTAATGTCTGCCGGGATTGTTCTTGCCGTACATTGAAGCTATATGATATGATTAAACAGACTGATAAACTTGAGTTTATTTGATTAAGGAGAATTGAAAATAATGTTGGAATTAAAAAGATTGTCAGTTGATGATGGCTTAGATATTTACACAATGCTGCAAGAGATCCCTGCTGAAGAAAATGGATTAATTAACAAAGCCAACGGATTAACATTTGATGAGTATAAAGAATGGCTGATTGTAAAACAGAGGGATTCTGAGCAAGAAGGGATTGTAGATGGTTGGAAAGTGCCTTCTACAACTTTTTGGCTATATGCTGATGGTATTCCGGTTGGATTTGGTTCTGTCAGACATTTTTTGACTGAGGCACTGAGAAAAGCAGGAGGAAATATCGGGTACGGAATTGCACCAGCGTTTCGTGGAAAAGGATATGGAAAAGAACTGCTGAGATTATTGCTTAATGAAGCGAAAGAAATGGGAATAGATAAAGTGTTAGTAACCATTCTTTTAGATAACATAGCATCTCAAGCTGTGGCAATAGCAAACGGAGGTGTTGTTACTGAAAGAACTGACGAGAGAGTTTTCATTTGGATTGATACTAAGAAATAAAAAGGAAAATCAATTCCAATTTGTCAAACAGTAATGGCGCACTTCTATACACCATTCGGTGTAGTGCGGTAATGCGCGATTTTGCACCGCATCCAAGCCTCCCGCGTCAGAGGGAGCCATGGATATTCCAGCCCTAACATAAAAAAAGAATCCGACCTTTGATTGCAGCCATAGGTCGGATTCACTTTTTTATGAGCAACCAGCTAAAAACCGGGAGCATTTTTCGTTTCGTGTTTTAGCCGCAAAGGTGCCGCTTCAAAAACAGTCTGCTGTATAAGGTTTTTATTCCGCCTTGGAAAGCAGTCCGTCGATGAACTGACGGGCGAGTCTCGCGGAGCGGTTGCCACGCTCCAGCGCAAAGCGCTCGGCGAGCAGCTCCAGTTCCTGCATCGGCATATCGATGCCGTTTTCCTCCGCAAGGTGGCGCACGATGTGCAGGAACGTGTCCTTGTTCGGCTTGCTGAACGTCACGTGGATGCCGAAGCGCTCGGAAAGCGATGCAAGCTCCTGCATCGTATCGTTGCGGTGAATGTCATCGCCCTCACGGTCGGAGAACTTCTCCTTGATGATATGGCGGCGATTGCTCGTCGCGTAGATTGCCACGTTCTGCGACTTCGCCGTAACGGAGCCCTCCAGCACCGCTTTCAGTGCATTGAAGTTATCGTCGTCCTTGAGGAACGAAAGGTCGTCGATGAACAGAATAAACTTCAGCGGGTTCGCAGAAAGCTCATCGAGAATTTTCGGGATCGACTGTAACTGATCCTTGCGCACCTCGATGATACGCAAACCCTCGCGCCACAGCGCATTGACGACGGCTTTCACCGTAGACGATTTTCCCGTACCGGCGTCGCCCGTCAGCAAAATGTTCGCCGCAGGTTTACCCTCGAGCAGCGCCTTTGTGTTATCGATGATGATCTGGCGCTCGCGGGCGTAATCCACAAGGTCGGAAAGCTCCGTCTTGTCCGGATTGCTGACCGGCACGATCTCGGCATTCTCGCCAAGGTAGAACATACGGTTTTTGGCGTAAATGCCGTAGCCGTACTTGCCGATGTTCTCGGTGCGCTCTGTGTAGCACGCTTTAATGTCCGGCGCTTCGCTGACAAAGCCGGGTAAAAAGCCCCTATACTCCATCGCGCTGCGCAGCGTTTCCGGCGTGAGCTCCGCCGTCATCTGCAGCGTTTTAAGCTCTTCCAAAACGGCCTCGCGCAGGTAAGCGGGGATCTCTTCCCTTTTGCCCACGGCCTGCACGTAGACGTTCTCGCTGTTTTCGCAGATTTCGCGCACATACGCGCCGAGTATGCCGCCGTTTGCGCGGTACAGCGCAGAGACGAACGACGCATACAGCGCCGGGGACGGCTCTGCGAGATACTTACGCAGACTATTTATAACCGCATCTTCCTGTAATTCTCTGAACACCGCCAGCGTGGAAAGGCGGATGCTCAACTCCTGTAAACTACCCATCAGTTCAAAATCGCCCCCGAAGCACCGCTGGAGACCAGCGCCGCATAGCGCTTCAGGTAGCCGGAAAGCTCTTTCTTCTTCGGCACAAAGTTCTTCATGCGTTCATTGAGGACAGCCTCGTCCACCTTCAGCTCAATTTTGTTCTCCGGAATATTGATGCTGATGATGTCGCCTTCCTCCACAACGCCGATGGGGCCGCCGGAAGCCGCTTCCGGGGAAACATGGCCGACGCACGCGCCGCGCGTTGCGCCGCTGAAACGGCCGTCCGTGATGAGCGCCACGCTGTTGCCGAGACCCATGCCCATGATAGCAGAGGTCGGGTTCAGCATCTCGCGCATACCGGGGCCGCCCTTCGGACCCTCATAGCGGATGACAACGACGTCGCCCGGTACGATCTTGCCCGCGTTGATGGCCGCCTGTGCGTCCTCCTCGCTCTCAAACACGCGTGCCGGGCCTTCATGCACAAGCATCTCCGGCAGAACGGCAGAGCGCTTTACAACGCTGCCCTCCGGCGCAAGATTACCGCGCAGCACGGCGATGCCGCCGGTCTGGCTGTACGGATTTTCGATGGGACGGATAACGTTGTGGTTCAGGTTTACGCAATTCTTGATGTTCTCGCCGACGGTCTTGCCGGTCACGGTTATGCAGTTCGTGTGCAGCAGACCCTTTTTGCTCAGCTCGTTCATCACAGCGTACACGCCGCCCGCTTCGTCAAGCTCTTCAACGTACGTTCTGCCCGCCGGTGCCAGATGGCACAGGTTCGGGGTCTTTTCGCTGATCTGGTTTGCGATGTCGAGGTTGATCTCGATGCCGCACTCGTGCGCGATGGCCGGCAGATGCAGCATACTGTTCGTGGAGCAGCCGAGTGCCATATCGACCGTAAGAGCGTTCATAATGGCGTCCTTCGTCATGATGTCACGCGGGCGAATGTTCTTTCTCAGCATATCCATGACCGCCATGCCTGCGTGCTTTGCAAGCTCGATACGTGCGGAATATACCGCCGGGATGGTGCCGTTGCCGCGCAGACCCATGCCGAGGGCTTCAGTCAGGCAATTCATGGAGTTTGCGGTGTACATGCCGGAGCAGGAGCCGCATGTCGGGCAGGTCTTGCACTCATATTCGCGCAGCTTTTCTTCGGTAATCTTACCGGCGTTGAATTCGCCCACCGCCTCCGAAATGGAGGAGAAGCTCGTTTTTGCACCGTCTACATGGCCCGCAAGCATCGGGCCGCCGCTGACGAACACCGTCGGCACGTTAAGGCGCGCCGCCGCCATCAAAAGGCCCGGCACGTTCTTGTCGCAGTTCGGCACCATGACGAGCGCATCAAAACCGTGTGCCAATGCCATGGCTTCGGTGGAATCCGCAATGAGGTCGCGCGTGACGAGCGAATACTTCATGCCGGTGTGGCCCATTGCAATGCCGTCGCATACCGCGATCGCCGGGAAGACAATCGGCGTGCCGCCTGCCATCGCAACGCCGATCTTTACGGCGTCCACAATCTTATCGATATTCATGTGGCCCGGGACGATCTCGTTATAGGAGCTGACGATGCCGACGAGCGGACGTTCGATCTCCTCCTCCGTGAGGCCCAGAGCATGGTACAGCGCACGGTGCGGCGCGTTCTGCGTACCGATTTTCAGAGAATCACTTTTCATTTTATTTCCTCGATCCGTGAAATTTTGGCTGTGGCGCGGCGTCCCACATGGAAAAACGCGCCGTGTGTAAATAGGGTTTAAGCCATAGAGGAAAACTCCCCTATGGCTATCCCCTTAAAACAGATTCCGTTTAAATCAGTTGTTGATGAGCTTATCCTCGTCGCTCCAGCTGTACAGCTTGCGGATATCCGCGCCCACAGCCTCGCTCGGATGCTCGGAAGCCAGCTTGCGCATTGCGTTGAAGTGTACCTGGCCGCCTGCGGAAGACATGTCGAGCAGGAAGTCCTTTGCGAAGGTGCCGTCCTGAATGTCCTTCAGGATCTTCTTCATGGTCTTCTTCGTCTCCTCGGTGATGATCTTCGGGCCGGTGATGTAATCGCCGTACTCTGCCGTGTTGGAGATGGAGTATCTCATGCCGGCAAAGCCGCTCTGGTAGATGAGGTCAACGATGAGCTTCATCTCGTGGATGCACTCGAAGTACGCGTTTCTCGGGTCGTAGCCTGCCTCAACCAGCGTCTCGAAGCCGGCCTGCATCAGAGCGCAAACGCCGCCGCAGAGAACTGCCTGCTCGCCGAAGAGGTCGGTCTCGGTCTCGGTACGGAACGTGGTCTCCAAAACGCCTGCTCTTGCGCCGCCGATACCGAGTGCATATGCGAGGCCGATGTCCCAAGCGTCGCCCGTTGCATCCTGCTCGACCGCGATGAGGCACGGTACGCCCTTGCCTGCCTGATACTCACTTCTGACCGTGTGACCCGGGCCCTTCGGCGCGATCATGATGACGTTGACGTTCTTCGGCGGCTTGATGCAGCCGAAGTGAATGTTAAAGCCGTGTGCAAATGCCAGGGTCTTGCCCTCGGTCAGGTTCGGCTCAATGCTCTCTTTGTACAGTGCAGCCTGCTTTTCATCGTTGATGAGAATCATGATGATGTCCGCAGCCTTTGCAGCCTCGGCGCTCGTCATGACCTTGAGGCCCTGTGCCTCGGCCTTTGCCCAGCTCTTGGAGCCTTCATACAGACCGACGATAACGTCAACGCCGCTGTCCTTCAGGTTCAGTGCATGTGCGTGACCCTGCGAGCCGTAGCCGATGATGGCAACGGTCTTGCCTGCGAGCTTCTGCAGATCGCAATCCTGCTGATAAAAAATTCTTGCCATGATAAATTACCTCTTTCTGTGCATGAATTGGTATGTTAATTTAAATGGACAAACTAAATTAGAAATTGATGGCCTGACGGATCGTCGTGCTGCCCTTTTCAAGGGAAACATTGCCGGTGCGGCAGATCTCAAGGATCTCGTAGTCGCGCATCAAATCGACGAATTCATCGATTTTTCGCGATTCGGAGGTCAGGCAAAGCATCAGGGAATCCTTGGAGTAATCCATGGTCTTCGCGCCGAACGCGTCCGCCGCGGCAAGGATGTCACTGCGCGTTTTGGAATCGTTTTTCAGCTTAATGAGCATCAGCTCGCAGCTGACGGAGGTGTCCGGGGTAAACTCTTTAATGGAGCAAACGTCCGGCAGCTTATAAAGCTGGTTCACGAGCTGCTGCTTCTGCGTCTCGCCGCCCTCAAACGTGACGGTGATGCGGGAAAGCGCGTTCGATTCCGTTTCGCTGACGGTCAGAGAAATGATGTTGAACTGACGTCTTCTGAACATGCTCGTCACACGGTTCAGCACGCCGAACTGGTTATTGACCAGAACCGCTACGGTATATCGATTCATCTCATTCACCCACCTTCATGATAATATCATCCATGCTGCCGCCCGGCGGGAGCATGGGCAGGACGAATTCGTCCTTATCGATCCTGCAATCGATGACATACGGGCCGTCGCAGCTGAACGCGTGCTCAAACGCCTTGTCGAGCGCCGCCACGGTATCAACAGCCTCGCCGTCCGCGCCGAACGCGCGCGCAAGCGCCACAAAGTCGGTCTTGCGGTCGAGAATCGTGTTGGAATAGTGCTTATTAAAGAACAGCGTCTGCCACTGACGCACCATGCCGAGCACGCCGTTATTCATCAGAAGGATGACAACCGGCACGTTGTAGGTTACGGCAGTGGTGAGTTCGTTGAGACACATGCCGAAGCTGCCGTCGCCCGTGACGAGCACGCTGCGCTCGCCTGTGCCGACCGCCGCACCGATGGCCGCACCGAGGCCGAAGCCCATGGTGCCGAGGCCGCCGCTGGAAATGAAGCGGCGCGGCTTTTTAAAGTTCACGTTCTGCGCCGCCCACATCTGGTGCTGGCCGACGTCCGTTGCAACGGCGGTATTCTCGCCGAGGTGCTTGTTCAGCGTCATGATCGCGTTGCGGGGCGTAAGGCCCGGGCGAATATCGAGATAATCGTTTTCGGTTTCTTTTAAGGCTTTTACAGCCTTTTCCCAGTCGGGCTTCTGCTCTGCGTTGACGAGCGGAATGAGCTTTTGCAGCGTCAGCTTCACGTCGCCGCGCAGACCGCAGGCAGAGTTCACGGTTTTCGAGAGCTCGGAGCCGTCCACGTCAATATGGATGATCTGCGCAAGCTTCGCAAACTTCTCGCGGTTGCCCGTCACGCGGTCGTTAAAGCGCACGCCGAGCGAAATGATGAGGTCGGCGTCGTGCATCGCCATGGAGGAAGCGTAGTGGCCGTGCATGCCCTGCATACCGAGGAAACGCGGGTGGTCGGTCGGAATGCCGGAAAGGCCCATCAAGGAGCAGCCGATCGGCGCGTCAATCTTCTCGGCGAGCGCCAGCATTTCTTCCTGTGCTTCCGATGTGATGAGACCGCCGCCGAAGTAAATGAACGGACGCTTCGAGGCATTGATGAGCGCCGCGGCTTCTTTGATGCGCACGTCCTTCGCCGCGTGGCGTTCTTCGGGCTGTACGGGTGCCTGCGGCTCGTAGTCGCAAACCGCTGTCTGCACGTCCTTCGGCACATCGATGAGCACCGGGCCCGGTCTGCCGGACTGCGCAAGCGCAAACGCCTCGCGGATGGTGTCCGCCAGATTATCCACGGAGCCGACAAAGTAGTTGTGCTTCGTAATGGGCAGCGTCACACCCGTAATGTCGATCTCCTGGAAGCTGTCCGTGCCGATCTGTGTCGTCGGCACGTTGCCGCAAATCGCGACAAGCGGAATGGAATCGAGGTACGCCGTCGCAATGCCGGTCACAAGGTTCGTTGCGCCCGGGCCGGAGGTGGACATCACCACGCCCACCTTACCGGTCGCTCTTGCGTAGCCGTCCGCCGCGTGGGCAGCGCCCTGCTCGTGCGCCGTCAGCATGTGGCGAATTTCATTCTGGTATTTATAAAGGCTGTCGTAAACGTTCAGGATCTGCCCGCCCGGATAACCGAAAACGGTGTCGCAGCCCTGTTCAATTAAAGTTTTGATGAGGATATCTGCACCTGTAAGCTGCATTCAATTACTCCTTCGTTAAGTATTCGAGGATAAGGTCGCCGCACTTTTTGCAGCCGACCTTCGTCATGCCGTCTTCCATAATGTCGGCAGTACGGTAACCCGCGTCAAGGTACTTGGAAACCGCATGCTCCACCGCATCGGCTTCCTTCGCCATATCGAAGCTGTAACGCAGCATCATGGCGGCGGAAAGAATGGTGCCGATCGGGTTTGCAAGGTCCTGACCCGCAATGTCCGGTGCAGAGCCGTGGATCGGCTCGTACAGGCCGCAGCTCGTTGCACCGAGGCTCGAGGACGGGATCATGCCGATGGAGCCGGTGATCATGGAAGCTTCGTCGGAAAGAATGTCACCGAACATGTTCTCCGTCACGATGACGTCGAACTGCGCCGGGTTCTTCACGATCTGCATCGCGCAGTTATCGACGAGCATATCGGTCAGCTCCACGTCGGTGTATTCTTCCGCCAAGCGGTGCATGACCTTCTTCCAAAGGCGGCTCGTGTCGAGCACATTGCTCTTTTCTACGGAGCACAAACGGTGATTGCGCTTTCTTGCCGTCTCGAATCCGATGCGGCCGATGCGCTCGATCTCCGCTTCACTGTACTTCATAATGTCCGTCGCGACCGGCTGGCCGTCTGCATCATCGGTCTTATGCTCGCCAAAATAGATGCCGCCGATGAGCTCGCGCACGATGATGAAATCGATGCCCTTTTCGACAATAGATTTTTTCAGCGGAGAAGCGTCAGAGAGCTGGGGCCAGATCTTCGCCGGGCGGTTGTTGCTGTAAACACCCATACCCGCGCGCAGGCGCAGCAGACCCTTTTCCGGGCGCTTCGGGCCCGGCACGTCGTTCCACTTGTCGCCGCCTACGGCGCCGAGCAGCACACTGTCGGAAGCTACGCACTTATCGAGCATTTCCTGCGGTAGCGGGTCGCCCCACTTATCGATGGCACAGCCGCCCATATCGACGTCTGTATAATGAAAGGTGTGTCCGTACAGCTCTGCAATTTTATCCAGCACGCGGAGCGCTTCGTTTACGATCTCCGGGCCGATGCCGTCGCCGCGGATCACCGCGATGTTCTTCGTCATTTGTTTTCCGCCTCCTTGAGGGACTTCAGCAAGCCGCCTGCTTTGATGATGTTCTGAATGAACGGCGGGAACGGCTGTGCCTTATACGTCTTGCCGGTCGTGATGTCGGTGATGATGCCGGTATCAAAATCGACCGAAACTTCGTCGTTTGCGTTGATCTCGTCTGCCGCTTCCTCGCACTCGAGAATCGGCAGGCCGATATTGATGGCGTTGCGGTAGAAAATACGCGCAAAGCTCTTTGCAATGACGCAACCCGTACCGCAGGTTTTAATGACGAGCGGTGCGTGCTCACGGGAAGAGCCGCAGCCGAAGTTCCAGCCCGCCACAATGACGTCGCCCTTTTCGACCTTCTTTACGAACGCCTTGTCAATATCCTCCATGCAGTGGAGCGCAAGCTCCTGTGCGTTTGGGGTGTTGAGGTAACGTGCGGGAATGATAACATCCGTATCGACGTTATCGGGATATTTGAAAACCTTGCCCTGTGTGTTCATGCTTACGCCTCCTTATATTCGGTGATATAGCCGGTCAGCGCGCTGGCTGCCGCCGTGTGCGGAGAAGCCAGGTACACTTCGCTGTCCACATGACCCATGCGGCCGACGAAGTTGCGGTTCGTTGTGGCGATGCAGCGTTCGCCCGCTGCCAGAATGCCCATATAGCCGCCGAGGCACGGACCGCATGTCGGGGTAGAAACAACCGCGCCCGCATCGATAAATGCCGTCACGTAGCCGCGCTCCACGCATTCGCGGTAGATCTGCATCGTGCCCGGAATGATGATGCAGCGGATGCCGTCCGCGATTTTCTTGCCGTTCAAAATGCTGTACGCCGCTTCCATGTCTTCCATTCTGCCGTTCGTGCAGCTGCCGATGACAACCTGGTCGACCTTAATATCGTGCAGCTCGCTTGCCGGGTGCGTGTTCTCCGGCAGATGCGGACAGGCGACGGTCGGCACAATCTTTGCGAGATCGATATCGATAACCTTTTCGTATTCCGCATCGGGGTCTGCTTCGTATACAACCTGCTTGCGTTCGCTTCTGTCCTGTAAATAGGCAAGCGTAATATCGTCCACCGGGAAAATACCGTTTTTCGCACCGGCCTCAATCGCCATATTGCAGATGCACAGGCGGTCGTCCATGGAGAGGTTCTTCACGCCCTCGCCGGTGAACTCCATGCTCTTATACAGCGCGCCGTCCACGCCGATCATGCCGATGATTGTGAGGATAACGTCTTTGCCGCTGCAATTTTCCGGCAGCTTACCGGTCAGGTTAAATTTGATCGCGGACGGAACCTTAAACCACGCCATGCCCGTTGCCATGCCGGCTGCCATATCCGTAGAGCCAACGCCTGTGGAGAACGCGCCCAGCGCACCGTAGGTACAGGTGTGGCTGTCCGCGCCGATGATGCAGTCGCCGGCGGTCACAATGCCCTGCTCCGGCAAAAGCGCATGCTCAATGCCCATCTTGCCCACGTCATAGAAGTGGCTCACGCAGTGGCTGCACGCAAACTCGCGGCACGTCTTGCTCTGTTCCGCCGCCTTAATATCCTTGTTCGGCACAAAGTGGTCGAGTACGATCGTCACTCTGTCCTTATCGAAAACGTCTGTAAAGCCCGCTTTCTTAAACTCATGGATTGCGACCGGCGTCGTGATGTCGTTGCCGAGCACGATATCCAGCTTTGCATTGATGAGCTGACCGGCGGTAACTTCACGGAGACCCGCGTGCGCCGCAAGAATCTTCTGCGTCATGGTCATTTTCATTTTAGTTTCCCCCTTTGATCATATTGTTGTAAGCGCTCAACAGCGCCTTTGTATTTGCCTTTACAACGTCGGTGTCGGTGCCTGCGCCCCAGAACATCGAACCGTCTTCCTTTTCAAGGCCGATGTACGAAGCCGCCACGCTCTGCGAGCCCTGTCCCTGCATACTGTGCTGGGTAAAGACCTGCAAGGTGTACTCTGCACCGGTGTACGCACGCAGCGCGTTGTTGATCGCGTTGAGGGAGCCGTTGCCCTCCGCTTCCATCTCGGTCTCTTCGCCGTCCTTCGCGAACGTGATGCCGATCTTCACGTTGTCCTTGTCGCGCATAAACTCAAAATCCGTCACGGTAACACCGTTCGTCAGATTGAGGTAGTTCTCTTCAAAGATATTCAGAACCTCATCCGGCTTCAGTTCCTTGTGCTCGTGGTCGGAAATATCCTTGCACAGATAGCTGAAGTGCTCGCGCATTTTCGGCGGCAGGTTATAGCCGTACGTCTGCTCCAGCAGATAACCGATGCCGCCCTTGCCGGACTGGGAGTTGACGCGGATAACGTCTGCGTCGTACGTTCTGCCGATGTCCTTCGGGTCGATCGGAATATACGGTACGTTCCACTGATGCAGCTTATTTTTCGCTCTGTATTTCATGCCCTTTGCAATCGCATCCTGGTGGCTGCCGGAAAACGCCGCAAACACCAGTGCGCCCGCATACGGGGCTCTTTCGTACACATGCATACGCGTGCATTTTTCATATTCGTCTACAAGGTACGGCATGTCGGAGAAGTCAAGCTTCGGGTCAACACCGTGGGAGTACATGTTCATCGCAAGCGTAATGATATCCACGTTACCGGTACGTTCACCGTTGCCGAACAGCGTACCCTCTACGCGGTCTGCGCCGGCAAGGAGCGCCAGCTCGGTGTCCGCAACGCCCGTGCCGCGGTCGTTGTGCGGGTGCAGAGACAAAGTCACGAATTCACGGTACTTGAGGTTCTCGCTCATGTACTCGACCTGCGAAGCATACACGTGCGGCATGCTCATTTCTACCGTGACCGGCAGATTGATGATGACGTTGTTCGTCTCGCTCGGCTCCAGAACGTCGAGAACCGCATTGCAGACCTCCAGCGCGTATTCCGGTTCGGTGCCCGTAAAGGACTCCGGAGAATACTCAAAGCGGAAGTTGCCTTCGTATTCGGCCGCAAGCTTTTTGACGAGCTTCGCGCCGTCTACGGCGATCTTCTTGATCTCCTCCTTGGACTTCTTAAACACCTGCTCGCGCTGTGCAACGCTGACGGAGTTATAGAAGTGGATAATCGCGCTCGGTGCGCCCTTGCACGCGTCGAATGTCTTACGGATGATGTGCTCGCGGCACTGGGTGAGCACCTGCACGGTAACGTCCTCGGGAATCATGTTGTTGTCAATCAGTGTGCGGAGGAACTCATATTCCGTCTCGCTCGCCGCCGGGAAACCGACCTCGATCTCCTTAAAGCCGACCTGCAAAAGCACTTTGTAGTATTCAAGCTTTTCTTCAAGGCTCATCGGAATGACAAGGCTCTGGTTGCCGTCGCGCATATCCACGCTGCACCAGATCGGTGCCTTTTCAACGTGGTCTTTTTCCACCCACTTGTTATATTCTTTCGATACCGGGAAGTACCCGACCTTATATTTGCTTGCGTCTATCATTTTGCTTTCTCCTCTCAACCCTTGGTGGTTCTGAAGCCTGCTTCACGCAGGGCGTTTTTGATCGTTTTCACATGGTTGTTGTCGCGCGTCTCCATTTCGATGCGCAGGAAGCAGCCGTTAATGCTTTCGGTGTTGCCCTTTTCATAGTGCACGCCGGTCACGTTGCCGCCGCAGTCCGCGATGATCGAAGAGATCTCCTTGAGCTGACCGGGCTTATCGATAAGCTCGATGAGGAGGCTCGCGGAACGGCCGGAGTTCATCAGGCCGCGGTCGATCACGCGGGAAAGGCTCGTCACGTCGATGTTGCCGCCGGAGACGATGCACACAACGCGCTTGCCGTTTAAATCAAATTTATTGAACATCACGGCGGCAACGGAAGCAGCGCCCGCGCCCTCCGCGATCATTTTCTGCTTTTCGATGAGTGCCAAGATTGCGCTCGAAACTTCGTCCTCGCTCACCAGCGCGATGTCATCCACATATTTTTTGACGATCTCAAACGTGTTGTCACCCGGGCGCTTTACGGCGATGCCGTCCGCCACGGTCTGCACGGTGTCGAGTGTCTCGATCTTGCCGTCGTGAATGGAGTTGTACATGCTCGGTGCGCCGGTCATCTGTACACCGTACACCTTCACGCTCGGGCGGATGTGCTTTGCGGTATACGCAATGCCGGAGATAAGTCCGCCGCCGCCCACCGGCACCACAATGGCATCGATGTTGTCAAGGTCATTCAGAACCTCCAGCGCGATGGTGCCTTGGCCCGCGATAACGTCTTCGTCGTCAAACGGGTGCACGAACGTATAGCCCTCTTTTTCTTTCAATTCAATCGCCTTGTTATACGCGTCGTCGTAAACGCCCTCCACAAGGCAAACCTCTGCGCCGTAGCCCTTTGTGGCCTCCACCTTGGAGATCGGTGCGGAGTCCGGCAGACAGATGAGCGATTTGATGCCGTTTTTCGTTGCCGCCAGTGCCACGCCCTGTGCGTGGTTGCCCGCGGAACAGGCAATAACGCCTTTCGCTTTCTCTTCTGCGGAAAGCTGGGAGATCTTATACGCAGAGCCGCGCACCTTAAAAGAGCCGGTGATCTGCAAATTCTCGGGCTTTAGGTACAGGTCGCAATCCGGCGCGATGCCGTAGGTCTTCACGACGTTTGTTTCGCGGATGATGCTCTTTAGAACGGTTTGCGCATCAAATACTTTGTCTAATGATAACATGTTCTTCTGCCTTTCCTGCTGTGTTCGGTTTAAAGCCTTATGAATTTGAAAGTTTGTGCTTTCAAACTTGCAGCTTGTTTCCTTGTTCTTCCGCTTTGAAGTGTAAAAAAACCGCCTCAAAGCCGTTTATGCTTTGAGACGGGTGTAATAACTAAATTATGCACTCGCGGTACCACTCAAATTGCGGAGAACCTCCGCCACTCTTCGAAGTCCAATAACTTCTATGCACTGACGTAGCAATCACGGGATACCCTACTGAATTCGCTGTTCAGGCATCCGGCTCGGAAGGGAGAAATCTCTGCATCTCTGCACCGGTTCACACCTTCCACCGGCTCTCTGAAACAGCTCTGCACAGACAGTCTTCGTCATCGCTTTTTGTTATGAAATTGAATAGATTATAACACCCGCTTTCCCCGTTGTCAATGCTTTTCGACCGCCTTGTCAAAATTTTTCTTTTGTAAGTTTTGCAGGAAACACCTTTTCTCCCATCGTTTTTCCTTTTTTCGCAAATCGGGCGCTTTTTCCGCAATTCACGCAAAAAGTGTGGAAAACAACGCGCAAAATCCGCAGTTCTGCCATAGCCAAAATAAAAAAGGTATGATAAAATAAGAAGGTTGAAAAGAGACTATGTATTTTCGGGTGATTTTCGTGACAAAAAGTATGACAGAGGGTAAGCCCCTCAAGCTTATCCTGCAATTTGCGGTACCGCTTTTGCTCGGCAACCTCTTGCAGCAAATGTATAATCTGGTTGATGCCGCCATCGTCGGCCGTGTGCTCGGCACCGGCGCACTCGCCGCCGTCGGCGCTACAAGCAGCGTGCAGTTTCTGGTACTCGGTTTCTGCATCGGCATCTGCATCGGCTTCGGTATCCCCATCGCCAAAAGCTTCGGCGCAGAGCGTCTTGATAAAATGCGTTCGTACATTTTCAACTCCGTGCTGCTTACCGCCTTATTCGCGGTGCTCATCACGGCGGTATGTTCACTGTGCTGCACGCTCATTTTACAAATGCTCTCCGTGCCGCAGGATGTTTTTGACGACGCCTACGCGTATCTCATCGTCATTTTCCTCGGCATCCCCTTTACCTTATTATACAATCTGCTCTCCAGCATCCTGCGCTCCGTCGGTGACAGCCGCACGCCGTTCCTGTTCCTCGCCATCTCGACCGTCCTGAATATCGGTCTTGACCTGCTCTGCATCATTGTCTTCAAGTGGGGCGTTGCGGGTGCGGCTATCGCCACCATCGCAGCGCAGGCGGTCAGCGGCATTTTGTGCCTCATCTATATTCGCTTCCGCGTACCGCTCCTCACGCTTTCCCGCGCAGACTGCAAAGCGGATGCGGAATCCATCCGTGATCTCGTCGTCATGGGCATTCCCATGGGTCTGCAAACCTCCATCACAGCCATCGGCAGCATGGTCATGCAGGCGGCGAACAACGGCCTCGGCAGCGTGTACGTTTCGGGCTTCACGGCCGGCATGCGCCTAAAGCAGTTCTGCATGTGCCCGTTTGATGCCCTCGGCTCTGCCGTCTCCGTCTTCTGCGGGCAGAACCTCGGTGCCAAAAAGCCGGAGCGCATCCGGCAGGGCGTGCGGCTCGGCAACGCCGCGGAACTGATCGCCGGCCGCTCCCCAGAGCGCATCCTCCGGCTGGGCTTCGCCGTCGTCCGCACGGGCGGCAAAGCCGTCGTGTCGGCCCGCGGCATCCGCAAAGGCGACGCCCTCGAAATCGAAGTCGCCGACGGCACGATCCACGGCACCGCACAAAGCACCGAACCGAAATAAAACCGCCGCGGAGTTTTCTCCCCGGCCTGCCCCGGAACCGCCCCAAAGCGGCGGCAGCGAACACGCAACGACAAAAAACAGATATGGCAAAGAAAGAGATGACATACGCCGAAGCGATGGCCGAGATCGAGAAGATTCTCGCCCGCTTCCGCAACGAAGAGATGGACGTGGACAGCCTCGCCGCCGAGGT
>ENA-OZUR01000130-OZUR01000130.1-human-gut-metagenome-genome-assembly--contig:-NODE-130-length-20871-cov-4.515565_pt1 | contig 20871 bp, 18 predicted proteins | sample MGYA00243435_ERZ654025 | MGnify/ENA primary metagenome ERZ654025 (study PRJEB26926, sample SAMN06164585) | human gut metagenome | biome: ENVO:00009003; feature: ENVO:2100002; material: ENVO:00002003... | reverse complement strand
GAGATCTGCGCATGTCTCGTGGGCTCGGAGATGTGTATAAGAGACAGCCGTTGACGGCCTGCGCATGGTCGCCGTGGGGCAGGGGCGCGTGATTGCCGCGGGCAAGCTCGGCAAAATCAAGACCGCCAGCCAGATGGTGATGCTCCTCTTCGTGCTGATTACGCACCAGCCCGCCCTGACCGCCCCCGCGTGGGACGTTGTGAACGCGACTGTCCTCGGCGCGCCGTGGATGCGGTGGATTAGCACCGCGCTGACGCTGTGGGTCGCCGCCATCACCCTCTGGAGCGGCATCGACTACTTCGTCCGCAACAAGGACTGCATCAAGGATATGTAATCATATCTAAAATGCACACAAAATAATAACTATCGCCATCGACCAGTAACATGGGAGGCGAACCCGAAGGTTTCCAAAGGGCGATCGCAGACTTCGTCTGTTTCCATTGCCCTTTGGTCGCCTCCGCAGGAGCGAAATCCCTGCGCAAGGCGAAAGCACATTTAGAAAGGTAAAAAACAGCATGATTGCACCCATCAGCGCGATAGCCGATGGAACATTACGTCAGATGCTCCATCACCCGCAGGCACATGCGGCTGTTGTGGTACGGACACTTCCACTCTTCCACAATCGGCTTGTCCGTCGGGACGCCGGATTCGGTCAGCGACCAGAACCACTCGCTGTTCGGACGCGGGTCAACAAAGGCGCGGCAGATGTAGGCAAACTGCGCTTCCGCCTGCCTCAGCCAAGTGGATGCGCCTGTCAGCTCGTAGGCATTCAGGAAGCCCAGCACCGTCTCCGCCTGTACCCACCAGACACGCGTGTGGTCAACTTTGCCCTCGACGACTTCGTTCTCCAAGCCGTGGTCGGTGAATGCGCGTTCGCGGACAGCTTCCGCCAGCGTCAGGCACATGTGCAGATACGGCGCGCGGTTTGATTCGGGCAGCAGCGTCTCTGCCGCGTCCCAAATCAGCCACGAGGCCTCAATGTCGTGCCCGAAGGACTGCATGTCCAGCAAAGAGCGGTAGTTGCGGTCGTAGAAGACCTCCAAGCGGCGCTTGCTCGGATTGTACATCACGTTCAGGAAACGCTCTAAGCAGACTTCTCCGGCGCGGCGCACAGCTTCGTCCGGCATGGCGCGGTATAATTCCGCATAGCCCTCCAAAACGTGCAGCAGCGTGTTCATCGTGCGGGACGCCGTCTCGTGGCGCTCCATCAGCTTCGGGCTGTCAGACAGCTTCTCGTTGCCGACGGGGGTGAAATCCGGCTCGTAGGCTTCGCCGTAGCCGCCCGCGTCGCTGCATTTCGTCTCAATCAGGCGGAAAAGCGCCATCGCCTTGTCGCGCGCAGGGGCGTAATCCGGGTCGCTTTCGCCGATGGCGCGCATGTACGCCGCCAAGCCGTAAATCGCGAATGCCTGACAATAGGTGTGCTTCGTCTTGTCCAACGGATCACCGTCCGCCGTTACCGACCAGTACACGCCGCCGCGCTCGGTATCCTCAAAATGCGGCAGGAATGCGAACGCATGGCGCGCATAGCGCAGCAGGGATTTATCGCCCGTCACGCGCGCCGCCGTCGAGAACGTCCACAGAATGCGGCTGTTGAGGATGCAGCCCTTGTGCGCCCCGCGCTCCACGAACAGGTCATGATTCACATAGCCGAACCAGCCGCCGCGCTCCCAATCGGTCAGGTTTTCCCAGAAGGGCAGAATGGTCGTAAGCAGATGGTGCGAACAATCCTGACGAAACATGAAGCATTCCTCTCTTCCTGTTAGCTTAACAGTTAGGTATATGGGTATTATAACCCGGAAAAATGTCCTTGTCAAGCGGCAAAAGAAGAAAAAAGCTGATAAATATGGCGAAATTTTCACCGAAAGGAACAATGAAAGGAAACAACGTAAGGCTAACGTGTAAACTAATCAGCCGGCAGGAAAAAAAGCCGTGCAGGGGCTTGCTTTCACGGCGGAAATGTGGCACAATATAAGGTAGCATCGTATCAAAATCCGGTGCTGCTTTTGCAATTTGAAATTTGAAACTGGGAAAGAAATAGTGGAGGAAATCAATCAATGGCGGAAACACAGAAAATCGTCATTCTGAATTTCGGCGGACAGTACACGCAGCTGATTGCGCGGCGCGTGCGCGAATGCCATGTGTATTCCTGCGTCCTGCCCTATGACGCGAGCATGGAGACGATTCGCGCGCAAAACCCCGTGGGCGTGATTCTCTCCGGCGGCCCGGCGAGCGTGCTGGAACAGGATGCCCCCCGCTGCGACGAGGGCGTGTATCAGCTGGGTGTGCCGGTGCTGGGCATCTGCTACGGAATGCAGCTGACGGCGTATTTGCTGGGCGGCACGGTGGAAAAGGCGGCACAGCGCGAATATGGCCGAATCACCGTGACGATGGATGATAAGACGAGCCTGCTCTCCGGCATGTCGGATGCTTCCTCCTGCTGGCTGAGCCATACCTATCAGGTGAAGAAGTGCCCGGCTGGTTTCCATCCGATTGCGCACAGCACGAACTGCCCCGTTGCGGCGATGGCGAACGACGACCGGCGCATCTACGGCGTGCAGTTCCATCCGGAAGTGACCCACTCCGACGAGGGACGCGCGGTCATCGAAAACTTCCTGAATATCTGCGGCTGCGTGGGCGACTGGTCGATGGAAACCTACGCGCAGACGGCGATTGCCAACATCCGCGAAATCGTGGGCGACAAGGGCACGGTGCTGCTGGGACTTTCCGGCGGCGTGGACTCCTCCGTCGCGGCGGCGCTGATTTATAAGGCCATCGGCGACCGCCTGACCTGCGTCTACGTTGACCACGGCTTCATGCGCAAAGGCGAAACCGAGCAGGTGGTGAATGTGTTCACGCACACTTTCCCCGTGCGTCTGGTTGCGTCCGACGCCAGCAAAATCTTCTATGAGGACTTGAAGGGCGTTTCCGACCCCGAAACGAAGCGCAAGACTATCGGTCGTGACTTCCTGAAAGTATTCAAGGCGGAATCCGAAAAGCTCGGCAAGCTGGACTACTTCGCGCAGGGCACGATTTACCCGGACGTTATCGAGAGTGGTCAGGCGACGGGCGCGGCGGTCATCAAGAGCCACCACAACGTCGGCGGTCTGCCCAAGGAACTCGGCTTCACACAGCTGATTGAGCCGCTGCGGATGCTGTTCAAGGACGAAGTGCGCGCGCTGGGCGAAACGCTGGGTCTCCCGCACGATCTTGTCTGGCGTCAGCCGTTCCCCGGCCCCGGTCTGGCGATTCGTGTCATCGGCGACCTGACCCCGGAAAAGGTGGAGATTGTCCGCGAGAGCGACGCGGTGCTGCGCGAGGAAATCGCCAAGGCCGGTCTGGACGCCGATATCCACCAGTATTTCACCGTCCTGACGGGCATCCGCTCCGTGGGCGTCATGGGCGACGAGCGGACGTACGACTACACCGTCGCCATCCGCGCGGTCACGACGGACGACTTCATGACCGCCGACTGGGCGCGCATCCCGTACGACGTCGTGCGCACGATTTCCGCAAGGATTGTGAACGAAGTGCCGCATGTGAACCGCGTCGTGCTGGACGTGACAACCAAGCCGCCGGCGAGTATTGAGTGGGAGTGACCGCTGTAAAGGCGAAAACCCTTGCAGCGCAAGCGCATTTGCCCAGTCCAAACCGCCTCTGATAACAAAATGATAACCATCTCCGAAGCTGTCTTTACAGAAAACTGCGCTGGTGGCTTTGGGGTAAAGGCGAGAAAAACACCTCCCGGTTATCACTCTCTGTGAAAATAGCCTGTTCAAAAGCCCTTCGCTGTGGAGGAAATCTTCCACAAGCGGAGGGCTTTCTTTATGTCTATTCTTTCAGGCTTTCGACTTTGGCTTCCGGCCGCGTTTGCGCACAGCGGATGCTTCAGGCGGGACTGCGGCATGGATGCGCGTGTCGTCGTAATCGGGGTAGTGGTGCCGCCAGCGGTCGTATGCCTCTTTGGTGATCTCACCGGCAGCCAGCCTGGCAGATTGCTCCTGCCAGGCACGAAGACGCTGCTCCAGATCGGCTGCATGGATGCCGCCATCAAAAATCTCAGCACGCAGACAGATCAGACCATCCGCGTTGGTGATGCGAAGAAGTTTTCGGTCTTCCAAAGCAAAAAGCGTGTGCATCAAGCCGTCCATGGTATCAATGTCCGGCACGGCGATGGCCTTGGGAGAAACGTCCAGCGCTTCCGCCATCTGCCCGGTCAGCTCTGCCTTGGGCGTTCGATCCTCGGATTCATACTGAGCAAGTCTCACATCAGCCGAGCTCTCTGGAAACCCCAGAAGAAGACCCAAATACTTTTGTGTCATCCCCCGTAAAGTGCGAAAGAAACGGATACGTTCGCCGGTTGCCATCAAATCACCTCTTGAACAGGATAATTTATCATAGCAAATCCGTTTAAGATCGTCAAGATGGTAATTTAACAAAAAAGTTTGGAATACTCCTTGAAAGCCTATTGACACAAGCGATAATGTTTAATATAATCGTATTGCAAATTAAGCGTTATTGCTTAATTTGCAAAAGGAGGAACACGTGAAAAACCAATTTATGAGAGTAGAAGAAGTAGCTCAGGAGCTCGAAGTGTCCAGATCCTATGCCTACAGGCTGATCAGGCAACTGAATGCGGAGCTCCATGAGAAGGGATATATGACCATCGCCGGGCGAGTGAACCGGCTGTATTTTCAGGAACGACTGTACGGTACATCAAATCAGAAGGAGTGTGAGTCACATGTCAACACACAAGGATGAGAAAAACGGTACCTGGTATGTGATGGTTCGGTATCACGACTGGAAAGGTGTGAAGCGGCAGAAATGCAAACGGGGTTTTGCCACCCGGCGGGAAGAGCAGGAGTGGGAGCGCAACTTTCAGCTGCAAACCGATGCAGATCCAGACATGACCTTTGAAGCCTTCATGGAGTTGTATGAGAATGACATGCGGCCCCGTCTGAAGGAAAACACCTGGCTGAGCAAGAAACACATGATCCGGACGAAGCTCTTCCCCACCTTTGGCAAGAAGATGCTCAGCGAAATCGAAACCCGGGACATCATCGCCTGGCAGAATGAGCTGCTGGCCTACCGGGATGAAAAGAAGCAGCCCTACTCGCCGACCTATCTCAAGAGTATCCATAACCAGCTGGTGGCGATCCTGAACCACGCGGTCCGGCACTACGGACTGAAGAGCAATCCCGCATCCAAGGTGGGGTACATCGGGAGCAAGGAAGCGGAGAAAATGCAGTTCTGGACGAAGGAGGAATACCAGCGGTTCGCGGAGGCCGTCATGGATAAACCGATGTCCTACTACGCTTTTGAGATGCTCTACTGGTGCGGAATCCGCGAGGGCGAGCTGCTGGCGCTGACGCACGGAGACTTCAACTTCAAAGCCGGAACTGTATCCATCAACAAATCCTACCAGCGGCTCCACGGAGAGAACGTGATCACTACACCGAAGACAAAGAAAAGCATTCGCACGATCAAGATGCCCAAATTCCTCTGTGAGGAAATGCAGGAATACATCCAATCCCTCTATGGGGTGAAGAAGAAGAATCGCATCTTTCCGGTCACAAAGAATTATCTCTATCACGAAATGGATCGGGGCTGCCGTGCGTCCGGGGTCAAACGAATTCGCGTGCATGATATCCGTCACAGGCATGTATCGCTGCTGATCGACATGGGCTTCAGTGCCGTGGCAATTGCCGACCGCGTGGGACATGAAAGCATCGACATCACCTACCGTTACGCCCACCTCTTCCCCTCGAAGCAAGCTGAGATGGCCAACAAACTGGACGATGAAAGGATGGTAAATCTGAATGTCGGCTAAAAACTGTGACCATCACAACCGCTGGCGGAACATCACCGTCGGCTTCCGGGTTTCCCCGGAGGAGAACGAGCGACTGAACAGAGCAGTGGCTCTGTCCGGGCTTCCGAAGCAGGAGTATTGCTATCGGAAATGCATGGACAACAGCATCACCGTTACTCCGAATCCGCGGATCTTCAAAGCGATGAAAACCGCACTGGACGATGTATGGACAGAGCTGAAACGCATCAGCGCCGGAACCCAGCCCAGTGATGAGCTGATGAACGACATCACACTGATTGCAAAAATGCTGAACGACACGAAAGCCTGCAAATAAAAAGTCAAGCCCCAAATGGGACTTGCTGCAAGGAAATTTGGCAGAAGGTGGGGAGAAAGAAGTGCAGCACAAATAAGCCACCACAAAGTGCCGGCTTAAAAAGAGAAAAAAGGAAGTGATGTCAGAGGGCTGCTTTCAGGATGGTGGGAATGGGAGCTACTGGCTGGAGAGTGTCCAGCGAGGCAAAATAATCTCGCAGCTTAGCATAGTAGCGTCGCAGGAACTTGTTGGCTGCTGCAAGCATATAAACATAGAAGGGCTTGCCTTCCGCCCGTTTCCGGTTAAGGAACTGAAACACCGGTTCATCTTGGGGAGCACATTGCAGGTAAGTTCTAATGACATTAAAAAGGGTTTTGCGGAGGTAGGGAGAGCCTCGTTTAGAAGATTTGTTGCTTCTGACGTTTTTGTCTCCGGACTGGTTAGGCATGGGATCAATACCAGCAAAGGCAACGAGAGCCTGCTTCCGTTCAAAGCGGCGAACATCGCCGATTTCCGCCATAAGCTGCGGCCCGTAGGACTTTCCAACGCCGTACATCGCCATGACAACGGGGTATTCAGGCAGCATAGCAGCAAGCCGATCCATTTCCGCGCGATAGACTTCCACTGAGCGCGAAATACTGCTGAGCTGATTTGCAGCTTCCTGCACAAGCACTTTCACGACCTTTGACTTTGGGGTCAGGACAACAGCGCGTTTCGCAAGGGCATATACTTCTTCAGCGTTGCTCAGCTTAAAGAGATAGGCGTGGCGCTTGCACCATTTTCGGTAACGCTCACAAAAGGCAGCGAAGGGCTGCTTGCGCACACAGTCTACATGCCAGAAAGAATGCGCAAAGTCAACCCATTTCTGCGTTCCATCACTGCGCACCGGGCTGTCAAAGCACTTTCGGATGCCGGGAAAGGATTGCTCCAGAAGTGCAATCAGATTATTAGCAGAGGCCGTCCGCTGCTTAGAGGCAAGCTGAAACTGGCGGTTGAGGGTTTTGAGATCGTAGCGAATTGCATCCATGGGGGTGAAATCGCGCAAATCAGCCCAATTATCAAGCGCGTAACGAGCAATTTTTACGGCATCAGCCTTATCAGTTTTTACGCGGCGCAGAGAATTAGCGCCGTACTCCTTGATGAGGAGCGGATTAACAGCGCAGACAAAAAACCCTGCTTCATGCAGCGCTTTTGCAACCGCTTCATAGTAACGCCCCGTATGTTCCATCACGACACGGGTTTCACCGTCAATAGCCTTCAACTTCTCAGCCAGTGAAGCAAGCCCCGCTATATCGTGAGTCACATCAAAAGGCAAGCAAACAACTTCCCCCAGAGGACGAAGCACCGCAACTGTGCTTTTCCTGCTGGAAACATCAATACCTACTGCGTTCATAGAATCACTCCTGTACTGAACTTGTAATGGACAAAGACCATCTTTCCTGTTGCCGGTTCTATCTGTTTGATGACACGAACGCAATGGCTCTACCTGCACAAATCGAACACTGCGAATAGGAGGATGGCTGACTGACTTTCTCGCGGACGTAAAAGCCCTTGGAGACGAAGGTCAGACCATTACCTCTCTATTCTAACAGTTTAGGCAACGAGATGTCCCATGCCTATGGCTGGCTGCCATAAATCAAGGGGCAAATATATAGTAACAGGAGAATGACCATGACCAGCATCTTTGAACAACTCAGCGGCACCTATACCCAAGGAAGGGACGGCATGCTTTACCCCAACCTCACTCTGGGCGACAGGAAACAGCGCCCCATCGGCAGATGGGGACGGATACACAGAGTCTATCTGGAAACAGAACATCCCGGCCTGTATGATCGGATGATCCTGAATGGTACTCTGGACAGGAATCTGGCAGATGCAGAGGAATGTGCTCAGGCCATGCTGGAGCAGTTGACCCGGCGGATGGCGTTGCAGGAAGGCATCACGGAAAACCTGAAGGCTGCCGACCAAATGGAATGGGTCCGCAGGATGAACAGCATCCGCAGCAGAGCGGAAGAAATCGTACACTCAGTTTAAAGAATCCGGCTGGTCAGCAAAATTCTATCAGGAGCATCGCGCAGAAATCGAAGCACACAAAAAAGCACAAGCTGTCTACGAGCTTCACGACGGCAAACTGCAGACGCTGAAGAAGCTGACAGCGGAATACGTTGCGCTGAAGGAGCAGCTGGATGCATACAAGCCAGATCTGGCAGAGCTCAAATCGAAGCTGACAGACCTGAAGCAATCCGGTATAACTACAAAATACTTATCCGGGACATTCCGCAAACAGATCAATATCACCGCAAAGGAGATCGTATAGAACGATAACAACGCCTCCGTGCCGGAACTGGTTTTCACCGTTTGCCGGCATGGAGGCTTCTTTCATTTTTATGCCGAGGTGCTGCACTAGGTTGGGCGCAACAAGACACCACAACCACAGATCGCAAGATCTGGTAAAATGGGCTTGGGGGCGGAGCCTCCCAACAAGCAAAGTGCAAAAGGTGCTACCTTTGCCCTGCTTGCAACCATGATAAACATGTATTTGAGATTGCTATCAGCCTTGTTTTGCTCGTTTTCTGCACAAGAAAAGCCAGAGACAGAGACATGGATGAAGATTGATCCTTGAAGCACATACCGAATCGATATCCCACAAGTAAAGAATCTTCGGCTTCCAGCATCACAGTCTATACCAGAAATTACCAATGTAAAAATACCGGCAGGTCATCCATCGATGCTCAGCACACCCGCCATATAGCCCAGAAAACCATCATATGCAAGCGTCCATCGATACAGTTCATCCCGTATGGGCTGCACATTCCAGTCTTTTATTCGATATTGAGGGATTTGAACGGTATCCATCTGCACCTGTTCACGACTGATCTCGTGAATACGGATGTCCTCATCCGGCGCTGCATGGACAAGCGCCGATACAGAATGATTGTCAATCACCCGGAATGTATCCTCAACTTTGACAAAGGACAGGCTGTCTTCATCCTTGAGCAGATTCGTCTGGTGCTCACCATAACGGGCCAATTCCAATCGAATGGAGTCGGTAACCGAAGTAGGAAGAATCGGACGGTCTTTTTCAAGGAACTCTTTGGTTAACACTGTAGCCGCATGTTTGATGATGGGGTGCTCCTTCAGCAGCGCATCGTCTGCGTAGTTGAGGCCGAAGGACCACATGAGCGCATTCTTTGTTTTTCCGTTCCGGTTGACTCGCCCCGATGCCTGAAGCAGCGATGACAACGATGCCGTTTCACGAAAGCCAACAGAAAACGAAAAGTCAACGCCGGCCTCCACGCACGATGTCGCGACAAGCGTCCAGTCACAGTCGGATGGATCCCGAAGCCGCTGCCGAACGCGTGCCAGCGTCCTCGCGCGATCTCTGGCGGTCAGTGCTGTGGACAGATGCTCCACCCGATTACGCCCATACAGCTGCATGATCGTCTTTGCGATCACCGTTGCGCTTTGAACCGTGTTGACGATGAGAAGCCGCGGTCCCGGAAAGGAATTGACCCATTGTGCAAGCGCTTCACTTGTCATGAGTGCGGGATTCCAGAGATACCGGATGCGGTTCTGCTCATACTGCGCCAGCGCGGAACGAAGCGCGTTGTCAACCAGATCTGGCACTCGCCGGGTTCCGGCTGCCGCAATCTGCTGAATCGTCCAGAATCTGTTGAGAGAACCCGACGCAAGAACCCAATGGCAATTCCACTCGTCAGCGAAGCAGTTGATCCATTTCCATGCAACCGGTAGAAGGTGCGAAGGCAATGCGGCGTGTGCTTCATCAACAAAAATAGCACTTCCCGGCAATTCATGCAGCCGCCTGAGGGCAGATGGCCGGTTTGAGGCCAGCGTCTCAAAAAACGCTACCGCTGTTGTGACAATAACAGGGGCCTTCCACAGCGTAGAAAGGTGACGGACACTTTCTGATTCAAAATCCACCCGATGGTGAACCTCCGCAACGATTTTGTTCGGCTCTTCACCCGGAAGAACCAAACATCTGCGATAGGTTTCCACCGACTGCGAAATGATGCTTGTAAAAGGAAGCACCACAAAAATCCTGCGAAGGTGATGCTTTTTCGCCTGACTTAGCATGTATTCCATCACGGCAGTGGTCTTTCCGGACCCCACCGGACTGTCACAGGCAACGACATGGTCATTGACCTTGCTGTCTCTGCAGCATTGATACATCTGTGCCCGTAAACGGGAACGCTCATCCTCTGCCCGAAGACCGCTGATGTAGGCATTCAGCACCTGCAGTCTCTCTGCCGGACGCAGTTCATTCTGCCGCCCATCCATGGGTTCCTGCCCGTAATGTCTCGCCGTATCTCCGTGGTCGGCATCTGCCAGACAGGAAAGCGCCAGGCGCATGAATACCGAGCGACACCCGGCTGCCGGCTGTTCGTCTGCGGTCTTCTCCACAAAGAGATCCCGATGGATGGCTTTCAGCTCCGGCAGCTTGCTGTCTGTCGCTGCTGCGATATCGGTATCACGGAAAGCTCTGCTGCCGTGACTGCATTCTTTCGGAAAATCCGGGAGACCTCTGTGATGCGACATGACGCAGATCGCAGAGTACATTTTGTTCTCATGAAGCAAAAGCGCCGTGCCGGCATCTGTGTGGTTGATGGGCAGATGCGGCTGATTTCCGGCATGCAGGGCAGCTTGATTTTCTTCCTCAAGCTTGCCCAAATCGTGCAGCGATGCCGCATTGGTGACAGCGCTGATCAATGCCATGCCGTCTTCCTGTTTTGCCGCAAATGCAGCCGCTTCCTTCGCATATCGAACAGCGTCATCATGGACATTCTGTACATGATTCAGATAGGTTTGCGCAGGAAAACCATCGTGTGCGCTGTGCGCGAGATATTCTTTATCCATCAGACGTTGGCAAGATCCTGAACACCGGCAAGACGCTGCTTCAGTTCTTCGGGTAGGTTAACCACATCCTGATAGTCCTGCCAACTTGAGGAGGGTTCCTCGGCATTTCCGATCCGCTTTGGCGTCAACGCGTCGATCAGCAGATAGTCCGGGCAGCTTCCCAGCTTGTTCTTGTGCTCCATGTACCATGCGTGCCGCAGGCGCATGTCGGGGCGGATATTGGATCGGGTCAGGTCAAATATGTAGGGGATGGCGCGCTTGAGCAATTCAATGTCCGCCGCTGTACATCCGCTCTTGGCGGCGTAATTGGGATTCACATAAAAGGGCATGCAGTAAACGCCATGCTCCACGACCCGATAGGCCAGGGGAGCCATGCCGCTTTTCTTGCCTTCCTCAACGCCCGCCTTGTTGGTATTGGTATGACGGACAATGCTGATCGGCGAGATAGACAGGCCCATGCCGAATTGAACCGCACCGGTCTTGATATACTCCTTGTTGCCGCCATCCTCCAAAAAGGTGTTGCCAAAAATGCGGGCATCCCAATACTTTCTGACAAATGTGCTGTCCATAAAATTGGGGCTGTCATTCATTTCTTTTGTAATTGCTGCCCTGTCGCGCCCACGGGATTCCAAGATGCAATAGAGATCCGCCTGACGGATGTACGCTTCGGGCAAGCTCTGGAAAAACACGCCGTCATGATCCTCGATCAAATCACGGATTTTCCGCTTGACAGATACGGGCGAAATCTCACCCAGTCCATTCGGGCGCTGGCGAGGATCGTTTTCACGGTCAGGATCCCCATTCGGATTGGAATTGACAACCTCGAGAATCAAAAGCCCGGTTGCACGATTGAAATCCACACTCATCTTGCTCTACTCTCCTTTGCTCTGATGATTCGCATTGCTTTCATCCTGCTTCTCCTGCTTGGGGAAGGAAGCGAGGTATCCGATAAACAGCTGTGCCTTCTGGGCATCACTCCAACGCATGGGAACAGAATACTCTGTCGCAAGCTTGTTGGCGATTTGCTCAAATACCTTCAGGTACCATCCTGCCAGACCGCTGGAATCTTCATTCTTCGTGCGGTACTGCTTTGCCCATGACAGGTAAGGCGCCATTCTCACGGAAAGCTGGGACAGCGTTCTACCCGGCGTTTCGCTCGCGGCAACAAACAGGGCAGAGCCCACAAGCTGCGGCGGAATCTGGTTGTTACGCATCACCTTGCAGTACAGCGCATGCAGCTCATCGGAGGCCTTGAGCAGTTGTCCCATCAGGTAGGGTGTAGCTTCCATATAATCATCCTTTCTATTTCCGCTGAAGAACAGAAGCATGGACAGAACGGGCAGGATCTGTTCCAGCTGAGCAACGCGGCTGCACTTTCTTCCACTGTGCAGCAAAGGACCTGCATGGATGAATAGCGGCATACCATGCTGAACGAGAATGTGCAGCTCGTGCAGAAGCAGCCGGTGCTGTGCCCGATGGAAGAACAGCCCGATCCCCTCATAAGGATGCATGGCGGATACCGTTGATGATTCTCCATCCTGTCGCCAAACCTGATTGACAACAGCTGCAACGTCAATGGGAAATGGCGCTGAAAGCCGTATGGATGCAATATCCGGAAGATCATTGCAGGCCATATCCCAGTTTTCAGCGGCATGTATCAACGCGTCTGCCAAAGCAGACTCAGAGTAAAGAATCTTTGTGCGTCCCTTATCAATTTTTCTGAGCACAAATACCTGAACGCTTTCAGGTCTGTCCTTTGGCGGAAGCCCGTTGAATGCAGCCAAAAGGCTTCCGGAGATTTCTTTGAAGGTTTCCGATCGATCAGGATGACCAAAAAACTGCACATAAGGAAGCGGAGCCTCCGGTAGTGAGCTGGGATATGCGAATACCGCTTCGCCTTTGCCTGTATTCAGCCAAGTGATGCCTTTGCTCTTGGCATCCCCGCCAAGCCAATTCAAGGCAGCCTGAAACTGGACACGGTGCTGTGCGGATAACGGGTAGGAATCGCGTTTGTCATCAAAGTTATGATATCTGTTCTGGCAGGGCTGCCCGTCGAACATCGTATACAATGCCGGCTCAAACCCCGCGGCAAGCTTAACCTTTGGCATTGGAGAATTGGTCGGCACATAGATTTGTCCGAATGAATCCATCAATCCATCCTCGGTTGTATTGCTCGTCACGATTCTCTCCGCCTGAAGAAATGCTGTATTCAGATATGCAGTAAACTCCCTGCTCGCTGCATACATACCATAGGTATCATATGCGTCTGTGTCAAAGAATACGGAGATGTTCCGCTTGTCATCTTTGCACGGCTTACTGGCATCACCCAGCTGGAAAAGAATCAGCAAGGCCAGCCCAACGTCCTGCTTCTTTTCCAGCTTTGCAAATACCGCTTTTGTCAATGATTCGTGCAGTACCTGCGCATTAGCAAACGGCGCACATTCTGCCGCCAGAGTATTCAGAAGGTTTTCTTTTGGATTGCCGGCAGTTTCGAGCAGACCGGCCATTTCCCTTGGGGTTGCAGAAAAGCAATTCTTGATACGGCTGTTCTGATGCGGCTCCCACGCATTCTCTTTGCATAAGGCATGAAGCTGCAAGGCATCGATGCTTTCCGGTTTCTCGATGCATTGCGCAACCAACTTTTTCTCTGATTCATCCGTTACGCGGTACAGGCTGATGAGATTGAGCCCGGGAAACGAGGCCTGATTTGATCCGAATTTTCGCAGCTGCATTGCAAGTGCCCGATCGATAGCCTCAAAATCAACCACCTGCCCACCCTTTACCCAGATTCGGATACAGGGAGCCTTCGCGCTCACATTGGGCAGCGGAATGTAATTTCTATAGGATTGCAATGGAACGATTCCCGCCTGTTCCAGTGCTTTGGACAGGGATGACAATTCATTGATCAAAATGAACACCTCTCTTGGGCGGGAACACCAGCGTCCCGGCATGAATCGTCACGTCGTTGTCAAAGCGGTACGAAACCTTCGATTTGTGCCCATCGGGAAATACCTGCCGCAGCATGGAAGGAAAGTGAATATCCTCCATATTGGTACATACCTTTGTCCCGTCCCGGAAGGGGCCAAAGTAGCTGGCCGTAAACTCTCTCAAGCCCAACGAGGGAATAGCAAAGCACTGCCCCCGTTGCAAGCGCCGGTTGAAAATCTCCTGGTATGCATGACCGGGCGACGTTGTCCGCCTGTCCCATTCCAGAGTTTTTTCAGAAAGCGTATCCTTCCTGTGATTGGGCACAACCACCGCATAGAGCCGATAGCATACATCAATCAGAACGGTCGAATACATCTGATATGCATTTCCAAAGTCAATGCTCTTTTTCTGGCGCAACGGTCCCTTGTAGTTTGTTGCGTATGAATGAAACTGAACAGGAGCGCATATTTCAACCCTGGTTGGAATGATCTCCACATCCGGCCCGAAAAGGATGGATTCAAAGATGCCCTTGCAGGCCGAATACGTCGGTGCCGGATAGCTGACAGGACTGTCACCGCTGTCCGGTCTGGTCCACATCGCCGTTGATCCTGCGATTTCCATCTGTATGGGATACGAATGATGAACCATGCTTTCAACTCCATTCCTGTGAGCAAGATAGCAGATGAGCTGCGGCGTTGAGAGATACAATCCGATAACCCTATGAATATTATACCATAATTCCGGCTGTATGGTAAAGGTTTTTGGATTTGAATATCCTTCTATGATGTATTACGAAGAAAAACGTCGGTATAATCGCCAGCGTTTCATGGATCACTTCTCATGTGCATTACGGAAAATGGTACGCATGTAGTCGCTCTTTCCATAGACCACTCTGCTGACCAGCATCCGATCGGTCTCCACCTTGTAGAATACCATATAGGACTTGAACGTCACGAATTTCGTTGCGGTTTCTTCACTGGCAGAAGCTTCAAAAACCTCCGCCCAGACGCGTTCGAGGTCACGAACGGCAATCGGGGAGTATTTAATCCTTATTTGCGTTTGCTGTGGAAGTGTGCCCGGACATCATCCTCGGACACCCAGCCTTCTTCCTCTCCCGAGCGGATGGCCGTATTGAGCTCGCACATCAGGCGGAGCATCGCCTTTGCCTTCTCGAATTCTTCATCGTCCGCAATATCGCGGATCGTAAAGCGGCCACGTCCATTGACCGTCAGATACACCGGTGAACCAGCGGAAACCTGTTCAAGAACGGTGTTGTAATTGCGCAAATCGGACACAGGGCTAATGATTGCCATGAGCAGACCACTCCTTTCGATTCCATTATAGCATGAGCAGAAATCTCGTTCAATACTTTACGAATAATTTTACGAACATTAGAGCATATCAAAACAGAATGAGCAATCCTAACTGTATCGTGTTCGAGTCGGTGGTTAGGGTTAACTGGCTTTTCCCTACTCCTGGTCACATTCAAATGCAAGAGAAGCATATCTGATTCAATGGCAAAACCATGATAAACTTCAAATGCTTTGCTCCCCGAAGTGTCTTTTCTCTTGCATCAGCACCCGTTCTGCGCTATACTATACTTGTGGAATCTCTCAAACCGCTACAGCAAAGCAGTCTTCCCTGTTATCACCCTGATAACAGAATGATAACCGGAGGCTATACAGGCAATGGAATAGGAATGCCACAGAGAATCAGAGCCATCACTTGGAATCGGACACACATAAATTATACAGAATGTGTTAAGTCTGAGAGAGTGGGAATAATGAAAAAGTGGATGTGAAGGGCTGCAAAACCTTGAAAACACGCACTTTTTCAAAACAGGATTGCCTGCTTGGTAGCAAGATGATAGCAGCCGCAGCGTTCGTGCTATTCTGATGTGTCGGATGGCGCGAATGGCTTGCGGGTGCTGGAATATAACTTTATAGGATGAAAAAGGCTCTGCTGACTTCCGTGAAGGAAGAACGGCAGAGCCTTTTGTGCGTGCGCCCGGCATCTCCCGTTTCTAAAGGGTGAAAGACCCGAATCCGCCCGGTAGCGGGAAGGAGAAAGCCGAAGGCAAGGGTGTCCGTCGTGAGGCGGAATCTGAAGAAAGCCGGATGTGGGAACAGACTAACCACGGGCAAACCTCTGGCCTGACGAGCAGAAACCGCATAGAAGGCTATATGCGAGGGTAAGGCTGCTCAACAAGTCGAAGCCCAATAGCTACACGGAATCGCATGTGGTAAATGCGGCAGGTAGATGGAGGAAAAGAAACGTGTGGTACCCGGGGAGGTCTGCGCGGAATGCGCCGAAAGGCGTAACCACAGTCGCAAGGCTGTGCTGAACACGCAGAAGTCAGCCGAAGCCATAGTACCTTGGGGAAACTCAAGGGAAGGGCGGAACCAATACACGCCGGAGTAACCGAAGGAAGGAGGACGGCATGAAGAAGGCAGAAAACGTCAGGAGCTGCCTGCAAAGAGATAGCACGGAATGCGAAGGGTATGCAGGAGCGCAGAGTGCCGTTCAGCCGGGGAACGAAGAAACGGCAGGCAGAAGCCAGAAACTGCTTGAAGGAATTCTGTATAGAGATAACATGAACAGGGCTTACAAGCGGGTAAAGGCAAACAAGGGAGCGCCGGGAGTGGACGGGATGACCGTAGAAGAAGCGCTTCCATGGCTCAAGGAACACGGCAAAGAAATGACCGAAGCAATCCGAAGCGGAAAGTACAAGCCAACGGCGGTGAGACGGAAGGAGATTCCGAAGCCGGATGGAGGAGTGCGCAAGCTGGGGATTCCCACGGTCAAAGACCGGATTGTGCAACAGGCAATCGCTCAGCAGCTCATGCCACAGTATGAACCGAAGTTTTCGGAAGGGAGCTATGGCTACCGGTCAGGAAGAAGTGCGCAGGATGCCATCTTCAAGATCCGGGGATATGCGGATGAAGGGTATGAATGGGCAGTACAGCTCGATTTGAGCAAGTACTTTGATACGCTGAACCATGAAAAGCTGCTGAACCTTCTGCGGGAAACCATAAAAGATGAACGGGTCATTCAGCTGATTAAGAAATTCCTGAAAAGCAGAGTGATGGAAAACGGCGTAAAGATTGCCACGACGGAAGGAAGCCCGCAGGGTGGCCCCAATGTCACCTTTATTGGCGAATGTGTACCTGAACGAATTTGGCTGGGAATACGAAAGGCGCGGCGTGCCGGTGATTCGGTATGCGGACGACATCGTATTACTGTGCAAAAGTCAGAGAGCGGCGGAAAGGCTGCTGGAAAGCAGCATCCGCTATCTGGAAGGGAAGCTGAAACTGAGGGTGAACCGGGACAAAAGCCATATCGCCAGGGTGAATGCGACGGAGAACTTCAAGTTTCTGGGCTTCGCATACGGCAAAGGAAAGGATGGACTGTTCATTCGTGCCCATCCCAAAGCCCTGCTGAAAGCGAAGAACAGGCTGCGCGCAATCACCAAGCGAAACCGCGGAGTCAACGTCCGAAAGGTCATGCAGGAAATAAAGGTCTACATGACGGGATGGCTGAACTACTACGGGATAGCGTCCCTAAAGACGAAAATGCGGGAATGGGATGAATGGCTGCGGCACCGAATCCGCGCATACATCTGGAAGCAATGGAAGAAACCGAAGACCAAACTCAAGAACCTCATGAAGCTCGGTGTGCCGGAATACTACGCATATATGGCCGCCAACAGCCGCAGAGGATATTGGTTTACGGTGAACACGGGAGCCGTGACAAGAGGCATAACAAACGAAAGACTCACACGCGCGGGATTCTTTGAACTCTCCCCGGCGTATGAGTCGATTCAGACTGCTTGTATTGGACGCGCCGTGTACCGAACGGTACGCACGGTGCGGTGAGAGGACGGGGGTTCATCACCCCCTCCTACTCGATTGTATCTCGGCAGCACGCAAAAGGTGCGCTACCGGAGAACTATCGGACAACAGAACGGTATGATAGCTTCCGGGAGCGACTGCCGGAACGACTTCGTGCCATGCCATATACGCCGCAAACGATCTCGCCATCGAAAATGCGAAAAGGCTATCAAGAAGTGTTGTCCGAAGCGGAATACAACACCATTTATGAACTGGCGAAAAAGAATGAAGCATTCCGGCAAAGTCTGCTCAACCTCGGCTACGGGCGATATGGTGTGGATACGACCGGGAAGTATCCGAAGGCGGGGACTTTCTTCCTGCGTCCACGATTGGAACTTACCAAAGGGATGCTGGGGCGAACCGAAGATGATTTGTATTACAATCAGCTGAAGCGAGCGCTGGAAAGTAATGTCGTCAATTTCACAAAACTGAACACGACGGACAGGCAGAATTTGTCCACGTCCCCCACGCCGATCAGGAACTGAACAAAATTCCGGACAAGGTTACGGATGAACAGGCGCTGTTTGTCGGCGACATTCTGGCAACCGGCTTCTGGGCGGCGCGCATTTCGGAGATTACGCAAGAGGACACCGTCCTCATCATCGGCGCGGGACCGACCGGCGTCTGCACCCTGCTCTGCGTGATGCTCAAAGCACCGAAGCGGATCATCATCTGCGAAAAGGATTCGGCGCGCCGCGCCTTTATTCAGACGCACTATCCGGACGTGCTGGTTTGTGAGCCGGAGGACTGCAAAGCCTTTGTCCGGACGCACAGCGATCATGGCGGCGCGGACGTGGTGCTGGAGGTCGCAGGAGCGAAAAACACCTTCGAGCTGGCATGGCGGCTGCTCCCGCCCCAACGCCACCGTGATGGTCGTCGCCTTTTACGACGAGCCGCAAACGCTTCCCCTGCCGGAAATGTAAGGGAAAAACCTGATCTTCAAGACCGGCGGCGTGGACGGCTGCGACTGCGCCGAAATTCTGCGGCTGATTGCGCAGGGCAAAATTGATACCACGCCACTCATCGCTTCCCGCTGAGCCGGATCGAAGAAGCCTACACGCTCTTTGAGCAGCGTTCGGACGGCGTAATCAAGGTAGCGATCGAAGCGGACTAAAGAAGACGCTATTTCCTGCGGATGCGCTGCCTTCCCGGTCATCAAAACGCCGCCCCCTCCGATGAATTCGGAGGGGGCGGCGCGCAGAACGGGTCGCTGCCCAAGTCGCGCATCAGCAGCGACCGAGGAAAAGGAGTCCGCGAGGGAAGATTGCCCCCTCGTCAGCATTTGCCTGCGAAATAGCATATCATACAAGTTCGCGATAAGAACGCGCAGGCAGATTGCTTTTGGGAATTTGGGAATCGCGTCAGTAGGTCAGACCGAACCATACCTTGTAGGTATTGCCGTCCTCATCCTGATACGCATAGCTGCCGGAAGGCGACTGCGCCAGCACTTCGGGCGCAATGTACTGATCCTTGTCATAGCCGGGCACGTCGTTGGGAGAAGCGCACAGCTCATACACCACGCCGTCGATCTCGGTATCCGTGACCTCGAGAACTGCGGTGCAGGAGGGCAGCGTCACGGGCAGCTTACCGGTCGGCATGATAGCGCCGGAAAGCACCTGAAGCTGCAGATCCGTGATGGTCACAAGCTCGCTCAGCCCCGCCAGCTCGGTCACGGAGGCAAAGTTCACAAGAATCGCGTCGCAGTAGGGTTCCAGCTTGGTCAGAATCCACGGTGCGCTGAGGGTCAGGGAGCAGATGACGACGCCGCCGTTTGCATGAACTGCCTTGGCGTATTTCTTAATCTTCTTCACGTCCATCAGGGTGGTCAGATCCGTCATGCCGCCCGTCTTCATGCCGGTCTTGGTGTCATACTCCGCAACCTCAAGATCCTCAACAAGGTCAAGGGTGTTCATGCAGCCATTATTCGCGGGGAAGTCCGGCTTCACGTCCAGCAGAACGATATCCGCCTCGCCCGCCTTCTCAACGATCACATAGCCGGCTTCCGTGAGGGTTCTATTCCAGTTCGCCAGCTTGTTGTCGTCCTCGCCGCTGCGGGTAAAGGAAGCGACGAAAACCTTCTTGCCGGTTTCCTTCAGCGGCAGAACGTTATTGTGGTTCTTCAGCAGAACCAGCGACTTCGTGGACATTTCGAGCGCCAGCGTTTCCACCTTGGGCGCATAAGCCGCTTCGGCAGCCAGACTGGTCTGCAAATCCTTATAGGGATTCTCAAAGCGGTCGGATTCCAGCAAAGAGACCACGTTCTTGGTCGTTGCACGGGTCAGGGCTTCTTCCTGAATCATGCCCTTGCTGTACGCCTCAAGCGCCAGAGAATAATCAATCGGCTTGCCCCACCAGTCGCCGATGATGTCGGAACCAGCGTTATACATCAGAGCGATACGCTCAAGGGGCGTCAGCTCTTCCACACCCCACGGAATATCGAACAGAATGTTGCTGTCCGTGTTGACGAAGCCCTCAAAGCCCATCGTATCGCGCAGCAGGGTTTGCAGGAGGGTCGCATTATAGGAGGTCGCGACAGAATCCGAATTGATGTCCACGCCGCGGTAGGTCTGGTTGGCATTGATGGGCATGGGACGGCTGTAGCAGGACATGATGCCCGCCGTCTTGCAGTCAACCGCCGCCTGGAAGCCGGGCAGGAAGTACTTTTCCATGGCGTTTTCCGTGCGGTACATGCGCCACTGACCCGTCTTGTAGTGCGACTTGAAGCCGTTATAGGAAGCGCTGTCGCCGGGGAAGTGCTTGACGATCAGGCCAACGCCGTTCGGCTGCAAGCCGTCGGTGCCGCCCTGATAGCCTTTGATCAGCGCGGTCGTGATGTTCGCCATCACCGCGGGATCCTCGGTGAACGTTGTCACGTTGCGTCCCCAGCGCGGGTCGGTAATCAGGTCGATCTGACGGCCATACATACGATCCAGCCCCTTCGCGTCCCAAATCTGGCGATCCAGATCCGCGAAGCGTTCAATCAGGCTGTAGTCGCCGCCGTTGGCAACGTCGCCCATCACCGCCGCCGCCAGACCCATGGTGCCGGGTTCGCCGGG
>ENA-OZUR01000125-OZUR01000125.1-human-gut-metagenome-genome-assembly--contig:-NODE-125-length-21388-cov-5.521118_pt1 | contig 21388 bp, 22 predicted proteins | sample MGYA00243435_ERZ654025 | MGnify/ENA primary metagenome ERZ654025 (study PRJEB26926, sample SAMN06164585) | human gut metagenome | biome: ENVO:00009003; feature: ENVO:2100002; material: ENVO:00002003... | reverse complement strand
CTGCGCATGTCTCGTGGGCTCGGAGATGTGTATAAGAGACAGACCGGGGCCGGTGCGGAAATTGACATATTCCGTCGTTTTGGCGGAGACCTCCTCCGCAGAGACCGCAAACGGCATTGCCGAAGCGAGCAGCAACGCGGAAAGTAACAGCGCCGTACCCTTTCGGATCATACGTTTTCTGTATTGCATTTGTTTTCACCTATCCTTAAAAACCCTGAGTTCGATCTGTTTTAAATGCAGATCTCTATAAGCTGATTCGATTATAACGCATTTTAGCGTTTGATGCAATTTATCCGTGCAAATTTATTGCAAAAGTTATCTTCTGCGGCTCCAGGTGTCGGGGCTGAGGAGGAGCAGGAGTGGGAAAATCTCGAGTCTGCCGAGGAGCATATCGAGCGAGAGAATAATCTTCGAGAGATCGCTGTAAATGCTGAAATTTTGTGTGGCGCCGACAAGCTCAAAGCCGGGGCCGATGTTGTTGAAGCAGGACGCGACGGCGGAGAAATTGGTGCCGATAGAAAAGCCGTCCACCGAGATGATGGCGAAGCTGAGCACGAGGATGACGCAGTAAATGGCGAGATAGGCGTTGACGTTGTCGCAGACCTCTTCGCTGACGGCGCGGCCGTCCATATAAACGGGCTGCACGCGGCGCGGGTGGAGCGCCTTGCGGATGGTGCGGCGAATGCTCTTCATCAGGAGCAAAACACGGGAGACCTTGAGACCGCCGCCCGTGCTGCCTGCGCTGGCGCCGATGAACATGAGCGAAAGCAGGATTGCTTTGGAAAACGCCGGCCACTGCTCGAAATCGACCGTGCCGTAGCCCGTTGTGGTCATGATGCTGACGACCTGAAACGCCGCGTGGTGCACGGCCTCGTAGACCGTATTGTACATGCGGCTGATATTGATGGCGATGAGGATGATGGAGCCTGCGGCGATGCCGAAATACAGGCGAAGCTCCTCGTTTTTGAACACCGCTTTGAACTTGCGGAGCAAGAGCATGTAATAAAGGCTGAAGTTCACGCCGAAGAGGAACATGAACACGGTGACGACGGTTTGCAGGAAGCAGCTGTACCCGCCCATGCTGCTGTTTTTAATGGCGAAGCCGCCGGTGCCGGCCGTGCCGAACGCGATGCAGAAGCTGTCGAACACGGGCATGCCGCCGAGCAAAAGACACCCAATGCACAGCGCGGTAAGCAAAATGTAGATTCCGTATAAAATCATAGCGGTTTGGCGCAGGTGCGGCGTTAATTTATCGACGCTCGGTCCGGGGCTTTCCGCACGCATGAGGTAGATGCCGGTGCCGCCGTTTTTGCGCGCGCCGGGCACGACTGCCAAGAGGAACACGAGCACGCCCATACCGCCGAGCCAATGGCTGAAGCTGCGCCAGAAAAGGTTGCAGCGCGAGAGCGCTTCGACATCCGTCAGGATAGACGCGCCGGTCGTTGTAAAGCCGGAGACCATCTCAAAAAACGCATCGACGTAGCTCGGGATCTGGCCGCTTAAAAAGAACGGCAGTGCGCCGAACGCGGACATGAAAATCCACGAAAGACCCGTTGCGGCAAAGCCCTCCTGCGCGGAGAACATGCGGTTGCCGCCGCGGCTGAACAGCAAAAGCGCGCTGCCGACGAGCAGAATGAGACACAGCGACTCGATGTAGGCGAGTATATTTCTCGGCTCGTGATCGATGACGGCGATGAGCAGCGGGAAAAGCTGAAAAATGCCCGTGATGAGCAAAATCAAGCCGACGGTGCGGCTGATACTTTTAACATTCATTGTGCAGCCGCTCCTTTACACAAAAATGTCGTTGAACTGCAAAACCGGCTGCTCACGCGTGGTAACGACGATGACGGTATCGCCGAGCTGATAGTACGATTCGCCGTCCGGAATGACCGTGTTGCCGTGGTGTGTGATGCAGGAGATCAGAATATTTTTCTTTAAGCGCAGGCGCAGGTTTTTCAGCGGCTCGCCGATATACTTCGACTGCTTATTGACGATGAACTCCAGCGCTTCGGCACGGCCGTCTGCAATGCGGTGCAGCGTGACGGCGGCACCCGTTTGGTGCTGCATGGCGCGCACATACTGCACGATATTCGCGCTGCACAGCTCCTTCGGGCTGACGACGCTGCCGATGGGGAGCGTTTCCACCATGCCGGTCGTCATGATGCGATTGACCTTTGTGACAATGTGCGGCACGCCCTTTGCGTTGCCGACCATGGAGGTGATGATGTTCTGCTCATCGATGCCGGTGAGCGTGACAAGAGCGTCCGTTTCGTTGAGACCCTCCGCCTCCAGAATTTCCTGATTGGCGCCGTCTGCGCAGATGACCGCCGCCTCCGGCAGCATCTGTGCGAGCTGTTCACTGCGCTGGGGGTTGTTTTCGATGATCTTGACATGGACGTCCGCGCCGATGAGCATTTGCGCAAGGTAATAGCTGACGCGGCCGCCGCCGATGAGCATGGCGTGGCGGATCTTTTTCTGCGTGATGCCGAGGCGCTTCATGAGGTAGGAAAGCACCGTGACCGGCGCGGTGACGTAGATGTGGTCGCCGCGGCGCAGCATGGTATCGCCGGACGGAATGAGTGCGTGGCCGTCACGGATGACGGCGCAGACGAGCACCTTACAGCCCAGCACGTGCGGCAGGTGATTTAAAATGACGTTTTCGAGCGGGCTGCGCTCCAAAACGCGCAGCTCGACAATCTCTACACGGCCTTTTGCGAATGTTTCGCGCTTTAAGAAGCCCGGTAATTGCAGAAGACGGAAAATCTCCTTTGCCGCCTCGCGCTCCGGGTTGATGATGAGCGAAAGGCCGAACTCGCCGCGCATCATGTAGAGCTGTTCTCTGTATTCAGGGCTGCGCACACGCGCGATGGTGTGCAGCGTGGGGTTCATTTTTCTTGCTGTAAGGCAGCACAGCAAGTTGATTTCATCGGCGCTTGTGGCGGCGATGAGCACTTCTGCCTGCTGTACCTTCGCTTCGTTCAGCGTGGCCATGGTAGCGCAGTTGCCCACCACGGTCATGACGTCGAACTGCTGCATATCCCGTTCCAAAACCGCCCGATTGGAATCGATGGTCACAAGGTCGTGACCCTCCTGTGAGAGCAGACGCGTAAGCGCAAGACCCACTTTTCCGTCACCGGCAATAATGATCCTCATTTCTTTTTCCTTTCTCGAACCGCTTTCGGTATATCCCGAACCAAAAACTTTCTAAACACGTAATACTCCGCCCGGGACGACACGTTTCCCCTTTGTATCGCCATGGGCATACATGGGTAGTATACACCCAAAGCGGTATATTGTACAGTGGCATTTTGTCCGTTTTTACGGGGCGGCTTTCGGCGAGTTTGTAGAAAGTCTGCGGGAAGATGAAATCCACGTAAAAGCGCAGCCGGTGTGTTAAATACACGGCTGCGCTTTTTACTATCGGTAATATTTTTTGTCCGGGCGCGTGAGGGGGTGCCCGTAACGGTAAAAAAGATGCGGGGCTTCGCCGCACTGCACGACGCGAGATGTGCCGTCGCGCATAAAGCCGGCGGCTTCAAAGAATTCGCAGGCGCGGCGGTTTCCAGCGGGCAGCCAGACCTTGCAGATCTTAAAGCCGCTGATGTAGAGGATGGCAAGGGCGTCCTCTACAAAAGCGCGACCAATACCGCTGTGCTGCGCTTTCGGAAGGACACACAGCGAAAAAATTTCCGCGCAGTAGGGGGTGTCGGCATCACGGCAGGCGTAACGGCAGCAAAAGCCGACGACTTCGCCGTTTTGCTCTGCGGCCATGATGTACTCGAACCCGATCTTTTTATCTTCGAGCAGTTTATTCGGGTCAAAAAGCGCCGGAATATCTTCGGCCAGCGTTGTGCGCGCGATGTGTTTGAAGGCGGGCAGGTCTTCCCAATCGGCGGAACGGAGCGTAAAGCTTTGCATAAAATCACCTCGGCTTGACTACGAACAAGGCCGACGGATTTTACGGCTTCTCCCCCATAAATCTTTGCGGCAGCGCACCGAAATTTACGGTTTGCACGGCGGCGATGATCTCCTCTTTCCGTGATAAAAGGCTTGCGGTACAATGCGTCGTATTCGGTTTCATTCGCCGGGGTGAGGAGATGCTGGCGCTCCATGCGCAGGGCGCGTATTTTTTCATCGTACATTACGGTTTTCCTTTCGTTTCCGCGCGCCATATTCGGCACTGTTCCACGCGTGCGCCGTGCGGCGTATCGCCCTGCTCGGGATCGCATGTATAGCTCCATAACAACTCACAGGGCAGTTCCGGACATTCTCCGCAGTGGTAAAAGCCTTTTTCCTGACAGCACTGCGCCACAGGGCAGGCTCCGTGGAACGGGTGTCCGTTTGTCTCTATACAGCCGCCGCACCCGCAGGGCTCTTTATACGTACAGGTCGTGCAATGCAGTCCGCATCTTGAATCGATCATGTGTGTTCCTCCTAAATTATGATATTCAGATCGTAACACACAGAATATGACAGCGGGGTGTCATGTTTTATAGCGCTTTTTCATTTTTTTGATCGCAGAACGCATTTTCTTTACCATTTCGGGCGGGGCTGTCACCTGCACGTCGACGCCGAAGCTCAAAAGCCAACGCAGGGCGTCCTCCGGGGTAGAAAATCCCCATTCGGTGTAGAGCTTGCCGTCTTCCCGCGTGATGAACGACGCGGGGCCGTATTCTTCCACAAGGCGGTATTTTACGGCGGGCTCGTAAACGGCCGTGACAATGTAATCATCCGTCATGCTTTCGGTGCGGCTGCGGTTCGGCTCTTTTTCAGGCGGGACTTCACGCGGGGTGAAAAATTCATCGGTCACGTTTAAATTCCACAGGCGGCGGAGCTTATAGAGGCGGAAATCCTCGCGTGCGGGGCAAAAGCCGAAAACGTACCAGTCCCCCCAGCGGAACACGACGCGATAGGGCTCGACAAGCTTATCCGCCTCCCCTTTGGCGTAATAATAGTGAAACACGATGCGGCGCGTCTCTTTTACGGCGCGGCGGATCGTCTCGATCTTCTCCGCCAAGTCGTTTTTGTAGAACGACGCGAGATCGATCTCCATGTCCCGCGGTATATCGGTATCTGCGCCGAGCTTTGCGGCGAGCAGGTCGGATGCAGGGGCTTTGGAAACGCTGTCGAGCGAGCGCAGCCCTGTGAGGACGGCGGAAAGCTCCTGCCGCGTGAGCACGGCGGCATCGAGCGAAAAGCCTTCCATGATGGAAATACCGCCGCCCGCGCCCTGTTTGGTAAGGAGTGGGATGCCGGCTTTGCAGATGTCTTCGATATCACGGTTGATGGTGCGGCGCGACACGCCGAATTTTTCCGCGAGATACGGCGCGGTAACGGTGCCTTTTTGCTGAATGGTCGTAATGATGCCGATGAGGCGGTCGGTTTTCAAATTAAAGCCCCCTTTTATCCACAGTATAGCACACCTATGTGGAAAACAAAACGAAAAACTTGCAATGCAAACGAAAATGTGGTATAGTACCTTAGAAATCAACAGGAACACGCCGTCTGCCACCGGGTAGGCGGAAGAACGTGCCCACAGAAAACCGGTAGGTCTGCGCTTTTTAAAGTGCTCAGCAGGTTTTCTGCGGGCACGTTTTGTTTTGGAGGGACTATGCGCAAATATCTTCGTTTTGTTTCCCAGAGCGTTTTGGGCATGCTGGGGCTTTCCGTCTACATTTTGGCGGACACATTTTTCATTGCAAATTACATCGGTGCGGACGGATTGGCGTCTTTAAACCTCGCGCTGCCGATCTACGGTATCATCAACGGCACGGGGCTGCTCATCGGCATTGGCGGCGGTGTGCGGTACACGCTGCGGCACACGCGCGGCGACGAAAACGCAGACAGCGTATTTACGGCAAGCTTACTGATGGGTGCTGTTTTGTCGTTCATTTATGTGCTGTGCGGCGTGTTCGGGGCGGAGCATCTGGCAAGATTGCTTGGCGCTTCCGGCACGGTTTTACAGCCGACAACCGTCTATTTGAAGGTTTGCTGCCTTTTTTCGCCGTTTTTTATTTTGAATAACATCTTAACGGCGTTCACGCGCAACGACGATGCGCCCGGGCGCGCGATGGCGGCGATGCTGACGGGCTCTTTTGCGAATATTGTGATGGATTGGTACATGGTGTGCGTCTTGAACGCCGGTATGCTGGGTGCGGTGCTTGCGACCGGCATGTCGCCGATTTTCGGCGTAGCGATCTGCCTGACGCGAAAGCGCGGGTATCACATCGGGAAGCACCGCATTTTTGAGGAAATTCCGAAAATTTCTGCGGCGGGTTTTTCCGCGTTCATCGGAGAGTTTTCTTCGACAGTCGTTATTTTGATATTTAACTATCTGCTATTATCACTTGCGGGCAGCACGGGTGTTGCGGCTTACGGCATCATTGCAAACGTGGCGCTTGTGGCAACGGCGGTGTTGACCGGCGCGGCGCAAGGCGTGCAGCCGCTGATCAGCATTGCGTTTGCGGAGCATGACCGCAGAACGCTTACACAGCAGACGCGGCGCGGCGTTGTGACGGCGGTTTTACTGGGCGCGCTGTTTACCGTGGGCGCTTTGCTCTTCCCGCAGCAGGTGACGGCGGTATTCAGCAAGGGCAGCGCGGAGCTGACGGCGCTTGCCGTGCCGGGCCTGATGCTGTACTTCTTAAACTATCTTGTGAGCGGCGTGAATCTGCTGCTTATCGCGCGGTTTGCGGCGGCGGAGCGCAGCCGGGACGCGGCTGTTTTATCTCTTTTGCGCGGCGTGATCTTAGTTGTGCCGTGTGCGGTGGTGCTTGCAAATATATTCGGGCTGACGGGCTTGTGGCTTGCCGTGCCGACGGCGGAGGTGCTTTCTCTGCTTTGCGGGCTTTATCTTTTATACCGCGAAAAGAAAAGCGAAAAAACAGCTTTGCAGGCGGTGTGAAACGCGGTATAATCTTTTAAAAGACGACGATTTGGGACAAAAGGAGACCGACATGCACATTCCGAAAAGCGACACGCAGCACACCGAAATTCTGACATTTGAAGAAGCGCAGAAGCACCGCGAAGAAAGCGCCGTTTACGACCGCAAAAAATGGCTTTATATCCCGGATTTTTACTCCGAATACCGTTACATACTGGGTACCGCCGGCAAAAAGCCGCTCATTACCATCGGCATCAACCCCTCGACGGCGGAGCCGGATAACCTCGACAACACACTGAAATCCGTAGAGCGCATTGCGCTTTTTAACGGGTTTGACTCGTTTATCATGTTCAACGTCTACGCGCAGCGTGCGACGAACCCCGACCACATGGATAAGGCGTTTAACCGTGCGCTGCACGAGGAAAACATGAACGCGTTCCGCTGGGTGCTTTCGCGCAGCGGCGAAGAGCCCGGCATTTGGGCGGCATGGGGCACGATTGTGGAAAAGCGCGATTATCTCAAAACCTGCCTTGCGGACATGACGGCCATCGGCGACGCATTCCATGCAAAGTGGTATCAGGCAGGCAAGCCCTCTAAAAAGGGACACCCGCACCATCCGCTGTATCTGCGAAAGGACTCGAAATTGGAGGACTTTGACATGGCGGCATATTTGAAGGCGCTTTAAAAAAACTTGAAAATTTAATTTTGACTATAAAAAACGCTCCTCACGGTTCGTAGATCAGGTGGAAGCCGAAAACGGCAAGCCTAAACGAACTTTGAAGGAGCTTTTTTTATGAAAACTTTTATCCCGCACGTGTATTTTTCCGCACCCGAAGACACCGTAGGCGACCTTGTGAACCAGATCCGCCGCGAGAGCGAGATCCCCGGCACGGCAGAACCGAAGCCGGAAACGAAGGACAGCGGCAAGAAATCTATTATCCCGAAGACGGTGGTCTCTGCGCCCGAAAAGGACACCGTGGGCGACCTCATCGAGCAACTGCACAAGGAACCTGAGGCGATCCCGGAAGAGAAGCCCGAGGAAAAAACAGAACAGCCGGAAAAGACCGAGGGCAAAAAATCCATCATTCCGAAGACGGTCGTTTCCGCTGCGAAAAGCGAGCTTGACCGCGTTTATGACCTGCTGACAAGCGGCGAAGACCTGCAGATGAACCCGGACGGTACGCTGAGCCCCGCCTCTGCCCCGAAAAAGCGTGCAAAGCCCGCGCCGGGCAGCGAGCCGAAAGCGCCGGTGAAGACGAAAAAGGAGATCATTCCGCACACGGTGGTCTCCGCGCCCGAAAAGGACACCGTGGGCGACCTTATCGAGCAGCTGCACAAGGAGCCTGAGCCGCTTCCGGAAGAACAGCCCGAGGAAAAGGCAGAAACGCCGGAGAAAACCGACGGCAAGAAATCCATTATTCCGAAGACGATCGTTTCCGCGCCCGTGCAGCAGTGGTACAAGACGAACAAGGCGCTTTATAACGCAGAGGTCGCCGCCATGCGCAAGGAATTCAACGACCCGAACATGCAGCCGCATTTTATGTCAGACGGCCGCATGTACTGGCTTGTGAAGACCCGCCCGAACCTCGGCCGCGGCTTTAACACCATGACATACACAATGAAGCTCGTCTACGACCCCGACCACCCGAAGGTGCGCTATTCTTCCTCCGTGAAGCCGTATCTTGTTTCGCCGACGCTCGGCGAATTGCAGAAAATCGTCAACATGCTGCCGCACATTCCGCTGGACGCGGACGGCAAAAAACTCATCCCACACACGCTGACGGACAACCGCGGCGAGCGCTATATTTGCTCCAGCGACGTGGCGGACGTACATGCGGAGGACACCTGCACCACGAGCGCCGTGACCTCCTTCCGCTTTGCCTACCGTTGGTTGATGGTGTTTGAGCTTGCCATCCGCAAGCCGGAAGCATGGAAGGATTTTCAGGCGCATGGGAAGATTTAACGGAGGCTTTTTTATGAAACTCTTTTCGACCCCGCCGGTGCTTTCCGGCAAGAAAAACAAGAAGTGCAAAAAGCTTTTGAAGGCGCAGCGCAAGGCGTTAAAGCGCGCCGACCACCCGTTTGAATCCGACAAAGCTGCCGACTGCCGCGGCGTAGTGCTTTCAAACCGCGCGTATCTCTCTGTTCTGAGCGAGGTGTATTCCCGCGACCCGTTGGAGACGGGCGGCATTTTCTTCGGCAACGTGAAAAACGGCGTGTGGTATGTGGCGGAAGCGAGTGACCCCGGCGTTTACACCCTTCACACGCACGCTCACCACGAGATGGACAATAACTACCACAACCACATTTACCCGGTGCTTTCGCGCTTATATCAGCACGGGCTGTGCCTTTTGGGGCTTTGGCACCGCCACCCCGGCTCGCTCGACACGTTTTCAAGCGATGACGACCGCACAAATCACAGCTTTGCCGAGGTCATCGGAAACGGTGCGGTTTCGATGCTCGTCAATCTCGACCCCACTGCGCGCCTGACATGCTATTACCTCAGTAAAAACGGCGAATATCGCACCGTGCCGGTCATGGTTGGCGACAAATACTTTGCGGGTACCGGCTTTTTGGAGCTGACAACATCTGAGGCGCTCTTAAAGAACAAAGACCGCCTGCAAGCTGAAACTTTTGACCCCGAGGAGGCTTAACTGTGGAAAAAATCATCATCACACGCCGTGAGCTTATCAGACAAATTCCGGCTGACCTATCCGAACACGACAGAACCGTGTCACTTTTAAACGCACTTTCCGAGCGCCTGCCGGAAAATACGAAAAAAAAGGACGTTGACTTACAGTCCGGCGACTTTGACGAGGCGTTTCGTTTGCTAAACGCGTTTGACCCCCGCACGTACGGCACCGTGCAGCTCGGCGAAAGCCTGCGCGAGGAGCAGACGGATACGGCAAAGGAGCACGTGGGCGTGCTGGGGCTTTCCGACACGGCTTTGCCCGGCAATGATTATGTGGGTGAAGTGACCGGCGCGGGCAGCGCAGACACCGGCTACTACTACCTTTTGGCTACCGATGAGACCTATGCCGATACGTTCAAAAATCCCGACCACACCACCCGCGGTTTGATCGTATCGGGTACTGCATACACGGCACTTTTGAGTGAAAACGTGGTGCTGACGGGCTACGATTACTTTGGCACCTATAAGGACGGCGGCTGGCTTTTCAACCGTTGCGACGAAGCGAAAAGCACGCTGACGGTGGACAGCTTTACGCTCATCCACGACCTTTTCAGTCGCAACACGGGCCTGTTTGAATCTGCAGAGATGCTGAAAAAGTTCGCCGTCATCATCGGCTGCGGCTCTGTGGGCGCACGCGCCGCTTTGGAATTGGCCCGCGCCGGTGTGGGCAGATTTCTGCTCATCGACGACGACATTTTAAAGCCGCACAACATCTGCCGCCACACGCACGGTATGCGCGACCTCGGCCGCTTTAAGGCTGACCTTCTGCGCGAGGATATTCTGAACATTGACCCCGCAGCCGAAGTGACGGCTTTCCGCGGCAAGCTGGAAAACGCGCCGCTTTCTCTCTTTGAAAATCTCGGCAAGAACGGCATTGTCTTTGCGACGGCAGATGACAGAAGCGCGAATGCGCTTGCAAATGCGCTCTCCAACACACTCGGCGTGCCATTTATTGCCGTAGGCTGCTGGGCACGCGCCCATGCGGGCGAGGTGTTCTACCACATCCCAAACCGCGGCATGAAAACCTACGGCGAGACCTTCTCCGCGCTTTTAAAGGACGCCCCGGCGCGCGACACGCACGGCGATTATTTTGGCGAAGCAGAGGCCCGCGAACGCCTTCATTTTGAGCCCGGCACCTCTACGGACATCGGCTTTGTGACGCTGGTCGGCGTGAAATTCGCGCTTGACCTTTTGAACCTTGAAAGCGAAGCCTATACCCCGCGCGTTTTGAACGACTACACGCCGTACACGCTCATCTGCAACACAAACCGCCCGGAGATCGGCGGCGAAAACGCGAAGATCTTCCCGTACCCGCTGTACATCAGCCGCTCCATTCGCCCGGCGGGTGAAGCATGACGGACACGGATGCGCTCACGGTTTACCTGCGGCAGTTTGAGCGCATAAAGGACGACTGGGACGACCGCAAATACGCGGAAATCGAAAGAGACTGTCTTTTGCCGCTTTGGCAGCTCTGCCGCCGTATGCAGGAGACCGAGCAGGACATTTACGCGTTCATCTTCGGCACAGAGCACGAACTTGCACACATAGACACCGACATTTATTCTTGAAAGAAGGCATCGTTATGGCAAACGGAAGCGTTGTGGTACACGACATTGATTCCCTTGAAAAATTCGGCATGGAGCTTGCGGCGCGCAGCGCGGAGCTGGAATCGCTTTATAATGCGCTTACGGTGAGCTGCGCGGCACAGGAAACAAACTGGCACGACCCGCAGTACGACCTCTTGCACGAACGCGTAGAGCTGAACGACGCGGTGCAGTATATTTCCGTGCTAGCCGCAAAGCTGCGCGCTTTGTGATATGAGCGACGTAAACGTATTGCTCTGCGCGGTGGACAGCGCTATGAATACGCTTGCGGCCTTTGACCGCGACCGCGCCGATGTGACCGCTCGCGTTTCGTTCGCGCTGGGCTCCGTGTTGGCACGCGTGGCGCTGGAAACCGAGCAGTGCCGCCGTGCGCTTGCAGACGCAGAAGCTACTTCCTATACGGACGAAGAAACCGGCAATACGGCAGAAAACCCGGAGGCCGCCCGCCTGCGCGCCAGACTGGACGCCTTGGAGGCCCTGAACGAGCGCTGCATTTTAGCCGGCGGTGCGCTTTCCGCCGCATGGGCACAGGAAAGCCGTCAATCCGAAACGCACGTAAGCGATGCTCTGCACCGCTGCGGCGTTTATCTGAAAAAGCTGAACCGCGTTGCACTTTCACCCGACCCCGGCAGCATAACGGTTTCAAACCACGGTGACGCGCCCGTTTTCGTCTGTATTGTGGACAGCGCACTGTACCCCGAGACCGCCGAGCACATCCGCGTGGCGCAGGACATCGGCTTTCCGGATATACTGACGCTGGACCGCGGCGGCGCGGCAGAGCGCAGAAAGGCCTCCCTTGCGCCGATCAAGGCGAGCCGCATCTGGGACCGCGACGAATACCCCTGCGCGTGCTTTAAAGAGGGCGGCGCAGATGCGCACGTGATGTACGTTGCGGGCACGGATAACCGCGGCGCAGGCTCTTACATGGGCTGGCAGATGCGCGGCCTGCCGGACGGCGCAAAAGTGCGCGTGCGCGTGATATAAGGAGAACACTATGACCCCAAACACCAAGATTTTCACAGACCTTTTAAGAGAAAACCGCACATATCTCACCGTTTCGGCATCGGAATACGGCGCGGGCGATAAAGCCGCGAAAGCGCTTCATATCCTGCCGGATTCCATGCTCGGCATCCTCGTTCGCCACTGCGAAACGGTCGCCTGCGCGGGCGGCCTGCTGCACCTTTACGGCGGCGAGCAGCTTCTTACCCGCAGTACAAAAAGCGGCAAGCTGTTTTCTGAACTGCTTTTTCTCGGCGATACGACAGACGGCGGCCTTTTCGCCGTCTCCCGCATCGATACTGCGATTGCAAAGCGCGGCGAGATGCTGTTTCTCTCCCCGGGCGCGCTGAACTTTGAGCCTATGGGGATTGACACGGCGGAGTTCATCCGCTGGGCGCTCGAAAGCCGCGAAGAGACGCTGAAAGGCGTTTGGCTGACAGGAGAGATTTTATCGCCCCGCGCACTCAAAAAGCACATCACTGCAAAGCTTGACCTTTTAGACCGCCTTGACATGCTGAAAACGGAGGGAGACGCATGAAATTCTTTCCAAAATCCGCAGACGGCTTTCTTTCTGCCATGATGATGGCGGAAAACGCGCTTCTGCGTGACTTTTCGCTAAGCTGCCCTGCTTCGCTTTTTGGTGCAGAGCCCATGGAAAGCGCCAAAAAAGCTGTGAAAAGCTGCATGACGCTTTCATCGTTTCCGTGTGCGCAAATGCTGAAAACAAACACGCGCTACGTGCACGACTTTGCAAAGCGAACGCTGACCGTGACGGTTAACGCGCGGTACATGAGTACCGGCAAAGAGGTGAACGACCTGCGGTGCGTTGCGGCGGATATTGCGGAGAGCATAAAGCGCGGTCTGCCGGAAAGCACCGACTTTTTTCAGGTGATTGCGGCTTATCAAAGCTGGCTGAAACGCTTTTTCGTCTACAAAAAGACCGGTGCTACGCGCGACCACGCCGCTGTGGGGCTTTTGCAGACGCGGCAGGGCGTGTGCCAGGCAATCGCCGCGCTTTCCATGGTGGTTTTGCCGCACCTTGGCATTTTGGCGCGGTACGTTTGCGGCGAAGGCTACTCCGGTACAGATTGGGGCCCGCACGCGTGGAACGCGGTATGGGCGCCGAACGGCGCATGGCACCAGGTCGATTTCACATTCGGCCTGCACCGCAAAACGATGCCGAACACGTTTACGTCGCCAGATGATCTTCCCTTTCGCGAGCTGCACCGCTGGGACGAAGTAGCGCAAAGCCCCGCGCTGTTTCAAAATGTGCAGGCCCTCGAAAACCGCCTGCAAGCTAAGACCATTTTGCTGTTCGCGAACAACCCGTTCAAGGCCGAGATCGGCGGCGTCCCGATGCTGTTTGACGAACCTGTGCTGCAAAACGGCTGCGTGCGCCTTTTGCCGCTCCTCACCCTGCTCGGCGGCGGGTGCGAGCTGCTCGAAGACACGCTGCACATTGTGCTCGGCGGAAAAACGCACCGCATTCCGCGCGGCACGCCGATTTCAAACGGCTTTGTGCCGATAAACGAGGTCTTAGCGCAAAGCGGCTTTTGCACCGCAGAACAGCGCGGCGGGGTGGTTGTGGTGAAGCTTAAACCATGACCGCCTATTTTTTCAGTAATCTTTTTACGTTCATCAAGGTCAAAGCGAGATCTTCTTCGCTTAATTGCTCCAGTGCGTCCAAAAGCTCGCGGTTTACGCGCGGGTTTAGCGCCCCGGCGTTAAAAAACTCGATCGGCGTAATGCCGAAATACTCGCAAATCGCCAAAAATTCCGTCATAGAGGGCAGCGTTTTGCCGGAAGAAATATTGTTGATATACCCGCGGCTGTGCCCCAGATCGTAACTCATTTTGTACTCCGAAACACCCTTTTGCAGCCGCAACTGCGTGATGCGTTCACGAATAAATTCTATATCCATACGGACAACTCCTTTCCCGTATAGAATAGAACAAAAAGATTTCCACACATGCGTTTTAAAAATGTTAAAACAGATTGACACGCACTCTTTGAAATGTTATTATAGCTTTGAAAAGGTTGAATTTACATAAAACGACATTTTCAAAACTATATTTGAGGAGAAGGAACGCGTCATGAAAAGATTTATCGTACTGCTCTCGGCCGTTATTTTATGTTTAACCTTGGCCGGGTGCAGCGGAAGCCAGTACAAAAAAGCAACCGAGCTTTATGAGCAGGGAAACTACGCGGAAGCCGGAGAGATTTTCTCAAAGCTCGGCGATTACGGCGACAGCGCGGACAAAGTGAAATTCTGCGATTATAAAAAGGCAGAAAAATTGCTTGCAGATGATGATTATGATGCGGCAAAAGCAATTTTTAGTGCTCTTGGCAGTTACGAAAACAGCGCAGACCAAGTAAAAGAATGCGATTATGAAAAAGCGGAAGAACTATTTAATCAAGAAAAATACGAAGAAGCGCTTGAAATTTATAAAACTATTTCTGAATATAAAACATCAAAAGAGCGAATCATTACAATAAACAGTAAATTCCTTTACGAAACATATGGAGATATAATCGATTTATTGGATAATGGAGCATGGTTTTTCGATGGTGGTTACAACGGTGATTATGCTGTTGTAAACCGCCTTACATTTAACAAAGAAAAAGCCACAGTCACACCAATCACATATGACGGAAACGGCAAAAACGATGGTACAAATCAGCTTTATACCTATATATTAGATGACAAAGAAATCACTTTGATGAAAGAAAGCGCTAAATACAGAACTATTCCTTACATTGTTAAAAACGGCAAAATAGAGTTAGGAAAAGGTGACTATTTCACACCCGAAGAAGTAGATGCCGGTTTGCAAGGATATTGGGATAATCACGAAGTTTCTTTTTTACCGATTGTAGGGCTATACGAAGGTGAAAATATTTATTACTTCAACACTGGCAAATTAACCTACGAAAGTGCAACAAGAACCAATCGGAGATCAAGTAATTACACTTACTTTGGGCCATACACCGGAACCTATACCGTCGATAAACGAGGTCTTACTACAGACCTTGAAAACGGTGCGGATTTTTTATGCGGTTTTAATATAAGTGATAATCAAATTGTTATGACAGACGGCGGAACCCCTTGCAATCCCTGTTCCGGGTTCAAAGGTAAAGACGGTTATTCGTTCCACTAAAAGGAGTTTTTATGCTGCGAAAAATCATTGCGCTGTTTTTGGCACTTGCCGTTTTGCTTTGCGCCTTTGCCGGCTGTGCTTCTAAGCCGGAAGTGGTGTCTTCCGGTGAAGCTTCTGCGATGGTTGAGCCCGCTGAGGTTCCCGCCGAAGAACCTGCCGATATGCTCAGCGGCTCGTGGACGCCGCAGGGAGCTGTTTACCGAAACACGGTTATCGACCTCAGCGATAACGAATCTCTTTCCAGTATGTACAGCGGCACAGCGCTTACGTTCAGCGAGGGCAACACTTTCAGCTGCTACAACATGTTCATTTATACAGGCACCTACGAGCTGTACAGCGAAAATATTTACCACCTGCAAACCGAAGAAGTCACTTGGCTGAGCGTGGACGAAAACGGCGCATCCGAAAAACCGATGACAAAGGCAGACAAGCCCGCATATGTCGTCACTGTGCTGGACGAAAACACCATTCGGTTTAATCTTTCCGGGGCGTCAGCCATCGACGACATTTCGCTTATCTTCGTGCGCCTTGACAGCGAAAGCGACTACATACAGGCGAACAAGACACCGCTGACCAGTTCGTCCGAATCGTCCGAAAGCAACGCGGCCCCAGACACCTCCGCGCAAAAGCCCGCTTACGTCACTACGGGCGAAAAGAACGCCCTAAAGCGCGCCGGTGAATACCTCGATTACACGCCGTTTTCCTACACCGGGCTCATTGAGCAACTGGAATATGAAAACTATACCCATGCCGAAGCGGTCTACGCCGCCGACAACTGCGGCGCCGATTGGTATGAGCAGGCAGCAAAAGCTGCGCAGAAATACCTCGACTATATGGCTTTTTCGCGCAGCGGCCTGATTGAGCAGTTGGAATATGAAGGCTACACGCATGACGAAGCCGTTTACGGCGTGGATAAAGTGTATTGACGAAAAGGAACTCCCCGCGATGATGCAGAGAGTTCCTTTTTCACACCAATTTTTCCAGCAGCGCGATTTTCTCTGCGCCGGATTTGTCAATACGTTTTTGCACGCGCCGACACTTGACATTTTCTCCCCCTCTGGGTTATAATATGTTTTATAGGATACGCCCGCTTTTAAAACAGAACACCGAGGTGTAGCGCAGATGGTAGCGCGCTTGGTTTGGGAGTGCCGTGGCGGTATCCGGGACAGGGTAAGGCGAAATGCCGCAAAGCCTTGCGACACCTGCGTTTGCGGGATTTCCACCGGTTGCCGAAAACGGCACAAAAGCGGCTTTGACCACAGGAATGACCACAGACAGAAAAATCTTTGATTTTCTCCCCCACCGTGGTATCATGGCAGAAATTGAATATCCGGGTATAGCGAAGTTGGTATCGCGCCTGGTTTGGGACCAGGAGACCGTGCGTTCGAGCCGCACTACTCGGACCAAAATTCCTCTGAAGTCAACAATTTTAGAGGAATTTTTCTTATTCTTTGTCTATTGCGGCGCAGAGTTTAAGAACGGACCACTCATATATTTTGTTGTGCCTTTATATCAACTATACTTATTAATTAGAAAGCCTACGGACTTTTCTGTTGTAATTTTGCAAAAAACTGATATAATTTTTATGGAAGTCTTTGAAGCTCATAGTTGCTTAACTCACTGTTCTGGGGAGCGTGTATAATGAAGAAAATAATAATCAATAACTTTGCTGCAATAAGCAGTTTAGAGTCATCTCTTGACAAAAACCTTACTGTTGTTATCGGTGCGCAAGCTTCCGGCAAGAGTACAGTATCTAAACTGATTTATTTCTGTCGTAGAGTAAAAGACTATATGTTGGAGTTTTTAGTTGAACCTAAAAACTTCACAACAATTCATCCAAACGAATACTATTCCTATTTCTTAAAGTATATTAGAAAACAATTTATGGGTTGCTTTGGAACAACAAAGCACATGAAACCTTTTCTGATAGAGTTTTATTACGACTGGAATGAACAGGAAAGTTCAAACTTATCCAGGAAAAAAATGTCTTTGACTTTAGACCGATCTGGATTTGTACGAGTAAACTTTTCAAAAGACTTGTCAAGCCAAATCAAGGTATTAATGAATGAGTCTGCACAGCTGTTTAGCTCTTCTGCAATCAACGAAAGCACTTCCATAGAATCACTGCTAAGTGATCTAAAAACCAGACAGGTCGTAAAAAGTCATTTTTCGGGTGTTGTAACAGATCTCTTTAAGGATGACGAGGAGATTCTGTACATTCCTGCGGGACGTAGTATTCTTGCGACACTATCTGAGCAATTGCACGATTTAGATGTATCAATTATGGATTTGCCGCTTCAAGAGTTCATTAATTTAATCCAAAGCACAAAAAAGACTTTTGGGGCAAAAATTCCAGATATTATTACCAACTATACAAAAACCATAGACGGTCAAATTAAAAATACTGATGTTGATTTAGCCTATAGCCTTGTTCGTAAGGTGCTTCGCGGAGACTATGTTAACGAAAGTGACGGTGAAAAACTGTATTATAGTGATCGCGAATATGTGAAGTTGATGTATGCATCTTCTGGTCAACAAGAAGTTCTGTGGATTCTGCTGTTGATTTTCATCAGAATTCTTGAGCAGCGGAAAGTCTTTCTTGTTCTTGAAGAACCCGAAGCACATTTGTTCCCCTCTGCGCAAAAGGATATTATCGAGTTAATTGCATTGCTCATCAATTCGACCGGAAGCACTGTCTTTATAACTACTCACAGTCCATATATTTTGACTTCGATTAACCTTTCCGTTTATTCTGCAAAAGTCGAAAACAGAATTTCAAGTAGCACCACACCCATAGTTAAGAAGTTATTGCGCATTTCTCCAAATCAGATGGATGCTTTTATTATTGACAATAGTAATGGTTTTATCTTCAATTCCATAAAGGATAAAGATGAACAACTTATTGATGCAACTCAAATTGATGGGATTTCCAATTTTATTAACCAAGCAACAGAAAGAATAATGGATTTGGAGATTCAGCATGATATGTAAGAAAACCGAAGCTTGTTTTTTTGAGTTGCTAAAATCACCTGATGTTGTTAGATGTAAACAAAAACCATTATGTTTAGACTTTTGTGACACAAGATCAGAGGCCGTTTGCAAAGAAAAAGGGAAAGTATATAGACTATTAAATAAAGATAGACTATATAAGATTCTCTCATTGCATGTAGACGGAGGGGTAATCGTTACTGACCGAGAAACTCCTCCAAATGTTGCAAAATGCGATTATCTATATTTGATCGACCTTGAGCCAGAGCCTATTGCGATTCTTATCGAACTCAAAGGAACTGATATTAAGAGAGCAATAGAGCAAATCAAAAATACACTTGTTTTGTTTAGCCATGCATTTGATAAGTGCAACAAGGTGTACGGTCGGATAGTCTTCTCTGGAGGAACACCCAATATTCAAAATATACCCGCATTCATGTCATTGCAGAGAGAGTTCAAACGCAGAAAAGGTTCTTTAATTGCAAATGAAGTTCTAACGGATAGCGTTGAAAATATATGTTGATTAATAACATCTCCAGATGTGCGGATAATTCCGCACACCTGGAGATGTTGCTTTTTACTTGTCCTTTTTCGCCTTCTTCGATTTTTTCCGTCCCTTCTTACCCTCTGGAACTTGGGGCTGAAGGGTTTCCTTAGCTTTCTGCTTCTTCAGTTCCGCGAGCTCGGTTTTCATCTCGATGATCAGCACCTTGAGCTTCTCTTCACACTCCTCGCGGGTGTGAGCGTAGACATTGCGGGCGTGTTTCTTGCCGTCGGGCCATTTGGGGGAATAGCGGCCTTCAAAGAGATGGTCGTTGATCTCACTGACGCAGCCCGTGCCGGATCTGCGCTTGCGGCCCACATAGGGCTTGAAATCGGTCATACTCGACTTTTCCGCCTGGGCCGGTGCAGTTTCCTGCCCCGGCTCTGAAGCGTCCTCCTGCGGCGCTGCTTTGCCGATGCCGCGGTCGATGTTGGCGGCGGCTGTGCGCTGCATGTCATCGGTGATGTGGGTGTAGATGTCCAGCGTGGTGGCCGCCGACACATGGCCCAGCATGGCGGAGAGCGTTTTCACATCCATGCCGTTTTCCAGTGCCAGCGTTGCGAATGTATGACGCAGATCATGAAATCTAACATGCTTGCACCCTGCGTGCTCCAGAATGAGCTGCAGTCTGCGGCGCACCACGCCAAGTGTGATGGGGCAGTCCTCCTTCACCGGGGACGGGAACATCCAGCGAGAGTCCACCGTCTTTTTGTATTCCCGCAGCACTGCCACCACCGCAGGCGGCAGAACGATCTTTCGGATGGAGTTCTTCGTCTTGGGTGCGCTGATTTGAAGTTGGCCCCGCACATCGTAGACCTGCTTGTTCACATTCAACACACCGGTTTTGAAGTTCAGGTCGTCCCATTGCAGGGCCATGAGCTCGCCCCGGCGCAGACCTGTTGCCAAGTCCAGAAGGAAGACTTCGTAGTAGCCCTCGAACTTCGCCTGAATGAGGAACCTTTGAAGTTCCTCCCGCGTCAGTACCTGCATCTCCCGCGCCTTCTTGGGCGGCAGCTTGCAGCCGATGGCCGGGTTCACACGGATCAGCCCATCCTGCACCGCCTTCTCCAATGTGGAGCGGCAGGTGGCGTGACACATACGCACCATTCGGTCGGACAGCCCTTCGCCGTACTTGTCGGTGAACCGCTTCCGGCCGCTTTTCTTGAGCCGACCGTAGAACTGCTGCAGGTCGTTCTGTGTCAGCTTATTCAGCGGGATGTCCCCAATCTCCGGAATGATATGCAGGCGGATGCGGCTCTCGTAGGTCTCCTGCGTAGTTGGGCGGATCTTAGGCTTGGAGTGATTCTCATACCAGTATGCCAGCCAGTCCCCGAAGGGCATCTCAGACCGCACTTTTTCGGGCTTCAGCCCGCCGCAATCCTCCTTGAGCTTTTGAAGCTTCTCGATGCACTCCTTCTTGGTTTTAGCGAGAACATTTTTCGTCTTGGGATAGCCGTTATCGTCATAGCCGATGACGATGCGCCCCTCCCAACGCCCGTCCTTGCGCTGCCTTACAGTCCCGTCTCCGGCTTTTCGTTTTCTTGCCACGGTTTCAACTCCTTTCCGAAGATATTCTCCATGAAGCCGCCCACGATGTCAGAGGCTGTCTTCTGCATATCTGAGGTGACGTGGGTGTAGGTGTCCAGCGTGAAGGACGCATTGGTGTGGCCCAGAATCCCCGACAGGGTTTTGGCGTCCACGCCGCTGGTGAGGGCGTGGGTTGCGAAGGTATGACGCAGATCATGGAAACGGATGCTGGGGAGTCCTGCCCGCCGGAGCAGCGTCTTCATGTGGAGGTAGGCCGAGCCGGGGTTGACAGGATCCTCCGGCTTCACTGGGTCGGGGAATATCCATTGACTGATGGTATCCGCCCTGCGCCGCCGCAGGATGTCCGCCACCGTCTTCGGCAGGAGGATGGTATGCATTCCCTTTCCCGTTTTTGTCTCGCCGACGGTGTACTCACCCTTCCTCTGGCTGTGGAGGGTGCGGCACACCTTCAGCGTGCCGCCCTCCTCGTCGAAGTCGCTCCATTGCAGACCGCAGATCTCGCCGCGGCGCAGGCCGGTCATCAGCTCCGTCTGGAAGAAGTCTCGCCACACCTCATCCTGCTCCACCACTGTAAGGAAGTCGTCCAGCTCCGCGCGGGTGAGGATACGTTTGGGCTTGTAGTTGGGCTTGGGCGCCGTTGTCCCCTCAGTAGGATTTCTGGGAATGACATGCGCCTGCACTGCGTCTTTCAGTGCGGCGTGGAGGGTGGAGTGAATGTGGCGAACCATGGAGTCCGAGAGCTGATGATCCATCTCGGGATGCTCGTGGATGCGCCCCTCCGTTTTTAGGCGGCGGTACATCCGCTGGATGTCCTGCTGGGAGAGGAGGGAGATCTGCTTGTCGCCCAGCTGCGGCTTGATGTAGTATTCGATGTAGCGGCGGTAGCCCTCGAGGGTACCGGGGCGCACCGTACCCGCCTTGTACTCCGCGAGCCAGCGATCCAGCCACTGGCCCAGCGTCATGCGGCTATCCTCG
>ENA-OZUR01000096-OZUR01000096.1-human-gut-metagenome-genome-assembly--contig:-NODE-96-length-24000-cov-4.424013_pt1 | contig 24000 bp, 20 predicted proteins | sample MGYA00243435_ERZ654025 | MGnify/ENA primary metagenome ERZ654025 (study PRJEB26926, sample SAMN06164585) | human gut metagenome | biome: ENVO:00009003; feature: ENVO:2100002; material: ENVO:00002003... | reverse complement strand
GTATAAGAGACAGTTTGTAAGGTCTCCAAATCAACAGAAAATAAGTCAGCGTTCGCAATAAAAGGTTTGAACATATTTATGCTTTTCTCGGTCCACTGTATCGGCTCTGAAAAACCGCGGATGGCGCGGCTGCGGCCTTCGAAACAATTTTCCATCCATTTAACAATTCCGGAGTGGGTTGTTTCGCCGCCCGTGCGTTTGTAATAGTAATGTAAATCGGCTTGGGGATTGTTGGCAAAAGATAAAATCCCTTGTTTCAGAGCATTGTTGCCTTTTGTGATGTAGTGATAAAGTTTTGTCATTTTAATCTTCCCTGAATTTTTGTGTATTGTGACATAATTTTCAGATGAAGGGAATAATAAAATAGTCCGTGGATTGCACCATATGTCAATAGGTTTGTGTATTTGTACGATATTATCCTGTCGATTAGAGAAAGCTGTCCGAAAGGGCGGTTTTTTATGTTATATAAGAAAACAGCTTCCGGGCAGGAAGCTGTTTTATACGTTTTTATGTAGAGCGAAGGCTCAGGCGGATTTCTTTTCCGGGTGCAGCGTGCCGGCGGCGACGGCTTTGGTGTAAAGTTCAATTTTGTAGTTAATCTTGTTCATATGTTTCTGCAGTTCGGCCATTTGCTCTTCAATACGGATTTTCTGCTGTCTGAACATATCCAGCCGCAGTTGCAGAGTTGAATCGCCTTCAATGTACCAGTCGATGTACTGTTTGATACCTTTGAGGTGCAGGCCGGTGGCTTTCAGGCATTCGATGAGTTCAAGCCAGCCGAGGTCGGAATCGGAAAAGACCCGCAGGCCGGAACTGTTTTTTCTGACGAAAGGCAGCAGGCCTTCTTTTTCGTAGTATCGGAGCGTATGTACGCTTAAGCCGGTTTTTTTGGCAACTTGGCCGATTGAGTATCCCATAAACTTTCTCCCGTTGTGTGACAGTGATTAATTTAAGCCTTAGAGTTTGCTCAAAGTCAAGAAAAATCTGGCGGGCAGAGGCGGTAACGCATATGGGCGTTTGCCAGACGTCCTTTTTTAACCAAAATTGGAACCCTGAGAAAAAAGTATTGCAATCTTTTGTTTAATAGTTTATGTTTCCGGTAAATCAGACAGCCTATCCCCGTCATTTTGCCGTATAATTTCGACATGTTTTTTGAAAAGACCGGTTAACGACGCGGGCGGGGCTGGCTTTGTTGCAATTTTTCAGATGGATAGGATCTATGGCAAAAATTAGTCCGATTCAGTTTTTCAGACAGGTAAAACAGGAAATTAAAAAGGTTACCTGGCCGACCCGCAAGGAAGTTATGCAGACCTCGATAATGGTTATTATCTTGGTGGCGATTGCCGCGACTTTCTTTTTCTTCGTCGATCAGATTTTCGGCTGGGTTGTTAAATTAATATTTGGTCTTGGAGTATAGTTTATGACTGCACGTTGGTATGTTCTTCATGTTTATTCCGGTTCGGAGAAGAAGGTTGCCGAATCGATTAAAGAACAGGCTGTTTTGAAAAAAATGGAAGATAAGATTCTTGACGTTCTGGTTCCGACCGAAGATGTCGTCGAGGTTAAAAAAGGTTCGAAGGTCAATTCGGAACGCAAGTTTTTTCCGGGTTATGTGCTGATTAAGATGGAAATGTCCGACGATACTTGGCATGCGGTTATGAATACGCCGCGCGTTACCGGTTTTCTGGGCAGCCGCAATAAGCCGCAGCCGATTTCCGAAGCCGAGGCCAAACGTATTATTACTCAGATGCAGGAAGGCGTTGAAAGGCCGCAGACGGTTGTCGATTATGAGGTCGGCGAGCAAATCAGGGTAACCGACGGCCCGTTCGCTTCCTTTGTCGGTTTGGTTGAAGAGGTTGACCTTGAGAAGGCTCGTCTGAAAGTTTCCGTTTCGATTTTCGGACGTTCGACTCCGGTTGAGCTGGAATTCAGCCAGGTTGAAAAGGTTTAGGAAAGTCTGAAACCGTCGGGATTAAAATCCGGCGGTTTATTTTTTTAGGGAAGAAGGCAATGTTCAAAAGTTTCTTTAATGAATTTAAAAAATTCGCCATGCGCGGCAATGTCATTGATATGGCCGTCGGTATCATTATCGGCGCCGCTTTCGGCAAAATTGTCGACTCTCTGGTTAAAGACGTTATTATGCCCCCAATCGGGCTGTTGCTCGGCAAGGTCGATTTTACCAATCTGTTTGTGGTTTTGAAGGAAGGGGTAACGGCAGCGCCCTACGTTTCGCTGGATGCAGCGCAGAAGGCCGGTGCCGTGACGCTTAACGTGGGTCTGTTCGTCAATGCGCTTATCAGTTTTATTATCGTGGCCTTTGCCGTGTTTATTCTGATTAAGGCCATTAACGAACTGCAGGCCAAGATGCTCAGGCAGGAAGCGGCCGAAGACGCGAAAAAGGAACCGGTAACGAAGGCCTGTCCATACTGTTGCGAAGAAATTCCCGTTAAGGCGGTGCGCTGTCCGCACTGCACTTCGGAACTGAAGTGAAAAAAAAAGGCTCCGCAAAGGAGCCTTTTTCTGAATCGAATCAAAGGTTTGAATCGCAAAATTTTTGAAAAAAACGCTTGCAAAATGAATCGGATGTGCTATACAAAGGCGACTCTCAAAGGGGCGACTCTGTTCTTTTGAGATGCGAATCGCATAAAAATGTAACTTCGTGGGAGACCAGCCATGGTCTGGAAAAACCACGAACCTAAACAGAGGTATGAAAATGGCTAAGACTAAAAAGAAAATTTTAGGATTAATCAAGCTTCAGATCCCCGCCGGAAAGGCTAACCCTTCTCCGCCGGTTGGTCCTGCTCTGGGCCAAAAGGGCTTGAACATTATGGAATTCTGCAAGGCTTTCAACGCAGCCACCCAGAAAATGGAACCGGGCGTTCCCGTTCCGGTCGTTATTACCGCTTTTGAAGATAAGTCTTTTACTTTTGAGACCAAACTTCCGCCGGTTTCTTATCTGATTAAGAAAGCTGCCGGTGTCAAGTCTGCATCCAAGGAACCGGGCAAAACCGTTGCCGGTCAGATTTCGATGGCTCAGGTTAAAGAAATTGCCGAAACCAAAATGCCGGATTTGAACTGCTCGACCGTTGAGGCGGCCATGAATATGGTTAAAGGCCAGGCGGTTTCCATGGGTATCAAGGTAGTGGAGTAAGACGATGGCTGGAAAAAGAATTGTAAATGCATACAAAACAATTGACAAGACTCAGGCCTATGCGCTGAAAGAGGCTGTCAAAATCGTCAAGTCCAATGCTACCGCCAAATTTGACGAAACCATCGACGTTGCCATCAACCTCGGTGTCGATCCGAAACATGCCGACCAGATGATCCGCGGCGTTTGCGCTCTGCCGCACGGCACGGGCAAAACCGTACGCGTCGCCGTTTTGGCTCAGGGCGAGAAAGCCGACGAGGCCAAAGCTGCCGGAGCCGATATCGTCGGTGCCGAGAATCTGGTTGATTCCATCTTGTCAGGCAAAATTGACTTCGACAGATGTATCGCCACGCCGGACATGATGGGGCTGGCCGGCCGCGTTGCCCGTGTTCTGGGTCCGAAAGGCCTGATGCCGAATCCGAAGCTCGGAACCGTCACCACCGATGTTGCCGGTGCGGTTAAGAAGGCCAAGGCCGGTGAAGTTCAGTACCGCGTTGAAAAGAACGGTATTGTTCATGCCGGTATCGGTAAGGCTTCTTTCTCGGAAGAGCAGATTTATGACAACGCCAAGACGTTTATTGACGCTATTCTGAAAGCCAAACCGCAGTCGCTCAAAGGAAACTACCTGAAGAAGATTTCCCTAAGTTCGACGATGGGTGTCGGCATCAAAGTAGATTCGTCCGCTTTGTAAGAAAGTTTTGGGAGGCGGATGTGTCCGCTTCCCGCTCTTCAGAAGTTTCGTGCTTCTGAAAACTGTCCAAGACCGCAGGTGGTCGAAAATGCCGGAACCGGCGTTTGACAACTTTAAATATCCTGCGCAGACGGGAGTTGAAAAATATTTATCTTTTTTTCTCCTGGACAGATTAGGTCCCGCGGCAAAGGTCAGCAGACCGGCGTTGCGGATGTGTGAAATGACATTGTTTTATTTGAAATGATGTTTTGTTTGGAGACAATAAGTGAACCGCGAAGAAAAGACACAGTTGCTCGGTGAACTGAATGAACTGTTTAACAGCTCCGAAATCATTGTAGTTTCGCACTACAAAGGTTTAACCGTTAAGGAAGTTTCGGAACTGCGCGACAGGATCAGAAAAGCAGGCGCCGGGTTCAGAGTTACTAAAAACCGGATTACTCGTCTTGCTCTTAAAGGTACCAAGTTTGAAGGACTGACCGACTTGTTTACCGGTCCGACGGCCATTGCTTTCGCCAATGACCCGGTTTCGGCCTGCAAAGCCTGCGTTCAGTTTGCCAAAGACAATGAAAAGCTGATTGTTGTCGGTGGTGCCATGGGAACCGGTGTTCTTTCGGTTGCCGAAATCAATAAACTGGCAACGATTCCGTCTATGGACGAACTCAGAGCCAAGATTATCGGTCTGTTGCAGGCTCCGGGTGCCCAGTTGGCACGCGTTACCAGAGCTTACAGCGAGAAAGAAGCCGCTTAGTATTATTGTTTACGCCAGTTCTGCCTGCGGGTTTTTCATCTATGTACCCGTTTGTTCGGGGGAAGTAAAATCCACTTTGCATAATTTGGTTTGAAAGCGATAATGCTGAAAGCACAAGACAAAAGTTTTTAAGTAATTTAGTTGATTTAATTAAAATTTTATTGGAGAAAAAAAATGGCCGATTTAGCCAAATTAGTTGATGAATTGTCAGCCCTGACCGTTATGGAAGCCGCTGACCTGTCCAAAATGCTGGAAGAAAAATGGGGCGTTTCCGCCGCCGCTGCCGTAGCCGTTGCTGCCGGCGGTGCCGCTGCTGCCGCTGAAGAAGAGAAGAGCGAATTTGACATCATTCTCGAAGCAGCCGGCGACAACAAGATTAACGTTATTAAGGAAATCCGCGCAATTACCAACCTGGGTCTGAAAGAAGCCAAGGATTTGGTTGATGGTGCTCCGAAGACCGTTAAGGAAGGCGCTCCGAAAGAAGAAGCTGAAGAAATCAAGAAGAAACTGGAAGCTGCCGGCGCCAAAGTTACTCTTAAGTAATTTTGATTTTTGCAAAGAGGGGGCGGCGAGAGCCGTTTCCTCTTTGTTAAAGTTTCGGCGGACGGAGATGTTTTCTGAACGCTGAAGTTCCCCGATGGGGAGATGAATTATTACCGAAAAGTTCTAAGCTTTATTGTCATCTTGCGCAAGGGCAGAAGTTTGGGCGTATTATTGAACCGAGGTTCCTTTCAGGGAGCCTTTGACTCGTTTAAAAGAATCGTTTTATCCGATTGAAAATCGAAATGCTGCGGCGGTTCGAAATTATTTTGCAAATCTTTTCCGCGGGGGTGCAATGCCTTGTTGGTGCGGACTGATTTTTTGCTTTTTACGAAACGAATATTAAGTTATAACCTTCCGTAATCGGGATGCAGTATTTACTGATGGTATTGTTACGGAATTCAAACCTAGGGATGAAAGCACAATGAAAGAATCTTATACGAGCAAAAGACGTGTAAGAAGAAGCTTCGGCAAAATCGACGCCGTGTCGGATATGCCGAGTTTAATCGAAGTTCAGACCGGTTCTTATGCCAGCTTTATTGAGCAGGACAAAAATGCGGAACCCTGCGAGTTCGGTCTGGAAGAAGTATTCAAATCAATTTTTCCGATTAAAGATTTTTCAGGAAACGGCGAGTTGGAGTTTGTCAAATATGAACTTGAAGAGCCTAAGTACGATGTCGACGAATGTATCAAGCGTGATATGACCTATGCCGCACCGGTTAAGGCTACCCTGCGTCTGGTTGTCTGGGATACCGACGAGGCTACCGGCGCCAAGTCCATTCACGACATTAAGGAGCAGGATGTCTATATGGGCGACATTCCGCTGATGACGGACAAAGGTACGTTTATTTTCAACGGTACCGAGCGTGTCGTCGTTTCGCAGATGCACCGTTCGCCGGGCGTCTTTTTTGACCATGACAAAGGCAAAACCGTCGCTTCCGGAAAATATCTGTTTGCCGCCCGCGTTATTCCTTACCGCGGTTCCTGGCTGGATTTTGAATTTGACGCCAAAGATTTGGTTTATGCCCGTATCGACCGCCGCCGCAAGCTGCCGGTAACCTCCATTTTGTATTCTCTGTATTCCAAGGAGACGGAAGAGAAGATTAAACAGCTGGCCAAAGACGGTAAGAAAATCGACCGCTCCGAAGTCAAAGGCATGGACAAAGAGGAAATTCTCAATTACTTCTATGACGCCGACACCTATGTTGCTGACAAAAAGAACTGGAAGGCCAAGTTTGTTCCTGAGCGCATGAAGGGTGTCAAGTTTGACTTTGATCTGGTTAATGCCAAAACCGGCGACGTGGTTCTGGAAAGGGGCAAAAAGCTGACGCCGCGTTCGGCTCAGAAGCTGGCTGACGAAGGGCTGGAATTTTACAGCGTTTCCAAGGAGCAGATGTATGGCAAGTTTTTGGCCAACAACGTGGTTGACGGCAAAACCGGCGAAGTTGTCGCCGAAGCCGGCGCCGAACTGAACGAGGAGCTGCTTGACAAGATTGCCAAAGCCAAGATCGGCGAAATCAGAACCCTGTTTATCGACGGCGTTAACGTCGGCCCGTATATCAGAAACACGCTGGAAGCCGACAAGAACAACTGCCGCGAAGAGGCTTTGCTTGACATCTATCGCGTTATGCGCCCGGGTGAACCGCCTACCTATGAAACCGCCGATCAGTTGTTTAAAGGCCTGTTCTTTGATATTGAGCGCTATGACCTGTCTTCGGTCGGCCGCGTAAAGATGAACGTTGCGCTGGACATCTCTTTTGATGACGCGCCGGATACTTATCGGACGCTGCGCAAAGACGATATTCTGCGCATTGTCAAACGTCTGGTCGAGTTGCGCGACGGCAAAGGTGAAGTTGACGATATTGACCATCTCGGCAACCGCCGTGTCCGTTCGGTCGGCGAACTGATGGAAAACCAGTACCGCATGGGCTTGCTGCGCATGGAAAGAGCCATTCGCGAAAGAATGAGCTCGGAAGTTCTGAACAATGTCAAACCGCAGGATTTGGTCAACGCCAAACCGATTGCTTCGGTTATCCGCGAGTTCTTCGGCTCTTCGCAGTTGTCGCAGTTTATGGATCAGAACAATCCGCTGTCGGAAATTACCCACAAACGCCGCCTGTCGGCTTTGGGCCCTGGCGGTCTGTCCCGCGAGCGTGCCGGTTTTGAAGTCCGCGACGTACATCCGACCCACTACGGACGCATCTGCCCGATTGAAACGCCGGAAGGTCCGAACATCGGTCTGATTAACTCGCTGTCGACTTATGCCCGCATCAACAAATACGGCTTTATTGAGTGTCCGTACCGCAAAGTTGTCAACGGCGTGGTTACCAAAGAAGTCGTTTACCTTTCCGCCAATGAGGAAGGCAAGTTCAAAATTGCGGAAGCGAACGCCAAGGTTAAGGAAGACGGTCATTTCGAAAACGATTTGATTGCCTGCCGCAAAGCCGGCGAGTTTGAATTTGCCCATCCGGAAGAGATCGACTTCATCGACGTTTCGCCGCAACAGCTGGTTTCGGTTGCGACCGCTTTGATTCCGTTCCTGGAAAACGACGACGCGAACCGCGCGCTGATGGGTTCGAACATGCAGCGTCAGGGCGTGCCTCTGCTGCGTTCGGAAGCCCCGCTGGTCGGTACCGGCATGGAAGCTGCCGTCGCCAAGGATTCAGGCGCGACCGTGGTTGCCAAGTATGACGGTATTGTTGACGCGGTTGACGCCAACCGTATTGTGGTTCGTTCCAAGGAAGGCAACGGCGCCGATATGGGCGTTGAAATTTACAAGCTGCAGAAATTCCGTCGCTCGAACCAGAACACCTGCATTAACCAGGTGCCGCTGGTTAAGGTCGGCGACGAAGTCAAGGCCGGCGACATTATGGCCGACGGTCCGTGTACCGACATGGGCGAACTGGCTCTGGGCAAGAACGTTCTGGTTGCTTTTATGCCGTGGAACGGTCTGAACTACGAGGATGCCATTCTGCTGTCCGAACGCGTTTCCCGTGACGACGTCTTCACTTCTCTGCATATTGAAGAATTTGAAGTGATGGCCCGCGACACCAAACTCGGTCAGGAAGAGATTACCCGTGATATTCCGAACGTCGGTGAAGAAGCTCTGCGTAATCTGGACGAGGCCGGCATCGTTTACATCGGCGCCGAAGTCAAGGCCGGCGACATTCTGGTCGGCAAGGTTACGCCGAAAGGCGAATCGCCGGTAACACCGGAAGAAAAACTGCTGCGCGCCATCTTTGGCGAAAAGGCGTCCGACGTCCGCGACACGTCGCTGCGCGTTCAGCCGGGTATCGAAGGCATTGTCGTTGACGTACATGTTTTCTCCCGTCGCGGCGTTGAGAAGGATGAACGTGCCCTGTCCATTGAGCAGGAAGAGATTTCTCATCTGGCCAAAGACCGTGATGACGAAATCGCGATTATCCGCAGGAACTTTGACGCACGTTTGAAAGAAATGCTGTTGGGGCAGGTTGTGGTTGACGCTCCGAAAGGCATTGCCAAGAACTCGACGATTACCGAAGAAGTTCTGGCTTCGCAGCCTTCTTCGCAGTGGCGCAAGATTGTCGTCAAAGATGAAGACGTTATGGCCAAAATCGAAGAGTTCGGCGCTGCATTTGACGCCCGTCTGGAAAGAATCCAGAAACACTTTGACAACAAGGTCGAGAAAGTACAGCGCGGCGACGATCTGCTGCCCGGCGTTCTGAAAATGGTTAAAGTCTTCATTGCGACAAAGCGTAAGATTCAAACCGGTGACAAAATTGCCGGACGCCACGGAAACAAGGGTACGATTTCCCGGGTTCTGCCGTTGCAGGACATGCCGTATATGGAAGACGGCACGCCGGTTGACATCGTGCTGAATCCGCTGGGCGTTCCGTCACGTATGAACGTCGGACAAATTCTGGAAACCCACTTGGGCTGGGCGGCACGCGAACTCGGCGAACAGCTGAACGAAATGTGCGAACAGTACAAGCGCGGCGAAAAGACCATGGACGAACTCAACGAAGAACTGAGAAAAATCTATGGCGACAAACAGTATAAGAACGATATTGTTCCGTTAAGCGAACCCGAAAAGCTGGAAATGATTTCCAACCTGCAACGCGGCGTTCCGATGGCAACACCGGTATTTGACGGTGCCACCGGCGACGACATCAACAGCATGCTGTCGATGGCCGGTCTGCCGACGTCGGGTCAGATTGACCTGTATGACGGACGTACCGGCGAGAAGTTTGACCGTAAAGTTACCGTCGGTATCATTTACATGATCAAACTGCACCATATCGTCGATGAAAAGATGCACGCCCGTTCCGTCGGTCCGTACTCTCTGGTTACCCAGCAGCCGCTGGGCGGTAAAGCTCAGTTCGGCGGTCAGCGTTTCGGCGAAATGGAAGTCTGGGCTCTGCAGGCATACGGTGCCGCCTATACGCTGCAGGAAATGCTTACCGTCAAGTCCGACGACGTCAACGGCCGTACCAAGGTTTATGAGGCAATTGTCCGCGGCGACGACGGATTTGAAGCCGGCATTCCGGAATCTTTCAACGTTCTGGTCAAGGAAATCAAGTCCCTGTGTCTGAACGTCGAATTGCTGAACGAAGAAGTTTAAGGTAAAGGAGTTTAGTTTATATGAATGATATTATGAAATTTTTTGGTCAGCAGGTCGCCGGAGATTCTTTTGACCAAATTAAAATCTCAATCGCCTCTCCTGAACAGATTCGTTCATGGTCCTACGGTGAAGTCAAAAAGCCGGAAACCATCAACTATCGTACGTTCAAGCCGGAGAGAGACGGTTTGTTCTGCGCCCGCATTTTCGGTCCGGTTAAGGACTATGAGTGCCTGTGCGGAAAATACAAGAGAATGAAATATCGCGGCGTCGTCTGCGAAAAGTGCGGCGTTGAAGTCACGCTTTCCAAGGTTCGCCGCGAAAGAATGGGACATATTGAGCTGGCCGCGCCGGTTGCTCATATTTGGTTCCTGAAATCGCTGCCGAGCCGGATTTCGATTTTGACCGATATTCCGATGAAGGCGCTGGAACGCGTTCTGTATTTCGAGAGCTACATCGTTATTGAACCGGGTCTGACACCGCTGGGCGTTAATGAACTGCTGACTGAAGAACAGTATCAGGAAGCCATTGACGAGTATGGCGAAGATTCATTCCGTGCCGGCATCGGTGCCGAGGCTTTGAAGGAAATTCTGGCCTCCATCGATTTGGAAGCGGAAAGAGACGCCATTCGCGAAGAGCTGAAAGACAACGCTTCGGAAGCCAAACGCAAGAAGCTGATCAAACGTTTGAAGATTATTGAGAATTTCATCGATTCCAATACAAAACCGGAGTGGATGATTCTTGATGTTCTGCCGGTTATTCCGCCGGAACTGCGTCCGCTGGTTCCTTTGGACGGCGGCCGCTTCGCGACTTCCGATCTGAACGACTTGTACCGCCGCGTCATCAATCGCAACAACCGTCTGAAAAGACTGCTGGAACTGCATGCGCCGGATATTATCATCCGCAACGAAAAACGCATGCTGCAGGAATCGGTTGACGCCTTGTTTGACAACGGCCGCCGTGCCCGCGCGATTACCGGCACCAACAAGCGTCCGCTGAAATCGCTGTCCGATATGCTGAAAGGCAAACAGGGTCGTTTCCGTCAGAACCTGCTGGGTAAGCGCGTTGACTATTCCGGCCGTTCGGTTATTACGGTCGGTCCGGAACTCAAGCTGCATCAGTGCGGTTTGCCGAAGAAGATGGCTCTGGAGCTGTTCAAGCCCTTCGTTTATGCCAAACTGGAGCTTTACGGCCACGCGACGACGATTAAGGCGGCCAAGAGAATGGTCGAAAAAGAGCGTCCGGAAGTCTGGGATATTCTGGAAGAGGTTATTCGCGAGCATCCGGTTCTCTTAAACCGTGCGCCGACGTTGCACCGTCTTGGTATTCAGGCATTTGAGCCGGTTCTGGTCGAAGGCAAGGCCATTCATCTGCATCCGTTGGTTTGTACGGCGTTCAACGCTGACTTCGACGGCGACCAAATGGCCGTCCATGTTCCTTTGTCTGTTGAAGCGCAGCTGGAAGCCCGCGTACTGATGATGTCGACCAACAACATTCTGTCGCCGGCTTCGGGTAAGCCGATTATCGTTCCGACTCAAGACATGGTTCTGGGTATCTATTACCTGACCTATGATGCCGACGGTCTGAAGGGCGAAGGTTCTGTCTTTGCCGATACGAATGAGGTTGAGATGGCTCTGGACGCCAAGGTTGTTGACCTGCATGCCAAAATCAAATGCCGTATGGAATATATGGCCGATGACGGCGAATTGAAGTACGGTCTGGTCGAGACAACTCCGGGACGTATTCTGGTTTCGCAGATTCTGCCGAAGCATAAGGACGTTCCGTTCTCGCTGGTCAACCGTCTGGTCAAGAAGAAGGAAATTGCCGAGATTATTGATATCGTTTACCGCCATTGCGGCCAGAAAGAAACGGTTCTGTTTGTCGACAAGATTATGACGCTCGGCTTTACCAACGCCTGCAAGGCAGGTATTTCTTTCGGCAAGGATGACCTTATCGTTCCTGACGCCAAGAAGACCCTGATTGCCGAAACCGAAGCTCAGGTCAAGGAATTTGAGCAACAGTATCAGAACGGTCTGATTACCAAAGGCGAGAAATACAACAAGGTGGTCGATATCTGGGCTGCCTGCACCGATAAAATTGCCGACGAAATGATGAAAAACATTTCGAAGACTGAAAACGGCTACATCAACTCCGTCTATATGATGGCTCACTCCGGCGCCCGCGGTTCCGCCGCCCAAATGCGCCAGCTGGCCGGTATGCGCGGTTTGATGGCCAAACCGAGCGGCGAAATTATCGAACAGCCGATTATCTCGAACTTTAAAGAGGGTCTGACCGTGCTTGAGTACTTTAACTCGACTCACGGTGCCCGTAAAGGTCTGGCGGATACGGCTCTGAAAACCGCAAACTCCGGTTACCTGACCCGTCGTCTGGTTGACGTTGCTCAGGATGTGGTCATTACCGAAACCAACTGCGGTACCGAACGCGGCATTATTGTCCGTCCGGTCGTCGACGGCGGTAACGTCATCGTTTCCATCGGCGAGCGTATTTTGGGCCGGACCATTCAGGAAGACATCCTGCATCCGGAAACCGGCGAGGTTCTGGTTCAGAAAGGCAAACTGATTGACGAAAACGATGTCGAAGTTGTCGAGAAGGCCGGCGTTGAACAGGTCAAAATCCGTTCGGTTCTGACCTGCGAAACCAAGAACGGCGTCTGCGCTGCCTGTTATGGTCGTGATTTGGCCCGCGGTACGCCGGTTAACATCGGCGAAGCGGTCGGCGTCATTGCCGCGCAGTCCATTGGTGAACCGGGTACGCAGCTGACGATGCGAACTTTCCACATCGGTGGTGCCGCTTCCAAGTCTGCCGAGCAGGCTTCGGTTGAGGTCCCGTTTGCCGGTGTACTGAAGCTCGAAAACAATCACTCTGTCATCAATCAGGACGGCCATGCGATTGTTCTGTCGCGCAACTGCGAAATCGTTATTGAGGACGCCAACGGCCGTGAAAAGTCCCGCCACCATGTTCCTTACGGCACCAAGATTTTGACTGCCGAAGGCTCCAAGGTTAAGAAGGGGCAGAAAGTGGCCGAGTGGGATCCGTTTACCATTCCGGTTATTACCGAAAAAGAAGGTAAAGTCGAGCTGGTTGACCTGATTAACAACGTTTCGGTTAAGGAAAGCGTTGACGAAACGACCGGTATCGTTTCCAAAGTGGTTATCGACTGGCGTTCGGGTTCGAACAGCGCCGGCCTGAAACCGAGCATTGTTCTGAAAGATGCCAAAGGCAAACCGGTTACGTTCGACAACGGCAAGGAAGTCCGCTATTATCTGTCGGTTGACGCCATTCTGACGGTAGACAACGGTGCCGAGGTTAAAGTCGGTGACGTTATCGCCCGTATTCCGAGAGAAAGCTCCAAGACGAAGGATATTACCGGCGGTCTGCCGCGCGTTGCCGAGCTGTTTGAAGCCCGTCGTCCGAAAGATCAGGCGATTATTTCCGACATTGACGGTATGGTCGAATTCGGTAAGGATTATAAGGCCAAGCAGCGGATTACCGTTGTGCCGAAGAAAGGCGAGCCGATTGAATATCTGATTCCGAAGGGACGCCATCTGGTTGTTCAGGACGGAGACATTGTCAAGAAAGGCGATTTGCTGGTTGAAGGCACGCCGGCTCCGCATGACATTCTGCGTGTTCTGGGCGTTGAGAAGCTGGCTGAATATCTGGTTAAGGAAGTTCAGGACGTTTACCGTCTGCAAGGCGTTAAGATTAACGACAAGCATATTGAGGTTATCGTTTCGCAGATGCTGAGAAAAGTTGAAGTTACCGTTCCGGGCGATACAACGTTCCTCATCGGCGAACAGGTTGACCGTGATGTGTTTGAAGCGGAAAACGCCAAGGTTATTGCCGAGAACGGGACGCCGGCTCAGGCCGACCCGATCCTGCTCGGTATTACCAAGGCTTCGCTGCAGACCAAGTCGTTTATCTCTGCCGCATCCTTCCAGGAAACGACCCGCGTTCTGACCGAAGCGGCGGTTGCCGGCAAGGTCGACAAGCTGGTCGGACTGAAAGAGAACGTTATTGTCGGCCGTTTGATTCCGGCCGGTACCGGTACCGTTCTGCGGGCTCTCAAGAAGGTTGCCGCCCAGAATGACAAGGAAATTCTGGCTTTGAAAGAAGAAGCGGCTCAGGCTCAGCTTGAACAGCATGCCAATCATGAGGATGCTGCTCCGGCGGCAGAGGAAACACCTGCCGAATAAGCAGTTGTGCCAACCCGCAAAAGGCTGAAGAGAATTTCTCTTCAGCCTTTTTGTATGTGCGGCATATTTGAAATTGACTTTTTTGATATTTTTGTCTAAAATAGGACCCGGAAAATGATTAATATGTCAAAGAATTAGTTTGTTTAACTTAAATATTGTCACAATGGAAAAGTTTATTATTGAGAATCTGGGTTTGCTTATCGCAGTTTTTTTCTTAATCGGCCTTGTCCTGATTCAGCGCTGGAAAATCAAGTACTTGGAAAGACTTGTTGTCAACAGCGACGATTTGAAGTCAAGAGCGGAGTTTGAAACGAAAGAATCGCAGGCCGGCGCCTATTTTCAGGAAAAGGTTATCGGCGAGCTTTTGAAGGAATTTTCCGATGAAGAGCTTATGGCGATTGAGGACAGAATGGCCCGCCACATTCGCAGAATTTCGAATATGGAGATTCAGGACGGCGATATGCTGAAGGAACTTGACGTATACCGTCTTTGCCGACGGTATGTTGCTTTTGAGAACAGAAAACGCAGGAAGAATGCTGAAACTTCTGCAGTATGAACAGCGGGGAATATATTGCCGTTGTGCTTGTACTGTGCGGTATTGTCGTTTTTGTTCTGGCGGATAAACTGATTGCGGTTCGGCGGACGGTCGGGCGCCAGGAAGTCATTATCAATCATCAGATTGCCGACATGAAACGTATGATTGCCGAGCTGGAGAGTTGGGAAAAGTGCCTGCATTTGATTTTTGAGGACAAGCCGGAGGAAGTTCTCTTGCTCTTTGACGAAAAGATTTTGCGAGCAGAAAGCGAAAGACGGCATTGGGAAGTTCGGCGGCTTAAAAAACTGAAAAGAAAGTTTGTTGAAAAACTGCAAAGCTGACTTTTTTTGACAGAAAGCGCTTAAGATTGTTCTTAAGCGTTTTTTGTTGATTTTCGTCAGAAAAAGTGTATAAGGAAAACCGAATTTTTTTATTATTCTTCACAATTAGTGTGAAATTTTTTTGAGATAATCGAAAAATCATATAAAACCACTTAATTTTGTGCTTATGAAGACCAAAAAGTATCTGGAGAGACTGCTGAAAAATGAAGCGGTTCTCAGCGGAAATGTGGCTCAGTCTGCTTATCGCAGGGTTGATTTTGATGTTGATGCGGCGGTTGAATTTGCCAATGCGGCGGCCCTCAACATGCTTATCAAACTCAGCAAACTGGCAAAACTCTTTGAGGCTCATTATGCCGAAACGGTTTCCCAAAAGAAAACGGGGCTGATTCAGCTGTTTCGCCGCGGATGGTTGGACAGGGAACGCCGGTTTTGGGAAATTTTCGGTACGGAGGTTGCAAAAATCAGAACCAGACGGATGTTGGAGGCAATGACCAGAGACGGCAAACTGCATGTGCGCCGCAATAATCTGGATTTTAACGCCGAAGCCGCCAAGGCTTATTATCTGTCATTGGATGAGGAAAAGAGACTCTTGCTGCTCGGCAACGTCGGCAGAAAAGCTGATAATTCGTTCCGGCTTTTTCAGGAAAATCTGGAAAAAGAGGAAATCAGCTCCGGCGATATCGAGAACTACAAAAACAGCGCCCTTTTCTGGGGTGAGGTTTGGGATTTTTTAAGCAGCATCAAGATTGCTGCCTGACATATTAACGTGTTAAGCTATGTTAGCAGGATTGATTATTTTTGTGCTGGTTTTTATCTTTTGGGGAGTGCGTATGGTTCACGACAGCCCTCCCGTCAAAAACCGTTGGAAAGAGTGAAAAAAAGCGTTCTTGTTCCCGAGGAATAAGAACGTTTTTTTGTGTGTGAATGTTTTTTTTCTTTTGTGCTGGCACGGGAATGTCGTAAAGTGTATTCAGTAGGTTAACAAAGGAGAAAACTGATGAAAAAACTGATATTGTCCGCAGTTGCCGTCTGCTTTCTGGCGGCCTGCGCAACGGATCCGTATACAGGAGAGAGCAAGGTTTCCAAGACAGCCTGGGGCACCGGTATCGGCACTCTGGCCGGCGCCGGCATCGGCGCATTGGTCGGCGGCGAAAAGGGTGCGTTGGTTGGTGCCGGTATCGGCGCGGTCGGCGGCGCGAGTGTCGGCGGCTATATGGATATTCAGGCGCGCAGGCTGCGTGAAGAATTGGTCGGAACCGGCGTGCAGGTGCAAAAAGTCGGCGACAACGTTCGCCTGATTATGCCGAGCAACATTACTTTTGATACGGATTCCGCCGTATTCAAACCGGTGTTTAACAATATTCTGACTTCGGTTGCCAAAGTTATTAACGAGTTTGACAAGACGAAGGTTCAGGTTGCCGGTTATACGGACAGCACGGGCAGCGCCGCCTATAACAATACGCTGTCACTGCAGCGCGCTCAGGCGGTGGCCAATTATCTGAAACTGCGTGACGTCAGCGCTTCGCGTCTGATGGTATATGGCTACGGTTCCAGTAATCCGATTGCCAGCAATGCAACGGCAGCCGGCCGCGAGCAAAACCGGCGCGTTGAGATAACGCTGATTAATGCCCGGTAAAAGGCAGACAGTCGTTTGGATACAGGCATAAAAAAGCGGAAATATTCATTTCCGCTTTTTTCAGGTTTATAACGTAATAATTTTCGGGATTATTTACGGCGCAGGAAGGACGGAATTTCCAAATTCAGTTTGTCTTCCTCGCGGTAATCGTCCTCAGCGAAAGACGGAGACACGGGCTCCTGAAACTTCTGTTCGTGTTCCTTTAGTTTCTTTCGGTTTCTTTTGGCGATGGAGAAACCCGTAACCCTTTCAATCAGGGTCGGGGTATATTCTTCTTCTTCGCTGCTGACAATCAGCTGCTCAGGCTCTTCGCTTTTGCGGGCGGAGAACGGAGCGGGATTGTGATTGGGGAATAATTCCGGCTCTTCTTCGACCGTGCGGAGCGAAGTTTTGGCCGTAAAGCTGTTTTCATTGGAGGACAGAATGCCTTCAAGCTGCGCTTCGGCATTGATGTCTTCGGTTTTGTTAATAATAGCTTTGAACAAGGAAGAGGCTTTGGGCATTTCGCTCATTACCGAAGAACGGTCCAACGAATCGAAATCTTCGATTTTATCATCGGGAACGGCGTTCTGGATTGTTTCTTCCGCCGGCGCGGAAGCTTCCTGCTCAATGGAAATTATCTCGGCTTTCTCGATAACTTCGTTAACATCTTCAGCGACTTCCGTTTTAGTGGCTGAGAATTTTTCAAGATTGGAATCGAGCTCTTCGTTTGGGGTTATGACGGTTTCGCCGCCATAGCTTTCTTCAAGGTAGCCCGGTTTGATCAAAGGTTTGCTCTGAGCCTGGCGGGCGATGTTTTCGCCGATGCCGGTCGCAACGATGGAAACGCGGATTTTGCCGGCCAGAGATTCGTCAAAGCTGGAGCCGAAGATGATGTTGGCGTCTTCGTCAACTTCTTCCTTAATGCGGCTGGCCGCTTCGTCGATTTCAAAAAGGGTAATGTCCTGGCCGCCGGTAATGTTGATGAGGACGCCTTTGGCACCGTGCATGGAACAATCGTCGAGCAGAGGGTTGGACAGGGCCTGTTCGGCAGCCTTTACGGCTCGGTCTTCGCCTTCGGCTTCGCCGGTGCCCATGATGGCTTTGCCTTTGTCTTCCATAATGCTTTTGATGTCGGCAAAATCGAGGTTAATCAGGCCCGGCATCATCATCAGATCGGTAATGGAACGGACGCCGGCGTACAAAACATTGTCGGCCATGACGAAAGCGTCGGCAAGCGTGGTGTTTTTATCGGCAATACGGAACAGGTTCTGGTTAGGAATAATGATGATGCTGTCGACCTGTTTGGTAAACTCTTCGACGGCGGCTTCGGCAGTTTCGAAACGTTTGCGGCCTTCGAACTGGAAAGGTTTGGTAACGACGCCGACGGTCAGAATACCTTTGGATTTGGCCAGCTTGGCAACGACCGGCGCGGCACCCGAACCGGTACCGCCGCCCATGCCGGCGGTAATAAAGACCATATTGGCGCCTTCGAGTTCTTTTTCTATTTCTTCCTGGGCTTCTTCGGCGGCCAGCTTGCCGATTTCCGGACGGGCTCCGGCGCCGAGACCCTGCGTGGTTTCAAGGCCGAGCTGGATTTTGCGGCTGGCGGAGGAATGAGCGAGAGCCTGCGCGTCGGTATTGGCAACGATAAAGTCAACGCCTTCCAGATTCTGCGCAATCATATTATTGACGGCATTGCCGCCGCCGCCGCCGACACCGATGACGGAAATCCGCGGTTTCAGGTGCATAACAGTTTTTTCCGGTACGGCTAATTTGATTGACATTGTATTTCTTACTCCAAAATTTTACTGAACTTGAGTTCAGAATAAGGAAAAGAAATTAAGTTTTGGTTACTAAAAAAACAAATTGAAATAATTTTTAGAAATTTTGTTTCAGCCAGCCGAAAATACGGCTGAAAGCGCCGTTGCTGCTGACCGGCTTTTGCGTGGCGCGGGCAGGTTTCTTCTCTGTGTAGTTAAGCGCGAAAGAAAGCAGGCCGACGGCGGTGGAAAAGGCCGGATTGTAAAGAATGTCCGGAAGATTGGGAATATTTTTCGGACGACCGAGACGCACCTGTTTGTCAAGCACCATGGACGCAACTTCGCGAATACCGGAAAGCTGGCTGCCGCCGCCGGTTAAAACGACGCGGTGACTGGATATGTCACGCAGGCCGTGTTCGCCGAGTTTTTGGTTGACAAGTTCGAAAATTTCTTCAATCCGCGGTGTGATAATACTGATGAGTTCCGATTTGGGAACCTGCTTGATGGAACTGTCGTCTTCCTCGCCGACCGGATAAACGTTGATGGTTTCTTCCTTGTCGGCCTGGGTTAAGAAGGCACAGCCATGCAAGGTTTTCAGCCTTTCGGCATGCGTAAAGGAAGTGGTCAGTCCCCAGGCGATGTCGTTGGTAACGTTGTTGCCGCCGACGGCGATGGATGAGAAGTAAATCGGATGTCCGTGTTTGAAACTGGCAATGCTGGTGGTGCCGCCGCCGATATCAATGACGGTGGCGCCGATTTCCTTTTCGTCTTCGACCAGACAGGAAAGTCCTGAAGCATAGGCGGAAAAGGCTTTTTCGGCAGTTTCGAGATGAGCGTTTTCAATTACGGTGGAGAGGTTGCGGTATTGGATTTCGGGAACCAGACCGAGCAGTATGTCAACCGAAAGGCTTTCGCCGAAAATATTGCGCGGATCTTTGATTTCATCACCCATGTCGAGGCGGTAGCTGGTTGGCAGGCAGTGAATCAGTTCGTGTTCGTCGACATTGATTTTATTAATTCCCTTTTCGATGACTTTGGTAATGTCCGCTTCGGATACGGGACGGTTTTTGTTGATGGCAATGGTCGCGTCCTTGACGATGCTTTTGATTTTGTCGCCGGAGATGTTGACGATGATGCGGTCAATGCGTTCGTTGGCCATTTGTTCGGCGGTTTCGACTGCGTTGCAGACGGAAAGGGTAGCCTGATTGATGTCGGTAACGATGCCGTTTTTAATGCCTTTGGAAGCATTGTAACCGTAACCGACAACGTTAATCCGCTTGTCACGGCTGATTTTGGCGATAACGCAGCAGACTTTAGATGATCCGATATCTAAAGCGGCGATAGTCGTCAGCCGGTTGAACGAATGTGTCACGTTATGCTCCCCTTGGTTTGTCCGCGTTGTTTTCTTTCAGTTTTTTGCGTTCGTCATCGGTCATTTTGCCGAGTTTGACAATGACTTTATTTTTTAATCTTAAATCGATGAAAGTTAATTTACGTTTAAGAATACCCTGCGTCCGGTCTAATTTTACCAATTTTTTCCAAGCATGCCCGACGTTTTCTTCGGGAAGTTTGACAGTGACGCCGTTTTCAATGTCATCCAGAATCAGGTTCCACCGGCGTTTGGATATAAAGTTGGCGACTTTGACCCGCGGCCAGATGTCATTGTCTTTTTTGATGATTTCAAGCAATTCGTTGATATGCTCGGGAGCTTCTTCGCCGACAATCAGCAAGATCGGCCGGGAAGGACGGAACGGCGCGTTAATGACGTTTCCTTCGGTGTCTATGGGGTGAAATTTTTCGGATATCTGCCAGATGGAAGCGACTTTGCGTTCAACGAGGCTGATGTGCAGAATATTCGGAAAGTAGCTGCGGCGAATGTCGGCGCGGCGTACCCAGGGCAGGGTTTCGATTCTGTTTTTAAGTTCGTTTAAGTCCAGACTCAGAATATTGTCGCCGCGTTTGAGGCCAAGCACTTCCATGACGGCGCGGCGCGAGGTTTTCTTTCTTCCTTCAATCAGGATATCGTCCAGCGTAAAACCGAGTTTAGAAGTCAGAAGGTAGAACTCTTCGGTAAGGCTGTCTATCTGTCTGCCGACCAGGTTGGTACGGACGGTAACGGTAAGAAAAGCGGTCAGAAAAACCAGAGCCAGTATGAGGGCATTGCCAAGCAGCCGAAAGGGCCATTCGCGCGGCAGAGAAACGCGATTATCGGGCGGCAGAACCGGTTTCCTGGCTTCAGAACTGTTTTCGGCGTTGTCGGTCATTGTCACTTGTTGATTCCCAGACGTTTAATTTCCCATTCCAGCGTGACGGTGGTTTCTTCACGGACTTTTTTGATGATGGTTTCGCCGAGCGTTTCAATATCTGCGGCAGTGGCTTTGCCGGTATTAATCAAAAAATTGCAGTGGATGTCGGAAACTTTGGCGCCGCCAACCTGTAAACCGGCGCAGCCGGATTTCTTAATGAGTTCCCAAGCACGGAGACCTTCGGGGTTTTTGAATGTCGAACCGGCCGTTTTCTGGTTGTAAGGCTGATTTTTCATCCGGTAGGCTTTTTGCTCGTCAAGTTTTTTTCTGATATTTTCAGCGCTGTCCGGAGAAGTTCGGAACGTGATGCTGAGAATTATCCAGTCATCGGGAAAAAAACTGCTGCGGTAGGAGAGGAGCAGATCGCCGACGGGTACGGTTTTAATTTCGCCGACGCCGTCGATAATCTGCGCTTCGACGATAACGTCCCCGACCGAACAGCCAAAACAGCCGGCATTGGTTTTGACCGAGCCGCCGACAACGCCCGGAATCGAGCATAGGAATTCCAGGCCGCCGAACTTTTTGTCGAGCATGATTTTTTTCAGTTCGGCATTTTTAACGCCGGCGCCGCAGGTAACGGTATTTTCGCCGAAGGATATTTTGCGGAAGCCGGGGCTGTCGAGCCTGATGACAACACCGGGAACGCCGCCGTCCCTGACCAGCAGATTTGAACCGCCGCCGATGACGCAGACGGGAAGGTTGTAGGGCTTGTTTTTGAGAAAGTGGCTGAGGTCTTCGGCATCGGCCGGGGTGTAAAGGACTTCGGCCGGGCCGCCGACGCCGAACCAGGTGTATTTGGCAAGCCTGACGTTAGGGGTATATTTTCCACGGACTTTGGGGAGAAGGTTGAGCAGATTTTTCTTAAACAGTTTCAGGCCGAACATTGTTTTTCTCCTACGGACGGGAAAGGATTTCTTTTTCGACGGCGTCGGCAAAACGGACGGCGGCGTCGGTAATGCCGACAGATTTGGCGTTTTCGGACATTTGCGACAGTTTTTTGGGGGAAGACATCAGTTCTTTGAGAAGTTCTCCCAGTCTGGCCGGCGTAAAGTCTTTCTGTTTGAGAACAATACCGGCTTTGGCGTCGCCGATTTCCCGGGCGTTGGCGGTCTGATGATCGTCGGCTGCAATCGGCAGGGGTACCAGAATCGAAGGAATGCCGACCGCAGCAATTTCGGAGACGGAAGATGCGCCGGCACGGGAGATAATGAGGTGGGTACCGGCGTAAAGTTCCGGCATGTTGTTGAAAAAGTGCGATACGGTCACTTCTGCGCCGCAACCGTCATAGGCGGCTTTGACGTTTTCGACGTCGGCTTCGCGGCATTGTTGGAAAATGCGGATTTTTTTCCGGTGCGCGGGCGACAGCTTTTTTATGACTTCGGGAACAACGTCGCCGAAGATTTTGGCGCCCTGCGAACCGCCGAGAACCATAATCTGAAATTTATCCTCTTTGCCGAGCGCGGGGAACGGAATTTCGCGGACTTCGGCAATGGTTTTGCGGATGGGCATTCCGGTCAGAATGGTTTTAATGCCGGCCGGCGCATATTTTACCTTTTTGAAACTCTGGGCGATGAGGGCGGCGTATTTGCTGAGAAAGCGATTGGTTCGGCTCATGACCGAATTTTGTTCATGAATGACCAGGTCGGTGCCGAGCAGAATGGCCGCCATGCAGCTCGGGAAAGAAGCGTAGCCGCCGAAGCCGATGACACAGGCGGGTTTCTTTTTGAAAATCAGGCGTCCGGCCTGCAGAATGCCGACGGCGGTTTTAATCAGGCTTTTGATTTTGAACAGGCGGGATTTGCCGACCAGAGCGCCGGCCAGAACCGCATGATTGGGAATTTCGCCGAGGCGGCCCTTATAATTGTCTTTGCCGCGGCTGTCGGTTATCAGCTCAACGCGGTAGCCGCGGCGCAACAGTTCGTCAGCCAGCGCTTCGGCCGGATAAACATGGCCGCCGGTGCCGCCGGCCGTGAGAATAATCAGGGGTTTCTGAGTTTTTTTGCCTTTTTTAGTCGCCGACATCTTTGTCCTCCGCATGAACGTTTTTACGAGTAATGGCCAGGAGCATGCCCATCCCCAGAGCTGTAGCCAGCAATGACGATCCGCCGTAAGATATGAAAGGCAGGGTCATGCCTTTGGTCGGCATCAGGTGCAGGGTAGACGCCATGTTGATAATTCCCTGCAGGCCGAAAGAGGCCGACAGCGCCGATGCCGAGAGAATGATGAACAGGTTGTTGTCCTTCATGGAGATCAGCATCGAACGAATTACAACCGCTGCATACAAGCCTACTATAATCAGGCATAAAAGCAAGCCAAATTCTTCGGCGGCGACGGCAAAAATAAAGTCGGTATGCGCGTCGGGAATATTCAGTTTGACAATGCCTTCGCCCGGACCGCGGCCGAAAATGCTGCCGCTCTGGAAAGCTTCCAGCGATTTGCGAACCTGATAGCTCAGATTATTTTCCGAATCCAGAAACTGCTGGACGCGGGTGTGAACGTGGTCAAAGGTAAAATAGGCGGTAACGAGCAGGCCGATACCGACGATGCCCAAAACGGTTACCAAAAGCAATGACAGCCCGGCCAGAAAAAACTGAAACAGCCAGATGACCGAAACGACAATCGACATGCCGACATCGGGCTGAAGCAGTAACAGTATCAGCGTGAAGGCAAACAGGCAGGTGGAGAGAATGTTGCCCGGAAAATCGCGATATTTCTGCTGTCCGTCAAACAGCCAGGCAGCGACAACGGCAAAACAGGGCTTGATGAATTCGGACGGCTGCAGCGAGAAGCCGAGGATGTGGATCCAGCGTGAGGCGCCTTTGGTTTCCTCGCCCCAGAAAAGCGTGGCAATCATCAGCAGAATGGTAACGGTATAGCCGAGGATAGCAACGCGCCTGATGGTTTTGAGATTTTGCATCGAAAGGAAAACCATCAGCATATAGGCGACAGGCAGGAAAAGCAGCTGTCTTTTGATGAAATGAAAGCTGCCGACGCCAATGCGGTTGGCTACGGCCGGACTGGCCGAGAAGTTCAAGAAAATGCCGATGAGGATGATGACGGTAACCAGAGTGAGCAGAACCTTGTCAACGGTCCACCACCAGTTGGCGATTATGCTCCGGCTGTTTCTCGAAAAGGAAATCACGCGCTGGCCCTCCTACAGAACGATGAGCGACGTAAGGCCGAGAACGCCGAGAATAAATGCGGCAATCCAGAAACGGGTAACAACGGTGGTTTCTTTCCAGCCGAGCTGTTCGAAGTGATGATGAACAGGCGCCATTTTGAAAAAACGCCGGCCGGTTTTTCTGAAGTAGGCCACCTGAATCATGACCGACAGGGCTTCGACGACGAAAACGCCGCCGACGACGGCCAGCAGAATTTCATGCCGGGTCATGACCGAAACGGTGCCGAGCAGCGCGCCCAGCGCCAGAGAACCGGTGTCGCCCATGAAGACCCTGGCCGGCGGCGCGTTAAACCACAGAAAACCGACGCAGCCGCCGACAAC
>ENA-OZUR01000089-OZUR01000089.1-human-gut-metagenome-genome-assembly--contig:-NODE-89-length-25036-cov-4.947320_pt1 | contig 25036 bp, 20 predicted proteins | sample MGYA00243435_ERZ654025 | MGnify/ENA primary metagenome ERZ654025 (study PRJEB26926, sample SAMN06164585) | human gut metagenome | biome: ENVO:00009003; feature: ENVO:2100002; material: ENVO:00002003... | reverse complement strand
GAGATGATAGAGAAAAACTGTAAAAAGGATTTAGAAAGGAATAGAACTGCAATCAGACTGTTTGCAGCGGTATTTTCGGCGCTTTCGGGCGCAGGGCGGCAGAGACCGCGCGGGTGCTGCTGGAGCGCGATCTGGCTTTTTGCGTGGCGAGCGACGGGCACGGGGCCGCGTACCGCAGACCGATTTTGGAGGACGTGAACGCGTGGCTCACGGAGCACTTCGGTGCTGCGTATGCCGAGCGGATGCTGCATGAAAACCCACGCAGAATTCTGAGCGGCGAAGCCGGAAAGGAGAGAATCGCATGAGGGTATTTCAAATGGTAATGGCAGTGCTGTTCTGCGCCGCACTGACGTTTTACCTGTGGGTTGCCGTGCCGCGCGTACAGGCGCAGGATACATCCATGCCCGTTTTGACGGACGAAACGGACGGCGAGCTTGCGCTCAGCGTCACCGCGCCGGAAAGCGCGTATTGCGCGGGACTGCATGCCGAAGACGCACATGACGGGGACCTGACGGATGAGATCTGCATTGCGGGTATGTCCGCGTTGTTGGACGGCGACCGTCGGCGCATAAAATACGTGGTGTTCGATGCGGACTGCCACGCGGCGACGCTCACGCGCACGGTGCGGTATACGGATTACAACCCGCCGCGCTTTGCGCTGAATGTACCGTCGACCTACCGCACGGGCGAGATGCCCGCGCTTTTGGCGCAGATCACAGCGGAGGACGTAATGGACGGCGACGTTTCCGACCGTATTCGACTGTTCACCGAAGATATTGCTTTTGTGGAAAACGACATGTACACGCTGCCGGTATCCGTGACGAATTCCTACGGCGGACAGAGCGAGATGCAGCTTTATATGCAGCTGAGCGACAGCAGTCTTGAAATTCGCCTGAAGCAGGGAATCGTGTATGTGAAGGCAGGCGAAAAGTTTGAGCCGAAGGATTATTTGGAGGGCGTGTTTGACCATACAGGCACAGCGGTAAAGGTGAAAAAGCAGACAGTGACGCAAATAGATACCGCAAAGCCCGGCTGTTACCCGGTGCAGTATGCGGCAGAGACGGAAACGGAGACCGTGCGCGCCTGCCTGACGGTGATCGTGGAGGAGGGGAAAACGTGAAGGACGAGCGCTTTTTTTGGGGTGACCTGCACCCCGTGTGCGTGCTGCGCGGGCTGCTCTATAATCTGTGGGTGCTGATTTTGGCGGTGCTCACGGCATGGCTGTGCGTGGAGGGGTATCATCTTTTTACGTATCACCCTGTGTATACCGCTTCGGCGACCGTGGCGGTAAATGTAAAGGGCGGCACGAGCGCGTATACCTCTTTAGATCTCACGGCCCGCATGGCGCAGGTGTTTGCGAGTGTGTTTCAAAGCGATACGTTCCGCGAGGCCGCGCAGTGCGACGTTGTGGCTTCCGTTTTGCCGGAGACAAACCTCATCAATGTGCAGGTGACGGCGGAAAACCCGCGCGAATCGTTTTTATCGCTGAAAAATGTGCTGGAAAACCACGCAGACCTGACGGACGAGCTGTTCTCAAACGCCGAGCTGCGCGTCATCCGCGACCCGCAGGTGCCGCTTGCCCCTTCAAACCCGGTGGACTTAAAGCCATACCGCATGCGGGCCTGTGTGGGCGCGATGCTGGCTGCATCGCTGATTGTATCGGTTTTGTTTCTGCGGCGCGATACGGTGCAAACTCCGCAGGCTGCGCGGCACAAGCTGGATGGGCGCGTGCTGGGCACCATCGGGCACGAGCGCAAGGAAAAGCGGCTGTTCGTAAAAAAGAGCCGCGGTGCGGGGCGCAAGGCTGCGGCGCTGCTGACAGACCCTTTTGTGCGGTACACCTACACGGAAGCGTATCAGGATCTCTGCGCGGCGTTGGAGCACCGCATGCGGCGGGACGGCAAAAAAGTGCTGCTGCTCACGGGCGCGGGAGAAAACGAAGGAAAATCAAGCGTAGCGGCAAATTTGGCGCTGGCGCTTTCCATGCGCGGGCGGCATGTGCTGCTGTTGGATCTCGATTTAAGAAAACCGGCATTGCACAAAATTTTCGGCCTGCGCACGGCGGCTAAAAACGGGATCGGGCAGTATTTGCAGGCAGAGAAAGACGCGGAGCCGCCGCTTATTTTTTCGGAAAAATACGGCATTTCGCTCGGCCTTACCGCGCCTGCCGCGCACCCGGAGCGCCTTTTACACAGCGAAAAGCTGAAAAAGCTGCTTTTGGCGGCGCGGGCGGACGGACGCTTTGACTATGTTTTGCTCGATTCCCCACCGATGCTGCTTTCCGCCGATGCCGAGGCGCTCAGTGCGCTTTCGGATCTTTCGGTGCTCGTTGTGCGGCAGGACTACACTCCGGCCGGTATAGTAAACGACTGCGCCGACGCGCTCACGCAGAGCGGGACGGATTTTGCCGGATTTATCCTGAATGATTTTTACGCGGCTGTGCACCCGCAGCAGCTTTTTGCAGTGCGGACGGCTTCGTCAAAATAGTGCCTTGTAGCTAAAAATGCAGATGTTTTGTCGGCGTTTTACTGATTTTGACGGCTTTTTGTTCAAATCCGTTGACGCACAACGGGTAAAAGCGATATAATAACTCGGATAAGGCACTGCCGCGGAATGCGCGGCGCGCCGAATTTTCCCGAAACGTCAAAATCAAAGGAGTACACGATATGAGCAAATGGAAGGAACGGATCCCGGGCATTGTGATCTCTGTCCTTTTGGTGGCAGTGTTTGCCGTGTTTATGGTGATCCTTCTGCAAAGCAAGATGGTGCCGACGAAGCTGCTGATCCTTGGCGGTATTGCACTTGTCCTTTTGGTGGCTTCTGCTGTTTTGTTGGTGCGCAGCATCCGAAATAAAGGTCAGTTCATCTGCGGCGCGTCGCTTTCTCTGGTACTGGCGCTGGTGCTTGGTCTTGCGAGCAACTACATTTCGGTCGCGACCGGCACGCTGACGGAGATTGGCACGGTGCGCACGGAATATACGCCCGTAGCGGTCTATGTGCGCACAGATGACCCGGCTTCCGCGTTGGAAGACACAAAGGGCTATACGTTCGGCATTTTGGAATCGCTTGACCGCGAAAGCACCGATTCCGCCGTCAGCCAGATCACGGAGCGCTTTGGCGGCGCAGTGACGACGAAGACGTATGCCGGCATCACACAGCTCATTGACGGCCTGCTCAACAAAGAATGCGGTGCGGTCATCCTAAATACTGCATACCTCGACGTTGTGACGGAGCTCGATAAATACGCCGATGTGGAAAGCAAAATTCGCGAGCTTGAAGTGCTGCACGTGGAAACGGCGGTACAGAGCGAAGCGGAAAAGACGCAGAGCACCGGCAACAGCGATGCGGAAAATCGTATTTACACCCTGTATATCAGCGGCAGCGATACACGCCAGGGCCTTAACACGGTCGGTCGCAGCGATGTAAACATTTTGGCGACAATCAATACGGAAACGCGCCAGATTCTGCTTGTGACGACCCCACGCGACTACTATGTGCCGCTGCCTGTTTCGGGCGGTATCCCGGATAAGCTGACACATGCGGGTATTTACGGCGTGAACGTTTCCATAGGCACGCTCGAAATGCTGTATGATACGGATATCGATTACTACTTCCGCCTCAATTTCTCCGGCTTTACCGGCATTGTGGATGCGCTCGGCGGCATTACGGTCGATAACGATGTTGCGTTTACAAAGGGCAACTACACGTACCCGGTGGGCAAGGTGCAGATGGACGGCAAAATGGCGCTGACTTTTGCCCGCGAGCGCTATTCGTTTGTGGATGGCGATATTCAGCGCGGTAAAAACCAGCTGAAGGTTATTTCCGCCATCATCGATAAGGCACTTTCCCCGGATATTCTGGTGCGCTACAACTCCATTATGGACAGCATCAAGGACTGCTTCGAGATGGATGTGCCGTATGACGACATCGCGGCGCTCGTGCGCCGTCAGCTTTCCGATAACGGCTCTTGGAACGTTGTCCAATGCAGCGTGACCGGCACGGGCGATTCGCAGATCCCGTACTCCATGAGCGATTACGCCTACGTCATGCGTCCGGATTATAACACCGTAAATAAGGCAAAAGAGCTGATGCAGGCTGTTAAGGACGGCAAAACGCTCTCGAAGGCCGATACGAACATTACGGATGCGGACCGCACAAGATATGCTTCTATGCCGGGCGACCCCGCAGCCTCGTACACGAGCAGCGGAAGCGGTACCCAGAGCAGCTCCGGCAACAACTACAGCTACTCCGACAGCAACGATTACAGCTATTCGGGCGGCTCCGATAATTCCGGCTACGAAGAGCCTTCTGTGCCCTCCGAACCCTCCGGCGGCGAAACGTCGTCTGAACCTGCGGGCGGTGACGAGACACCGTCTGGGCCTTCCGGCGGCGAAGAGATTCCCTCCGAACCCTCCGGCGGCGAAGAGACACCCGCAGAGCCGGATCCCGGCACAAACGGCGGCGAAACAATCGCAGAGCCTGCAGCCTAAATGAGATTTCATACCATGTAAACTTTTTCCCCCGAAGCCCTTGCGGTTTTCGGGGGAATTCTTTATAATTATTATGAGGTGTTTTGGCTGTTCAGTATGCGACAAGGAGAAACTATGCACCGAAGAAGAAAATTGCCCGAAAACGGCGTTGTCATTGTGCTTGGCGCACGGGTGGTGGGGGCATCGAAAACCTGCCCCGCGCACCTCAGTCGCGCGTTTCAATATCGTGTGGATACTGCAGCATCGTATCTAAAAGCCTATCCGAAAGCCGTTTGTATCACGACCGGCGGGCAGGGCAAGGACGAGCCGCAAAGCGAGGGCGAAGCCGCAAAGGAAGCGCTGGTTAAGTTCGGGGTTGCGCCGAAGCGCATCTTTGCGGAAGTAAACTCCAAAACGACGCTTGAAAACCTGCGTTTTGCGCGGGATATTCTGCGCGAAAATGGCTTTTCCGATACCGTTTTGCTTGCAACGCAAAGTTACCACCAGTGGCGCGCCTGCCGCATGGCAAAAATGTTGGGACTTACGCCGTATCCGCTGCATGCGAATACCAATTTGAAAAGTCTGCCGAAAAACCTGTGCCGAGAATTTCTGGCTATCCTGAAATTTCTGCTGTTTACCCGAAAGGAATGAGACGAATGGAACAAGAGCAAAAGCGCTTGCTGATCCGCGGTGCGCGCATTTTGAACCCCGCGCGCGGCGAGGATTATATCGGCAATATTTTGATCTCCGGGGACCGCATCAGCGCGGTTTCCGAAAACCTGTACGATGCGGATGCCGAAGTCATGGAAGCAAAAGGTTTAACGGCGGTGCCGGGCTTTGTGGATATGCATGTGCATCTGCGTGACCCGGGCTTTACCGATAAGGAAGATATTTACACGGGCTGCCGTGCGGCTGCGGCGGGCGGCGTGACGAGCCTTTTGTGTATGCCGAACACGAAGCCGGCGGTTGATACACCCGAGACTGTGCGCTATATTTTGGACAAAGCCAAGACCGCCGATGCGCATGTTTACGTTGCGGCGGCGATTACAAAGGGGCTGAAAGGCGAAGAGCTGTGCGACTTAAAAGCGCTGCACGATGCCGGCGCCATTGCTTTGAGCGACGACGGTCGCCCGGTCATCGATACCGCCTGCCTTGTAAAGGCATTGTGCGAAGCGCCGAAGCTCCACATGCGCGTGACGGCGCACTGCGAAGATTTGTTCCTCGCGAAAAAGTGGGTCATGCATGAGGGAGAAGTTTCCGAAAAGCTCAATCTGCCCGGCGTACCTGCGGCGGCGGAGGACTGCGGCACGGCGCGCGAAATTGCGGCAGCTGCGGCGTATGACGTGCCGGTGCACATCTGCCATGTCAGCACGGCAACCTCTGCGGCGCTCATCCGTGATGCCAAAGCCCGCGGCGTAAAGGTGACGGCGGAGACCGCACCGCACTACTTGCTTTTGACCGACGAAGCGCTCGAAAAGCACGACGCGGACTACCGCATGAACCCGCCGCTGCGCAGCGAGAAGGACCGCCTTGCGATGATTGAGGCCGTAAAGGACGGCACGATCGATGTTATCGCGACCGACCACGCGCCGCACACGCCGGCGGAAAAAGCTGATTTTCTGCACGCGCCGAACGGCTCCATCGGTATGGAAACGTCGTTTGCGGCGGCATATACCGCGCTTGTAAAGACCGGCGTTTTGACGCTTACAGAGCTCATCGAAAAGATGAGCGTGCGCCCGGCGGAGCTGCTCGGCATTGAAGCCGGCGCCATCGGTGCGGGCGAAGTGGCCGATATTGCGCTGATTGACGAGCACGAAGCGTGGGTTGTGGACCCCGAAAAGCTGCACGGCAAAAGCCGCAACACGCCGTTTAAGGGCATGACGCTCACGGGCCGCGTAAAGGCGACCGTCTGCGGCGGCAGAGTTGTATTTAATGAACTGTAAAAGTTTGAGAAATTTGAAATTATAGATTTGAAATGAGAGAGGGATTACTATGTCTTTTGACCGTATGATTGAAAAAATCGTGGAAACCCAGAATCCGACCGTTGCGGGTCTTGACCCGAAGCTCGCGTACATTCCGTCCTACATTCTGGACGGTGCCGTCGCAAAGTATGGCAAAACGCTGGAGGCTGCGGCCGCCGCACTGCTCGAATACAACAAGGGCCTCATCGACGCGCTGTGCGATATTGTCCCGGCCGTAAAGCCGCAGGCGGCGTACTATGAAATGTACGGCTGGCAGGGCGTGAGAACCCTTGCGGAGACCGTCGCTTACGCGCGCGCAAAGGGTATGTTCGTCATCACGGACGGCAAGCGCAACGACATCGGCACCACGATGGAAGCCTACGCCACGGCGCACCTCGGCAAAACGGATGTGTTCGGCGAGAAAACGGAAGCCTTCGGTGCGGACGCGCTGACCGTGAATGGTTACCTCGGCACGGACGGTATCAAGCCGCTGCTCGGCGTTTGCGAAGCGGAAGATAAGGGTATTTTCGTGCTCGTGAAGACCTCCAACCCGTCCTCCGGCGAATTGCAGGATCAGAAAATGGAAAGCGGCAAGACCGTTTACGAAACCATGGGCGAGTTCTGCGAGCACTGGGGCGAAAGCGTTATGGGTAAATACGGCTACTCCGGCGTCGGCGCGGTCGTCGGCGCAACGTACCCGGCACAGCTCGGCGAAATGCGCGAGAAAGCGCCGCACACGTTCTTCCTCGTGCCCGGTTACGGCGCACAGGGCGGCGGCGCGGATGACGTTGCCCCGGCGTTTGACAAGAACGGTCTCGGCGCCATCATCAATTCCTCCCGCGGCATTATGTGCGCATGGCAGAAGGAAAAGTGCGACGAGCATGACTATGCACAGGCGGCAAGACGCGAAGCCATTCGCATGCGCGACGAGATCTGCGCACGCATCGGCGAAATTCGCGCGAACGGATGAGTAACGCTCGGAAAGGACAAGCTATGAAATATGACGTTCAGCTCTGCGAGGTACTGCGCCGCGCGCAGACCGCAGAGAACACCTTTGATTATACGGTCTTAGCGCCGAAACTGGCAGAAGTGGCGCAGCCCGGACAGTTTGCACACATTTACGTGCCCGGTAAAACGCTGCGCCGCCCGATTTCCATTTGTGATATCGATAAGAAAAACGGCACGCTGCGCTTTGTGTTCCAGATTCGCGGCGCGGGTACAGAGCAGCTCTCGAAGTTTGAGGTCGGCGACAAGATGGATATTTTGGCGCCCCTCGGCCACGGCTTTACGTTCGACCCGAACGCGCACAATTTGTTCATCGGCGGCGGTATCGGTGTGCCTCCGCTTTTCGGCGCAGCAAGGCAGTGCGGCAAAAACGCCACGGTGGCGGTCGGTTTCCGCAATAAAGATTTCGTGATTTTGGAAGACGACTTCCATGCGGCAGGCTGCGACCTGCGCATTGCGACGGATGACGGCAGCTACGGCCACCACGGCCTTGTCATCGATTTAATTCAGAATGTGCACCCCGATAAAATTTTTGCCTGCGGCCCGAAGGTCATGCTGCGCGCCGTGAAGGAGTTTGCAAAAGCGCACAACATTCCGTGTGAAATTTCCCTTGAGGAGCGCATGGCGTGCGGCATCGGTGCGTGCCTCGGTTGCGCGGTGGAGCTTTACGACGAAAACGGTGAAACGTATATGGGCCATGTCTGTAAGGACGGCCCGGTGTTCCCGGCGGAAGGGGTGGTATTCTGATGGCTGATTTAAAGGTTTCGGTTGCGGGTGTGGAGTTCCATAACCCGCTCATTGCGGCGTCCGGCACGTTCGGCTTCGGTCGCGAATATGCAGAGTTTTACCCGCTCTCCGCACTCGGCGGTATTTCTTCTAAGGGCATCACGTTAAAGGCGCGACCGGGCAATCCTGCGCCGCGCATTGCGGAAGCCCCCGGCGGTATGCTGAATGCCGTGGGTCTGCAAAATCCGGGTGTCGATCACTTCATCGAAAAAGATCTCCCGTGGCTGCGCAAGCAGGGCGTGACCATCATTGCGAACATTGCCGGCAACACGCCGGAGGATTACTGCGCTATGGCGGAAAAACTGAATGACACCGACATCGACATGATCGAAATGAACATCTCCTGCCCGAACGTGAAGCAGGGCGGCGTGCAGTTCGGCACGAGCTGCGCAGGCGTTGAAGACATCACGAAAGCGGTGCGCGCACATTGCAAAAAGCCGCTGATGGTGAAGCTTTCCCCGAATGTGACGGATATTTCCGAGATCGCGCTCGCGGCGGAAAGCGCCGGTGCGGATGCCGTCTCCATGATCAACACGCTGACCGGCATGCGTATCGACATCAACACGAAGCGTCCGATCATTCACAACAACACAGGTGGCTTCTCCGGCCCGGCGCTTTTGCCCATTGCGGTGCGCATGGTGTGGCAGACGTATCAGAAGGTAAAAATTCCGATCGTCGGTCTCGGCGGCATCAGCACGTGGCAGGGCGCCGTGGAAATGCTGCTTGCAGGTGCGACGGCGCTGCAGATCGGCACCGTGTTGTTCACAGACCCGTATGCGCCCGTGAAGATTACCGAAGGGCTTACGAATTACATGGATAAAAACGGCGTGAAAACCCTTTCCGAATTGACCGGTGCGATGCGTCCGTGGTAAATGATATGGAAAAATTACACTTATATCTTGTGCGCCACTGCGAAAGCCTCGGCAACCGCGAGAATATTTTTCAGGGTCAGCTTGACCTCGATATCAGCGCTACAGGAGAAAAGCAGTTGGCGCTTTTGACGCTGCGGTTTCGGAACATCCCCATCGATGCTGTGTATTCGAGCCCGTTAAAGCGCGCGTATAAAACGGCGGAAGCGGTAGATTTGTGCCACAGTTTGCCTATCATAAAACTGCCGGAGCTGATGGAAGTGGATGTTGGCGCGCTGTCCGGTATGAAGCTTGACAAAGCGTTTGCGGATTATCCGGTATTTGCCGAAAAGTGGCAGAATTCCCCGCAAAACTGCATTTTTCCGGAGGGAGAGACGACAGCGGAAGTCTATGACCGCGCAAAAAAAGCGCTTGCACGCGTGAAAGCGGATTGCATGGGCAAAACAGCGGTCATTACGTCGCACGGTTTTTTGTTGCGCTGCATGGCGTGTGAGATTTTGGAGCACGATATTGAACGTTTGAGTGATGTGCGCATCGGCGGCAACACTTCGGTTTCGGAATTTTATATCGGCAAAGACGGCAGCGTGGAAACGGTGCGCCTCAGCGATAAAAGCCACTTGCCGAAGGAACTGCTTGGCGACCCGAACCAGTATGTTGTCCACAAATAATATATAGCAAAAGACATAAGAGAAGCCCCTGAAGCATACCATTCTCTAAAGGGGGAGTGGGTATGCTTTGGGGGCTTTTGGAGTATTTATCGTCGATTTTGTTTTTCTTTCTGCACATCACAAGCGCCGGGTCGTTTCCAAAGGCGCTGACTGCGGCGGAGGAGAAAAAATATCTGGAGCAAATGGCGGCGGGCGACCACCACGCGCGGCAAAAACTCATCGAACACAATTTACGGCTTGTGGCGCACATTGCGAAGAAATACTATGCCGATGAAAATGACCGCGATGACCTCGTTTCCATTGGCACGGTGGGGCTCATCAAGGCTGTGGACAGCTTCGACCCGACAAAGGGCATTCGGCTTTCGAGCTACGCTTCGCGGTGCATTGAAAATGAGATTCTGATGTTCTTCCGCAGCGCGAAAAAGACAGCGCAGGACGTATCGCTGAATGACCCCATCGATACCGACAAGGACGGCAACACGCTGACGCTGCTCGACACCATCGCGACGGACGACCACATTTTGGAGGACATCGACCTGCGCATGAAGGTGCGGCAGCTGTACGACGCGGTGAAGACCCGTCTTTCGCCGCGCGAGCGCGAGATTGTTTTGCTGCGCTACGGGCTTACGGGCCAGCGACCGCTCGTGCAGAGAGAAGTCGCAAAAAAGCTGAACATTTCCCGCAGCTATGTCTCGCGCCTTGAGAAAAAAGCGCTGCAAAAACTGCGAAAAGCATTCGACGAATAAAAAAGGCGCGTGCATCACACGGAGTTGTGGGTACACGCGCTTGGTTTAAATAAATTTTCCGGTCACGCTGTCCGCGGCGTTTTTGATCTGTTCCGGAGTTCCGCAGGCGACAAGCCGACCGCCCGCTTCACCGCCGCCGGGGCCCATATCGAGAATATAATCAGCGCTGCGGATGACGTCGAGGTCGTGCTCAATAACGATGACGGTCGCGCCGCTTTCGATGAGCGTTTGGAACACGGTGAGCAGTGTCTGCACGTCGAGCGGGTGCAGGCCGATGGTCGGCTCGTCGAACACGAACACGGAGCCGCTCTGTGCCTTGCCCATTTCACTCGCAAGCTTTAAGCGCTGCGCTTCGCCGCCCGAAAGTCCGGGCGTTTCCTCACCGAGCGTGAGGTAGCCGAGGCCGAGACTGTTTAAGACATTTAATCTCTGCGAGACGAGCTTCCAGTCCTTGCAGGCCGAAAGCGCCGTGCGCACGTCCATGTCCATGATTTCGGGCAGGGTGTACGCTTCGCCGCTTTTCGTCACGCAGCGGATCTTCGATGCGTCTTTGCCGTAACGGCTGCCGCGGCAGTCCGGGCAGGGGATATTCACATCGGGCAAAAACTGCACGTCCAGGCTGATACTGCCGGTACCGTCGCAGGTGGGGCAGCGCAGCTTGCCGGTGTTGTAGGAGAAGTCACCGGCTTTGTATTTGCTTTTTTTGGCGTCCGGCGTGCGGGCGAAAATTTTACGCAGCTCATCGTGCACATTAGCGTATGTCGCAACGGTGGAGCGCACGTTGATACCGATAGGCGTAGCGTCGATGAGCTTCACTTGGTCGATGCCCTCGGCGCTGACCGACTTCACGTGCGCCGGTAGCTTTTCACCACGAATATGCGCCGAAAGCGCCGGGATAAGGCTTTCCAGAATGAGCGTCGTTTTGCCGGAGCCGGAAACGCCCGTAACAACGGTCAGGCGGCCTTTCGGAATATCCACTTCGAGCGGCTTCACCGTATGAATGCGGTCGGTGGAAAGGTGGATAGCGCCGTTTTGGAAAAGCTCGCTTTTGGGCGCTTTCTGTCGCGAGATGCCCTGCTTTCCCGCCAAAAACGGGCCAATCTGCGAGTTTTCGTTTATCTTAATGTCGTCTGTTGTGCCCTCCGCGATGACATGGCCGCCTTTTGCACCGGCTTCCGGACCCATTTCAATGAGCCAATCGGCCTCGCTCAAAATCTGCGTGTCGTGGTCGACGAGCAGAACGGAGTTGCCGTCGTCGATGAGATCGTGCATCACGCCGGTGAGGCCGACGATGTTCGCCGGGTGCAAGCCGATGGAAGGCTCATCGAGCACATATAAAACGCCGGTGGTGCGATTGCGTACGGCACGGGCAAGCTGCATGCGCTGGCGCTCGCCCGTGGAAAGCGTGGAGGCGGCGCGGTCCAGCGTCAAGTAGCCGAGCCCTAACTCCAAAAGGCGCTTGGCATTCAATGTAAACGAATCGCAGATGCTCTGTGCCATGGGACGCATTTCTTCGGGCAGCGAGCCCGGCACGTCCGCGACCCAATCGGTGAGGTCGGCGAGCGTCATACGGCAGACTTCATCTAAAGAAATGCCGCGAAGCTTCGGAGCGCGAGCTTTCTCCGATAGCCGTGAGCCGCCGCAGTCCGGGCACGGTTCGGTCTTGAGAAACTTTTCCACGCGCTTCATGCCGTTTTCATCTTTGACTTTGGAGAGTGCGTTTTCCACGGTATACACGGCGTTGAAGTAGGTGAAATCCATTTCGCCTGCTGCGCCGCTCGTTTTATTCTGGTAGATCATGTGCTTTTTAATGGCAGGACCGTGAAACACGATGTCCTTTTCTTTTTCCGTCAGCTCGCGGAACGGCACGTCGGTGCGTACGCCGAGGTCGCGGGCGATGTCCTTCATCAAAGACCACATCAGCGTCTGCCACGGGCGCACGGCGCCTTCATCAATCGTGAGGGTGTCGTCCGGTACAAGGGTGCTTTCGTCCACAATGCGCACGATGCCGGTGCCGTCACATTTGCGGCACGCGCCTTGGCTGTTGAACGCGAGTTCCTCCGCGGACGGCGCGAAAAATTCCGCACCGCAAACGGGGCACACGCACGGCTGACCCGCCGCGACAGCCAATGTCGGCTGAATGTAGTGCCCGTTCGGGCAGCGGTGGCTTGCAAGGCGCGAGTACATCAGGCGCAGGCTGTTGAGTAACTCCGTGCCCGTGCCGAATGTGCTGCGGATGCCCGGGACATTGGGGCGCTGGTGCAGTGCGAGCGCGGCCGGGACATATAGAACTTCGTCCACCTGCGCCTGTGCCGCCTGCGTCATACGGCGGCGCGTGTAGGTGGAAAGCGACTCCAAATACCGCCGTGAGCCCTCTGCATACAAAACACCGAGCGCGAGCGACGATTTGCCGGAGCCCGAAACACCCGCTACGCCAACGATCTTATGCAGCGGCACATGGATGTCAATGTTTTTGAGATTGTGCACGCGCGCACCGCGCACCTCGATGTGGTCGACAAGATTGAATTTGTGCTTTGCTTGTTCCATTTATTTTTCCTCCGCTTTGCGGTTGATCTCTTCCAAAAAGGCCTTGCCGTAGCGATGCGCCTTGCGCTCGCCCACGCCGGAGACCTGCAAAAGCTCCTGTTCGTCCGTCGGCATTTTGGCGCACATATCGCGCAAAGTGGCGTCGGTGAAAACGACGTAGGCCGGCACGCTCGCTTTTGCGGCAAGCGCGGCACGCAGCTTTTTCAGCCGTGCGAAAAGCTCCGGGTCGGCATCGCCTGCGGCCTTGTCCGACTTCTTCGCTTTTTTCTGCGGCACGGGAATACGCATTTCAAAGCTTTTCTCCCCGAGCAAAACCGGCCGCGCGTTCTGCGTCAGCTTTAAAACCGGGTATTGCCCGTCGGTCTGGATGAGCAATTCCTGCATCAAAAGTGCGTCGATGATACGCTTAATTTCAAAAATCGGCTTTTCGCGCATGAGCCCGTAGGTGGACTGTGTTTGCAGATTCATTTGCAAAACACGCTCATTTTCGCTGCCGCGCAGAATGTCGCAGATCATGCTGATGCCGAGCTGCTGCCCGGTGCGCGCCACGCAGGAGAGCACCTGCTGTGCTTCCACGGTGGCCTCTACCAAAACGGAGCCGCCCGCGCAGCTGGAGCAATTGCCGCAGTATTCCTCGGCGGGCTCGCCGAAGTATTTTAAGATGAATGCGCGCAGGCAATCGGCCGTCGTGCAGTAATATGTCATTTTTCGCAGACGGTCGTATTCGCGCTGGATGAGCTTTTCCTGCGTTTCAAAGTCGAGGTCGGGGTTCGGGTCGCTGTTTTCGATTAAATAGCGGTTCGTGCGCACGTCCTGCGGGCTGTAAAGCAAAATACACTCGGCGGGGCTGCCGTCGCGCCCGGCACGCCCGGCTTCCTGATAATAGCTTTCGAGGTTTTTCGGCATGTTGTAGTGGATGACGAACGACACGTTGGATTTATCGATGCCCATGCCGAACGCGTTCGTCGCGACCATAATGGGCTTGCGGTCATAGACGAAATCGTCCTGGTTTTGCCTGCGTTCTTCCTCCGGCAGACCGGCGTGGTAGCGCGTGGAAGGGATGCCCTTGTCGTTTAAAAGCGCGTCCACTTCTTCCACGGTGCGGCGCGTGGAGCAGTACACAATGCCGCATTTGCCCGGGCGTTCCTCAATGAGCTTCAAAAGCGCCAGCGCCTTACTGTGCGGCATCTGCACGCCGAAATATAAGTTCGGGCGGTCAAAGCCTGTCGTGATACGCACGGGGTCAATGAGGTGCAGGTGCTCCGCAATGTCCTTGCGCACGGCTTTTGTTGCCGTGGCGGTGAATGCGCCGATCGTCGGGCGATTTTTCAAACTTTCGGCAAATTCTGCAATCTTTAAATAGTCCGGGCGGAAGTCCTGCCCCCACTGAGAGACGCAGTGCGCTTCATCCACGGCGATGAGGGAAATATTGAGGTTCTCTACGGCCGTGCGGAAGTTCTCGGTCGAAAGGCGTTCCGGCGCGACGTAAACGAGCTTATACAACCCCTCGGATAAATTGTGCAGTGCGCGGCTGTACTGTGCCGGGGTGAGCGAGCTGTTGAGGTATGCCGCGTGCACGCCCGCCTGCGTCAGCGATTCCACCTGATCTTTCATCAGCGAAATGAGCGGGGAGATGACAAGCGTGATGCCCGGCAGCAGGAGTGCCGGCACCTGATAGCACACGGATTTGCCTGCGCCCGTCGGCATGACGCACAGCGCATCGCGGCCCGTGAGCAGTGCGTCTACAATTTCCTCCTGACCGCGGCGAAAGGACGTGTAACCGAAATAGCGCCGCAGAATATCGAGTTTCGTTTCCATAGATCTGTTCCTTTACGGTCAAAAATACCCGCGCGTGCAAAAGCACGGCGGGCATTTAACGTTTTAAATTAAGAGAGCTTCTTCATTTCGATGGTCTTCCAGTCGCACTCCTTGTCCATCCAGCGGATGCCGACATCTGCGTATTCGGCTTCGCCGCGCTGGTTGTCGAACGGGTCGATGCGCAGCTGTGTCTTTGGCGGGTCAAAATCCGCCTGAAGCTCGCTGTTTGCCGCCATGCGGAACGGGTCGAGATTGCCGAAGTAGAAGTCGTTGCGCTCGCTGTCACCCATGCGGTGCGCACTGCCGCCGAAGGACGGGTCTGCAAACAGCCAGCCGTAGGGAGCAATGTAGAACTGCGCCCAGTCGTGGCAGCCGGTGTCGTCCGGCGTGACGAACAGGCCGCTCTGCCAACGGGCAGGAATACCTGCGCAGCGGCACAGCGTGATGAACAGCAGCGCCTGCACGCCGCAGTCTCCGTGCAGCCCCGCGCCGTAATAATCCGGAATGCTGCCCGGCAGCGCGAAGTATTCGCGCACATACGAATATGTACCGACCTTCGTGCAGTAGTCGTAAAATCTGCGTGCGAGCAGAAGCGGGTTCTTCTCATTGCCGGAAAGCTCTTTGCAAAGCGCACGGATGAGCGGCGTGAAGCGAATGTGCGGGTAAAGCTCCTCGGTGTCGAACGTCGGCTGCTCGGCGCTGACCTGTGCGGATTCGAGGTTGTTGTATTTCACATAGGAAAGATATTTGTATTCGACCCAGAAGGTTTCGTTTTTCTCGAATTTGCCGCGGAATGAGACCGTGCGCGCGGGTGCATTTTCATCTGCAAGCTTATAAATGGGGTGGGAGGTCGCAAGGATCTCAATGTCGCGCATGTTCATCGCGTTCTTCGGTACGGGAAGATGCACGGTCAGTTCTTCGCCGGGGCGGAAAACATCGTCATGCAGACGGAACTGGGCGCGCAGCTGAATGCTCCACAGCGCGTCGCCGTCTTTTTTCATGTCGCGTACATTTTGGCGCAGAAATTCCACGCGATCACTTTTGTCCTTCGGCGGCTTGCCTGCACGCGTAGCGATATCCGGGTAAACGCCCAAAAGCGTATCGTAGAACGTGCGGGAATACGTCGTTTTGCCGTTGATGTAGATCCAGTCGATGGCACCGCGGTCACGCAATGCGTCAAGCTCTGCCTTCGTGAAATCCGGAATTTCCTTCTGCACGAGCGCCAAAGCGTCTTCTTCGCTGTATGTGTAGCCCGTCGGCAGTGCTTTCAAGACCTCACGCTCCAGTGCAAGGCGTGTTTTCATAAACGCCGGGACTTTCTCGTTTGCAAGGTATAGGTCGATAAGGTGGAACGCGCGTTCAAAATCGCCGCACCATTTTGCCTTTAAAATGTCTTCCGGCAGCGCGATTGCAAGCGTTTCAATGTCTTTTTGGTTCATAACAGCAGCCTCCTTTGATGGATAAAGTTAACCGATATGCAGCACTGCGCACGCAATGCGGAAATAGATCAGCAAGGAAAGCGCGTCTACAATAGTCGTGATGAATGGACTGGCCATGACGGCCGGGTCAAAACCGATGCGCTTTGCAAGCACCGGCAGCGAACAGCCGACAAGCTTTGCAGCGAGCACCGTTACAACAAGCGTGCTGCACACAACGATGGCGACCGGGATGGTCACACGATCAATGAGCAGCAATTTGACAAAGTTTGCGACGGCAAGCGAAACACCGCACAAAAAAGCCACGCGCGCTTCCTTCCAGAGGATACGCCCAATGTCTTTATATTCGATCTCGCCGAGGGAAAGACCGCGGATGATGGAGACCGAAGCCTGACTGCCCGCGTTGCCGCCCGTGTCCATCAGCATGGGGATAAAACCCGTCAGCACAATGGAAGCGGAAAGCGCATCTTCAAACGAGGTGATGATGCTGCCCGTAAATGTAGCGGAGATCATGAGGAGCAAAAGCCACGGGATACGTTTTTTCCATGTAGCAAAAACGCCCGTCTTCATGTACGGCTTATCGGTCGGTGTGATAGCCGCCATCATTTCGATATCTTCCGTCGCCTCATCCTGAATAACATCGATCGCGTCGTCAACAGTGACGATGCCCACAAGGCGCTCTTCGTTATCGACGACCGGCACGGCAAGAAAATCGTACTTGCCGAACAGGGAGGCCACTTCTTCTTTATCGGTATGGGTGGAAACGTAAATAATGTTCGTTTCCATGATATTGCGGATCAGCTCGTTTTTTGGGGCAAGCAGCAGGTCTTTCACGGTCACAATGCCTTTCAGCTTGCGGCGGCTGTCCGTGACATAGCAGGTGTACACCGTCTCTTTTTCCACGCCGATGGCACGGATGCGGTCAAACGCCTCCTCCACCGTCATGCCGCGCTTCAAATCGACGTATTCCATCGTCATGATGGAGCCTGCGCTGTCTTTGGGGTAATTTAAAATCTGGTTAATGAGTACGCGCGTTTCGGCGTCCGTGTGTCGCAGAATGCGCTTGACGAGGTTTGCAGGCATTTCTTCAATCATGTCTGCAGCGTCGTCCACATACAGCTCGTTCACGACGTCGTGCAGCTCTTTATCACTGAATGCTTCGACAAGCACCGTCTGTTCGTCCGGATTCATATAAGCGAACGCGTCCGCTGCAAGCTCTTTTGGGAGCAGGCGAAACACAAGCGCCATCTTTTCACGCGGCAGGTCTTCAAAAAGTTCTGCCACGTCTGCCGGGTTCATGTCTTTCAGAAGATTGCCCAACTGGGGGAAATCTTTATTCTCCAGCAGCTCTAAAATTTTGTCCAATATATCCAACATAGTTCGTCCGTCCTTTCTCTGCAATCGTGCAAAAATCGGCAATCGGACGATACGGTTTGAACTCAGCCGTTTACAAATGTAAGATTACGCAAAAAACAAGCGGAGAAAATCGCCTGTTTTTCTGCGGGCGGCTGCATCCGTTCTCGAGGAACCGCACCGCCACTACTGCCAGCGTCCATTTTCTCCACTCCTTTGTTTTAGTATTTTTGTCAGTGTATTTGCAAATAATCGCAAAGTGCTTTTGCGTTTTTGCATACGGAAACAAAACGCCGCATTTTTGTCGGCGTTCTTATCTATAAAGTTACCCTTTTTTTGAATAATTGTCAAGCCTAACAAACGACTTTTCGGGAATTTTACGTCAGAGATTTCGTTTGGGGTTTGCCGTCTGCCGCAAGAGATAATCAATGCTTACGTTATAGAAGTTTGCGAGTTTAATTAGAATGTCGTCCGTAAGCTGCTGCTGGCCTGTTTCGATATAACTGTATTTGCGCTGTGTAATGCCGATTGCATCTGCGACTTGCTGCTGCGTTAAATCAGAGTCCTCCCGCAGATCGCGTATTCTGTTTTCCGTCAATTTTTTCACCTGCTTTGAGTGGTATCCACTCAAAGTATATGTAGACGGATTTTATCTATTGACTTTTAGATATATTTCATCTAAAATTGGGAAAAGAGGAGAGACAGGAGAGAAAAGCAATGCTTAAACGCTGGGGACGAGTAATTTTGGTCATGCTGTTGGTATGCTTTCTTCTTACGACCTGCACCTGTGCGCATAAATGGAAGGAAGCCACCTGCACCGAGCCGAAAACCTGTGTATATTGCGGTATGACGGAAGGCGAGCCGCTTGGGCATGATTGGAAAGCTGCTACGATTAACTACCCCAAAACCTGTGTTCGCTGCGGTAAAACAGAAGGTGAAGCTTACGGTATCTATTAAAAAACCGATGCAGAGTTTCGACTGCATCGGTTTTTTTGTTGGCTTTAATTTATCGCTCCATATTGGAGTTGCGCTTTGTGATGGCTTCCCACAGGCCATTTAAGTACGCGGCGCCGAGGGCACGGTCGTAAAGGCCATAGCCGGCGCGGCCGGTCTCGCCCCAGATCATTCTGCCGTGGTCCGGGCGGATGTAACCGTTGAAACCGTTTTTGTAGAGCGCGTTCAAAATGGCATACATATCGAGCGAGCCGCATGCGGAGTAGTGTGCGCGCTCCTCAAAACCGTTTTCCAGCACGGCGATGTTGCGGGCGTGAACGAAATGGATGCGGCCCATCGCGGCGTATTTTGCCGCCATGTGCACCACATCGTTTTCGGCGCTGCATCCGAGCGAGCCGGTACACAGCGTGATGCCGTTGTGCGGGTCATCGACGATTTTCAGGAAGCGGTCGAGATTCTTTTCGCACGTGATAATGCGTGGCAGTCCGAAAATGCTCCAGCACGGGTCGTCTTCATGGATGGCCATGTTCACGTCACATTCCGCAGCGACGGGAATGATGCGCTCAAGAAAATAAGTGAGGTTTGCCCAAAGGTCTTCCTCGGTCATTTTGTTGTATTCCGCCACGACGGCCCTCAGCTCCTCGCGTGTGTAGCTTGCGTCCCAGCCGGGCAGCGTGAGATCGCTGTCGCTTTTCAGCGGGTCCACGGCATCCACCTGCTCTTTATAGTAGACAAGGCTTGTAGAGCCGTCCGGCAGGCGGTGGTCAAGCTGCGTGCGCGTCCAGTCAAACACCGGCATAAAATTGTAGCAGATGCAGCGAATGCCGGCCTCGGCAAGGCGGCGAATGTTCTCGCAGTAATTTTCGATATAGCGGTCGCGCGTGGGTTTGCCGAGTTTGATGTCCTCGTGCACCGGTACACTTTCAATGACCTCAAATTGCAGGCCGTTATCCTCCGTTTGTTTTTTCAGCGCGGCAATGCTCTTGCGGCTCCAAACTTCACCGACGGGCACGTCGTATACAGCGGTGACGATGGCCTGCATGTTCGGAATCTGACGAATATTTTGGAGGGTTACGGGGTCGTCCGGGCCATACCAGCGAAATGACATTTTCATAGATATAATCAACCTTTCCGGTGTATTCACGTGTTATTCAGGTTCATCGTAGCACATCGGATGAAAAAACTCAAGGGGCTAAATTTCTTTTGCGCCGATTTCCAATCAAACGTGGGATTTATACACAGTTTTGCGCAGGCGGTCTTTGTATCTTTCGCCGAAATCGCGGACAAGATGCAAAAATCTATAAAAACATCTTGAAACTTGCGTGTCTTTTAGTATAATAAGGTGTATAGCGCGTAGTTTAGAGAGCGCAGACAGGTTATTTATTTAAAATCGAGAGGAGTCCAATTTATTATGTCTAAAGTAGTAAGAGTAGCAGTCGTGGGCTATGGCGGCATGGGCGGCTGGCACACGAAGAGATTACAGGAAATCCCGGGTGTTGTAGAGCTTGCAGGCGTATACGATATTAAGCCGGAGCGCAACAAGGTTGCTGAGGAAAACGGTATTCACGCATACAGCTCTTTTGAGGAGTTGCTTGCCGACAAGACCGTTGATGTTGTAACGGTCGCAATCCCGAACGATCAGCACAAGAAGGTTTGCATTCAGGTTATGGAAGCGGGCAAGGTTGCCATCAGTGAGAAGCCGGTCACGCTTTGCACCGCTGATCTCGAAGAGATGATCGCAGCCTCCAAGCGCACGGGCTCCGTCTTCACGGTTCATCAGAACCGCCGTTGGGACGAGGATTTCCGCGTTGCGGAGAAGATTGCAAAGTCCGGCCAACTCGGTCGTGTTTTCGCCATTCAGTCTCGTGTTCATGGTTCCCGCGGTATCCCGGGCGACTGGAGAAACACGAAGGCACAGGGCGGCGGCATGGTTCTTGACTGGGGCGTGCACCTCCTTGACCAGATGAACATGATGATGGGCAAAATGCCGGTTTCCGTTTACGCAACGCTGTCCAACGTAACGAACGAAGAAGTGGACGACGGCTTCACCGCTACGTTCAAGTTTGATAACGATCTCGTGTTCACCGTAGAAGTCGGCACGAGCAACTTCATCAACCTGCCGCGTTGGTATGTCGAAGGTCTGAACGGCACGGCTGTCATCGATGACTTCCAGGTCAACGGCAAGATCGTCATCGCAACGGCGGACGAAGAGCACGATGCAGTGCCGATCGTCACCGCAGCAGGCCTCACGAAGACCATGGCGCCGAGAACGCCGGAAACGATCAGCGAGCTTCCGCTGCCGAGAATCGACTGCGACATTCACGATTATTATCGCAACATCGCAGCAGTTGTCAACGGCGAAGCAGAGCAGATCGTCACGCACGACCAGCAGCGCCAGCTGATGAAGCTGATGGAAGCGATCTTTGAGAGCGCAGAGAAGAATCAGGTCGTTTACTTCTAATTCGAATTAAGGTGAATTGAGAACAGCTCCGGGCGAAAAGCTCGGAGCTGTTTTTGCGTATTATAAGTTCAGTTTATTCGTCAAACACGAATTCATCTTCACCGAAGCGTTCCGGATGATATTTCATGCTGTCTGCTTCCGTAATGGTGCGCTGTACACGGCAGGGGTTGCCGACGGCTACGCTGTTTGACGGAATGTCCTTCGTTACCACGCTGCCTGCACCGATGACACAGTTATCGCCGATGGTTACGCCCGGGCATACGACGACGTTTGCGCCGAACCAGCAATCGTTTCCGATGGTGACGGGTTTTGCGTAGCAAACGCGAATTTCACGGCCGTCCTTTGTTTTCAGCACGCGGCGTTCCTCTGCGATGATCGGGTGCATCGGCGTGACGATGGTCACGTTCGGGCCGAAGTTGCAGCGGTCACCGATGGTCACGGGCGCGTCATCCTGAATGGTCAGGTTGAAGTTGCCGAAAAAGCTCTTGCCGATGTGCGTGTGCGTGCCATAGTGGATCTGGATCGGCCCCTGCACAAACGAGCCCTCGCCGAAATCGCCGAAGATCTGGTGCACGATTGCATTACGCTTTTCGGTTTCGTCTTCGAGCGTTGCATTATAGGCGCTGCAAAGGTTGTGGCAGCGCAGCTTGATGGCTTTCAAGTCCGGGTGACCGGGGCAGAAAAACTTCCCGGCAAAGATTTTTTCTTCCTCTTTCATATGAATTCCTCCCAAAATGTTTATCGTAACGGCCTTTGTCGTTTATTGTGGTTTATCGAGCACAAGCACGCCGTAAGGCTCCATGGTATATGTGCCGTCGAGCGTTTCGCGTGTAAGCAGCTCCTTCGTCGGCTTTTGCACGGTGACGGTTTGCGGCTGTGCGGTGTAGTTCAGCAAAAACGCGTAGCTGCGGCCGTTTTTCTCGTTTGTACGCACCGTGAGCTCGATCTCCTCGGGCAGCTCCAGCCAGCCCGCCACAGGGCAAAGCTCTGTTTTCGGCAGCAGCTCCAAGAGCGCCGCAGCGGTCTCCTCCGCAAAAACGGAGCCGCAGGCGTAGACCGTGCCTTTGCCGACGGTGTTTTTGGTCAGCGCGGGCTTGCCGTTGTAATAGTTACCGTCATACGTCGCCAGCACCTCGCAGCTTTCAAAATCCGGGCGCAGAATATCGTTAAACGTCGGCGCGGGGATTTTCTTTTCGCCGAGCGTCATGTATTCCTTTTCGTCCGCCGGGCCGATGAACGTGAAATCCTCCACGGTGCAGCCGGTCAGCGGCGCTAAGAGCCCCGGCATCGGCATCATGGGGCACTGCCCGTCAATATCTTTATAGCCGGAGCGGCAGCCAAAGAAAAGAGTGCCGCCGTTTTCGGTGTAAGCGCGTAATATTTCCGCGCGGGCGGGCGTCATGATGGTTGGGTGCGGGTACACAGCAGCCGTGAAGCTCCCGAGCGGCTGGGATGTGCCCTCGTCGTTGATGTTGACGAACTCGAACGGGATGTGCGCGCGCTGCAAGGCTTTGAACCACCCGTCGGTGCTCTCCCGGTTCAAGGGTCCGTGCCATTTGTCCTCCATGCCGTCCCACTCATTGTCGTAGTCGCAGAGGATTGCGAACTTTGCCGTATGCTTTGTGCCTGCGATGCGCTGAATCTTCTGAATATCCTCGCTTACGCGCAAAAGCTCTTCCGTGCGGCGGTTCGGGAAATTATCATAGTTCAATAATCCGTGCCAGTACATTTCTGTGCCGAATGTGCAGGTACGCCAGCGGAAGTAGCTGACGAAATCTGCACCGTGCGCGATGGACTGGAAAGTCCACAGTCTTAACTGACCCGGCTTCGGCGCGGGCTGCAGAAGGCGGGTGTTCCAACCGCCGGGGCCGGATTGCTGCTCCATGATGCCGAAGCGGTTTGAGACGCTTCGCGTTTTTGCAAGGTTAAATGATGTTTCGCGGTCGCGCAGGGAGCGCGGAGAGAGCTTGCTGCCCTCCATCGCAAACGCGAAGTTCGGGTAGCTGTCATACGTCATGAAGTCAAGCTTTTCCTTGACGAGCTTGTGGTTATCGAGCACGCCGAAAAGTCCGTTTGTCGTGATGAACTGCTCCGGACGGCGATATTTCCGGATAATATCCGCCTGTATGCCGATGTAGTTTATGGCCGCTTCGGAAATGAAACGCTTTTCCTCCAGCATCATGTGCGGATTGTTGGAGTTTGCGAGCGTGTAGCGCGAAAGGTGAACCTGCTCCCAGTCCGTGTAGGTCTGGTTCCAGAATGTCGTGCCCATGGCGCGGTTCAGGTTTTCGAGCGTGCCGTATTTCTCTTTAAGGTACTGTCTGAACGCCTCGTGGTCGCTCGGCGCGTGGTAGCTGTTTGTTTCGCAGTTGACTTCATTGTCAATCTGCCAGCCGATGATCGCAGGGTGTGCGCTGTAATGCGCCGCAATGTGCTCAACGATCTTCTTTACAAAATCGAGGTACACAGGGGATGTCATGTTGTGGTGCTTGCGCATACCGTGGTAGACCGGGTGGCCGTAAATATCACAGTTTAATACTTCCGGGTATTTTTCTGTCAGCCAGGCGGGCGGGGTCGCGGTGGGCGTGCAGAAGATGACCTGCATCCCGCAGTCCTTTGCCACATTTAAAAAGCGGTCCCAAAAGCTGTCGTCAAAGCGCCCTTCCTCCGGCTCAAAGAGGTTCCACGCAAATTCCGCCACGCGGATGACACCGATGCCGTAGGATTTCATGCGCAGCATATCCTCTTTCCAGAACGAAGTATCCCAGTGCTCCGGGTAGTAGCATACGCCGAGCTCTATCGTGTTGCCGTTTAACATAGTATATGCTCCTTTATCTGTGCTCGCCGATGAAGAACAGCGCTACGGTGCCGGGGCCGGAGTGTGCGCCGATGACAGGACCGACAAAGTTGATATAAATGTTCTTCACACCGAATTTTTCGCGCACGCGGTTTGCGACGTATTCGGCGTCTGCCAGGCAATCGCCGTGGCTGATGAACACGGTCTGGTCTGCGGGCTGAATGGCGGTCTCTTCCATTTTCTGCACAAGGGCATCAAGGGACTGCCGTCTGCCGCGCACCTTGCTGACCGGGATGAGGTGGCCCTCGTCATCCACATGCAAAACGGGTTTTACGCCGAGCAAAGTGCCGACGAGCGCTGCTGTGGCGGAAACGCGGCCGCCGCGCTTTAAGTGGTTGAGGTCGTCCACCGTGAACCAGTGGCAGAGCTTCAAAACGTTTTCACCGAGCCACTTATACAGCGAATCAATGTCCGTGCCGGCGCGCTTCAGCATGGCTGCATGGTATACGAGCAAACCTTCGCCGAGGGACGCGCAGAGCGAATCGAACACATAAATTTTGCGCTCGGGATATTTTTCTTTCAATTCATCGCGCGCGATGAAGGCGCTTTGGCAGGTGCCGGATAAACCGCTGGAAAACGCAATGTACAGAACGTCTTCGCCGCCTTGCAGAACAGGCTCAAAGACCCGTGTGAATTCGTCGGCGTTGATCTGAGATGTGGTGGACATTTTGCCCTCGCGCAGCTTTGCGTAGAAAGTTTCCGTCGGCATATCCGAAAGATCTGCCTTGTCTTTATATGTTTTACCGTCGATTGTAAAGCGGAGCGGCACCACTGTGAGGCCTAACTCTTCGATCATTTTATGATCCATATCGATGGTGGAATCGGTGATGATTTTGTAACCCATAGTTATCTTTCCTTTCCGTGCCTTAAAAACGCATTTCTGCGCGGCACATCGTTATTATAGCACAGGCGAAGCGAATTTGTCTATGCGCTTTTTGTGTAAATTACCCTTTGCGGTTTCGCCGATAATCGAGATAGTCCTGCAAAATGATCGTCGCCGCCACGGCGTCCACGGTGGCTTTGCGGCGCTTACCGCGCGTATTTGTTTCGTTTAAAAAGCCGTGTGCCATGATAGTCGTGCCGCGTTCGTCGGAGAAATCAACGGG